>Ga0123338_10005124_pt1 | contig 11289 bp, 7 predicted proteins | sample grotaG_FD_89793 | JGI IMG/M metagenome (GOLD analysis project Ga0123338, IMG submission 89793) | Glacier valley bacterial and archeal communities from Borup Fiord, Nunavut, Canada, to study Microbial Dark Matter (Phase II) -... | ecosystem: Environmental > Aquatic > Freshwater > Ice > Glacier ...
AGCATTTATCAGGAGCAATAACAATGATTGTCACACACATGTTGAGAAATTTCTTACGCTGCATCGGCACGCTTTCACTCACCGCTGTTTTAGCACTGCCCGCTAATTTACCTGCAATTGAACAAACCGCCCATGCCGTGCCACCTTCCAACAAAGCTAACGCTGAAACCGCGCACGCTGTCTATGGTAGCTTACCGACAACGTTCATCGCGAACGGCGGACAGCTCGATTCCAGTGTGCGCTATGAAGTGCGCAGCAGCGCCGGGCATTTGTTCTTCACCCCGCAAGGCGTCACGCTGGCGCTCACGACTGCCGACAACGCACCTGTTGCGCCACACGACGTTGAGCCAGCGGCACAGCCTATCAAGCCAGCCGTTGACGCGGCACCCCAAACGAGTATCGCCGTGCGCGTCAGCTTCGACAGCGCAAACCCGAATCTCGTACTCGGCGGCGCGGATCAGCTACCCGGTATCGCTAACTTTTTCATCGGTAGCGACCCGTCGCAATGGCATACCAACGTGCCGACTTACGGGGGTGTAGCATACCGTGATCTGTATCCGGGGATCGACCTGAGCTATACCGGGTACGTCGGAGTGCTGAAGGGTACCTACACAGTCGCGCCGGGTGCTGATCCAGCGCTGATCCGCTGGCGTTACACAGGCGCAAATAGCACTCACATCGACATGACCACGGGCAATCTGCTGATCGATGCGCCAGTGGGCGTGACGCTAACCGAACAAGTGCCTGAAGCATGGCAAATCGGCGCGAACGGCGTGCAGCGTACCGTTATGGCGCATTACGCACTTACGGAAGACGGCGCAGCGCAGTTCACAATGGGCGAGTACGACCACGCGCAGCCGCTGGTCATCGATCCGGGTCTTGTGTACAGCACCTACCTGGGCGGCAGCGGCTATGACGTAGGCTCTGCGATCGCGGTGGACAGCAGCGGCAGCGCGTATATCACGGGTAGCACCACTAGCGCTAACTTTCCAACCACGGTGGGCGCTTTCCAGACAACCTATGGCGGCGGCGATGATACGTTTGTGAGCAAGCTGAACGCGGCAGGCAGTGCGCTCGTCTACAGCACCTACCTGAGTGACAGCAGCCCCGAGAGCGGCCACGAGATCGCGGTGGACAGCAGCGGCAGCGCTTATATCATGGGCGACACCTACAACACCAACTTTCCGATCACGGCAGGCGCTTTCCAGACAACCTATGGCGGCGGCCGGGATGCGTTCGTGAGCAAGCTGAACGCGTCAGGCAGCTCGCTCATCTACAGCACCTACCTGGGTGGCAGCGGCAATGACGAAGATGGCGGGATCGCCGTGGACAGCAGTGGCAGCGCCTATGTCACGGGCTTCACTGGTAGCACCGACTTTCCAACCACGACGGGGGCGTACCAAACAACCAATGGCGGCGGGGGTGCGTTCGTGAGCAAGCTGAATGCAGCAGGCAGTGCGCTCGCTTACAGCACCTACCTGGGTGGCAGCAGTCTCAGCATAGGCTTCGGGATCGCGGTAGACAGCAGCGGTAATGCGTATGTCACGGGCTTCACCTCTGGTAACTTTCCAACCACGGCAGGCGCTTATCAAACGACTGCTGGCGGCAACCGGGATGTGTTCGTTAGCAAGCTGAACGTGACCGGCAGTGCGCTGGTCTACAGCACCTACCTGGGCGGAAACAAGGATGAAAACGGCAATGGGATCGCGGTGGACAGCAGCGGTAGCGCTTATGTCACGGGCAACACCTATAGTACTAATTTTCCGACCACGACAAGCGCTTTCCAGACGACCTATAACGGCGGTGATGCGTTCGTAAGTAAACTGAATGCGGCGGGCAGTGCACTCGTCTACAGCACCTATCTGGGCGGCAGCAGCTATGACGGGGGCGACGGGATCGCGGTAGATAGCAGCGGCAACGTCTATGTTACAGGAGACACGAGCAGCACCGATTTTCCAACCACGACAAGCGCTTTCCAGACGGCTTTTGGCAGCGGCTTCCAGAATACCTTCGTGAGTAAGCTGAACATAACACCTGTGCCGCCAACTGTCACACCGACCAACTCAGCCACGCCTACCTTGACGCCAATCTTAACCAACACCGCTACCCTCACCACAACGGTTACGTCTAGCAGCACGCCCACGGCTACTTTTACACTTTCTGCAACAACGGCTTCTAGCGTAACGGCAACCAATACGACCACGCCGACCAATACACCGACACCCCGCAAACCCGATACTATCGGCGTTTTTCGGCCAAGCACCGCCACGTTTTACCTGCGCGGCAGCAATACGCAAGGCTTCGCTGATCTGACCGTGCAGTATGGCGCAATGAATAGTTACCCGGTAGTGGGCGATTGGACGGGCGGTGGTGTGTCCACAATCGGCGTGTTCGACCCAACCAATGGGCAGTTCCAACTGCGTAACAGCAATACACCGGGCGCGGCTGATGAAACGTTCGTGCTCGGCATTGCAGGCGATCAGCCGTTCGTAGGTCATTGGCAAGCGGGCGCAGCGCATGACGGAGTGGGCGTGTTCCGTCCGAGCAACGGCTTGTTATACCTAAAAAATGAGCTGAACAGCGGCTTTGCCGATTACACGATGGTGCTTGGCATTCCTGGCGATGTGGGCGTGGCAGGTGATTGGGACGGTAACGGCATCAGCAGCCCCGGTGTATTCCGCCCAAACATCGTGACGTTCTATTTATCCAATCAAATAGTGAACGGATCAGTCTTTGGCGATCACACCGTAACGCTCGGCTATCCCGGCGATGTGCCGCTCGTGGGCGATTGGATCGCGCAAGAGCACGCGGGCGTCGGCGTGTTCCGTCCGACCAACGGGTTGATCTACCTGAAAAACGATCTGACAACTGGCTTTGCCAACGTGAATATTGTATACGGAATCCCAAATGACATTCCGGTCGCTGGACATTGGGGCATCAGCAGCGCACCCGCGCCACACAACTCAGTCATCGTACCGAATACGCCGCTTCCGCCAGCCACAGCAGCCACCCCAACGCGCCCGCCGGTTCGTCTGACGCAGCCCAGCAGCTACGACGGCTAACCACATGGCTTTTCACGCTCGGTATGACTTTGGCCATACCGAGCACTTCTATTTCGTGGAGGAAGATGAAACGCTTTGGAGCATTTTTAACTGTGTGCGCTGTTATTTGGCCTTTATTGACTACACTATCGACAACCGATTGGCCATCGTTCAGAAAGTTCCACTTCGATCTCTGACATCTATTTTCGTCGTCCGCGCACAATCTGGCTCACGCGCTGTGGCGAAATGTCAAATTCACGGGCGAGATCCGAGATGGTTTCGCCCGCCGCATGACGTTCGCGAATGTGCTGGTTGCGGTCCGTTCGGCGGGGTGTTTCACCTGAGAGCGGCACATCGGACGGACGCTGTCCCGTATACAAACGGCCAATAAGTCGCGCCGATGCCAGCGCAGGCGTGGAGCAGGAACTGGGTTGAAGCCCCCGCCAGGGCTAAGTCCATGCCTTGCGTAGCGTAGTGCCCGCATCCAGAGGGTAAACTAACGCCATCTAAAAATAAGTGAGTATGAATAGGATGGCGCGTGAGGTTCATCAGTGCCGCTGTGTCGTATGCGCTGCGGGGGAAGACGGGATAACACAAGCGGCACATCGACAAATCAATGTATTGCTGAGTCAATCGAACGAAGTACAACGGCGGTGGTAGGCGGAGTCGTTATCACAACAGCAGGGTGAGCCAAATGACCGGGAATTGATGCGGATCACGGGGATGGACGGAAAAACCATTCGACGGGAGCGGCGTGAATTGAGTAATGGCATGGCCAAGCAACTGGGGACGCGCCAACGACCGCCGGGCGGTGGCCGACCAAAAGCCGGCAAAAAAACAGTGAATTAACGAATGCGTTGTTGGCACAAATGGAAGTCCATACGGCGGGCGACCCAATGACAACGCGAAAATAGCTGAATTACCGCTTACAAAACTTACAAGACAAACTGGTCGCCCTCGGTCATCAGGTCAGTCTTCCGGTGATTAGTCGGTTACTCAAGCTGCGCGACTATCGACTGCGCGTTAACCGCAAAACGGTCGAGGGGAAGCCTCATCCTGAGCGTAATCGGCAATTCGAGTACATTCGGACGGAACGCGCCTGGCATGAAAAAGCCGCGCAACCGTGCTTGAGTATCGATACCAAGAAGAAAGAACTGGTCGGTAATTTCAAGAATGCCGGACAGATTTGGTGTCAACAAGCGCTCCAAGTGAACAGCCACGATTCTCCACAGGAAGCCCAAGGACGCGCGGTGCCTTACGGTATTGATGACCTGCACTACCATGCGGCGACGATCTATGTCAGTTAATCGGTCCTAGCTCGAACCTTACCTCATGCTTAAACGCTACTGGAGCGCCTAAGGCAATGGTCTGTCCATCGCTATCGACAGCCCGGTACTGATAGCGCCATCTGCCTTTGACATTGTTGTACGTTTCGTCCGCTTCTCAGCGCAGACACAGCACGATGATTTCAGCCTGAAAATGGCACCCTTTGAAAACGGTTGGGGTGTCGATGGTCGTATCCGCCTTGCCTGATCTTGAGTCGCGGATCTGACTTTATCCGACTACTACCGTTTTTGCGACAGAACCCCGCAGATGGGCCAAGACACCATCCGAAATCATAATCAAATTTTATCGGTCTCGCCCCTGCAATTAACGAGCCTTTGTATTAATCATACGATACGGGTAAGCCAAAGCGAGCTCGGAAACCGCATTTAACTGAGCGATTTCATCCTCGGCAAGCTCCAAATTGACTACTGTCAGATTGTCGATTAGTTGGTTCAAGTTACGCGCCCCAACGATCACAGAAGCGACTGAGGGGCGAGTTAAAAGCCAGGCCAGAGATATCTGTGAAGTAGTACTACCCGGATGGTTTTTTACAATATTGTTGACTGTATCAAGGATTCGCCAGTTCTGGTCTGTTGAACGCCGTACCCAGGATTCTTCCGAGGCGTCAGGGGTAACGGCTAATCGGCCATCTGAGGCGGATTGGGGTCGCTGTCCTGTCCGATATTTTCCGCTGAGGAACCCGCCGCCCAATGGGCCCCATACTACAAGTCCCATACCTTCCGATTGACACAAATCAATGAACTCGCTTTCAACATCACGGACGATAAGACTATATTGATACTGAGCAGCGATAAACCCGATCCAACCCTGTTTGTCACTTATGGCCATCGCCTTCATGATTTGCCAGGCTTTGAAATTTGAGACACCAATGTAGCGAACTTTGCCTGCTCTAACCAGGTCATCACAAGTTCGAAGCGACTCCTCCAATGGAGTAAGAGGATCCCAACCGTGCAAATAAAGCACATCAATGGTTTCGGTTTTCAAGCGACGCAGACTTGCATCCACACCCAATTGAATATGGTAGCGCGACAGACCAACATCATTGACTCCACTACCCATCGGCCAACGAACCTTGGTCGTTAAAACCACCTGCTCACGCCGCCCTTTTACTGCTTCACCGACAATTTCCTCAGCCTGCCCACCAGAATAAACGTCGGCCATGTCAAAATGGTTTCCACCCAAATCAAGGTAGTGATAAATCATCCTTTTCGCTTCGTCACCGGAAGTTCCTCGTTCACTGTCCTCTCCAAAAATCATCGTCCCTAGCGCAAGTTCTGATACGAGCAAACCTGAATTTCCCAATTGTCGATATTTCATGACCTTATCCCTGTGTATATCTTAAAACAACTGTTTTTCTTGCCCACATGGTCATTGATTCCTTACTATCCTTTGACGGAACCAGCTGTTAAGCCGCGCACAAAGTAGCGTTGGAGGGCAAAGAACACCAGAAGCGGAAGCAACATCGAGATGAAGGCACCTGCCGTGAGCAAGTGCCAATCGCTGCCTCTCGATCCGATAATTTCTGCTAAACGCATCGTCAATACCTGGGTCCCTGACTGGTTACCGATAAAAATCAGTGCGACAAGGTAATCATTCCAAACCCAAAGGAACTGGAAGATAGCATACGAAGCCAGCGCTGGAACGGACAATGGGAGAATCAATCGAACAAAGATTGTGAAGTGCGAGGCTCCATCCACGAAGGCCGACTCCAGAATATCCCTGGGCAGGCTACTAATATAGTTATAGAGCAAGTATATGGCGAGTGGTAGGCCAAAACCGGCATGGGCCAGCCAAACAGCCAGGAAGGTGCCATTTAAGCGGAGTTGAACGTAGTCGTGCAATACGGGCACAAGTGCAATCTGAAGCGGAACCACCAGTAAAGCGACAACCAGCGCAAATAACTGCTTCCGCCCTGGGAAGCGCATCCAGGCAAAACCATAAGCGGCAAAAGCGGCAATCGTCACCGGAATGACAACCGATGGAACGGTAACTGCGACGGTATTCAAAAAGGCCCCGGACAGATCATCACCTTTTTCGGTGTGCTTATTTCCATTCGCATCGGCCACTTCATATTCTTTACCGGTGAGCACATCCTGATAGTTTTGCAGTGTGAGATGGATAGTTGTAACCCACCGTTGTTCTTGAATTTGGATGACTGCAGCACGCCGATTGCCAACCCAGACTACCCGTTTGCCGTCTGGAATTACTACCCCAGACCTGAATTGGTCAAAGGTTCCACTCGCACCGGCGATCTGCATGTTGACAGTGGTATCGATGCTTGGCGGTGGCGCAAACTGTTGAACCATTGACCATTCTTGATGTGGCAGGATCGTCCACCAACCAGTGCTTAGCACATCATCCCGCGTGCGGAACGAAGAGACGAGCAGGCCAACTGTCGGGATTAGCCACAAAATGCAGATAACCAAAAGAGAGCCATTGACCAGGGCGCTAGAACGCTTACGTGTACGCATTAAAACGCCTCTCTTCTACCAAATTGGCGAAGGTTGTAGACCATAATCGGGATGACTGCGATCAAAAGAATCACAGCAAGCGCAGATCCCAATCCAAAGTTCCGGAAGACGAAGAATTGGTTATAGAACTGAGTAGAAATGACATCTGTTCCGTATTGACCACCGGTCATCACGATTACGATGTCAAAGATTTTCAGCGTGAAAATAATCACGGTGGTTGAAACCGCAATGAGCGTACCCATAATAGAAGGAATGGTGATGCGGAAAAAAACCTGCACTTCATTCGCGCCATCAATACGTGCTGCCTCCGGAATTTCAGCAGGGATACTTTTAATGGCTGCCGAGAATAAAACCATCGCATAGCCAGTTTGAAGCCAAACTACAATGATGATAAGGAATAAATTATTCCAGGGTTGCAGCTGCGCAATCCAGGCTTGTGGTTGGCCGCCAAGTGCAACCACGACCGCATTAAGTAGGCCAATCTGGGAGTCGGCTGCATCTTTCACAGCATAAACAAATTTCCAAATAATGCCTGCCGCAACCAACGAGATAGCCATAGGCATGAAGATTATGGCCTTGACAATTGTTTCAAGTGGACTTTGGTCGGCGAGAGTCGCAATGACCAACCCGAAAATGATGGTTAAGCTGGCACCAAATACAATCCAGAGTAGATTGTTCCGCAATGTCACCAACATTGCTGGCTGAGTAAAAACATCGATATAGTTTTGTAGACCAACGAACGCAGACCCATCACGGTCGAAAAGCGAAGCAAAAAAGGTTCGTGCAGTCGGGATTGCCAGGAAGTAAGCCACCATCGCAATGCCAGGGCCGACGAATATGAACGGCTGTAAGCGCCGAATCCATTTGGCAGGAAGCGGCTCGATTAACCAGTTTGCCACCAGAAAAAGGAGCGCAATGCCACCACCGCCCCACAATACCGCAATAGCGGCGATAACTATCTTCGGCGTATCGCCGCTATCGCGCAGAAAAAGGAAGCCCTGCCAGAGAATCAGAAAAGTGGCTAAGATCGCCAAAAGCGACAGCACCAAACGACCGAGATTAACGGTTCCGTGTATTCGTAATGTCATTGGTTACCCCCAAAATTTTATATCGTCGTCTGACCTGTCGCTGTGCTTTGGCCGGTGGATAATAAACTACTATGCAAAAATTTCAATTGGGAGTCATCAATGCACTAAGGAGGATACGTCTCCCGCACTACATTGCGCTCCCGATCGTATCCGGTCCAGCAGATTATCAGCGCACTGGTTTCCAAGTTCCATCTTCTTCACGGCTTTTATAAACAGCCTCAATGTTGATCGGCACAACGGTTCTCGTATCGAGAATCTACGGTGGAAAGGGAGTCCATCGTAAGAGTCGTCTGCCGATCAGCTATTGAGTTTTAGCCCCGCCAGTGTTCGTGATTTATTACGATCGCTGGTTGCTCATGAGCGGCTGTCCTACTTCTTAGGCCATGCGGCGTCAATGTTTTGTAATGCCGTCGCAAGATCTTCAGTTCCACTGGCCCAAGACGTCATTTCTTTCCAGAAGGCACCTGTACCAACTTCACCAGGCATCATATCGGAGCCGTCATAACGTACACTGGTGGCAGCCTGCAAGATTTTGGCGACGCCGCGATCGATGTCATTACCATACCAGTCAAGCTGTGCGTCGGTCTGGGGTGCGATAGTACCGCCAGAGGCCAGCCATGTCTTCAAGTGGTCCCCTCGGCTAAACCACTCCATAACAGCGCGGGTTTCTGGCCGGTCGTTAAACATCGACCAAATGTCTCCGCCGACTTCGACGGGCTTGCCGTACTGCGGATCAATTCCTGGCAGATAGAAGAAATCGTAATCAACACCTGATTTCAGATTCTTGTCCTTCGGGAAAAAACTGGTGATGAAATTGCCCTGTACATGCAGCCAGCACTTGGGAGGGTTAACAAACATCGGACCTGGCGCATCACCGAAGTTCGTGGAAATGATAGCCTTACGACCACCGTAGACCAATTTATCATTCGTCCAGATGTTGGCCATGATAGTGGCGGCCTTTGTTACCTCGGGGGAGCTAAATTTCAGATCGCCAGTGACCCACTTGTCATAATTCGCCAGCGATGTGGTCCGGAGCATGATTTCTTCTACCCAGTCTGTGGCTACCCAACCGGTTGCACCACCCGATTCGATGCCAATACACCACGGCGTATCACCATCCTTGGCAATTTGAGCTTGGAGCGCCATGAGCTCATCCCATGTGGTCGGTACTTTATAACCGGCGGCATCAAACGCTTTCTTTGGATACCAAACGAGACTCTTGACGTTTACCCGATCCCAGACACCGGCCATAACTGACGTGCCGTCTTTACTGGGCTTAGTTGCCATATCAAGCCAACTCTGATTGTACTGTCCCTTAAGGTATTGGTCAGTCATGAAAGTGTGAAGGTCGATTAATTTGCCGGTCTTGGCGATACTCCCCATCAGGCCAGGCTGAGGAAAGTCAACAATGTCAGGAGGATTTCCGGCATCGACACGCGTCGAGATCGTCGCTTCAAACTGCTTTGAACTTTCATATTGAACATCGATCCCAGTTTGGGCAACGAAATCCTTGATATTATTGTTGAAATTAACCTCGTCTGCGCCAGCAAATGCGCCAAAGGCGGTGACTTTCGTGCCCTTATACTTACCGGCCATCGCATCAGCCAGTTCTTTAGGAAGACTGTTTGCGTTTTGTTGGGCTACAGCGGGTTGAGCCACCGAAACCAGCATCAAAGTCAACAAAATAAGCGTTGTGATCGCACTTTTGCGTTTCTTGTTCACGATAATTCTCCTAAGCATCAAGATTTCTCTACGGATCCAAAAACAATTGAGCACGACGTTCAGATTGAACTGAAACTAACAAACGTACCGAGCCAGATTTCGCACTTCTTTGTGGTCAGGCCCACCAGAATAACACTGGTATTGCTGCACTTGAAAGACTGTCATAACAGCGATACGGTTCACCTCTGGTAGACGTATGCAAACAATTACAATCTACCGAAAAGTGGTCTGATTTGCAGTCCACTGCTTCTGCTTTCTCTATCTAGAACTATTTATCACCCCCTTTAAGCTGTTTTTCGTTCAACGATTACCAAAGGTAGCTGTACATGCTGAATAGAACGTTCTGGATTAGAGAGACGCACTAGTAGTAGCTCAACCGCAATTTGCCCGGATTCATCCAGTGGTTGTCGAACGGTGGTCAGGTCCATTACTTCGGCCATATCCAGATCATCGAATCCAATTACAGCCAAATCGTCAGGAACACGAACACCCATACGGCGTGCCACCATCAGCACGCCCATCGCCTGTAAATCTGTGGCAGCAAAAATCGCTGTTGGGGGTTTGGGCAAATTCAGGAACTCGCTGGCAGCCTGCTGGGACTGCTCAAACGTATATGGGACAAGGCGAACATAACTGTCAGGTAGCGGAATGTCCAGCGTCCGTAAACATTCCCGGAATCCTTCCAAGCGCAGACTGAGCGGATGGATAGCATAGTCCGGCGGGGTAGTATCTCCTAAGAAAGCAATTCGCCGATGGCCTTTATGAACTAGGTACTGCGTTGCCATTTTGCCACCGCTAAAGTCATCGATTTCTACTGTATTGAAACTGCTTTGTGGATATTCAATGAGCACCGTTTCAAGCGCATTTCGTGTTAAGCGCTGAGCTTGATCTTCGTTTATCGGCAGCGACATAATGATGAGCCCATCCAAATTACCGGTTAAGGGCAAGGATCCCAGATAACGATCTAGTTGGTCAACTGAATTTATGGTGTAAATGATGAGCTCATAATTTACGGGAAGCACAGCCGCGACGCCACGCAGCCGTTGTACAAAAGAAGGCGCTGTAAAAAACGGAACTAAGATGCCAATTCGATAGTTCTGTTTGAGGGCTCTGGCCCGTACCTCGGCTTTGGGGACAAATCCAAGTCGGGTAATTGTCTCTAGGACCCGAGCCCGAGTCGCCTGGTTGACCATGGCCGAGCCATTTAGCACGCGCGACACTGTAGTGGCACTAACTTTAGCTGCAGCTGCAACATCATAAATTGTTAAACCAGGTTTAGGCATAAAAACCGAAATTTCTTGTGAAACTGCTTTCATGTTTCTGATTGCAAATTATAAGACGTGTTGAATCGATTGTCAAGAGGCAAATATCTGGAAGCTGCCAATCACGACCGCGACGTGACTCGGTCGCGCCTACTGTAATACCTGGTCTCCGACCCACTGTATGCCAGCCTTAATTATCTTTTTGCACCAGCGGATGACCCATTGCAGCATGTTACGTACCCCTTCTTTTGTCGATGTCTGACCTCGAAACAAAAAGCGTATATCGAAAGGTACCCCCTCACGGGTTTATCACTTCTCCCTGTCAATCGCTGACTGGCGAACATGGTAGCCAGCACGG
>Ga0123338_10005130_pt1 | contig 11283 bp, 9 predicted proteins | sample grotaG_FD_89793 | JGI IMG/M metagenome (GOLD analysis project Ga0123338, IMG submission 89793) | Glacier valley bacterial and archeal communities from Borup Fiord, Nunavut, Canada, to study Microbial Dark Matter (Phase II) -... | ecosystem: Environmental > Aquatic > Freshwater > Ice > Glacier ...
GGGCGGCCACCGCCACTAAAACCTTGAATGCGTCGATAAGCGACAAGAGTAAGGTGCCGGACCTTCTGGTCGATGTGAAAAATTTCCGCAATGAAGTAGACATTGATATTCAGATGAACAAGAAGATCAACGATATTAACGATCTTGTTTATTCTATCGGAGTGGATGCAAAGCTTCTCGATGCCAAAGCACGCATGATCATGCTGAGCGAAAATCCGGCTGAGCTGGATCGGGCAACCGCCGAAGTGCAGGCGATCCAGGCGCGTATCGTCAGGAACATGTCCGAGGCCGGCAGAAGGGTCAAGGAGATCAAAAGTTCCGGTTACGTTGATGACACCGTAGCGGCCATCAACAACGCGGTTGGCAGTGCGGGCAGATCTTTGCGCACCATTAGTGCTTCGCAGCGCACTGTGTTGGAAAATATGGCGCTGGTTGACAGCTCGGTGAAAAAGGTCAAGGAGGTCGCCCGGGAACAGGGACATAAGAGTGAGGCGAATGTTCAGTCCGCAGCAGAGGAACAGCAGAAATTTGTTAATCTTGTCATCCAGAGGGTAGACCTGTTCAAAAAACTGCTGATTGGCGGATCTCTGGCGGTAGTTCTGTTGGTACTATTCCTGACGATAACAACGACTTTATGCATTGTCAGATCACTTGGACGGCTGAACAAGTCGATCGTGACTATTGCCGAAACCGGGGATTTTACACAGACTGCCGTGATCAAGAACGATGACGAATTTGCCGTGACTATCAACGCCTTCAACAAGTTGCTCGACTCCTTTTCGATCATACTGGCCAAGGTTGCAGACTCTTCTGGAAAACTTACCGGGACTTCACAGGAACTGACCAATACCGCGCAGGCTATCCATTGCACAACTCAGGAACAATCGACCAGCGTCGGTCAGGTTGCTGCAGCAGCGGTGGAAATGTCTCAGACAATAGCGATGGTATCCCGGAATACTTCCAGAATAGCGCAATCAGCAACCGAAGCTCGTCAGTTGGCCGCTTCCGGTGCAGAGGTGGTGAGCCAGACCGGGCATGAAGTTCAGGAGATTGCCCGGGCGGTACAGGAGTCCACCAGAGTGATGCAGGCCCTTAACGAGCGCTCCCAACAGGTTGGAGAGATTGTCGATGTGATTATAGAGATTACGGATCAGACCAACCTTCTGGCTCTGAATGCCGCCATCGAAGCGGCGCGGGCAGGGGACCACGGGCGCGGCTTCGCCGTGGTGGCCGATGAGGTGCGCAAGCTGGCCACCAGCACCGCCCAGGCAACCGTCGGCATCACCGAGCGGGTCAAAGCGATCCAGACCGATGCCGGCCAAGCGGTGGTCGCCATGAATAAAAGTCTGGAACGCGTCAGGATGGGGGTCGAACATGCGGGGCAGGCTGGTGACTCGCTACGACAGATTGTCGAGAGTGTCGCTTCGCTGCAGGATATGGCCAGCGAGATCGCAACCGCCACGGTGGAACTTTCCACTACAGCGGAGCAGATCAGCACTGATATTGTTGCCATCGAGCATGTCTCTGAAGAGACCGTCAAGGCCGCTGCCGCGATTGCAGCAGAATCAGATGCCCTGTCCGGTCTTTCGGTAGAGCTGAAGGACGAGATAAGCCGCTTCACTCATAACGGGCATAGGGCTTCAGTAGCCATTAAGGGAGAAGTCGTCGGGCGCGCTGAGATGAACCGCTTGACCTGGCTGAAGCCGAATGAAGGTTTTGCCGCATAATATTTCGGCTTGTCGCTTGTAACCTCGTGTGCTTGTGATATTTTATAACAACGGAGGCTTGCTGCCATGGCATGTATGAACAGCGGAACAGCTGGTAAAGCAATACGCAAAACGGTGGAAACGTCGCTTGGTGCACCAGGTCCCAGCTACGAATGGGAGGAGCTTGTGCAGAAGCTGTGTGCCTCGGATGATGCCGGACTGCATGAAATCGGAGTGCGGGAATTGGAGCTTCTGTGGCAGAAATGCCCTGACCGCCTGGTGTTTAAAAAAGGCTGAAGATTATGGACTTATTTGCCTTCAAAGCATTTGCCTTCGGCGGCGAACTCGACTTGAATCGCCTGGCCGTCAAGCTCGGCCTCTCCAGGAAGTATCGCTGGGAAGAGCCGATGAAGCTCAATCCGGTGACTTTTGCATTATCTGCCGGCAACGATACGGAGCGGGTCTATCTCTACTATTTTGGTGGTGTGGTCTTCCTCAACTGTTCCGGCGACCTGATAGCCCGCTTTCTGGACAGCATTCCCCAGTATGCCGAATCTCTGAAGGGGCAGCCGCGCTTGCCCTATCGTGAGGAATACCAGCTGAAGATTGATCCGGATTGCAAGCCGGTCATCGACAACGATTGTGCTGTCATGCCCCGTTACAGTCAGGCCTTTCTGGATATCATCTGTTTTGTTATCGCCAAATCGGTGGCGCTGGAGCGGATTGAGGAGCGAATCGATGTGGTCTTCGACGAGGTTGAGGTGCTGATTGCCAACCTGGGGCGGGGCAAACTGGAGCTGCCCGACCGCGACATGGCCCGACTGGCCTCATCAATCATCAGCTTCAAATTTACCTCGATCGCTCATATCATGGTGCTCGACAAACCGGAGATCACCTGGAACAACCCCGAGGTCGACCGCCTCTACACCACCATGGCCGGCCTGTTTGAGCTGAATCAGCGCTATCTGGAGATCAAGCACAAGTCCGAGACGCTTCTGGACATGACCGATGTTTTTTCCAGTCTCTCCCACGCCCGCCGTTCCGCCCGCCTCGAGTGGATCATCATCATCCTCATCGCCATCGAAATCGTGATTTACCTGATGGAGATGTATCGCGGACATTGATTCTTCTGTCTGTTATGCGCTATTCTCCGATGCCGAAGAGTATTGCCCCGGCCGCTTCTGTCCGGGCCCCTTTTCCAGTTCAACTGATGGTGCAGAGGTTTTATGAGTAACCACGAAGAAATCCAGGAGTATCTTGCCCAGATAAAGGCGCTGCTCGACAGCCACGAATTACCTGAAACCCCGGCCTTTACGCAGAACCGGCTGCAAATGCGGAGGGTACTGGAGGCGCTTGCCCCTGAACCGATAGCTCGTATTCTGGAGGAGTTGACCGACGATGAACAGCAGATCATCTGGCAGTTTGTGCCAGATGCGATAAAAGAGGAGATTCTGCTGGAGGTCGAGGATTCGGTCCGCGTGGAGTTGCTCTTTGAAGTGACGCCACAGATACAGAGCAGGAAGATCCGGGTGTTTGACCTTCACGAAGGGCGTTTGCGCCAGATCCCCATAGAGACCCGCGAAGACCTGGCAAATGCCAGGCCGATCTGGATCGACCTGGTGACTCCCGAAGATAACGAACTCGCCTGGACCGGCGAGGTTTTTGGTGTGGAACTGCCTGACCCGCGTGAGCTGACCGACCTGGAGACCAGTGCCCGCTTCTATGTGGAGGATAACGGCGAGGTGCATTTGCACTCCGATTTTCTCCTTGACCGGGAGGATGAGTCGCGCAACGTCATGGTGGCCTTTATCCTCAAAGAGGGGACGCTGTTTTCGATCAGAAACGAGGAGCTGCCGGTATTCCGCCTGCAGCGTTTGCGTGCCAGGGCCCAGTCCGGCTACGTGACCGAAGCGAAGGATGTGCTGCTGGACCTTTATGCCGCCGATGTTGAGTATTCGGCCAACGCTCTTGAGGATGTGTATTCAGAACTTGAAGCGGTGGGGAAACAGGTGTACGGGACGAACATGACCGACGAGGAATCGGCGAAGATTCTCGCCTCCATCGCTGAGGAGGAGGACGTAAACGGGCGCATCCGCCGCAATGTGCGTGATACCAGGCGTGCCCTGTCGTTTCTGATGCGTGGTAAATTTCTGTCGGAGGCACAGCATGAGGATGTGCGCGAGATTCTGCGCGATATCGAGTCCCTGGACGGGCATACCGCATTCCTTTTTAATAAGATCAACTTTCTGATGGACGCTATTGTCGGCTTCGTCAACATTAATCAGAACAAGGTCATCAAACAGTTGACGATAATCAGCATCATTTTCATGCCGCTCAATTTTCTTGCCGGTGTCGGCGGCATGTCGGAATACTCGATGATGACGAAACGGATACCATGGCCGGTTTCATACACAATATTTACCATAGCGATGGTTCTGGTCGGCTGGATCACCTATGTCTGTCTGCGTTATTTCGGCAATCGCAAGTTAAAGAGCAACCCGGCAGCAATCAGGAAGGTGCTCTGATAAAAATGTCGGCTTCAGCTCCGCCGCTATTATCAGGCCGGGCTCGCGGGTGATTCCATTAACAGACTCTGCTTGTTTGTTTCAGGAGGGTGCTTCTCCTGCAACGCATCATGCTGCGGGACTTTGTATGAATCCCGCAATGTCCGCAGCTTGATGATCTGCAGGTCAATCTCCGCAAGGCCGCTCCGTAGCGGCAAACGGGCCCATTCGGCCAGGGATGCCAACCAGCCGCCCATCGCTAGCACAGCCCCGCTGACAGCGTGGCGTCAATGCTATTTGATTCAGACAGGTTCATCGGGCGGTGGCAGGCACCGCAATTGGTACCTTCCTGCAGCTTTGTCCAGAGCACCAGGTTTTCAGAGTCACACCAGTCACAGCACCAGAAGTAATAGTCCTCGTTAAGTCTTGTTTTCATTTACGTACTCCTCCTTGATTTTTAGCAAGTATATACGACCAATATTACAATCAGGTGGAGGTTGGATAAAATCTTTGTGAATATTCCCGGCAGCAAGACCGTTCCGGGTTGATTTCTACAAAATCTTTATGAGCCTGTAACACTGTCGTAACAATTGTATGTTACAAATTAGTTTGCATGAATCCGGATCTGTTTGAGCTGTTGTTAATTGACGGCAGGAGCGTTACATGAAGAGAGTGCTGATTGTTGAAGATGAAAAGGATCTGGCGGAGCTTCTGGCCTTCAACCTTGTTAAAGAGGGTTATGCCACAACCTGCGTTCATGACGGCAAGCAGGGGCTGGAGAGAGCTGTCAGCGATCTGCCGGATCTGATCCTGCTGGATCTCATGCTGCCGGGCATGCTCGGGACCGAGGTCTGCAAGGCGCTGCGCAAGGAGCCGCGCACGGCCCAGATACCGATTATCATGATAACTGCAAAAGGGGATGAAATCGATCGGGTCGTCGGCTTTGAGGTCGGTGCTGACGATTACATCGTCAAGCCATTCTCCATGCGCGAGGTAGCTCTGCGGGTCAAAGCGGTAATGAGGCGCCTTGACCAGGGTACACAGGAATCCGGTGCAGACCTGCTCGCCATCGGCGATATCGCCATCGACAAGAAGCGTCACACCGTCATGAGTGCCGGGGTTGAGATAGATCTGACCAGTACCGAGTTCAAGCTGCTGCTATACCTGGCCGAGAAAAAGGGCTATGTGCACAGCCGCGAAAAATTGTTGCAGAATGTCTGGAGCTACAATAATGCCGGCGATACCAGAACCGTTGATACGCATGTAACGCGTTTGCGTGCCAAGCTTGGTGCGCCGGGAGATGTCATCAAGACCGTCCGTGGTTTCGGCTACAAGATCGAGGAGTAACATATGGGGTTCCGCACAAAACTGGTTTTATCCTACATCGTGCTGATCGCGCTGATGACCGGGAGTTTCTATCTCTATTTCGACCACACGCTGCAACAGGGGATGATCGAGGAGAGCCGTGGCAACCTGGCCAGCCAGGCGCGGCTGGCCCGCATGCTGGTGATGGGCAACAAACATGTCACAGCACCGCAGCAGCTGGCCGAATCAATCGGCACAGCCCTCAAGGCCAGGGTCACGCTGATCGCGCCGGACGGTATGGTTCTGGGGGATTCGGATGTGGGGCAGGCGCGCCTGCCCCAGCTGGAGAACCACCTGCAGCGCCCTGAGGTGCAGGAATCCCTCAGGAACGGCAGCGGCAGTGCCGTGCGTTATTCGGACACCCTGCGGACAAAGATGCTTTATTCGGCGATGACATACGGTAGCGGCACTGTAGACGGCATCATCCGCATTGCCATGCCGCTGGAATATCTTGCGTCAGCACGCAACACCCTGCACGGCATGGTCGGCGCGGCCGCGGCGGTAACCATCCTGATTGCCCTGCTGTTCAGCTATGTTCTCTCGAACCTTACGTCCAAGCCGCTGCGTGATATGGCCGATGCCGCCGCCTGCATAGGACGTGGCGCTACCAAGGCCAAAATTCCGGTGGTTTCCAATGATGAGATCGGTAAGCTGGCCGGGGTGCTGAACGACATGTCGGAGCGGATTGAAGATCAGGTGCAGCGTCTTTCCACCGATAAACAGCGCCTGGATACGATCCTCAGCAGCATGGGGGAGGGGATCATGGTGACCGCGCCCGATGGCGTCATAACTCTGGTGAATCCGGCCTTCCGCCGTCTCTTTTCAATTTCCGGCAGTGTTGATGGGAAAAAGCTGGTTGAAATTTCGCGGCATCCCGACCTGCTGGAGGCCTTTAACGACCTCGGCAAGCCGGATGTTGACGATCTGGTTCGGGAAATTTCAATACAACCGAACGACATCACCCTGCTCACGCACTGGGTGCCGCTTAACGTGGATGGCGTCAGGCATGGGGTTGTCGCGGTCTTTCACGATATCAGTGATCTGAAGAAGGCGGAAAACATGCGCCGGGATTTCGTTGCCAATGTTTCCCACGAACTGCGCACTCCGGTCACGATTATCAAGGGGTATGCCGAAACCCTGCTCGACGGTGCTCTTGAAACTGACCCGGCCCGTGCTCGCCGCTTCGTCGAGATCATCGCCAGCCACTCGGAGCGGCTGACCAATCTGATCAACGACATTCTCACACTCTCCAGCCTTGAAACAAAAGAGGCCCTTATTGAGCTCAACCCGATCGACGTTTCGGGGACGATAGGCAAAGCCTGCATGTTGCTTCAGGAACGTGCAATCCAAAAAAACATTGCTATAATCAATGAATCCGGTGCCGCCACCCTGCCGCGCGTAATGGCGGATCAGGGACGTCTCGAGCAGGTTGTGGTTAATCTGCTGGAGAACGCCATCAAGTACACTCCTGAAGGGGGCACGATTCGCCTCACCGCCGAAGATGACGGTGATTTTGTCAGGGTGTCGGTGGCGGATACCGGTATCGGTATCCCTTTCAAGGACCTGCCGCGCATCTTTGAGCGTTTTTACCGGGTCGATGAGGCCAGAACCCGCGAACAGGGGGGGACAGGTCTCGGGCTCGCTATTGTGAAACATATTGTGCAGCTCCATGGCGGTGCCGTTTCCGTAACAAGCGAACCGGGACAAGGCTCGATGTTTTCATTCACCGCTAAAAAGGCGTGATCGGCACACAAAGAGTTAACGCATCATTTTCCATCCTGTAACATGGTTGTAACAATTGTCTGATATACTCCTTTCAGATTCAAAGCTAACTCACATGGAGGACTATCCAAATGTTGAAAAAGTCAATCCTTACTGTAGCACTGATCACAGCCACCGTAGTAGCAGCCAATGCAGCACCAACAAAAGTTGACGCCAAGATTGCCAAGTACAAATCCACTGCCGGTGTCGCCGGTAACCTGAGCAGTATCGGTTCTGACACACTTAATAACCTGATGACGTACTGGGCAGAGGGATTCAAGAAAAAGTATCCAAATGTAAATATCCAGATCGAAGGGAAGGGGTCTACAACAGCTCCTCCTGCTCTGATGGCAGGTACAGCACAGCTTGGACCTATGTCACGTGAAATGAAGAGTTCCGAAATCGAAGGGTTTGAAAAGAAGTACGGTTACAAGCCAACAAAGATCGGTGTGGCACTTGATTCGCTGGCAGTATTTGTCAACAAGGATAACCCAATAAAAAGCCTGTCGCTTGACGAAGTTGATGCAATTTTCTCCAGCACACACAAGCGTGGTCTCTCCGACATCACTACCTGGGGACAGTTGGGCGTGACTGGCAAGCTGGCTGCAAAGCCGATCAGTCTCTACGGTCGTAACTCCGCATCCGGTACCTACGGATATTTCAAGGAGCACACCCTCAAAAAAGGCGACTTCAAAAATACTGTCAAGGAACAGCCGGGCTCCGCATCCGTTGTGGAAGGCATCGCCCATGATATCTCCGGTATAGGTTATTCCGGTATCGGCTATGCAACATCAGGTGTGCGTGTCCTCGCGCTTTCCGACAAGAAGGGTGCTCCTGCAGAAGCCGCCAACTACCAGAATGTTCTTTCCGGAAAATATCCTCTTTCCAGAATGCTCTACATCTATGTTGCCAAAAAACCGGGTGAGCCGCTGCCCAAGGTTGTTGAAGAATTCCTGAAATTTGCGCTCTCCAAGGAAGGTCAGGAGATCGTTGTTAAGGACGGTTATGATCCGCTGACAGCCAAGATGATTGATGCCCAGCTGAAAAGCCTCAAGTAATCTCTTGCAATTTACATTGAACTGTTGTTCCCTCCCTTCGGGGAGGGTTTTTTTTGCGAATAAGATCAGGTGATTATGGCTAAAAACTTTACTGATAAATCCCGTCGTAATGACCGCATTGCCGAATTTGTGATTCGCGCCGGCGGCGTTATGGTTATAGTCTCGGTTGTCTGGATTCTGGTGATGATTTCCAGGGTCGCACTGCCGCTCTTCTACCCCTCTTCCGCCAAAACTGCGGCCACAGTGAAGGTTCCCGATGAGATTCCAACGGGTGAAATTCTGGCGGTAGGTGCCGAAAATAACCAGCACGGTTTTTTTGTTCTTGATAAGAGCGGCAGCTTCACTTTTATGAACAGCACTGATGGTTCAGTCGTCGCCACGATCAAAGTTCCCGACGTTCCGTCTGGTGCGCTTCGGGTCGCTTCGACAGAATATGTCGGCAAATCGACCTATAACCTGCTTTGGGACAACGGCGCCATTACATCTGTCGCGGTAGAGTTTGTCTCAACCAGGAATGAGGATGGCAGTTTTTCCCTCACCCAGGACGTCACATCTCAGGAGGATCTGTCCTTTCCCGCTGACGGCGGAATTGTGCAATCGTTTGTACGGCGCATGGAAGATGGTGGAACCGTACGGATCGATCGTCTGGACGGGGATCGTTTGCGGGTAACCCGACAGTTGGTAGAAACTGATTTTGAGGGGAACGAGAAACGGAGCACGTCTGTAACGGAGATCACTGATCCGCTGCCGGGGCGATTGTCCGCCGTTGCTGTCGATTCCAAGGGGCATTATCTCTATGGCGGTACCGGTAACGGCATGCTGCTGCGCTGGGATATTTCGGAACCTGATCAGGCGCGCCTGCTGGATACTTTACTGGCTTCAGAAGACCACCAGGCTATTACCGCTCTCTCCCTTGTCCTTGGCGACGTGTCTATTGCTGTTGGTGATGCCAAAGGGCGTATGTCTACCTGGTTCCCGGTCAAGACGCCGGGGAGTAGTGAGGACAGACGCCTTGCCCGCATCCATACCCTGCGCCCCGCCGCCGGTGCCGTAGCGTTTATCATCCCGGCGGTGCGAAACAAAACCCTCTTTTCTGCTGCCGGTGGCGAAATACATGCCGACCATATGACCTCTGAACGTAACCTGCTGACGATCAAGCCGGGAGCGGCAATTATACTGGCGGCACTTTCCCCCAAAGGTACGGCTATGACCGCTCTGGACGTCAACCGCACGCTAACGACCTGGAAGCTGAAGATGCCGCATCCGGATGTTTCGTTCGGTACGCTGTTTGGCAAGGTCTGGTATGAAGGGTACGACAAGCCTGAATATGCCTGGCAATCTTCGTCGGCGAGTGATGACTACGAGCCAAAAATGAGCCTTGTGCCGCTGGTGTTCGGTACCATAAAGGCAACGCTGTTTGCCATGCTGTTTGCCGTGCCGTTGTCACTGTTGGCAGCCCTCTACACCAGCCAGTTCATGTCGCCCAAGCTCAAAGGGCGCGTTAAGCCGGTGGTTGAAATCATGGCCGCAATTCCGTCGGTGGTAATCGGTTTTCTAGCCGGTCTCTGGTTGGCTCCGCTTATTGACAAGAATATTCTGACGTTGTTTTTGAGCATTATCATTGTGCCGGTGATGCTGCTGGTAACGATCTTCTTCTGGAAGCAGATCAAGACAGCCTCTTCTATCCAGAGGTTCACCCGCGGTTACGAGTTCGTCCTTCTGATCCCGGTTGTGATCATTGGTGTCTACATAGCCTCTCTGCTGGGCGGTGTTGTGGAAGTAAGCCTGTTCGCCGGTGACGTTAAACAATGGCTGTACAGTGCGATAGGGGTCCGTTACGACCAGCGCAACAGTATCATCATCGCCATTGCCCTCGGTTTTGCCGTAATGCCTATCATCTTTACCATAGCCGAGGATGCCATATCTAACGTGCCGCGCAACCTTACCGCAGCGTCGCTGGCCCTTGGTGCCAGTCGCTGGCAGACAGCCTGGAGTGTGGTACTCCCCTCCGCGTTGCCCGGTGTGTTCTCGGCGGTCATGATCGGCTTCGGTCGCGCAATCGGCGAGACCATGATCGTACTGATGGCCACCGGCAATACACCGATTATGAGCTGGAGCCTGTTTAACGGACTGCGCTCCCTGGCGGCCAACATTGCGGTTGAGATCCCTGAGGCCCCACTCGATAGTACGCTCTATCGGACGCTCTTCCTCTCGGCCGTGCTGTTGTTCTTGTTTACCTTTATTATCAACACGGTAGCCGAGTCGATGCGGCAGAAATTCCGTAAAAAATACGGACGCTATTAAGAAGCTTACATATATGAAACTGAAACCATTCTGGAAAACCGGTGAGCCCTATGTTCTGGCAACCGGCGCCGCATTGGCGATCATACTGGTCATGAGTCTTACCCTTGTAGGGGTGGTCATGTTCAACGGCCTTGGCTACTTCTGGCCGAAAGCCCTCGTCAAGTTCGAAATGAAAGATGGCTCATTTGCACTTGGTCAGGTCATGCAGGAGGAAAAGAATCCGATCAGCGGCGCGCGCCGCCTGCAGCTTAAAGTCGGCAATCGTGATGTCTACGGCCAGGATTTCCGCTGGATTGATGAGCAGGATATCGCCGCCCGCACTCTTCCGGCTGATGCGGTGTTGCTCGAACGGAGTGAGCATGGCAACTATTTCGGCTTTTTGCAGGGAGTTGTGACGGAGGGGTTGATGCCTGCCGCTGCGACACCTTATGCCTCACTGCAGCAGGCTCTGAAGCTTGTAGCGGGCAAGATTGAACAGACCAGCAAGATCAGGGGTCAGATGTCGGACCTGAACAATACGGCAGAGAGTCTGCGCTTGAAGCTGTTGAAGCTCGAATATGCCGGCAAGGAAAAGAACGCAGCCGA
>Ga0123338_10005132_pt1 | contig 11281 bp, 9 predicted proteins | sample grotaG_FD_89793 | JGI IMG/M metagenome (GOLD analysis project Ga0123338, IMG submission 89793) | Glacier valley bacterial and archeal communities from Borup Fiord, Nunavut, Canada, to study Microbial Dark Matter (Phase II) -... | ecosystem: Environmental > Aquatic > Freshwater > Ice > Glacier ...
CTGGTAAATGTTGTCGTAGTTGAGCTGATTATCGACGGCGGCGATGCTGATGCCCGTTTTGTAAATCTTAGGGTATTGGAACATGAGGCTCAGCGTCGAGGAGCCGCCGCCGCTCCAGCCCCAGACGGCTACGCGGCTCGTGTCGGCCCAGCTGTTTTTCAGCACCTCGGTCGCGCCCATCGCCTGGTCGCGGATATTCAAAGCGCCGATGTTGTGGTAGATGGCTTTGCGGAAAGCCCGGCCGCGCGGGGCGGGCGCGCCGCGGTTGTCGAGCGACACATAGACGTAGCCGTCGTCGGCCATGCTGCCCTGGTAGAGGCGGTTGAAGCCCGTGCCGAAGCGGTCCGTCACGGTCTGGCTCGCCGGCTCGCCATACACGTAAAATACGACGGGGTATTTCTTGGCCGGGTCGAAGCCTGTGGGTTTCACCAGCCAGCCGTCGAGCGTTACGCCGTCGGTGGTTTTCACCTGAAAAAACTCCGGCTTGGGCAGCTTCATCGCCTTGGCGCGGGCCGGCACCTCGCCGCCGCTCAGCCGCTGATGGGCCGGCAGCGACACGACTTCCTGCACCGGATAGCTCGTGGCGCTCGAAAACGAGTGGATGGCCAGCCGGCCGTTGGGCGAAATCTCGTAGTCGTGGGTGCCCGCTTGCGCGGCCGGCGATACGCGCTCGGCCTTGCCGCCGGTCAGCGGCACGCGGTAGAGGTAGCGCTGGGTGGCGTTCTGGGGCGAGGCGGTAAAATAAATCTGCTTCGTGGCTTCGTTGATGGCGCTGATTTCGATTACGTCGTAATCGCCGGGCGTAAGCAAGGTGGTTTTGCCGGCGCGGTCCACGGCGTAGAGGTGCCGCCAGCCGTCCTTTTCGCTGCTCCACACGAAGCGCTTCTGGCCCTCAATCCAGTGCCAGCCGATGGCTTCGGGCTTAGCATCAACCCAGGCCGCGTCGGTTTCGCTGAAAATCGTTTTGGCCGTGTTGGCTTCGGTGTTCACCAATAAAATGCTGCTCTCGTTCTGGCGACGGGTAAGCTGCTGCACGATAACCTCCTGGGGGCCGCTCCACTCCATGCGCGGCAGGTAGTGCTGCACGGCATCGCCGGGAATGGCCAGCCACTTCGTCTCGCCGCCGCCCGCGCCCACCACCCCGATGCGGCAGCGGCTCGGGTCCTGGCCCACGATGGGGTACTCGACGGGCACCGTGAACGGGTACTCGGCATCGGTCGTGTTGAGCATCAGGTAGTTCTTCACCGGTCGCGCGTCGAGCTGCCAGTACGCCAGCCGCTGCCCGTCGGGCGACCACCGGAAGCCGTCGCGGCAGTCCAGCTCCTCCTCATACACCCAATCAAACGTGCCGTTGATGAGCCGGTCGGTGCCGTCCTGGGTGAGCTGCGTGATGCGGTGGTCGGCGAGGTTTTCCACGAATAGATTGTGCTCGCTCACGTAAGCCACCCGGCTGCCGTCGGGCGAAAATTTGGCGAACATCAGCGACGACCCGGGCCGGCCCTTGCCGAGCTGGCTCAGCTGCTGACTCTTGCGGTCGAAGAGCCAATAGTCGCCGCGCGTATCGTAGCGCCACACTTTTTTGGTGTTCGTGCTGAGCAGAATCTTCGTGCCGTCGCCCGAGAGCGTGAAGCGGCGCACGGCCAGCGGCGCGCTCTGGCCGGCGGGTGTCAGCTGGGCTTTGCTCAGCAGCACGACCGGCTTGGCCGCGCCGCGCGCGTCGAGTTGGGCGAGGCCCTCGTCCTGCACTTCGTAATAGGCGTTGCCGTCTTTGCTCCACTGGGTTTCGGAGCCGAACTGGGCCGTGGCGCTGTGGGCCAGCAGCAGCGCGGCGGCCAAGGCCAGCGGGCGCGCAAGAAATTGGAGCATGGGTGGGTAAGCGAAGGAAATTAAGTTTCGGGGCTGAAAGTACGGCCGGCTGGGCAGTCGGGGCCGCGTCTCGTCAGCGACTAGCGGCTTAGCGTGGTTTTAGTGACGTTGAGCGGCGCGGGCGGGCGGCTTTTCGCCGCCCGCCCGCTTGGCGTTGCTAAGGGACAAAAGAACAGCTGGTTGAGGCGGTTCGTTGATTGTACCGTTCAAACCAAGCCGGGCGGGCGGCGAAGAGCCGCCCGCCCGGGTCGCGTCGGGTCGCGTCCGCTCGCCACGTGCCCTGGCTCCAAAATCGCTGTAGTTTCGTGCCCCCGCCCGCTTCCGCTCTTCCATATTGTTCCGTCTCGCTCATGGCTACCGCCAAACCCGCCGCTGTCGCCGTCAAGCCTACCACCGCCAAGCCCAAGCGGCAGAGGCTGGCCTCAGTCAAGGAGACGACTGCCAAGCCGGCCGAAAGCAGCCCGCCCGACCAGCCCGCGCCCGCCGCCCCCAAACTCGCCCCGCCCGCCGACCGTCTGCACCTCATCGCCGAAGGCTTGCGCGAAAAATCCAGTGCCAAGCAGGCTATTTTCCGCGCCACCCAGGCCGCGTTTACGCTCCTGCGCCAAGTGTCGCAACAGCTCTGTCTGGAATTAACCCAGCGCGTCACGACCGAAGCCGACCCGAGCGTGCGCATCGAGTGCCTGCCGGTGAGCGAGCTGGAGTTTCACATTCGCTTTTCGGGCGATTTACTCGTCTTCGTCATGCACTCCAACATCGTCACCTTCCCCGACGATTTCGCGCCCCTGACCACGCCCTACGTGGCCGAGGATTTCCGCCGCCGCTTTTTCGGCCACATCATGGCCTATAATTTCATGGCCGACAGCATCCGCTACCAGCGCCTCAACGACCCCGGCTACCTCGTGGGCCGCCTGCTGGTCAATATTGAAAGTCATTATTTCCTGGAAGGCGCGCGCCAGCTAGAGCTGCCCGGCCCCGACATGCGGGTCAACGCCATCACGGCCGACGCGCTGCGCCTGTTCGTAGAAAGCGCCATGATTGCCGCCGTCAACAACGATTTAATCGCGCCCCCGCTGGCTGAAATCGAGAAAATTAATGTCAAGCAGAAAATCGAGAACCAGCAGGTGAGCCGGGGCAGCAAGGTCGGGTTTACGTTCAGCACACAGCAAATCTGAACCGCGGATTTATCGGATGGAGCGGATTAGTCGGATTTTGGTGACGGAGCCGTTGGCCGAATATTTATTTTCAAAAAATCGTCACCAAAATCCGACTAATCCACTTAATCCGATAAATCCGCGGTCTAGACACCGTAGCCCACTTTTTCGCGGACTCGTTTGAGAACTCCCGCGCCGTATTCTTGCGCTCTTTTAGCCCCGATTTTGAGTTGCGCGTCCAGCTCGCCGAGGTTATTCATGTAAAAATCAAACTGTTCGCGCTCGGGGCCGAAGCGGCGCATAATCAGCTCGAACAGCGCCTGCTTGGCGCGGCCGTAGCCGTAGCCGCCGGCCTCGTAGCGCTGGCGCAAGTCGGCGGTTTCGGCGGGCGCGGCCAGCAGCGAGAAGAGGCGGAAGGTGGTGTCGGTATCCGGGTTTTTGGGCGCTTCGAGCGGGGTGCTGTCGGAGATAATAGTTTTGATTGTTTTTAATAATTCTTTTTCCGGCGCGAATACGTCGATGATATTGCCGTAGCTTTTGCTCATTTTCAGCCCGTCGGTGCCGGGCACGAGCATCACCTGCTCGTCCACGCGCGGGCGCGGGGGCACGAGCGTCTCGCCGTAGCGGGAGTTGAACGCCTGAGCGATGTCGCGCGCGATTTCGAGGTGCTGAATCTGGTCCTTGCCCACCGGCACCAGCTCGGCATCGTAGAGCAGGATGTCGGCCGCCATCAGCACGGGGTAGGTGAAAAGCCCGGCGTTCACGTCGGCCAGCCGGTCGCTCTTGTCCTTGAAGCTGTGCGCGTTGGCCAGCATCGGGTAGGGCGTGAAGCACGACAGATACCAGGTCAGCTCCGTCACCTGGGGCACGTCCGACTGCCGGTAAAACAGGTTTTTCTCCGTGTCGAACCCACAAGCCAGCCAGGCGGCGGCCACGGCGTAGGTGTTGGCCCGGAGCGCGGCCGGGTCGCGCACGGTGGTGAGCGAATGCAGGTCGGCGATAAAATACAGCGAGTCGTGGGCCGGGTCGCGGGATAATTCGATGGCGGGCAAAATCGCGCCGAGTAAATTACCCAAATGGGGCCGGCCGGTGCTCTGGATGCCGGTGAGAATGCGGGACATGGGAGGTTGCCTGAGGCTTTTGAAATTCGCTGTTGTTGCTGTTTAAGACATGAGACTTTCTCGGCGAGCGTCTCCTGTCTCCTGTCTAACGTCTCATGTCTTAAAATAAGAGTTTACTTTTTCACCCGCTGATTATATCCACGCACCACTTCGGCCAATTCCTGCGCCTTGACGGCGTTGGTGGCGAAGCGGCGCAACAGGGCCGGGTCGGCGGCGAAGAGCGTAGCGGCGAAAGTACCCGCGCCCTGGCCGGCGGGCAAGCCGGGCGTGCGTTGGGGGCTATAGACGACAAACGCCTGAGTACCGGCCCGGCGCAACACCGGCAGGCGCACGTAGCCCTTCATGCCGGCCCCCATGTCGGCGATGTAGTGGTAGTAAAACAGCTCCACGGGGCCAAATTCCACGATTTCGAGCAGCGCCGGGGTAGGATAGCGGGCCTCGAAGCCGTAGCGCGCCCGGAAGCCGTCCTGCCGCTGGAAGCGATGCTCGCCCGTGCTGAAAGCGCTTAAGTCTTCGGGCCGAAACGTGCGGGCTTGCCCGTTGCGCACGCCCGCCACGCGGGTGGGGTGGTCGGCCTCGGCGGGTTCGAGCTTGAACTCAGCCGCGCCCGTCGCGCCGTTCGTGAGCTGGTAAGTGCCGGGCGCGAGCGCGTATTGGGCCTGAGCGGTGGGACCGGCGAGTAGGGTCGCGCCGAGCAAAACTCCCGGCAGTAAATAATTGCCCGGTCTGAAATAGGTGAAGGAGTAGCGCATTGTTCAGCGATAAGTAAACGCGCCTTTACTCCATATTCAGAGCGGAAGGGGGCGTAAACGACAGGTTATGATTGAGGGCGAACAGTACCTGACCCAGATTTTCTATATTGATGCGTTTTTCCTCCAAATAGCGTAAAAACTCTGGGCGAGCGGCCAGAAACGGCTGAACGGCCTCCCTAAAATTGCGGCCCCCGCTGGAAAACGTCCCGCGCTGCACGACGACCGGCGCGCCCGACGAGCCGTTGCGCAGCACGTAAGCACTGACCGAAGTTTCGCCGCCGAAACCAGCACCGGTTGTGTATTCTAAGCGTAAAACCATCACCCGGCCACTGTCGAGCTGCTCGCAAAACGCATGGTCAATGTTTACCCCATCTAGTCCCCCATTACGCAAATACAAATTGCGCAGACTTACAAACTTGCGCCCATCCGCCTGATACCAGGCAACTTGCCCGGGCTTCAACTGAAGAATTTTGCCGTCCGAGGTTTTCACGCTTAGCTCGCCGTTATGGCGCAGTCTGAGCTGGCCCGGCTGCCGAACGGTCGGGCTTTCACTCAGGCCGTATGTGCCCGCCTCGAAGCCGCCGAACAGCTGAGCCAGCGCCAGGTGTGGCAGTCCTAGTCCCCCAATCAGAATTAAAATAAAAACGCGCACGAACAAAATAACTTGAAGTCAAAATTTAAACAGCTTTATCCGCCAGCGCCTCGGCCTGCATTTCCACCGTTTCTTCCGGCCCCAGGTATTTGTCGATAATATAATGCGCCAAATAAAGTAGTGGCGTGAGCACGACGGCGGCGGCGAATTTATACCAGTAATTAAACCAGCCCACGCTTTGCACCTGGGCCAGGCTCCAGTTGCCGAATACGTGAAACGCGACGTAAAGCACCACGAACGAGTCCACGAGCTGCGAAATCAAGGTCGAGCCCGTGGCCCGGAGCCAGATAAAGCGGCTGCCGGTGATGCGCCGAAACAGCTGAAACACGCTCGCGTCCAGCACTTGCCCGACCAGAAACGCCACCAGTGAGCCGATGATGATGCCCATGCCCTGCCGAAAAATACTTTGGTAGGCAAACTCGATGTCGAACGGCCGGCCCTGCGCGTCGGCGCTGTTCAGCTTGAGCCAGAAATCGGCCGGGGCCAGGTGCGTCGTGCCTAAAATAACCAGGAACGAATAAAGAATTAACCCCGCCGTGAGAAAGCTTATACGCAGTACGCCGCGGTGCCCGAAATATTCGTTGATGACATCGGTGGTTATAAATACGACCGGCCAGACCAGCACGCCGGCCGTAAGGTCGCCGGTGAGGCCGAAGGTTTTGGCAACCGAAAATATTTTAACGCCGATGATTTCGGCCAGCAGCGCGTTAATTAAAAAAATGCTGCACAGCACCAGGTAGAGCTGCTGTTTTTTGTGCGCGTAGGTAGTCATGTTGTAACACCAAGCCCCAGCTTGGTGCCTGTTAGGTGGTAAGCGCCCTGGCGCAGTGCGGGCGCGCACCAAGCTGGGGTTTGGTGTTACGTTACAAACTCACCAGCAGCCCTTCGGTTGCCAGCTCCGTCCACTCGAACACCGTTCTGGCCTCGGCCAGGTGCGGCTCCAGCTGCTTGTAGCGCGACGAGAAATGGCCGATGAGCAGGCGCTGCACGCCGGCGGCGCGGGCCAGCTCGGCGGCCTGACGGGCCGTGCTGTGGTGGGTGGTGGCGGCGCGCTCGCGCAGGTCGTCGAGGAAAGTAGCTTCGTGGTAGAGCAAATCCACGCCGCGCACCAGCTCGGCCAGCTCGGGCTGGAAGCGGGTATCGGCGCAAAACGCGTAGCGGCGCGGGACGGCGGGCGGCATCGCCACGTCGGCGTGCGGCAGGGCGGGGCGGCCGCTGGCCTCGTCGGGCGGCAGGTCCTGGCCGGCGGCAAGCTGGCTCAGCTCGGCGGCCGAGAGGCCGGGCGGCAGCAGGGCCTTGACGAGCCTGGCCCGACGCGGCTGCTCCTCAATCAGGTAGCCCGCGCAGGGGATGCGGTGGCGCATGGGCAAGGACCAGACCCGCACGAACGCATCCTCATAGACCACGGCGTGAGCCTCGGTGTCCACGGGCACGAACGTGAGCGGGTAGCCCGGTTGGGCTTGCGCGTGAAACGCAACCGTGGTCAGGGCCAGCTCCAGGCCGGGCGGGCCGACTACCGTGAGCGGCTCCTGCCGGCCTTGCAGGTGCAGCGTGTTGAGCAGGCCGAACAGGCCGTAGTAGTGGTCGCCGTGCAGGTGCGAGATGAAGATGACGCGCAGCGACGAGAGGCGCCGCCGGTTTTCGAGCAGCCGCAGCTGGGTGCCCTCGCCGCAGTCGAGCAGGTAGCGGCCCTCGCCCACGGCCAGCAGCTGAGCCGTGGGATGGCGGCCCACCATCGGCGTGGCCGACCCGCTGCCCAGGATTTGTAGCTCGAAAGTCAATTTAGTGGCTAGTGATTAGTGGTCAGTGATTAGTAGCGGTAAGGTCGCAACTGAGTGAGTCGCGGGTGGTGTGGGCCGAAAAACAGAAGTTGTCAGCCGCCAGCCGGAGCACTGACAACTGACAACTAATTACTAATCACTAACCACTATTCTTTGTCCGTCAGGTCGCGCTCGATGGCGTGCAGGAAAATCCGGTCGATGCCTTCCTCGACGGTGGGCAGGATGTGCAGCACCGATTCGAGCTTGGAAATGGTGATGAGCTTGAGCACGTGGTCTTGCAGGCCGGTGAGCACGAGCAAACCGCCGGTCGAGTTGCACAAGCGGTTGGCGATGAGGATACTGCTCAGGCCCGATGAGTCGGTGTACTTGACGTGCTGCAAGTCCAGAATCAGGTTGTTATGACCCTCGGCGTTGAGCTTTACGAACTCGGATTTCAGGTCGGGCGCGACGGTGGTATCGAGCTTTTTTTCGTCAATCGTGATGACGGTGTAGCTCTCTTTTTTATCGATGGAATACTTCATAAAAGCCGTGGCGGTAGGAAACGAGATGGACGCGGATTGGGGGGCGAAGGTAAGGATAAATCCCAAAACCCGGAACTTGTTTTCGGGCTTGGTTCAGGGTGAATGGGTTAGATATTCGTTTTTCGTTCGGGTGCCGCTTGGGCGTACTGTTCGGGTCGTTCCCGCAGAGGGCGCAGAGGCTGAATTGACTTGGGTATCGTTTGAGTTTAGTAAGACATGAGACGTTAGACCTGAGACATGAGACTTTTCTCGGCGAGCGTCTCAGGTCTAACGTCTCAGGTCTAACGTCTCAGGTCTAACGTCTCAGGTCTCAACTAAACTCAACTAACTTCTCAGCGGGCGGGCGGCGTAGCGGGGCCGCCGAAGGTGAGCGAGGCCCAGGTACTGAGCCAGTCGGCGCGGGCGGCCAGCGCGGCCGGGGCCGGCTCCATGCGCACCGTCGCCAGCAGGTACGGGCCGGCATCGGGCAGACGCAGTAAGGCCCGGCCCTGCCGATTGGTGTGAGTGGTGAAATGGCGAGGTGGCGAGATGGCGAGTTTCTCGGCAGCGCCGGGCGTGGGCGTGGTTTTGATGGGAGCCGTGGCCGCCGCGCCGCCGTTCCAGAGCTGCACCAACGCGCCCGCCACCGGCTGACCCCGGCGCAGCACCCGCACGGTGAGCGCCGTGCCGGGCTTGAGGCGGAAAGGGTTTTGCTCGGGTACGATTTCGAGCGGCAGCCCCAGCACCCGCCGGTAAGCGGTATCGGCGGCGGCCGGCGGGGCGGGCGCGGCGGGGCCGGTGGCGAAGAGCAGCGTTTTGGCGCAGCGCTGGTATGCTTCGCGGCCGGGCTTAGCGGCGGTTTCGCCGTCCTGTTCCCGTTGGCGCAGGGCGTTGTCGAGGCCCTCGGCCCGCAGGTACGCGGTGAATTTGTCGGGGCTTAGCTCGATGAACGACGGACGCGACGTGAGCAGCACCAGATGGGTACCGGGAGCGGAGCAGCGCACGGCCGGCGCGACGGAATCCAGCCGCAGCGCCGGGCGCAGGTCGGTAGTGTCAGTTGGGGCGGGGCCGAAGCGCACTAGGCGCAGCGTCTTGCGGGTCGGCCGCGCCCAGGCATCGCCCCGGAAGTCTTCGCCGACGAGCAGCCGTAGCGGCACCGGCGCGCCCACGGCTACCCGGTACGCGGCCGGGGCCAGCCAGAACTCGTGGGCTAGCGCGGCGGGGGCGAGCAGCAGCAGCAGGTAGGGGAGGCGCTTGAGCTTCATGAGAAATAGCAGAATGCTTACAAGCTCACTTCACCTGCATCTTTTCTGGATGCAGCTTCTTAAGTTTCAGAAGTAGAACTGGGAAAAAAGCGTCGAAATCAGCGTGCTTTTTATTGCCGATGTAATCTGCTAGAACAATTTTACTGATGTCTTCGGCATACACAAAGTCGTTCAGCACTTCTTGCGCGTTTTGCCTCTTCCACGCCCGCTCCGTCTTATGCTCTTTAAATAACGCAATGACAACACCCCGCACAACATTCTCATTCATGCAGTAAGTCCAGCTACCGACATTTTGAGACTTCATGCCAGGGTCATTACGGTTGTACAAGTAAGCCAGCGCGTCAATTTGAGATTTGTGGCGCGTGAATAAATCTTGCAGATAGATATGTCCCCCTTCGTGCCAAACCAAGTTTGTAGCGTAGCCGCCATACTGGAACACGGGGGTTTTCGTGCTGTCCGACTTCGTCGAATAAAAGCCAATAGTGTAAGCCTTGATGCCCATGTAAACGGAGTTAAATAATTCCGGGTGCGGCGTAGCATGGGCGCCCCACCCATTCAAAGGGTCGAGGCAGATGTAAAATCTCGGTAGAGATTCTGACTTGTAAAAGTCATGTAGCTTTTCGAGCAAATGGTCCTTCTCGATTCCCTCCCTAATGAGCGCGCCCCATGAATTATAAGCTGTTGCGTGCGTCAGGTAGAATTGTCGAAAATTACTTTGAGTGGCAAAAGCTTTACATTGCTTCAGGTACTCGATGACTTCCGCTCTACCGTATTTCTTGTACCAGTTCGAACTGTCAGGAATAGCTAAACGCAGGTCGGGCGAATCATCGAAGCAAAAGCCCAATTCGGTAAGGTCGGGATAAACCGTACCCTTGAATTGCTGAATTTTCAGTACCGCAGGGTGCTTTTGGTAGGGGTTGAAGTAAGTTAAAACCTCTTTTTCGTAATTCGATGGCGAGCTTTCTGGATATTTACCCGATAGCTTTTGAATTATGGTCAATAATTCAACTCCAGGGTGAACATTAATTTTTAACTCAGCGCCTTGCCCATAACCAGAAAGGGCGTGTAAGGTAAGTAACAGTAGGAGTAATAAGGGTTTCATCAGGCGCATGAGAAAATCCTGAAAGACAAGCATTTCAAGAGTGATAACCTGCTCACGTAAAATTACGGTTACCCTCGCTCCAACGCCAGCCCGTATGCCCGGTCGTAATAAACCCGCAGGTTTTTCCAGTCGAAAATATCGGCCGAGCTTTCCACCCGGTTGCGCTGGCTGATGCGCTCGCGGCGGCTCAGGATGACGAAATTCCAGAGCATGTCGGTCAGCTCCTCGGCGGCCTGGTCGAAAGTGCGCTCCTGGCGGCGGACCACGAAAATGCCTTTTTCCTCGTGTTGGGGCACGTTTTTCTGCACGTAGTCGCCGAAGCCCGATAAGTCGCTCGTCACGGCCGGCACGCCGCGGGCCACGCATTCGAGCGGGGTGTAGCCCCAGGGTTCGTAGTAGGACGGAAAAATGCCCAGGTGGCAGCCGCGCACGAACTGCCCGTAATCCATGCCAAACAGCGGCGACGTGGTGCTCACGAAATCCGGGTGATAGACGATTTTCACCCGGTCGTGGCGGTTATTGACCAGGTTGGCGCGGCGCACGAAATTCAGGATGTCGTCGTCCTGGTCATTCACCAGATTATGCGTGATGACGGCGGGCAGGGCGGTGGTTTTCCAGCTTTGCAGGCCGCGGCGGTAGCGCAGCTTCCAGTAGTCGTCCACCATGCTGTCCAAGTCAGGTAGGCGGTGGTCGGCGCTGGCGGCGGCGGCCACGAAGAGCCGCTCGCCGACCTGCTCCTCGATAGCGCGGCACGTCTCGCGCACCTCGCTCAGCTGGGCGCGCGATTGCAGCACGAGCGGGTTGATGCTCGTATAGGGCCGTTTCGTAATAAAAAACATGACCACCTGCCCCTCCAGCCCGCTCTGCTGCAAGCGGTGATTGAGCCGGGCCAGCGCTTCGAGCGTCAAATCGAAGCCTTTGTTGTGGTACTCGTAGCGGCCCGACGTGAACAAGTACAGCGTCTGGTCGAGGTCGAACGAATACGACTGGAAGAAATGCGCCATCACGAACTCGTGGATTTTCTCCTTATAGAGCTTGTGCAGGTTCTGAAACTCGTGCAAGGCCACGAAGCGCTCTATGTTCAGCCC
>Ga0123338_10005133_pt1 | contig 11278 bp, 9 predicted proteins | sample grotaG_FD_89793 | JGI IMG/M metagenome (GOLD analysis project Ga0123338, IMG submission 89793) | Glacier valley bacterial and archeal communities from Borup Fiord, Nunavut, Canada, to study Microbial Dark Matter (Phase II) -... | ecosystem: Environmental > Aquatic > Freshwater > Ice > Glacier ...
GGGAAACGGATATAGCTTTCATAGCAGGTAGCATCCATCATCAGCATATTAACCGATTGCATATCTTCTTCTTTCCATTTATTAATAATGGTTGTCTGAAATTTATTCAAATCAAGATATTCTGCTAAATAGGTGCGGGTGCGTGAAACAAAAGCATTGTCCCTGATGCGTTCATTATCAGAAAGTAAGGTGCCACAAAAAGCTGCATCCCCCAATCGGTATGAAAGCGTTCTAATAGCTTTTCATCACTTAGCCCGGTATAATGCTTTAAGAACATGAGGCCAATAAGACCTTTGTTGTCAAGCCACCGCGGACAACCACGCAGTGATTTCTTTTCAGGCAACAACTTACTTAACCCATCCAATCAATGGTATCATAAATAGCTCCTAATTCAGTAGTATTCTTGAAAATATACCATTTGGATGTTTAGTATAAATTCGAATCAAAAAGCTTACCTTGCATATGTTTATTTGTTGTTTGGTAACTAAAAATAAACAAAAACCCCGATATAAGCAAATTATTAGCTTATTCGGGGTTTATTTTTAACACAAAATATTGAAAATCAGTTATTTATTGGCGGTAAGGAGAGCCTATTTACCCTTGGCTCCAATGGCAAGAAGTTATATGGTTATAACAGACTTTCAACCAAATTTATTAAAATTATATTTCTTACTTTCTAATATCTATTTTTTCAAATCTACCTTTTTTATTTTTGTCAGTTTAATTCTTTTTTTAATTTTAATTTTTACAAGTAAAAAAGAACTAAAAGTTATAAAATAAAAAAACGTATCAATTGAGTTCGATACGTTTTTTTTAAATCCATACTATCTCAATTTTTTACAACTGCATCAACCACTTTTATTTTATCATTTTTTGTAATTCCGCTTACTACTTCAACATTTATTCCGTCCGATACTCCTGTTTTAACCAGACGTTTTATAAAGTTTTGTGGTTTATTTTCAATTTCAACAAAAACACTGTCCTTTTTAAATTGTAAAAGGCTTTCTTTAATTGCCAATACATTATTTTTTTGATCAAGTACTACATCAGCATTGGCGCTATAACCCGCACGAATAAATTCATTTGGTGGTAATATTACCCTTGCTTTGATTTGAAATTTGATTGCACCTTCTTCAATAACACCCTTTGGAGAAATATAATATAAATGAGCTTTATATTTTTTATCTTCAATGGCACCAATGGTTAAACTTAAATCCATACCATCTTTAATTTTGCCAACTTCAGCCTCATCAACTTTACCTTCAAAAATTAAACTTTTCATATCTGCAATGCTGGCAATTGTTGTTCCTTCATTAAAATTATTTCTTTCAATTACTGAGCTACCAACTTTAACTGGTACATCAAGCAACATTCCGTCAATTGTAGAGTAAATTATATTTGATATTAAACTTTTCTTTAGTGAAGTTCCACTCCTCAAAATATGTAAATTATTTGCTGCAGCATCAACTGATTGTTTTTTAATTTGGTAATCAGATGCAAATTTTCTGTATTCCTGTTCTGCAATTACTTTTTGATCAAATAGTTGCTGATATCTTTCCAATTCCTTTTTAGCTTCTACTAACTGAATTTTTGATGTTTCTAAATTGCTTTCTGCCTGATTGATATTAGCAAGGTTTGGTACAATTTTAATTTTTGCAATGGCTTGGCCAGAATGAATATTTTGCCCTGCTTCAACATAAAGTTCATCAACAATCCCTGATACCTGAGGTTTTATGTTTACTTCCCTCAAAGGAACAATGGATCCGGTAGCAATAGTTTTTTTAGTAATATTGGTATAAAAAGGTTTTTCAGTTTTAAAAACAACAGGATTTTGTTTTGATTTATTAAAAAAATAAACCCCAAGCCATACAGAAGCTGCCACAAAACCTATAATTAAGATTGCATATATTACTTTTTTCATTTTGTTAATACCGTTTAATGTCAATGTTTAGTGAAAAATAATTTTTATTTAATATAATATTTTATTCATCTCGAAGTGCTTCGATAGGATTTATATTGGCAGCCTTCATAGCAGGTATTAAGCCAGCGAGTGTACCCATTACTACTAAGACTGCAAGAGCTGAAAAAGCAACAGAAAAATCTATTTCCGGATGTGCAAAAAATTCACCTTCAGGTTTTAAAAAATAATCAACAGCAGCAATTATACCCGTTCCTGCAAGTAAACCCATATATCCTGCTAATGAAGTTACCACTATTGATTCTTGTAAAATCATTGAGATAACTGAACCTGGTGTAGCACCTAATGCTTTCCGTATTCCAATTTCTTTTGTTCGTTCATTAACAACAATCAACATAATATTTCCAACACCTATTACACCAGCAATAATAGTTACAATGCTTACAAACCAGCTAAAAAGCCTAATTATTAAAAATAATCCTTGTACTTTCTGATATTCTTCTTCCACATTTTCTGATCCGATAGCTCTTTCATCATCAGGATGCACACTATGCCTTTTTGCTAAAAAAGATTTAATTTTTTTCTGTACCATCGAAGATGAATAACCTTTATGTGGCACGAATGCAAACCATCCAATTTTATTTACTAAATTAAATGTTTGCTGTAATGCTGTGTTTGATACAAATATTTGTTTTGAATTTTGCATAACCTCTTCAGCACGTGTACTCCTCATTTTAAAAACACCTATTACTTGAAATGGAATGCCTTTTATTTTTATGTATTTACCAATAGGATCAGTTTCTCCAAAAAGAACATCCCTTACAGTAGTTCCTATTACTGCCACTTTTCTTTTGTCAGTTATGTCTTTATAATTTATCAATCTACCTTGCATTATTATAAAAGGTTGGACTTTAAAATAATCAGGATAATCACCATATACTTCATATGAAGCACTTTTTTGATTTCTCACAACAGTAAAATTTCCTTCTAAATTCAATCTCGGTGCTATTACATCTAATTCAGGAATATTTAAACGAAGTGCGTCAACATCAGCATTAGTAAAACGAATTATTCTGCCTGGCTTTAAACCTTTATATGCAATACTAGTTCGTTGCGACCACAAGAAAATAGCGTTTTTTGCAACGTTAAATTGTCCTTCAATTCCATTTTCAAAACCTTTTCCACTTCCCAATAATAAAACCAACATAAAAATACCCCAAGCAACTCCAAATGCAGTTAAAGCGGTTCGTAATTTATTTTTGCGGATAGTATTCCATATTTCCTGCCATTTATCTAGGTCGAACATATTTTTAAGATTATAAGATTTGAGACAAAAGACATTAGACAATCTTATCTTTCATCATAATTTTTTTATTGTTATTAAAGGCTTTCAAATTTATTGTCTTTTGTCTAATGTCTTTTATCTATTGTCTTTAAAACTTTAATCCGCTCTTAAAGCTTCAATTGGTTTTATGTTTGCAGCTCTTAATGCTGGAAAAAATCCTGCAAGAGCACCAGCAAAAACCAATATTATTACGGCAATTAAAATCGTCCCAAAATCAACCTCAGGTGCACCGAAATAAGGTAAATTATCACCAGAGCTTATTATTGCATATTTTAATAACTCAAGTAAACCCACTCCTGCAAGTAAACCTAAATATCCCGATATAGCAGTTATGATTATAGATTCTTGTAAAATAAGACTGATTATGGAAAATGGTGTTGCTCCAAGAGCTTTTCGCACACCGATTTCTTTTGTTCTTTCTTTAACAATAATCATCATTATATTACTCACACCTATTACACCTGCAAATAATGTTAGCATCCCAATGATGAATACATATAATTTTATTGTTTTAAAAAGATTTTCGAACCGAAGCCAGTTCTCTTCATTATTATTTATACTTATTGCCTGATCATCTTTTATGTCAAACTTATGACTTTTAGAAAGCATTAGTCGCACTTTGCCTTCGATATCTTTCGCAGATACACCAGGTTTAGTACTCATTGCCATCAATTGCACCTGATTAAATTGATTGTAAATACTTTGCAAAGTGAGAAATGGAATGTATGCTCTTTCTTCATTTCTCCCTTGATTACTTTTGGAAGTAAAAATTCCAACCAATTGAAAGTAAACGCCTTTTATTTTAATATATTTACCTAATGTTTCTTCGTTTTTAACGTCTTTTCCAAATAATACATCTTTAATACGCTGGCCAATAACAATAATTTTTCTTTTTTCCTGATCGTCAATTGGATTGATATTTCTTCCAGAAACAACTTTTTCTCCATTTAATTTAAAAAAATCCGAATTAGCTCCAAAAACCTGATACGAACTGTTTTTTTCTTTATAGTTTAAAGTAAACTCTCCTGATAAACGTGTTCTGGGTGCAACTCTTTCCAAACCTTGCACTTGGTTTGCTAGTATAGTAAGATCATTATTTTTGAAAAAAATTTCTCTTCCAGGTTTTAATCCATTAAATGGAAGTGAAGTTCTTCCTTGCCAAATCCATAAACTATTTATGGATTCATCAGCAAACTCTCTTTGAATACCATGTTGCATTCCGTTTCCAAAACCCAATAATAAAACCAACATAAAAATTCCCCAAAAAACCCCAAAAGCTGTTAAAAACGTACGAAGTTTATTCTTTTGAATAGTACCAAGTATTTCCTGCCATTTATCTAAATCAAACATTTTATAAATTTTATATTGAAAAATTTATTTTTTTATTTTTCGGCATTCCGCAATATTTTGTTCAAATCTCTTTTTTATTTCCTGAATTTGTTTCTCGTCTTTTGTATTTAAAGAAAAGTTGAGATTATTATCATCTTTGGCTTTTTTATTGAGAGTGAGTAAAAGGCTATATGAACCATCAGTTTCTTTTTTGTAATCTACTTTAGAAATTTCATCAAAAGTGCAACCAAAGCCCATTCCGAAATTCATCCCATTGTCTTTGCTTTTGATTTTAAAATTCATATTCGCATTACAATCATTAAAACTGTAAGCAACAACATCTTTATCTTTAGAATCTTTCTGAATTAATGTGTTTACTTCTTTTTCCAACCAAGTATTATTTTGTTTTAATAAATTATTCTGAGCAAATAATTCGGTAGAGAAAAGCAAACTAAATACAATAAATAAAACTTTATTTTTCATAGAATTTTAAAATAAATAATATCTGAAAAAGGTTTTTAAATTTTTAATTAATGATCTACCAACACATTTACTGGATCACCCTGACCGATAATCAAACCATCTTTTAAGCGAATTACTCGTTGTGTTTGTTCTGCAATATCATGTTCGTGTGTAACTATAATTACTGTCATTCCTTTTTGATGAACGTCTTTAAACATTTCCATCACTTCATAAGAAGTTTTAGTATCTAATGCACCTGTTGGTTCATCTGCAAGTATAATTTTTGGCTTTGATATTAATGATCTAGCAATAGCTACTCTTTGCTTTTGTCCTCCCGACATTTCATTTGGCATATGGTGAGCCCATTCTTTTAAGCCCACCTTTTCCAAATATTCCATGGCAAGTTTGTTTCTTTCTTTTCTTGAAACTTTTTGATAATAAAGCGGCAATGCAACATTTTCCATTGCATTTTTAAATGATAAAAGATTAAACGATTGAAAAACAAAACCTATAAATTGATTTCTATAATATGCTGCTTTAGTAGCAGATAAATTTTTCATTAAAGTATTATTCAACATATAGGAACCTTCGTCATAATCGTCAAGCAATCCTAAAATGTTAAGCAAAGTTGATTTTCCAGAGCCTGATGAACCCATAATTGATACTAATTCTCCTTCTCCAATATGTAAATCAATTCCCTTCAGCACGTGCATGCTGCTATTGGCCATTTTATAATACTTATTAATATTTTTTAAATCAACCATGTTTTATAAGTGGGTAGAATATAAAATTACTGATGCCTTTTTATTTACTATAGTTGCAAGAAACTGGAAAATTAATTTTCCTTTTTGATGAATAACTTTACAAGGATGAAGGATTTATTGAAACAACACAATCTAATTTTGATGAATGGGGAAATAAAGAGAAGAGTGGATAAAATTAATTAATGAAAAATATAGATTTTAGTTTATTGAGTATATTTTTATTTTTTAAAATTAAAAATGGAAATAATTATTAACAATAAAAGAAATTAAATCTCCTCCCAAAAACCTTCTTTTCTATACTTTAAAAAACCCTTTTTAATATATAAAGGCGATGTGATATTGTTTTCGTAAAGTTGCCCTGTACCAAGCCCTTGAGGAAGTGGATTATTTAATGTGAAAGTAAACTGAGCAATTGCGTTCAAGCCTATATTTGATTCTAATGCAGAAGTGATCCACCATCCTATTTTTAATTCATTGGCTAACTTAATCCATTCGCGACAATGATAAAAACCACCGAGTAAAGAGGGTTTTAATATTATAAATTGTGGTTTTATTTGTTCTAAAAGATTTTTCTTTTCTTCAAAATCATAAATTCCAATTAATTCTTCATCAAGGGCGATTGGAATTGGTGATGTAGCACATACTTCAGTCATATTTTCTATCTGACCTTGGCGGATTGGTTGTTCAATAGAATGAATATTTAAAAAAGAAAGCTCATCTAATACTTCAAAAATTTTATCAAAAGTAAAGGATCCATTTGCATCAACCCTGATTGTAATTTGTTGGGGATTAAAATAAGCTCGAATTTTTTTTAATAGTTCTAATTCTTCTTCAAAACCTATCGCTCCAATTTTCATTTTAAGCGTAGTATATCCCTTTTCTATTTTTTCAGTTATTTGTTGCTGCATAAATTCTGTCATACCCATCCATATTAAACCATTAATTGGTATAGCAGAAAACCCATCAGTAAAATTTGAATTAAATAATATTTTTTTTCCACCATTAATTAAATCAAATAGAGCAGTTTCAAAAGCAAATTGAATGGAAGGAAATTGTGATGGGATGAATTTACTTACAAATAATTCAATACCCTCATTTTGAATAGTATCTATCAAAATATGTTGATTATTGAATTCATCCACTATTTTTTGAAGATTCATTTCATAATCTTCAACATCATCAATACTTAATTTTTTTAATACATTACATTCTCCAACTCCAATTATTTTGGGTTGGTTACTATCAATTATTTTTATAAAAAAAACTTCTTTTTCTATAAGTACCCCTCTTGAAGTACCTGCTTCAAATTTAAATTTTAGAATGTGTTTTTTATATGTTAAAACAAGAGGCATGACATGCTACAAAAAAAAATTATAGTGTTTAAAATTATTAAGAAAATTATATTTCTATTGCCCCTTAACAAGTGAAATCACTTTACCCACATTTCCGCTTGGCATTTGAATTTTTAACATTGCAGCGATTGTTGGTGCAATATCGCTCATATAAGTTATTGAATTTGTTTTTCCATGCTGAACATTCCAACCCATCCAAACCAATGGAATATGGGAATCGTAAGGATATATCTGACCATGAGTAGCAGCTAATCCTTTTCCTTCACCCATCATGTAACCTGCATTTAAAATAATTTGAATATCTCCACCTCGTTTTGGATGATAACCATTTATAACTAAATCTTTTAAAATTTGAGGTATTGAAGTTGAAGAAGTTTGTTCTAAATCAAAAGCGTTTGCAATACCTGGTTGCTCTTTAACATAATCAATAATAAATTTTTTAACTTCACTTAAGCTTTTTCCTGATTGTTCAATTAATTTATAATTTAAATAAATTTGATTATTAGATTCATTAAGTAAAACACTTTTAATTCCAAATTTGGTTTCAACCGCAGCATTTAGAGGTTTACGAAAATCACTAATTAAGCCTCCAGGAAGTTTATTTTCCATTGAAAATCCTGGTGAATGCATTACACCATGATCGGCTGTGAGAAACATTAAATATTGTCCTTTTCCAATAGTTTTATCTAAATAATCCATAAAACCGGCTAATTCCATATCAAGTCTTAAATAAATATCTTCAACTTCAATAGAATTTGGACCAAATCTATGACCAACATAATCAGGTGATGAAAAACTCAAAGCTAAAAAATCAGTTACATCTCTTTGTCCTAATTTTTCATTTTCGATTGCTGATTTTGCCATTTCGGCAGTTAATGTATTTCCGTACGGTGTTGATCCAATTTCGGTATAATTAGTATTTACATAAGAAGATAATTGATGAGGGAAAACAGAATTTTGTTCACCTTGAAATTTACCTTCATAACTTTTATCATCAGCAGTACTTTGTTGATAGGTAGAAATTGGATAAAGTGTGTTCCAATTTTGTTTATAATATTGATCAGGTAATTTTTTATCATTCAGTTTTTTTACCCAATCAGGTAAAGTTTCCATATAATAGGTACTTGTTATCCACATTCCAGAACTGCCATCATACCAATATGCAGCATTACCAGATTTACCTGCAGGTAAAATTGCACCACGATCTTTTAAAGCAATGCCTATAATTTTACTTTTAAAATTTGTTGCTAATCTAAGTTCATCAGTAATGGTTGTTACTTGTAAATTTCTGGGAGACATTTCGCCAGCTGTGCTTGTACTTCCAACTGTCTTAACTGCAGTATCTTCAGCACAATAAACACTTTTTTTTAATTCCCTGCTGTACCAATTATTTCCAATAATTCCATTAATTGCAGGTACTGAACCAGTATAAACAGATGTATGACCGCATGCTGTTACAGTTTGTGCATAGGGGATTAAAGTATTTTCGCATGAAAAACCTTCATTCAATAATCTTTTAAAACCTCTTTCGGAATATCTTTCATAATACCTGTATAAAAAATCCCATCGCATTTGATCAACCATAATACCTACTATAAGTTTTGGTCTATCAATTTGATTTGATTTTTGTTTATTTTGAGCAGAGGCGAGAAATGGAATGATTACAAAAAGAAAATACGATAATATTTTTTTAAAATAGATGTGCATACGTTTATTGAGAAAAATAATATTTCTACAAACCTATTATGTTTTTAATAAAGAAAAATTATTTACAGATTAATTTAATGTGAATTTTTTGCCGGGGAGTGCTTTTACTAAACCTTGCAGTTCTAAATTTAATAACAAAGAGGCTATTACATTTACAGGAATTTGAGTTTGCCAACTTAAATCGTCAAGTATTAATATTTTTTTGCTTTGCAATAGCAATAGAATTCTTTTTTCTTTTTCATCTAAGATTAAATGATCAAAATTTATTTCTTTGTTAATAGATTTTTTTTTCACATCGGCATCATTTTGCCAATTCATTATATATTCTAAATCCTCAATACCAGTTAATAAATTTGCTTTATGACTCTTAATTAAATGATTACAACCTTCTGAATATTTATTCCCAATATTACCAGGTACTGCAAAAACATCTTTATTATAAGAATTTCCAATCTCAGCGGTAATTAATGCACCACCTTTAATTGCTGCCTCAACAATTATTACTGCATCACACATACCAGCAACAATTCTATTCCGTGCAGGAAAATAATTTGGATCAATTTTAGTTTTCCATTTATACTCTGTTAAAAGTGCCCCGTTTTCATTTATTATTTGTTGTGCAGTTGATTTGTGTGCACTTGGATAAATTTGGTCTAAACCGCTACCCATTACACCAACTGTAGGAATGTTATATTTTAATGCTGCTTTGTGCGCAATAATATCAATACCAAATGCTAAGCCACTGATTATAATAACATCGTTATATTTAGAGATATCTTTTATTAAAGTTTCAGTAAAGTCTTTTCCATAATCAGTTGAATTGCGGGTACCAACAATAGAAATAACTTTTGCAGAATTTAAATTTGTTTTTCCTTTTGTAAATAACAATGCAGGCGCATCATTTATAGATTTTAGTCTTTCAGGATAATTCTCATCAGTATAAAAAATAATATCTCCATTTTCTTTTTCCAGAATTTGTAATTCTATTTCGGCTAGTGGTAATCCTTCTTTATTAATTATTGAAGTTGCAGCACTATTGCCAATGTTGGGTATTTTTAATAATTTACTTTTTGTTGTTTTAAATACATTTTCTGCTGAACCGCAATAACTAATTAAAAATTTTGTTGAAACGCTCCCAATATTTGGGGTAAACATTAAAGCCAGCTGGTATAATTTTTCAGAATTCACAATTTTTACAAATTTTTTCTTTTTCTTTTTTAAACTTTAATAAAATTTATTTTAAAAATGAATTAAATTTTATTCCGCAAGTTTATTAAAAATGTTTTTAAAGATTCAAGTGATTCAATAATTTCTGATTTTTCAGGACTTAAATGCTCTTTTGATTTTATTAACTCTTTAGCACCTTGTATTGTATGCCCTTTTTCCTTTAATAAAAAATGAATTGTTTTTAAATGATCAATATCTTTTTGTGTAAACTGCCTATTTCCCTTTTTATCTTTTTTAGGTTTTAAAGAAGGAAATTCACTTTCCCAAAAGCGAATTAAAGATGCATTTACCGATAACTGACTTGCAACTTCAGTAATAGAAAAATAAATTTTTTTAATTTCTTCCTGCATTTTGTAAAAATCACAATAAATATTACAAATATCTTTAAAACTTTGAAGAATTGAACTAAAAAGTAAAATGACCCAATGATAGAATAAAAATTAAAAGTTTTATTTTTCACAATTGAAATTTTCATTCACAATTTTCATTTTTGTCCAAATATTATGATTAAATGGTTTTGGAGAGAGCTCGAAAAGCAATGCTGAATTATTAAATTTATTGCAATTTTTAACATGAATTTTAATATTTAAAGTTATTGGCATTTGTGTTTTATAATCCAACATTGTAATAGTGCCATTATAAGTCTCATTATCATTAATATTTCTATCAGATGGTTTTACTGATACTTTTACAGGAAATATTTTATTAGGATTAATATTTTCGGAATTTCTTTTAACAAGACCGGAATAATAATTTTCTAAATCACGCTCTAAAATTTGGGAATTAAAACTTATTTTCCCATCTAACCACCACAAAAAGCAATATGTCCAATAATCTTCATGATCTTTATCTGCCCAATGCGGTAAAAAACTCAAATCTTCCACACCTTTATAAGAAATGTTTGGAGCAAATGATATAGGAAATGTAAACCTTTCGGAATTCCATTCTTTTGGTGAAGGAAAATGGTAAGGTGATTTCCAAGTTTTTAAATTAATAATATTAAGTTTTTCTTTTATCCACTGTATACAATCCACTTCATCAACAATTGACCAGCTATGTGGATGCCTTGTTCCATCACTTCTTACACCCGGATTTTTTGAATTTATGAATTCCGCCTCTGCATTTCCCATTAATAATAATCGATTGATCATTTCTGAAGAATTTAAGCAATTCA
>Ga0123338_10005134_pt1 | contig 11278 bp, 11 predicted proteins | sample grotaG_FD_89793 | JGI IMG/M metagenome (GOLD analysis project Ga0123338, IMG submission 89793) | Glacier valley bacterial and archeal communities from Borup Fiord, Nunavut, Canada, to study Microbial Dark Matter (Phase II) -... | ecosystem: Environmental > Aquatic > Freshwater > Ice > Glacier ...
CCTGTATAGTGGTTCGGTTCACCCCGGCCCATCATGGTCGCGTTGAAAGGCGCGGATCAGCGGCGGCGGCTCCGGCAGCGGGGCGTGGGTCGGCTCAAAGGTCTGCAAAAAGGCCAGCACCTGCGCGGCCACGCCGTCGGCGTTCAGGCCATCGGTCGGCAGATAGAGGTGGCAGTGGCGGCGGGCGTGGGCGAGGCGGTCATGCTGTGCATCGAGTGTGCTTTGCGCCCACGAACGGCGGCGGCGGCGGCGCACCGTTTCCAGCGTCAGATCTAGATACAGCAGCACATCGGGGTTGTGGCGTTGCCACATATAGGGCACATAGGAGTGTTCTTGCGCCACGGTGCGGGCGCGCCAGCCCTGCGCGCGCAGGCGGGCCACCAGGCTTGATTTGCCGGCCGCACAGGGGCCAACGACGATGACATCCCACTCTCCAGGCTTCACCCCCTAATCCTACCGAACGGCCCGCGTGTTGTCAAGCGAGGCGATCCGTGCTAGAATAGCGGCAACGACGAGGGAGACTCTGCTTGGACCAATTCGCCGGAAATCAGTCGCCTGTGGCAGGCGATACCACCATTATTGAACACTATCCCTTACCGCTGGCGCGTGCTTGGCAGCGGGTATTGATCGCGTCGCCCCGCCCCGCCTTCCACCATCGGCAACTACTGGTCGCCGCTGAGACGGCCACCTACTACCTGGGGGCGGTGGCAATTGCCGCCTATGAGCAGTTCCAGGCGGAAGGTGGCCCGGCGGCTCCGCCGCTCAACCGCAGCCTGCGGAACCTGCGGCGGCCCACTTTCGGCCAGTGGCTGGGTTGGGTGCGCGAGGCGCTGGCTGCCGTGCCGCCGACCGCCGACTTGGTGCCCGGCCTAGCCGCCGCCTACGACACGCCCGACGCGGGAATGTTGCTGCTGGCCTATGAAAGCCTGCGTGCCCTGCTGGTGGTGCAACTGGGTTACAGCGGCGAATATGGCCCGCGCGAAACGGTCAGCCCACGTCTGCTGCTCGAATTAGTCAACGCCTACCAACTGCGCCGCGCCACTCATGCCTTGCCGCCCGATTCGGGCTTCGAGGAGATGGCTGTGGTCTCCGTGCTGGCCCCCGGCTTGCGCGTGGTGTTTAGTCGGTTGGGCCTGCTGGCCGCCTATCCCCTGCTGGGGCTGGTGCGCCGGGCCGGCGCGGGCGTGGAGATCGTGCGCCTGCAAGGGCTGGATGCCGGAGTCAGCACCGTCGAGCTGGACCCAGCGGCCGACCCGCCCGGCAGCCTGCTGCTGGCGAATCCCGAAGAACTGCCGACGTTGGTGCTGGACCCGTGGCTGATCTATGCCGAATGCCCAGAGTGCGGGCAAGTGCAAGTGGCGGCTTTCGCTGGGCAGCAGGGCGATACGCGGCACTATCACGGCTTGGAATGTGAACACCAGTGGACGCAAGGGCTGGATTTGCGGCTGGCTGAAGTGGAAGCGGTCGTCGCCGACGCGCCCGCGCCCGGCTGGACCCCTGGCTGGGCTGATGCACCGGGCGATGTGCCGACCGATCAGCAGGCACGGCTGTTTGCCGCGCTGGAGGCGGACGCCGACGCATTCACCGCCCAGCGCCGCGGCGGGCGGGCTGCCCCCGCCGACCCCGTGCCCGCGCCTGATCCTGCGGCCCACACCGAGGCAGGCGCAGTCTATCTCGATCTGTTGGCGCAACGGGCGGCAGGCGGGTTGACCCTGGACCAGTTGCAGACCCTGGATGAGCAGCGCGCGGCTGACGCGCCGCGCCGCGCCGGTCCCCCCGATGGAGATTAAGGTGGCTGCCCGTGGCTGAGATGATCGAGGTACAGCCTGAACACACCCTGGCGGACCTGTTGGCCCTGATCGCCGCGCGGCACGCCGCCGATCCCGCCCAGCCGGTGATTCTCGCCGTGCCGCGCGGCATTGCGCTATTGCGCCAGATGGAGAGCTACCAAGCGTTCAAGGAAGCGACCAAGCACAACGATCTGCGGCTCAAGATCCGCTCACCCGATGCGCGTGTGGTCGGCCTAGCGCTGGTGTTTGGCATTGACGCGGAGACGGTGGCTGCGCCGCCCGGCTCTGGGCCGGGCACGCGCCCCCTGGTCGCGCCGCCGACCATGCCGCTGGTCGCGTCTCCTGCTGTCGCCCTGCCGCCCACCCTGCCGCCTGCGCCGGTCGCGTCCCCTGCTGTCGCCCTGCCGCCGGCCCTGCCACCTGCGCCGGTCGTGTCCGCCGCCGATTCGCCGGTTGGCCTGCCGCTCCCCAGCGGTGCCGGGGCGCCAGCGGCTGCCGCGCCTGCGGCGGAGCCACGGTCGGTTGCACAACAAGGCTATTCCTTTCCCGGTCAATACCCTGCCGCTACTGCCCCTGCGGAGGGGCCACTGTCCGAGACCGATTGGCTGTTTGGCGGCGATGTGGATCTGGATTACATCCTGCGCGACGACGCTGCCGCCGACACGCGCAGCGCCACCCCGCCCCCCGATGTGGCCTTGCCGGGCGGTTTGCCCCCCGGCCTGGGCCGCCCCGCCGCGCCACCCCCGCCGCCGAGCGCGCCGATTATCCCGGCGGTTGTCGCCGATCCAACTACGCCAACCGACGATCTGACTTGGCTGACGACCGGTGTGGACTTTGCCGCCCTGGCCGGCGGATCGCTCAACCCCCACGCCGTGCTAGTGGCGGCCGGCGATAGCCTGATCGCGCCCTCTGGGTCGCCCGATGCCGTCTCCCCGGCGCTGCCGCCCGATCTGCCGCCGACGCCGGCAACGCTTGATTTGGCCGATGAGTTTGGCGCTGTGGCCGCGTTCGACCCGTTTGCCCCCGAACTCGGTGCCGTTGTGCCTTTCGCGCCGGATGGCGCGAGTCTGCTGCCGGCGGGTGGGGGCAGCTTGGGGGATTTGCTGCTCGGCGGCGACGACGAAGAGGATGCCCCGGCCATGTCGTTCAGCGAGTGGCTGGCTCTGCAAAAGAGCAGCGTGGCGGAACGCACGGGCTTGCCCGCCGCGTCCGACGTGGATCTGTCGAACCTGCCCAGTTGGTTGCGCCCGCTGCCCGCCGCTGCCGTGCCGCCCGTGCCGCCGGACCTCCCGGTAGCGGCTGCGCTGTCGCCGCTGGAGCTGCCTCCGCCCTCCCCGGTGGCCCCCCCGGTGCCGCCGCTCGCGCCTAAGGGCACCTTGCGCTGCCCGCATTGCGGCGAGGCGCTGGACCCCGAAGAGATGTTGCGCCTGCTGGCTCAGGTGTGGGGCACCTAAGCCTAGCCCCTGACAGGGCTGCCCGCTTATGACCCCCACGCTGACGGTTCACACCCCAGACGGCACCTATGCGGTCCACATCGGTCGCGGCTTGTTGGCCGACCTCGGCGCAATGGCGCACGAGTTGGGGCTGGGCGGGCGGGTGGTTGTGGCGACGGACCGCACGGTGGCGACCTTGCATGGGGCTGCCGTACTCGCGGCGCTGCACGCGGCGGGGTTCGATGCGACGCTGGTGGCGATGGCGGCGGGCGAGGCGCATAAGGGCTGGGCGGCACTGGACGGCTTTATCGCCGGCTTTGCGGCAGCAGGGCTGGACCGCAGCGGCTGGGTGTTGGCACTGGGCGGCGGCGTGGTGGGTGATACGGCGGGGCTGGCGGCGGCGCTCTATATGCGCGGCGTGCCGTTGGTGCAAGCGCCGACCACGCTGCTGGCGATGGCTGATGCTAGTGTGGGCGGCAAAGTCGCTATTGACCACCCCTTGGGCAAGAACTTGGTCGGTGTGTTCAAGCAGCCCCGCGCTGTCGTCGTAGACCTCGCCATGCTGGCGACGCTGCCGCCCGCCGAAGTGGCGAACGGCATGGCCGAGATCGTCAAAGCCGGTCTGATCGGCCTGCCCGGCGCGGCGGGGGCGCGGCTGACCGCCCTGCTCGAAGCGACCGCCCCGCCCGACGCGGAGTTGCTGGCCCTGGCGATTGCGGTGAAAGTGCGCCTCGTGGAGGCCGACCCCTTTGAGCAGGGCGACCGCGCGCAGCTCAACCTGGGCCACACCTTCGGCCATGCCTTTGAGCGCCTGAGCGGCTACACGCTCCAACACGGCTGCGGCGTGGCGCAGGGCATGATGACCGCCGCGCATCTGGCGGAACGCTTAGGCGTGGCCGATGCCGCGCTCACCGCTTACACCGCCCGCCTGCTGGCTGCCTACGGCCTGCCGCTCGCCTGGGGGCCGACCCTGCCGCCCGCCACTACGCCGGCCGATGTGTTGGCCGCCATGGCAACCGACAAAAAGCGCCACGCTGGTCGCTTGCGCTTCGTCCTCGCCCACGCCCTCGGCGACGTGCGCGTGGTGCGCGATGTGCCGGAAGCCGACGTGCTGGCGGCGCTGGAGTCCAGCCGGGGTGCTTGAAGCACAAACGCCGGTGTGGAGAGCAGAACGACAACACGGAGACATGGAGACACGGAGATTTCAAGGTGGTTTGTAACGGTTCCGCCGGTGGGATAGAAGTAAAACCTTGTCAGTCTGCGCTGCGCTCAGTAGATAAGGCTCCCTTCTTTCTGCTTGGGCCTATAATTAAGCTAAACAGTTATTTACGTTTTACGTTTTATGGAGCCACCATGCACCACATCCTGGTCCTGCACGGGCCGAACCTCAATATGCTGGGCCAGCGCCAGCCGGAGATATACGGGCGCACCACGCTGGCCGAAATTGACGCGCAACTGGTGGCGGCGGCGGGTGAACGGGCCACGCTACGCAGCGTGCAGTCGAACCACGAGGGCGCGTTGATTGACGCGATCCAGGCGGCGCAGGGCTGGGCGCAGGGCATTCTGATCAATCCGGGCGCGTTCGGCCACTACAGCTATGCGTTGCGCGATGCCCTGGCCGGGGCGGCGCTGCCGGTCATTGAAGTCCACCTCTCCAACGTCTATGCCCGCGAACCCTTCCGCCATACCTCCGTGCTGACGGCGGTCTGTCGCGGCCTGATCAGCGGTCTCGGCGTAGACAGCTATCTGCTGGGCCTAGAGGGGCTGCTGCGGGGCTTGGCGCAGGCGGGTTGATGTGGCAAAAAACCGGCAGTCTGAGTAGGCTGACCAGGGCTATGTGTCAGGTCCGTTGCTACAGGGGCTGCCCGCCGTGCCCAATGACGATAGACAGTCTGCTCAGACTGCCAGAATCCTTGCTGCTGGTCGCCAACGGAGTAGTTACATCTTTTCCACCAGCAAGACACAGCGCACACCAAGCAGCCGAAAAACCCTCGTGTACTGGGGGCTTTTGTGGGGCGATTAACCGCTGTATCAGTGTAGCAGGTGGGGGCCAAACAGGCATAGGCCCGCCACTACCGCACCCAGCGCTGTCAACAACACCGCGCCCGCCGCCACATCTTTGGCGACTTTTGCCAGCGGGTGATAGGCGGGGCTGGCGAGGTCCACTGCCGCCTCCACGACCGTGTTCAGCATCTCGGCGAACAGCACCAGCGTGACGATGCCGGCCAGCACCGCCCATTCCAGCGGCGCGAAGCCCAGCGCCACGCCCAGACCCGTCGCCACGAGGCCCAGCGTCAGGTGGATGCGAAAGTTGCGCTGGGTGCGCGCCACATAGGCCAGCCCCGCCCAGGCAAAGCGCAAGGACGACACCAGGGTGGCAGCGCGCCCTGGTGCCACGCGTGCCGGCGGCGGGTTAGGCGGCCAGCCCATAGAGGTCGCCGAACTTGGCCCGCACATAGGCCACCCACGGTTCCGTGCTGAGGGGGCCGCCGGTGATGCGTTGCAGCAGTTCGTTCGGCGTGAACTTGCGCCCGTGACGATAGAGGTTCGTTTGGAGCCAGCCCCGCAGCCGGCCGAACTCGCCCGCCGTGATCTGCGCGTCGAGATCCGGCAGATCGCTGCGGATTTTGGTGAACAGTTGCGCGCCAATGATGTTGCCCAACGTGTAGCCGGCAAACCCGGCGAAGGCGAAGCCCGACCAGTGGATGTCTTGCAGCGCGCCGTCGCTCACGCTGGGGGGTTGGATGCCAAAATACTCCTGCATCTTGGCATTCCAGGCTTCCGGCACCTCACGCGCCTTGAGCGTGCCTTCGAGCATCGCCATTTCCAGCTCATAACGCAGCAAGATATGCAGGTTATAGGTCACTTCGTCGGCTTCGACGCGGATCAGCGACGGCATCACTTTGTTCACCGCCCGGTAGAACTGCTCCCCATCCACGCCTTTGAGTTGCGCCGGAAACGTGGCCTGTAGCTTCGGATACATCCCCTGCCAGAACGGGCGGCTGCGTCCGATCAGGTTCTCCCACAGCCGCGACTGCGACTCGTGGACCCCCGGCGAAGCGCCCCGGCACAGCGGCGTGCGGTCGAGCGCCTGATCCACGCCCTGCTCATACATGGCATGACCGCTCTCGTGCATGGTGCCGAACAGCGCCATCGAGAGAAAATCCCGACTGACCCGCGTGGTGATCCGCACATCATTGGGCGAGAAGCCGGTGCAGAAGGGGTGCGCCGTCAGGTCTTCGCGGCCGCGGCTGGTATCGTAGCCGTATTGTTTCACCACGTCCATGCCGAAGGCCAACTGCGTCGCCTCCGCGAAATCGCCGTGCAGGCACGAGTCGTCTACCGCGTCGCCTTTGGCGGCCACGGCGCGCACCAGTGGCACAATGGCGACTTTCAACTCCTCGAACAGCACCCGCAATTGGGCGGCGGTCATGCCCGGCTCGCTGCGATCAATCAGCGCGTCGTAAGGGTGGACCGCATAACCCAATGCGTCGGCCTGCCGCCGGTTCAGTTCAATATTGGTTTCCAGGTGCGGCGCAAACAGCGAAAAATCGGCCGTCTTGCGCGCCTCCACCCAGGCTGGGCGGGCCATCGAACTGGCCCGCGTGATTTCGGCGACCAGTTCCGCCGGTAGCTTGCACGACAGGTCATAGTCGCGCTGCGTGACCTTGACCAGCCGCGCATCATCGGAGTCAGGGTCCATGCCGGCGGTTATGGTGGCCGCTTCGTCCAACAGGCGACCCGTTTCGGCAGCGGTAAAGCGGGTGTGCGCGATGCGGCGTAGGGTCGAAAGCTGGTCGGCGCGCGCCATCACCCCGCCCGGTGGCATATAGGTCTCCTGGTCCCAGCCCAACACCGCCGAGGCGCGGTTAATATCGCTCACCTCCGCCAGGATCACGCGCAATTCGCTCAGTGGATCGCTCATCGGTCGGTTCCTCCTCATGGTCTAACGGCCTAGCCGGCCGTCCAGCACTCTCTCGCCATTGTAGCACGCTGCCCCGCCCGCCGACAACCGCCGGCTCCGGCATCTATAGCAGACGACGGATTTCACCACAAAGACGCGAAGAACGCGAAGATTTTAACGGGCGTGATTTTTTTGCCGCCTGGGTGTCTTAATAGGAACCCACCTATGACCGCAGATGCGCGGCATACGCTGTGCTGTAGGAATCCGCACACAATCACTGGTGCGGTTCGCAGGAGAGGAGATCGGGCGATGACGATGCGGGTGCGCTGGTTAGGCGCGTTGCTGTTGCCGGTATTGGCGCTGCCGGGCTGTCTGGGGACCGCCGCGCCGGCCACGCCCATGGGGGGACCGGTCCCGCCGGCTACGGTCACTATCTCAGCGGCGCAACTGCCGACTGCGACGACTCCTGTCACGGCGACATCCGTTGCGGCCATGCCTGCGCTAACTCTGGCGGGTCCATTCGATGCGGCGACCTATTTTGCCCGCCCTGGCGCGGTGGCGACCCCGGCGGGCTTACCGACACTGGCACCGATCACCGGTGGCGGCGACCTCGCTGCTCCACCCGCTTGGGCCTATAATGCCGTCCTATACCAAGTGTTTGTGCGCGCCTTCACGCCCGAAGGCACCCTGTTAGCGGCGGCCCAGCGGTTGCCCGACCTCAAAGACCTGGGCGTGAACCTCATCTACCTGATGCCGATCCAGCCCAGCGGCACGGTGAAGGCCAAAGGCTCGCTGGGTAGCCCCTACAGCATCCGCGACTACTTGGCGATTGACCCGGCGCAGGGCACGGAGGCCGATCTGCGCGCTTTTATCCAGACCGCCCACGGCCTAGGCATGAAGGTGATCATGGATCTGGTCGCTAATCACACCGCCTGGGACAACCCGCTCATTACCCAGCACCCTGATTGGTACAAGCACGACGGTACAGGTGCCATCACCTCGCCCCAAGCCGAATGGACCGATGTGGCCGCGCTGGACTATGCTGCTGCGGCCTTGCGCCAATATATGATCGACGTATCGCTGCACTACGTCACCGCCGATGACCTCGACGGCTACCGCTGCGACGTGTCGGACCATGTGCCGCTCGACTTCTGGGCCGCTTGGCGCCGCGCGCTCCGCGCGGCCAAGCCCGACGTGTTCCTGCTCTCCGAAAGCGGCGGCACGACCATGCACGACCATGCTTTCGATGCGCTCTACGATTGGGACTACAGCAACGATATGCTGACCGCGCTGCTGTCTAAGCGCCCGCACCGCATGATCGTCAGCCCGTTGAGCGAACAGAGCGAGTACGGCCCGGCTTTCTTGCGCGCCCGCTACCTCGAAAACCACGATCATGACCGCTGGGCACAGTATCACACCGGCGGCGCGTTGCGCGCATCCAGCGCCCTGCTCTTGGCAATAAATGGCATCCCCTTCCTCTATGCCGGGCAAGAGGTGGGCACGACGGTCCGCCCCGACCTGTTTGAGCCGAACCACATAGACTGGGCGGCAGGCGACCCCGCCCTGCGCGCTTTCTTTAAGCAGCAAATTGGCTTACGCCGCGCCAGCCCCGCCCTCAGCCATGGCCTCCTCAGCGATGTGGCGATCCTGCCGAACAATGGCCTGGCCTTCCTGCGCCGTGCCCCGGAGCAGACTGTGTTGGTCCTGTTCAGCTTCGCCGACACGCCGCAGCGCTACACGCTGACGGGTGGCCCCTTCATCGGTACCGACCTCCGCAGCGGCGCGCCCGTAAGTCTGACCGCTGGTTGGGACGCGCCGGCCTACGGAATGCTCTTCGTGGCGGTGCGGTAAAACGTATTGCGTATTGCGTACTAACCTTGTAACTATTCAAGCTAAGAGCGTGTTAAAGAAGTCTGTTGTTCGTGCCTACACCTGTCCTAGCTCAGGCATAAATCGGGAACTTCTTTAACGCGCTCTAATATGAAACATGGGATGGTTGAACCTACAGTTTGCGTCCCCTGCCATCTTCTGTGCCGCACGCAACACGCAACACGCAACACGCAATATGCAACTGGAAGGGAGTGTATATGGCGAAGAAAGACCACAAGGCACAGAAAGCAAAGGCTCGGCAAGAGGCCATTCGCAAGCAGAAGGCGCAGGTCACTGCCCAGCCGCGTGTCTTGCGCGAGAACCCCGGTTTGGGCGCAGCGCTGTCGGCCCGCCACCCGCTGGTGGGCTATTTCATCAACGACGACTGGGCAGCGGCGACGATGGCGAGTGTCCACTGCGTGCGGGACGCGGATGACGGGCAGGTGATCGCGTCGTTCCTGGTGGATGTTGCCTGGAAGGGCACGAAAGATTGCTATGGCGAAGCTGGTCTCGGCAATGCGCTGGCGGAATTAGAAGGGCGCATGGCCGATGCCGCCGCAATGAACGGCCAAGTACCAGCGCGACTGGTGCCGGTGGACGCGGCGCTGGCGGTCAACCTCATTCGCGGCGGGGTTGCGTGGGCCCGTCAACAGCGCCAACCCTTGCCCCATGACCTGGACCTGTGGCTGCGCCTCGTAGACCCGCTGCCGTCGGGTGGCCCCGACCTGAGCGTGTTCGGCAACGGTCAGGGCCAGCCTCAGATCAGCGGCACCCTGGACGACTTGCGCCGCTCTGGGTTTCCTTTGGACGAGTTGCTACGGGCCGACGACGCGGCCGACGACGCGGAATGGGACGAGGAGGAGGAGTGGGAGGCCGACGACGAGGAAGACGACCGCATCATCGAAGGCGAGATCATCCGCCCCGCCCCGCCGGCCGCCGGCCCGCCGGCCTTGCCCGCACCGCCGGCGTGGCAGCCGCGTCACCCTGGTGGCTGGGGCGGCAAACGGACCCTCTAGCCTCGCTGTCGCGTTCAGCGCCGCCGGGCAGCGCCACGCACAGGAGCTGCCCAGCGGCGCTGCAGCCCAGAAATAGCTCTAGCTGCCGCAAGCGGGGGGCTCGCACCCGGTCATGATGCCGCTCCGTCGTACCTGTTCCATTAGTAGCGGGCAGCCGCAGACAGGGAAGGCTCGACTGTAGCCGCGCTGCTTGCTACGTCGGACTCGTGGGCGATGGGGCTACCGCGCGTCGGCGCACGACCGGGAACCCGTCTGGCGCAGCCCGCCGCGCGGCGCGCACCCCTCTCCCTACTCCTACCCACTGGACTGCACAGTTACGCTCCGCTGTAAGTGTGCAGCTTGGCCTCCCGTCAGCCTGCGAAGGTAGGCGGCAGCGTGATAGCCGCAGCTTGCGCCGCCCGGCGACTCCGCAAGGCGGTTGACAAGCGCCGCCATTACGGGTACAATGGGGGTGTTGCCGGTGCAAGCCGGTTGCCGCACGGCGCATTCGTCTAGCGGCCCAGGACGCCGCCCTCTCAAGGCGGAGATCAGGGGTTCGAATCCCCTATGCGCTACCCTCAGACCCTGCTTCGGCGGGGTCTTTGTCTAGCAGGCGTGTGTATGGCTTATATTTTCGAGTCTGATCCAGATAAAGCGCAGAAGAATAGCTTCAAACACGGCGTTACATTTGATGAAGCAAAGACAGCCTTTGACGATCCGCACGCAGATTTGCTGGCGGACACGAGTCACTCAACGGCTGAGGATCGTTACATCCTGATCGGTTACTCGGCTATGAATCGCTTGCTGACCGTATGTTACACAGAACGCGGTCTCAACGTTGTACGTATTATTAGTGCGCGCAAGGCAACAACGGTAGAAAGGATGCGTCATGAAAGATTTCATTAAGACTTGGCGGGAACTTGATATTCCTGATACGTCGCACCTAGGACCGGCGATGCCTAATAAGTTTTACGATCCCAACCGTCCACCGGCGACCCATGTCCCACGGAGAGAACCGTGGCTGGTGAGCTTTTTCGCCGTGCTGGGCATGGTGATTAGCGCGCTGTTGCAGGATTTGCGGGCTGCGGCTGGTAAGTTGGTACGCAGTGTGATCCACCCGCGCCGCCCGCGCCCGCGCCACGGCAAGTAAGCGCCCAATCTGCATGGACTATGGCCTGTATTTTACAATACCTTCGCCAATTTCAGGGCGCTAGGCGGGATCTGGACAAGCTGATTCGAATTCGTGCGCGGCAACGGCGGGAAATTAAATAGGGAGCCGCCGCACTC
>Ga0123338_10005135_pt1 | contig 11276 bp, 9 predicted proteins | sample grotaG_FD_89793 | JGI IMG/M metagenome (GOLD analysis project Ga0123338, IMG submission 89793) | Glacier valley bacterial and archeal communities from Borup Fiord, Nunavut, Canada, to study Microbial Dark Matter (Phase II) -... | ecosystem: Environmental > Aquatic > Freshwater > Ice > Glacier ...
CGAGCGCAGAGGCGCCGCGCATCTTGGAGAGATGAGCGAATGAGTCTCTCGACCTAAAAAAAGAGAGCCTCCGGCACTGCGGAAGCTCACCTCGAGCGCTACACCTTCGCGCGCTGCGGCAACGTCCAATTCGGTCGTACGAAGTGACACGTATAGCCGTTCGGAATGCGCTGAAGATAGTCTTGATGCTCGGGCTCGGCTTCCCAGAACGCGGACGCGGGCTCGACTTGCGTTACGACCTTGCCGGGCCAAATACCGGAGGCGTCCACATCGGCAATCGTGTCGAGCGCGGTTTGACGCTGCTCGTCGCTCGTGTAGTAAATCGCCGACCGGTAGCTCAAACCACGATCGTTCCCTTGCTGATTACGCGTGGACGGATCGTGAATTTGGAAGAAGAATTCGAGCAGGTTGCGATAGCTCGTCAACGCCGGGTCGAACACGATCTCAATTGCCTCAGCATGCGTGCCGTGGTTGCGGTAGGTCGCATTGGCAACGTCGCCCCCGGTGTAGCCAACCCGCGTGCTCAGGACGCCAGGCTGCTTGCGAATGAGATCTTGGACCCCCCAAAAGCAACCGCCGGCGAGGACGGCTCGTTCACTTGTCGCGTTCACGTTTTCTCCGATGACTTGGCTATGAGGAGTAGTAGTGGTGAGAACCACGCGAAAGGCCAACGAGTTCCACGCGGCAAGTCGAGGCGTTCCGAACAGCTCGGCTTTCTTTGCCTCCATAAGCGCGACTGCCGAGGATCGGACCGCTCGGACCACGTGCACGTCTCATCGCGCGACGTCGTTTCGCTCGTCTCCGGACGTGCTACGGCAAGTCACCGAAGCTCACGCGAGGAAGCCATCCCCGAATCTTTCGGCATTACCTCGCACGTTCGTATGCGCCTCAGCAACGCGCCGCAAGATAAACGTCACCCGCGTCCAGCTTCGGAGTGCACTCAATTTGAACGTTCAAGCTTCCTTTGCAATCGCAGCCCTAGCCATCGCGCTTCCGCTGCCGGCGTTTGCCTACACGGGCGAGAAACTCGAACGCTCCGTGAACGTCAGCGCCGCGCGAGCTAAGGCTGCCGCGCTTAAAAAAGAACCCGGCACGATCGTCGGTATGGAACTCGAGAAAGAAAAAGGCGGAACGGGAATTCGTTATACGTTTACGATTTCGATCAGGGGCATCAAACACGAAGTCGGCATCGACGCGAATACCGGCGTGGTGCTCGAAGACATCCTCGAAGGCAAGAATCCCGACTAGTCACGACGCGGGCGACGCAGCGTAAACGTTTCGAACGGGACCAGTTCGTCGTTTCCGATCACATCGTAATACGTGACGGTGATCGTCGTATAGCCGCCCGGGTGCGTTCCCGGATCGAGCGCGAATGCGGCAAAGCCATAGGCATGCGCAGCGTTTCGCACGGCCGACCACGGCGCGTCCTCTTTCACATAGATCGGCGGACGTTTTCCGGTCGTCGCATCCGGTGCGCCGACTGCGGTGATGACGCGGCAGCCTGGCGGATCGAAAAATAGCCGATTCGATGGTGCCGACGTGCCGCCACCGCCGATGACCATATGCACGGTGCCTTTGGTCGTGTCGATCACATCGGTCGCGGTCGCTGCGGGAATCGGCGTAAGCGTGGCGTTCGTTTGCTGACCGCGAATCGGATGCGACCGTTCGTAATGATGCTCGTGGCCGCACACGACGAGATCGACGCCGTATTTGTCGAAGAGCGGCAGCCACTCTTGCCGGACTCCGAGGTCCGCTCCATTGAATCGATCGGCGCACGAGATCGCGACCTGATGCATGCAGATCACGACCCAATCGATGTTCCGATCGAGGCGCGCTGCGGCAAGTTCGCGCTCCAGCCATTGCTTTTGTGCGCCACCGGAATACCCGCGTACGTACGAGTTTCCGCCGTCCTGATACGTGACATCATCGTTTGCAATGCTGATGACGCGCATCGATCCGACGGTGAACGAATACCAAAGTCCGCGCGTGAGGTCGGTCTGCCCGGCGGTCGTCGGCAGCGAGAAGTAGGTCTGATACGCACGATAGCCGATCGGTCCGTTCCCGAGCTCGTTTTCGTGATTTCCGGCGGAGGGCATCCACGGGCGATTGCGGGCGCTGCGGCTATTGTTCGCCCAAAAATCCCACCAGGTGCGCACGCGATCTTCGGCAAGATTTGCATAGCACAGATCGCCATTGAAGAGGTGAAAGAGCGGTCGCATCCGCTCGACGCCAAGCGTGGTATCGCTGCCGGCCGGCGCGCCGAGATTGTCGTTCACATACGGCGAATTCGCAAGCGTAACGCCTGCTGGCGGAACAAATTTCTTGCCGAGCGTTGGCGTGCCCTGATCGCCGAAGCTCGTGAAGGTAAAGCGCGACCGCCCGCGCGGCGCGGTGTGAAACGTGCCGAACTCGGGTGCTGCTCCGTCGTGCATCGCCGCGTAGGTGTATGCCGTGCCGGGTTGCAGACCGCTCATTTTGGCGTGATACGCATAGACGACGTTGCCGGACTTCGCATCGGTGTAGGTGCTTGCTTGGGCAACGACGGTCCGCTCGAATTTCCCGTCGAGATGCCCAAGTGCAACGCGCGGACGGAGCACGGAGGTTCGCGTGTGCCAGGACACGACGACCTGCGATGAGGCATCCGTGCCGAACTGAAGATGCAGTCCGTGAACCGGCACAGCCGTATTGGCAAGTCCCGATCCATCAACACGAGGCGCAGCATCGACATCGCCGCCGCCTGCGAGTGACGCCGCCGTAGCGATACCGGCGGCGATGAGTAGCTTGCGGCGACTCGGGTGTGGAATGCCCTCAAAATCGGTCATATCACAATCTATCGCACGTCGCTTCGCATCTCTTGCGTCTCAACGCGTTTCGCGTCTCAGCAGGACGATACGGTACGACGGCAGGTCGTGATTCACGCCGTGATCGGCAAGACGCAACCGGCCGGCTCGAGCGCGCGCAGGCCACTAGGAAGTTCTGCGCGCATGAAGGCCGCGATATCGCGCAAATCCTTCGCGCGCGTTTCCGTTGCGCGCCACACCAGGGCGATGGAACGACCGGCGCGCGTGTCCTCGAGCTCGCGATAGCTGATCAAGTCGTGCATCGTCGTATGTTCTCCCGCGGCGAGTAGTGGGATGAGCGAGATCCCCTCTCCCGCCGCGATCATGTGCCGCAGCATCTCGAGCGAACTTGCATACCGGCTCTCGCTCGGAAGCGGCGAGTGCCGGCACAGCGATACCGTCTGATCGCGTAAGCAGTGGCCGTCCTCCATCAAGAGCAGCGGTCCACGCTTGAGGTCGCGCAAGTGGACGCGTTCGCGGCGCGCGAGTTCGTGTTCGCTCGAGCACGCGCAGAGAAACGGTTCGAAGAACAGTGGCTCGGCAACGAGACCGTCCATCGGCACGGGAAGGGCGACCAGGATCGCGTCGAGCTCGCCGTGACGGAGCGCGAGGAGCAAGTTGTCCGTGGTTGCTTCGCGCAAACGCAACGCGAGCCGCGGGAAATGCCGGCGACCAAGCGCGATAACCGATGGCAGATAGTATGGCCCGAGGGTCGCAATCGCGCCTAATCGGAGCTCACCGGAGAGCGGCTCGGCGCTGCGGCGTGCATCGTCGAGCAAGCGCCGTGCGTCGCCTAAAAGCGCTTCGGCTTGCTCGAGGATCGCCTCGCCGCGGACCGTCAATTCGACTTTGCGCTTCGTTCGCTCGAAAAGCGTGACGCCCAAGATCGACTCGAGCTTTCGCACTTGCTCGCTCAGCGTCGCTTGGCCGATCCCGCACGATTCAGCCGCCCGGCCAAAATGACGCTCCCGGGCGACGGCGACAACGTATTCCAGATCCCGAAGCGAAAGCGCTGAGACAGCAATGGCCGGCATACCGCCATACTCATCGGAAAAACCGATTAATACCTTCTAAAAAATCGATTTTACTCTGTGTTACCGATGTGGTACGGTTGCTAATATTCGCTCGCTCGACGCATCCGCGTCTTCGAAAAATTGGAGAGCAACATGCTCGAAACTGAACCCACTCAGAACGGCGGCTGCCCGGTAGCGCACGGAGCCCCAAGCGGCACGCACGAGCCTGCCGGCTTGTTGACGAATCTCGACTGGTGGCCCAATCAGCTAAACCTCAACGTACTCCACCGGAATTCTCCGGACTCGAGTCCCATGAGCCCGTCGTTCGATTACTCCGTCGAATTCAAGAAATTGGACTTGGCGGCGCTCAAGGCGGATGTCCTCGCGCTGATGACCGATTCGCAAGAATGGTGGCCGGCAGACTACGGTCACTACGGTCCGTTCTTCATTCGCATGGCCTGGCACGCTGCGGGCACCTATCGCACCGGCGACGGCCGCGGCGGGGCTGGTTCCGGCATGCAGCGGTTTGCGCCGCTCAATAGCTGGCCCGACAACGCGAACCTCGATAAGGCGCGTCGACTGCTCTGGCCGATCAAGCAGAAATACGGCAGCAAACTTTCGTGGGCCGACCTTATCGTCTTCACCGGCAACGGCGCGCTCGAATCGATGGGCCTCAAGCCGTTCGGTTTCGGCGGCGGCCGCGCGGACGTGTTCGAACCCGAAGAGTACGTGTATTGGGGCAGCGAAAAAACCTGGCTGGACGACAATTCACGCTATTCCGGCGATCGCGTGCTCGAGCGCCCGCTCGCAGCCGTGCAAATGGGTTTGATTTACGTGAATCCGGAAGGCCCGAACGGCAAGCCGGACCCGCTCGGCTCGGCGCGCGACATTCGCGAGACGTTCGGCCGCATGGCAATGAACGATTATGAAACCGTCGCGCTCATCGCCGGCGGACATACCTTCGGTAAAGTGCACGGCGCAGCGGATCCGAAGAAATACGTCGGACCCGAACCCGAAGGCGCCAGCATCGAAGAGCAGGGCTTGGGCTGGAAGAACAGCTTCGGCACCGGTAACGGCGTCGCAACGATCACGAGCGGCCTCGAAGGCGCGTGGACGACCGAACCTGCGAAGTGGGACAATAACTATTTCGAGAATCTCTTCAAGTACGATTGGGAATTGACGAAGAGCCCGGCCGGTGCGCATCAGTGGACGCCCAAGGATGGAGCGGGAGCGAATACCGTTCCGGATGCACACGACCCCGCAAAGCGGCACGCGCCGATGATGCTCACCTCGGATCTTGCGCTCAAGCTCGACCCGGCGTACGGCCCGATCTCCAAGCACTTCTACGAAAATCCGGCGGAGCTCGCCGATGCGTTCGCGCGCGCCTGGTTCAAACTCATGCATCGCGACATGGGCCCGGTTTCACGCTATCTCGGTTCGCTGGTTCCAGCGGAAGAACTCATCTGGCAAGATCCGGTTCCCGCGCGTACGCACAAGATCATCGACGATAACGACATCGCTTCATTGAACGACAAAATTCTTGCAGCGGGACTGTCGATCTCCGAACTCATCTCGACGGCGTGGGCATCGGCGGCAAGCTTCCGCGGCTCCGATAAACGCGGCGGCGCCAACGGTGCGCGCGTGCGTCTCGCGCCGCAAAAAGACTGGGCGGTCAATCAGCCCGAACAGTTGGCAAAAGTAATCGGCGTTCTCGAGAAAATTCGAGCCGACTTCAATTCCGCGCAGACGAGCGGGAAGATGGTCTCACTCGCCGATCTAATCGTGCTCGGCGGCTGCGGCGCCGTCAAGACGGCGGCGAAAAATGCGGGGCTCGATGTGCCGGTTCCGTTTACGCCGGGACGCACGGATGCATCGCAAGCGCAGACCGACGTCGATTCGTTCGCCGTACTCGAGCCGGAAGCGGATGGATTTCGGAACTATCGCAAGACGATGTATAGCGTTGCTCCCGAAGTCATGCTCGTCGACCGCGCCCATCTCCTCACGCTCACGGCGCCCGAGATGACGGTGTTGCTCGGTGGCATGCGCGTGCTCGATGCGAATATGGCTGGTGCAAAACACGGTGTATTCACTAAGCGCCCAGGCGCCCTCACCAACGACTTCTTCGTCAATCTGCTCGACATGAACACGACGTGGAAGCGCGTGACCGAGGGCGAGGAAACATTCGAGGGGCGCGATCGCGTGAGCGGCGCGCTGAAGTGGACCGGCACGCGTGTCGACCTCGTGTTCGGTTCGAACTCGCAACTGCGCGCGCTCGCCGAAGTCTACGCCGGGAGTGATGCGCACGAGCACTTCGTGCACGACTTCGTGGCCGCGTGGAACAAGGTGATGAACCTCGATCGGTTCGATCTTCCATAAGGTTTGCGAAAAATAGAATGCGTGAACGAGCCCGGCAAAACCGGGCTCGTTTTTTTTCGACACGATGAACGCCAGGGAGCCGTGTCTTGCCCATCCGAATCTCACGCGACATAAGGAGAAACGATCATGCTCTCACGACGTCAATTCGCGACCTGTGTGCTCTGCGCGGCCGGCGGGGTACTCGTTGCCGAGGTCGGTGCGCCGGCCCAAGGGGCGGGCTTCACCCGCACGGTCATCAACCGCCAAGAGTTTCCCGGCGACACGATGGTGACGTTGCAAGTGCAGGTCGACATCGACCCCGGCTATCTCGTCGCCGCGCACACGCATCCCGGCGCCGAATTCGGCTACATTCTCGATGGCGGCGGTACGTTTGGGATGAAGGGCGTCGCCGATCGACCCGTCAAGCCCGGCGACGCGTTTTCCGTGCCGCCCGGAACGCCGCATTTTCTGCAAAACGGAACCGCGAAAACACGCGTGCTCTCCGTGTACGTCGTCGATAAGAACAAGCCGCTCGCGTCGCCGGCGACGATCTAAGGCCGTGATGCGTTTTTCGGCTATCATCGCCTGCACGGCCGTCCTCGCCGTTGCTTTCGTCGCCCCCGCGTACGCCGACGGTCCCGTCGGCAAGGACGCCGGTTTCAACGACATCCCGAAGGCCTTCAAACCGACGACGGCTCCGAAAGACTACGTCCGGCGCGTCGAGATGATCCCGATGCGTGACGGCGTGAAGCTGTTCACGGTCATTTGGATTCCGAACGGCGCGCACGATGCCCCAATCGTGCTGACCCGGACGCCATACAACGCCGACAAACACGTGCGCGACATCCAAAGCGCATCGTTGCTCAATGCCCTTCCGCTCGAGAGCGAAGGCTTCGTGCGCGCCGGCTACATTCGCGTGTATCAAGACGTGCGCGGAAAATATGGGTCGCAAGGCGACTACGTCATGACGCGGCCGCCGGTTGGATCGCTCAACCCGACGAGCGTCGATCACACCACTGACGCGTATGACACGATCGACTGGCTCGTCAAGCATCTGCCGCAGTCAAACGGTAACGTCGGCATGATCGGCTCTTCGTACGAAGGCTTCACGGTCGTGATGGCGCTCTTGCATCCACACCCGGCGCTCAAGGCCGCGGTGCCCGAGAGCCCGATGGTCGACGGCTGGATGGGCGACGATTGGTTCCACTACGGCGCTTTCCGCAATCCGAACGTCGATTACACGCTCTCGCAAACCGGCCAGCACGGCAGCGGCGACGACGTCGCGCGCGATGCATACGACGATTACGAAACGTTCCTCGCAGCCGGTTCGACCGGCGACTACATCCGCGCGCATGGACTCGAAGCGTTGCCGTGGTTGCAGCGTTCGATGGCGCACCCGGCGTACGATGCGTTCTGGCAAGGCCAAGCGCTCGACAAACTCATCGTCGCCCATCCCTCGAACGTCCCGACGCTTTGGGAGCAGGGCCTTTGGGATCAGGAAGATATGTGGGGCGCAAATCATGCATTCACCGCGCTCAAAGCCGCCGGTCACGAGGCAAATAATTGGCTCGTGATGGGTCCGTGGTTCCACAGTCAAGTGAATCGTCCGGGCGACCATCTCGGCGTCTTCACATGGGACGGCGATACGGCGCTGCAATTTCGTCGCGACATGGTTCTCCCGTTCTTCGAACAACATCTGCGCGGCGGGACGCCGGCGCGACTTGCGCGCGCCACGGTGTACGATGCCGCGCTCAACCATTGGGAGCGCTATGACACGTGGCCCGGCGCGTGCGCGGCCGGTTGCGGGAACGCGTTGACGCCGCTGTATCTGCAAAGCGGTTTTGGGCTCGCGTTCGATCGTCCCGCGACATCTGGCGGCGATGCATACGTCGCCGATCCGGCAAAACCCGTGCCGTATCTGCCGCGACCGGTTCGATTCGCCGACGGCGATGCATGGCGTACGTGGCTCGTGCGCGACCAGCGGTTCATCGACGGTCGGCCCGACGTGCTGACCTACCTCACCCCGCCGATGACCTCGCCCGTGCGACTGCAAGGCAAGCCGCAGGTCGATCTCGTCGCGTCGACCACCGGCACCGACGGAGACTTCGTCGTGAAGCTCATCGACGTCTATCCGCCGCAAGTCGGCAGCCAACCCGAACTTGGCGGTTATGAATTGCCGCTCGCAACCGACATCTTCCGCGGCCGATATCGCGAGAGTTTCGAACATCCGACCGCGATCCCGGCGAACACGCCGCAACACTACCGTTTTGCACTTCCCGACGTGAATCAAGTTGTGTTACCCGGACATCGGCTCATGGTGCTGATCGCGTCGAGTGCGTTTCCGCTCTACGATCGCAATCCGCAAACATTCGTGCCGAATATCTTTGATGCAAAGCCAGCCGACTACCGCGCGGCCACCGTTACGGTCTTGCATGGCGGAGGCGACGCGAGCGCCGTCTTGCTGCCGATCGTTCGTTAAGGACGGAGCCTCGACGCGATCGTACCAGACGCGCTTTTCGAAGCCGGTAGGGTTGCGATCGAGGCAAGTTCTTGAAGTGCGGCCACGTGCGATGCGAACGCTTGACGGCCGACGCGCGTTATTGCGATGCGCGTGCGAACGTGGCCGGCAGCAACGGATTTATGCAACGTGACGTAAGCGGCGTCTTCAAGCTGTTTTAGGTGCTTGGAAAGAACTGAATCGCTCACGCCCGTTATCTCACGTAGCGTCGCGAACTCCGCATCACTTACCGAGGCGAGCATCGCTGCGATTCTTAAACGAACCGGCGCGTGGATGATCGCGTCGAGTTGCGGACTACCGCCTTTCACGTCCGAATGTCGCCAATGGACCCAAATTCGGAGCGATAGGCATCCATCCAACGTTTCATCCCGAACAGAACGATTGGCACGATAATCGCTCCCGCAACGAGCGGCGCCCACACGACATGCCGCTCATATTTGAGCCAGGTGCTTGACAGGTAGACCGCTTCGATGACAACGAGAAGGGTGATTGCGATCCTACGCGTGTTACCTTTACGATAGCCGTTAACGAAAAAACCCATACGCTTGCGCGCGATTAGCGCCATTGCTAGGATCGCGGCGAAGCAGCCTGCGGTTATCGCCAACGCGGTGAAACCGGGTGCGGACTGGGCCGCGCATGCTGCTCCGGACAGAACGGCGGCAGTTATGCGCCAAGCGGGGGACAGTCTGCGCGATCCGCGAGCTCACGCCGGAGCGATTGCACATCCGCGATCGATGCGCGGGCATCTTCATTGGTGGTCACGATTTGCCTCACTTTCCAGTATGGAAAGCAGAGCACCCACTTTCCACATCGTCAAGTGGCGACGCGACGTCCTTGCCGGCGCTCAGCCATTCGCTGCGGATTCAATGCTTTTTCGTCGCCGAGTTCGCGAAAGAACGCTTCTATTGGGTCGTCGTATACTTCATTTTCGCGAGAATGAATATGCAACGGTGTCCCTACTCCGCTCGCCGAGATCTCGAGTGAGTGTCTGATCGAGCCACTGCATCATGTCAATTAGCGGCTGATCGGCGACTGGCAGAAGTTGGTCCTCAATCATGGATGGGGCCACACCAAGGGAGTGACCGAGACCTGAGTACGTTCGAATCTGCACCCGTTTCTCAGAGCCGACACCGGCGGCGAAAATCGTTGCCGCCGTCGAATCGACCATCGCGTCGTTCAGACCTTGGAGAATGAGAATCGGCGGGGCGCCTGCAAAAAACGCTTCGGACACGCCGGGCAATGCGCGCCCGGTTGCAGACATACCCAGACCACCGTTCGGAATGTCGGCATACCAGCTTGCGATGATCGGGTCCGCTTCAGAAAATTCTATCTTTCCATTCTTGTCGGTATCAAGCAATGAATTGATTTTCTCGCCAGGTCGAAACCCCCTAAACATGCGGACGAAAATTTGAGCAAGAACGCCTCCGTTACCCTTACTCGCGCGAGCGATTGCATCCGCGTCGAGCGCGCCATCTTTTGAGAACGTTTCCAGATACGGTCGGCCCACTCGCAGATATTGGCGCTGAACCGTCTTCGCTGGAGATTCCACAACCGGCGCCATGAGCACGACTGCGCGGACTTTGCGCTCTGTCTTCGCGACAGCCATCGCGACGGTCGTTCCTTCGCTCCATCCGGCAAGAACGGTCGGCACGTTCCGCATGGCTGGTAAATTTTCCGCGAACCGAAGGGCGCTTCGCCCGTCATTTGCGAGATCAACACCTGAAAGTTGATCGAACTTTGCGCGATCGACCGTCGTAGCGCCCGTAACCCATCGCTTGTTATAGCGAAACGAGGCATAGCCGGCGCACGACAGTGCATCTGCGATTTCGCGCAGCGGGCGTGAAACAATATGGTTTTGCTCGTCAGCAATTGCGCTGTCCATGTCGGCAACGTCAGATCCCGCGAAGAGAATCACAAGTGCCTTCACGGGTTGGCCCGCGGGCGGCGTTACAAGCTCCGCTGGACTCTCGAAATCTGCGAGGCGCAAGTGGTGCACTTCACGCTGTGGAAGACATTGGCTCACGTTGGCAAACGCCGTAGATGGACGTAACCCGGCTAAAGAAGCAATGAAACTCGCGATGAAAAAGACTCTAAACGAAAACCGATCCAGCAAGGAAGCCTCTTTCGTTCTTACACACCGCTAAAAGGAACATGAACTCGCATCTGGACCGCGCGGCGGCTCAATAAAGTTACGGACCTCGAAGGTGTCGCGACTCTGGAGTGTCCGGCACTCGACGCGACCTCACCTCGAATGCGAGGCGGTAAAACCACTAGGGTTGGCGACATGTTCGGGATGAAAGGCATCGCCTACCAAGCCGCAAAGCTCGACGATGCGTTTTCCGTTCCTTCGGCGAGACCGCGCTTTTTGCAAAACCGAGCTGCAAAAACACGTGTGCTCTCGGTATATGTCGTCGATCAAAGCAAGCCGCTCACTTACCCTCAAACGGCAACTGGCGCGAGGTCAGCCGCAATCGTGCGGGCGGTAATCTTCGCCGACATCATAACGGCCGGCGTTCCGCCACCCGGCTGCGTGTTTGCGCCGACGAGGTA
>Ga0123338_10005136_pt1 | contig 11276 bp, 7 predicted proteins | sample grotaG_FD_89793 | JGI IMG/M metagenome (GOLD analysis project Ga0123338, IMG submission 89793) | Glacier valley bacterial and archeal communities from Borup Fiord, Nunavut, Canada, to study Microbial Dark Matter (Phase II) -... | ecosystem: Environmental > Aquatic > Freshwater > Ice > Glacier ...
AGCACCCGCTTCGACCGCGCGGAAGCGGTGCGTTTTGGTGATCATGTAGTTGATCTGATACGCCGCCCAGCTATGCCCCGCGATGCCCACGCGCTTATCGTCGATCGCATACGCTTTCTCGGCGGCATCGATCGCCGGAAGGATGCAGTGGAGGGCGCTTCGCCCGGGATGGCCGACTTCGTAGGCGACGTCGGGCAGAAGCACGACGTAGCCGTTGCTCACGTAGCGCATGAAATTCGGACTCGTTCCCGGAGCCGGGGGGTGATAGGTGTTGAGCGTATCGCTGTACCGCTCGTAGAAATACACGAGCATCGGATACGTCTTGCGTTTGTCGTACCCGTCGGGAACGAGCACGACGCCGTTCATCGGCGTGCCGAGCGCGTTCTTATAGTGGATGAGGTGCGCCGTACCCCAGCGGTAGTTTGCCTGCTGCGGGTTCGCATCGCTGATTTTCTTTGCGCCTGCAAAGTTGGCATCCGACACGTAGAGGTTGGGTGAATCGACGAAACTTTGCCACGTGAATGCGTACGCATCGGCGGCCGCCGCTTTGATCGGATCGCCGACGGCGCGCGCCTGCATCACGATGCGTTTCGGTGCGGACGTTGCGCCGATGTCCGCGGTGTAGAGACCCGAATCTTTGCTGCGCTCATCGAAGGCACGCAGCACGATCGGTCCGGGTGCGAAGCTGGTCCGTTTCTTGTCGGGCTGTACGGCGCGAAAAACGATCTTGTTCTTGCGACCGATGCCGCCGGTGAGATTCTTCAGTGCGCCCGAATCCGGATCGGCAAGCCAAATATCGTACCGATCGTAGAGCAACACGCCGCGATCGCCGGCCAGCCAACCGCCGATACCGTAAGCCGGCGGAGGAGCCGGATGATCGTCGAGTTCGTCGTACCAATGCGCGCCGCTGGGCGCGGCGATCGTCGTCCGATGACCGTCGCGCGCACGCACGATACCCCACACGCGTTTTTTCTCGTCGTAGGCGACGAGGTAGGTACTCGCCGGTGAGAGTTGGTCGTCCTCGGCAACGCCGCGAAACGCAAGTCGACGCGATCCATCGGCAAGCGAAACCAAATAATCGTCGCGGCGATTCGGCGCCACGATGCCGCCGTATCGTACGCGCGCGAATCGATGCCGAGGGCGTACGCGCCGGGTTCGTCGCTTGCGATGACGGTGCGCATCTGCGAGGAGGCGAGTTGCACGTAGCGTCCGGTCGCAAGATCGACGACGCCGCGAAGCGTGCGCTTTGCAATGATGTCGGCGTCGTGTTTCTGAACGGATTGCAGTTGCGAATCGCGATAGCTCCAGAGATCGACGCCCATCGGTTCGGGCGTGTTCATGGGTTGCGGTGTCGGAACGGCTGCCGTGCCGAGGAACAGTTTCTTGCCGTCCTTCGTAAAGGCGAGCGTGCCGTTCGTACTCGGTGCGAGCGTCGTGGGCAGACCGTCCGTCGCCGCATCGACGAGCTTCACGGGCGTCGCGGCAGCAGCCGCATCGAGTGCGAAAAGGGCGTAGTGCGGCGCGTCGCTTGCATACGTCGAGGCATCGCTCAGATAGGCGAGTTGCGCGCCTTCGGGCGAGAACGTCACGTTCGTGAAATGTCCCGGCCCGACCGCAAGATCGCGCGCGGCGCCCCCATCGAGTGCGCGCACGTGCATGCCGTCGGCTTTGCCGTCCTTCGATTGCGTCGCGTAGGCGACAGACCGATCGTCGGCGCTGATCGCGTAGTCGCTGACGTTCGCGACGCTCACGTTCGTCCCGGTCTGCAGATCGCGAATCGTCAGCTCCGTGCCATCGTCTTTTTTCTTGGCGTCGGGCGTCGGAGACGGGCTCGGCGCCGGGCTTGCCGATGCACTCGCTGCCGGGTTCGGTTCCGCGCTCGCAGCCGGGTTCGGCGCGTTGCTCGGAGCGGCACTCGGCGCATCGCTCTTCGACGCTAGCGGTTTTTTCGGCTCGGCCAAAAACGCGATAAAGCGGCCGCCGTGCTTGGCGATTTTGGCATCTTTGATGCGCTCGAATTGCACCAGCGTGCCGCTCGTGAGATCGAGTACGCCGAGACCGTTTTTCGGTGAATCTTCCGGCTTCTTCTTTGCCTTCTTCGCGGCATCGAGGTCGGTCTTGAGCGGCGCGATCGTGTAGACGAGAAATTTTCCGTCGGCGGTAAACTGCGGCGCGAGGCCCCGTGGTTCGCGGGTTTCGCGTCCGCTTGCGATCGTGCGTACCACGAGCGTCGCATCGCCGTCTTCCGGCACGAGCGAATAGGCGATCGCGCTGCCGTCCTCGGCGAGTACGACGGAACGAATCGCGTTCCACCCATCGTAGGCTCGGTAGTCGAGCGGCGGCGGCGTCGGCTGGGCGATTGCCGCAAGCGGCGCGAGCAGAAAACAAAGAACGACGAGGGCGCTGAAGCGACGAAGCATGCGCACGAGTTCGCAGCAGGCTGCCGCAACCCTATCCGGTTGCGATTAGCCAGGACTTCGGGCTCGGATGCGCGACCTTGGTCGCGATGAGCCCGCTTGCGCTCGCGTACGTGCGCGACACCGTTCTTGCCACGATCGGCATCGCATGCGGCGCGCTCACCATGGCGATTCTAATCGGCGTGCCGCTGGCGCTCGTGCTCGCGCGCGGCGGCAAAACGGCTCGCATCCTCGCCGGAGCGCTCGCCTTCGTGCGCGCGATACCCGAACTGGTGCTGGCGATCGTCGCGGTCGTCGCGCTCGGACTCGGCCCGATCGCCGGTGTGTTTGCACTCGGCCTACACTATACGGCGGTGGTGGCGAAACTCTACGCGGAGATTCTCGGGTCGGTCCGGCGCGATGGCGCAGAAGCGCTGCAGGCGACCGGCGCCGACACCACGACCGCGTTTCTCGTCGGCATCGTGCCGTACGCGTGGCCGGGCCTGGTCAGCTTCGGCGCCTACGCCTTCGAGAGCATCATCCGCGCGTCGGTGATCGTGGGCGTCGTCGGTGCGGGCGGGATCGGCAGCGTGCTCGTTCAGGATTTGGCCGTCGGCGAGTATCGCGGGTTTGCTTTTTTCGTCTCCGTGCTCGCGGCGCTCGTCGTCGTCGTCGACCTCATCACCGAGAAACTCCGCACGCGCGCTCCGGCGTGGCTCACGCTCTCGGCGTTCGGCGCCATCGTCATCGCGGGCATCGCCGCTTTCGCCCTCACCGATACGCCGCCGTGGCGTGCGCTACGCAATTCACCGCGCCATCTCGCCAGTTTTTTCGGCGGTGCTTTCCCGCCGGATCTCGGCGCGGATACGCTTGCGATTGCCGCGCACGGACTGCTCGATTCGCTGCTCGTCGCAGTCGCCGGAACGCTCGGCGGCGCGCTGCTCGCGTTGCCGTTTGCCGCGCTCATCACGATTCCGGTCGCGCGCGGCTGGATACGCGGCACCGGGTGGCGTCCGTGGTCGTTACCGGCGGAAATCATCGGCCGCGGCGTGATTGCGATCGGCCGCGCGATTCCGCCGATTGCACTCGGCATGATCGCAATCGTCTTCGTCGGCCTCGGTCCGCGCGCGGGCGCACTCGCGCTCGTCGTCCACACGGCGTGCGTGCTCGCAAAATTGATTGCCGAGAGTTTGGAACTGGGCGACCGCGAAGCGGCCGAAGCCCTCGTTGCGGGCGGCGCGAGTGCGAGCGCGGCGTTCGCCATCGGCTTTCTCCCCGCAGCGCTGCCGATCGTCGCGGCGCACACGCTGTATCGCTTCGAATGGAACGTACGCGCATCGACGATCTTGGGCATGGTAGGCGCCGGAGGCCTCGGTCAGGCGATTTTCAACGAGCAGCAATTGCTGCACTATCACCCGCTCCTCACCTACGTTCTCGTTGCGATCGCCCTGGTTCTTGCGATTGACTTCACCAGCGCCCGCATACGTCGAGGCCTACCACTGGAGACGATGACCCTGAATTAGAAGGCGTCGGATCCCGCGACGAACAGCGCGGCGAGCGCCTCGATCGCCTCCCGCTCGGTCGAACCGAAGCGGTCGAGCTCCGGACTGTCGCAGTCGATCACGCCGATGACGACACCCGCGCGAACCAGCGGCACGACGAGTTCCGAACGCGACGCGTTATCGCAGGCGATGTGTCCCGGGAACGCCTCGACATCGGGTACGACGAGCGTCCGCGATTCGGCGACAGCCGTTCCGCACACGCCCCGGCCGACGGCGATACGCGTACACGCCGCCTTGCCTTGGAATGGCCCGAGCACCAATTCGCCCGCGTGCATCCGATAGAAACCGGCCCAATTCAGCCGCTCGAGCGAGCCGAAGATCAGCGCTGCGAGATTCGCGGCATTGGCGATCGGGTCGCGCTCGTCGTCGAGCAGCGCTCGCCCCTGGGCGACGAGCAGACTCGGGTCGTAGCTGATCTCAATGCTCACGCGATGGAATTCGCGCCGCCCGTTCGACGCTCCGTCCGCTTCGAGCAGACGAGCAAGCGAGCGCCGGGGAAGTGGAGCATGAGGCCGAACGCACAGGGTGTGGCTCCGTCCCCCGTGCGCTTGTTCGTGCGGATGCGTCGGCTTCTTGCGATCGCGGCGGCTTTAATAGCGGCCGGTATCGTCGTCGTCGTCGTTGTTCCCGCGCCGTATAAACTCGCTACCTCAATCGTGGTTCTCCTGGCCGCGAATCTTGTCGCGCTCGGATCGATCGCCCGGGCACGCACGCGCGCATTTCGTGGGCTCGCGCAATCGCGCGCACAGTACATCGCAACGGGCGAATCGATCCCCTTCGGCGTGTGGGCCGGCTTGCCGAGCGGCGAACTCACCGAAGTGAGCGCCTCGTACGCCGCGCTTTTCGGCAAGACGTCCGACGACATGCGGGGCTTCGGTTGGACCGCCGTCTACGGCTCCTCCGGCGAACGTGTGCTCAAGCGCTACCGCCAGCGGACGCAGTCGGGGAATCCGTTCGAATTCGAAAGTGAGATCGCGGCATTCGACGGTCGCCGCTACACCGTGCTTACGCGCGGCGCGCCGATCATTCGCGATGGCGCGATCACCGGCTGGGCCGGAATCAATCTCGATATCACCGAGCGCACGCGCACGCAGCGCGAGGCGATCACCGCCGAATCGCGCTACCGGTATCTGGCGGATTCGATCCCGCAGATCGTGTGGATCTGCAATGCCGCAGGCGTGGTCGAATATTTTAACGACCGCTGGTTCGAATACAGCGGAACGGACCGCGACGGACCGATTGCCGGACGCTTCACCGAACGTATTCACGCCGACGACGTCGAAAATTCGTTCCTTGCTTGGCTGCACGCGAACCCGCCCGCGGGAGCCGAATACGAGCGCGAATATCGTTTGAAACGTGCCGACGGTTTGTACCGCTGGTTTCTCGGACGCGCGATCGCCCAACGCGATGCCGACGGAAAGATCTTGCGCTGGTTCGGCACCTCGACCGATATCGACGAACAGAAACGCACGCTCGCGCAACTGCGGTTTTTGGCAGAGGCGACGGATACGCTCGGTGCATCGCTCGACGTCACGACGACGTGCCGCTCGCTCGCGCGCTTGGCTGTGCCCTCGATTGCCGATTGGTGCGGCGTTTTTCTGCTCGGCGAGGACGATACGATCGTGACGATGGCGCTCGAACACGAAGATCCGGCGCAAGTGGAATACTTGAGTTCGATCGAACGACGCCATCCGCGCACGCTCGACTCCAGAAGCAAAGTCTCCGAAACGATGCGCACGCGCGCGCCGATTCTCGTCTCGTTCAGCCAAGAATTGCTGCGCGAAATTACCGCAAGCGAAGAGTATGCATCGGCGATCGAGGCGTTCGGGTGGCAGTCGGCCATTTACGCGCCGATGATCGCCGGCGGCCGCACGATCGGCGCGATCTGCCTCATCTACGCCAACTCCGGCCGGCGCTATGAAGCCGACGACGTACCGCTCGCGCAAGAACTCTCGCGGCGTGCCTCGAGCGCCATCGAAAACGCACTCGCCTTCGACCGCGAACATCGCGTTGCCGACGCCTTGCAAGCCGCCTTTCTTCCGCCGACGCTCCCGCGCGTGCCGGGCCTTTCGTTCGACGCGGTCTATCGGCCGGGGATGCTCGACGCCTCGATCGGCGGCGATTGGTACGACGCGTTTCAACTCAACGACGGGCGCATCGTACTCTCGATCGGCGACGTTGCCGGGCGCGGTCTCAAAGCAGCCGTCGTCATGGGGAAAGTCCGCGAAGCATTCCGCGCCTTCGCGCTGCAGGATCTCGCGCCCGATGAGATTTTGATGGCGGCCGAACGCGTGTTGCGCCTCTCCGAGGCGACGACGATGGTCACGGCGATCGTCGGCGTGCTCGATCCGATCGGCGGTTCGTTCACCTTCGCAAGCGCAGGCCACCCGCCGCCGCTCCTCGCGCACGCCGACGGCACCGTCGAGACGCTCGACCTCGAGGGCATTCCGCTCGGACTCTTCGACGATCACGAACCGAAAATGCGGACCGTCGCGATCGAAGACGACGCCCTGCTCGTGCTCTACACCGACGGCCTCATCGAATACGGTCGCGACGTAATCGAGGGAATCGCCAAACTCAAAGAAGCGGCGATCTCAGTCGTTTCTCGGCGTGCGAATCAAGCGCACGCGATCGAATCCCACGTTCTTTCAAGCCCGGCCAACGATGATGTTGCCATCCTGACCGTGGCCCGGCTGCGTGTCCGACGCGAGCCGCTCGAAATCGAGTTGCCGGCAATGCCCGAGAGCGCCCGGCTCGTGCGCGCGGGTCTCGAACGGTACGCCGTCGCCTACGGCTTGGATCGCGACGAGCATTTCGCGCTCGAGGTCGCCGTCGGCGAAGCGGTCGCAAATGTGATCGAACATGCCTACGGGATCGACTCGGGGCGATTGCACGTTCGTGCCGAAGAGAATGAAGCAGGGCTTCGTGTCATCATACGTGACACGGGGAACTGGCGTCCGGAGCGGGAGGAAGGACGTGGCCGTGGGCTTCCTTTGATGAAAGCTCTTGGAACCGAGGTCGATGTCGACACCGGTCCCGGCGGCACGACGGTCCGGCTCACCTTCCCGCGTAAAGCCCACGCAGCGCCGGCCCGCGAACCGTTGGAGACCACACGATGACCGACCAAGCTCGTTTCGAGCTTCATCTGAACGACGAAATTCCGATCATCGAGGCGTTCGGCGAACTCGACATGTCCAACGTGCATGGTTTCGAGGCACTCTTCGGCGAGGCGGCCGGACACAACAAAGGCGTGGTCGTCGTTTCACTTGCCAACGTCCGCTATTTCGATAGCCGCACGATCCACGCACTCGGTTCGCTTGCCTCGCGGCTTGCGAAGAATCGGCAGAAGCTCGCGGTCGTCATTCCGAACTTGCCCTCGGCGCGTGTGATCCTGGAAATGTCGGGTCTCAAATCACGCCTCGATGTGTTCGATCACATCGAGGACGCGATGGGCTTCGCGCTCGCGAACAAGACCGAACCGCGCTAATTCTGGCTGCGTCGAATCGGAAGCACCGTGCGCGCGTGCGTTCCGTAGCCCGGCGTGTCGGTCAGTGAAAAATCATCGGTCAACGTACGCACGAGCCAGAGCCCGCGGCCGAATTCGCTGAGCGGATCGGTCGGCAGTTCCGCCCCGCGTTCGAAACCGGCGCCGCGGTCGAGCACGTGCAACACCGGCGCGATGCCGTTCCACTCGAGTTCGATTTCGATCGGACCCGGCGCGTGACGAACCACGTTGCTCACCAGTTCGCCGAACACGATTTCGGCGCCGTCGTAGTCGCTGGTCGCATCGCCGCGTGCGCGGAGATAGTTCATATACACGGTGCGAACTTCGTGCGCGAGGCGCGCATCGCGCGCATCGAACGCCCAGCGCATCGTCCAGTCGCTCGCGTGCCGCATCAAACCGCCGGATGCTTGATGGTCGCCCGTCAGTTCGATCGTCAAGATGGCAACGTCGTCTTGCGACGCTCCGCCGATAACACGCTCCTGAAGTTGCGCGGCAAGATTGCCCGACTCGAGGACGCTCGCATCACCGAGCGCATCGATCACACGCGCTTCGCCTTCGTTGACATCGCGCGTCGATTCGGTCAAGCCGTCCGTATAGAGAACGACGATGGAACCGATCGGCAGTCGAACGGTCGCGGTCGGGGTCTCGATCGAGCCGCGCAAACCCAGCGGCAATCCGCGCGCCGGTAAGGCTTCCACCCGCCCGTCGGGATAGCGCACGAACGGCGGCGGATGTCCGGCGGTCGCGTACGCCAGCGTCGATTGTACGGAGTCGAACACGCCGACGAGAGCCGTGACGAGTGCTTCGGGATCGCTTCGCTTGAGTTCGCGATCGACGATGTCGAGCAAACGCGAAGGATCGGATTCATAGAGCGCCAGCGTCTTGATCGCTTGGCGCATTTTTCCCATGATGACAGCGGCCTGCAAGCCACGACCGGTAACGTCGCCGATCGACACGACGATGCGTCCGTCCCCAAGTTCGAAGGCATCATACCAATCGCCGCCCACGCGCGCTTCCGAGAGCCCGGGTGAGTACGTCGCCGAAAAGGCGAGTCCGGGGACCGTTGGGAGAAAATCGGGCAGCAGCGCACGCTGCAACGTGTCCGAGACGCGGCGCTCGCGCTCGAAGCTTGCCGCGTGCTCGACGGCAAGCGCGGCGCGCCGCGCGATTTCCTCGAACAGCACGACGTCATCGTCCGTGTAATTCTTTTGGGATGACCAAATGGCAGAAAGCACGCCGCGAATCCGACCCTCCGAGAAGAGCGGCACCACGATCGACGAGTGATAACCGAGCTCACGCAGTGCGGCCGCCGCGACATCGGTCATGCCGGTCGCGGCGATGATCTTCTCCAGTTCACGTGCATCGACATTGAGGCGAATTCGGCTTCGACCGCTCTTGAGAACACCGACGCGTTCGATCGCCAGGTTCGTATTCACGCGAAAGTTGCTGCCGAACGCGCGCGCGGCCGAATCGCGCTCCGGGTCGTGATGATAGTAGTAGCCGCCCTCGAACACGCCGTCATCGTTGATCAAATCGAGCGCCGCCCAATCCGCAAACTCCGGCACGATGATGCGCACGAGCGTACGCAGCGTGTCGTTGAGTTCGAGCGAACCGGAAAGCGCCGTACTCGTCTCGGCGAGAAACCGCAAGCGTCGTTCGCTGCGCACGTGGCGTTCGAAGAGCTGTGCGTTTTCGATCGCCACGGCCGCGCGTTTCGCGAGGAGCTGCGCGAGTTGGAAATCGGCCTCGGTAAAACTACGGTCGCTCTCGGCATTGACCAGCTGTATCGCACCGAACGTGCGCTCGCGACCGACGAGCGGAACGATGATCGCCGAATGCAGATGCAGATCGAGGATCATGTTCAAGTGCCGCTCGTCGCGAGCGGTGGCGACCAGCAATTCCTGCGGAATATGGGGCATGAAGACCGCTTCGCCGGTGCGGATCACTTCGGCGAGCGGCTCGCCCTCTTGCGTCGGGTAATCCTCGACGAACGGCGTGACGAACGCGATGCGCTCGGGGTTGCGGTGCGCGATCGCAACCGGCGTGATGCTGCCGCTCTCTTTGCGCAAATACACGCCGCACCAATCCGCCACGTGCTGCACCGCAAGATCGGCAACCGCGCGTAAGGTTGGGTCGATATCCAAACTCGTGGCAAGCAATTCGCTTGCCTCGGCGATGAAGCGCATCGCATTCTCCGACCGCTTTTGGGAGTCGATGTCCGTCGAGGTTCCGACCCACCGCACGACCGACCCGTCGGCATTGCGGATTGGATTGCCACGTGCTTTGAACCATCGATAGGTGTCGTCGCCCGCACGTAACCGATAGTCGAGTTCGAATGGCGACCCCGAGACGTTCGCCGCAGCCCAGATGGCGTTCGTCGTCGCACGATCGTCCGCGTGCACGGCCGTAAGCCACCCGTGGCCGAGTTGATCGGCTTCGGGGACGCCCGTGTACTTTGCCCACGGATCGTTGAGATAGTCGCACCAACCTTCGCTATCACAGGTCCAGACGAGTTGCGGCAGCGCGTCGAGTAGAACGCGCGTGCGGGCATCGGGCCGGTGCGCGAGCAGCGCGTTGATGGCATCGTTCATCGGTGGTCCACGCGAGCGTACCCGAACGAGCCGACGCTCAATCCGCGACCCGAAGGAAGCGCGCGGCAATTAATTTATGTGCGAACGCGGCCGCCCCAAAACCATTGTCGATATTAACGACCGCGATCCCCGGCGAACACGAGGCAAGCATCGCATGCAACGCCGTAAATCCGCCGGCGGAGACGCCGTAACCGATGCTGGTGGGGACGGCGATCACGGGCGGACGAGCGAGTCCCGCGACGACGCTCGGCAGCGCGCCTTCCATTCCGGCAACGACGATCAGTGCATCGCAGGTCTGCAATTCTTCGAAATCCGCCAGCAGTCGATGCAGGCCGGCGACGCCGACATCGGTCCGGCGCACGACTCGGTGCCCGAACGCCTCGAGGGTAAACGCGGCCTCATCGGCAACCGGCAGATCGGATGTGCCCGCGCACAAGATACCAACCGTGCCGGGCGTCGTCGCTAGGCGTCCCAAACGCAGCGCACGCGCGCGCTCGTCGAACACGGCGGTCGGCAACTCGGCGAGCAAAAGCGACGCAAATCCCTCGGGGATGCGCGTCGCGAGCGCGAAACCATCGCGTGTGTAGAGTTCGCGCATGATGGCCACGATCTGTGCGATCGTCTTCGACTCGGCGAACACCACTTCGGGAATACTCGTGCGATCCGCGCGCCGAACGTCGACGCGCGCGTCGCCGAGATCGATAAAGCGGCTCCGGCCGTCGCTCGTTTCACTCATACGCTAGAACGTACCCGGATATGCGCCGCCGTCGATGAGCACGTTCTGCCCGGTGATGTACCCGGCGTGGGCGCTGCACAGAAACGCGCACGCGGCGCCGAATTCCGCCGGAGTGCCGAAGCGCTTTGCCGGAATACCGGCGCGACGCGCCGCAACGGATTCCTCGAGCGAGCGCCCACGTTGTTGCGCGTCGCTTGCGATGGTCGCGCGCAAGCGATCCGTATCGAACGCTCCCGGCAAGAGATTGTTGATCGTGACGTTGGCATCGGCGTGCGTGCGCGCGATCCCGGCGATGAAGCCGGTAAGTCCGCTGCGAGCACCGTTACTCAAGCCCAGGGTTTCGAGCGGCGCCTTCACCGAACTCGAGGTGATGTTGATGACCCGGCCAAAGCGGCGCGCCACCATGCCGTCGAGCGTCGCTTTGATCAATTCGATCGGCGCGAGCATGTTCGCATCGATCGCGCGCAGCCACGTGTCGCGATCCCA
>Ga0123338_10005139_pt1 | contig 11273 bp, 12 predicted proteins | sample grotaG_FD_89793 | JGI IMG/M metagenome (GOLD analysis project Ga0123338, IMG submission 89793) | Glacier valley bacterial and archeal communities from Borup Fiord, Nunavut, Canada, to study Microbial Dark Matter (Phase II) -... | ecosystem: Environmental > Aquatic > Freshwater > Ice > Glacier ...
CAGCCGGGCGAGCGCGCCGTCGACGAGCCGCTGGACGATTTCCGGTGAAAGCCGCAGCTCCGCCCCGACGACCGCCTCCGCAAGATGCGTGACAAGCGCCGCGAACGGCGCGCGCAATATCGCGGCATCGATTGCCGCCGCCTGTACGACCGTGCGCTCGAGTTCCGCCACCAGCGCGCGGCGCTGCGCATCCGCGTCCGCCGTCTCGGCGCGGGCAGCTGCGACGCCGTCGGCGAAGGCCTGCGCCGCCACGGCAGCGAGGTCCGGCACCGACGCCGACTCGACGGTGCGCATCGACCCCAGCAATGCTGAAAGCCCGCGGTCAGACATAGCTGCCCGCCCGCCCCGGCAGCATGATGCTGCCGTCCGCGCCAAGCCGGCGGACCATGCGCGCAACCTCGGCCTGTGCGGTGTCGACCTCGATCCGCTTGAGCGGACCGAGCTGCGCGAGCTCGTCCTGAAGCTGCGATGCGGCGCGCGCCGACATCGCGCCGAAGATCTGATCGCGCAGCGGCTGGCCGGCACCCTTGAGCGCGACGACCAGCACCGCCGGATCCGCCTCGCGCGCGATCGCCTGCAGCGCCCGCGTGTCCAGCCGGCCAATGTCGTCGAACACGAACAGGTTTTCCGCGATCCGCCCCGCCAGCTCGGCATCGCGCGTTTCCAGCTCGGCGATCAGCCGCGCCTGATCCGCCGCCAGGTTGACGAGTTTCGCGGCGATGTCGCTACCGGCGAAGGCCTGCGTGCGCGGCGGCACCGCCGCCTCCGCCAGCCGCGCCGAAAGATCGCTTTCGAGCGCGCCGATGACCGCGATCGACACCGGCTGCAACTGCGCCAGCCGAAACACCAGATCCGCCTGCGTGGCATCCGGCAGCGCGTTCAGCACCGCGCTTGCAATCGCGGGAGCAAGATGGGCGAGCACGACCGCTGTCACCTGCGGATGCTCGTCGCGCAGGACCGCGGCGAGCGTCGCCGGATCGACCCAATCGAGCGCTGCGAACGGGCGGATGCCGGCAGGCGGCGACAGATGGCGGATGACTTCACCGGCGCGCACGTTGCCGAGCGCGCGTTCGAGCACCGACCGCACCTTGCTGCCGCCCGCGCCAAGCGCCGCGGTACCCCGGCTGGCGTCGAGAAACTCGACGAGGACGGCGTCGATCGACCGCGGATCGATCTCGGCGACCGAGACCATTGCATGACCGACAGCGCGAACCTCATCCGGCCCCAGCTGACGAAGCAGTTCGGCCGCCTCCGGCTCGTCGAGCAGCAACAGGAGCACCGCGCTTTTCTGCGCGCCGGTGAGTGGTTGTTCAGTCATGCGGCGTCCGAGCGGATCATCTGCCGGACGACTGTGGAAGCGCGCGCGACGTCGCCGGCGACGAGGCGTTTCGTCTCGGCAAGCTTGTCGGCATAATCGACCGCGATAGGCACGGCCGCCGGAAGCGGTGCCGGCAGTGCCAGCGGCACTGCGCGCCGGGCAAGCGCCGGTCGCACGACGCCGAAAATGAGCAACGCGAATACGATCAGCGCCGCAACGGCCTCGCCGCCGAAACGCACCAGCGGCCGGTCGTACCACGCGATTACCGGCGCCTCGGCGGCAATGAAACCCCGGCCCGCGATCGTCACCACGTCGCCGCGCCGGGCATCGAAGCCGACCGCGCTCCGCACGAGGCTGGTCAATGTCGCGACCTGCGCGGCCTGTGTCTTCGGCGCACCGAGAACACTGTCGCGGACCAACACCGCTACCGAAAGCCGGCGGACCTGCGCAGCGCCGCCGCGCGTCACCGACACGACGCGGCCAAGCTCGAAATTACGCGCGAACGTCGCGCTTTTCGGAACCGCGGTCGCCGCGGGTGCAGCGGCCGCGACCGACGGCAGGGCGGCGATCTGCGCGGTCGGCGGCGCGGTGTTTGAAAGTGCACCAGGTATCCCACGGGCCGGCGGCGGCAGCGTATCGCTGATGCTGCTGCCCTGTTCGCTGCGCAGCACGCCGTCCTTGTCATAGCTTTCGCGCGTCGCGTTGCTTTCGGTGAAATCGATGTCGGCCGACACTTCGGCGGTGAAATTTCCGTCGCCGAGCACCGGCGCAAGCAGGGCATGGACGCGCTGCCGATACTGCCCCTCGACATTGGCCTGATAGACCAGCTGCTCCGCCGATGCGCCGAGCAGACCGCCCGCGGCGTCGTGCGTCAGCAACCGGCCGGATTGATCGACGATACTGACCGCGTCGGTCGCAAGACCGGCAACCGATGCCGCTACAAGATGCTGCACGGCGCGGACCTGCGGCTCGCCCAGCACCCTGCCCGCTGCCAGCCGGACGAACACCGCAGCACTCGGGGCGGCGCGGTCGCGGATGAACACCGATACTTCGCCGGCCGCCAGATGCACGGTCGCCGCCTCGACGCCGTCGATCGCCATGACGCTGGCGGCGAGGGCGCTTTCCTCCGCCTGCCTTAGCCGCAACGTCTCGACGGCGCGGCTGGTGCCGAGCGGCATTGTACCGAGCAGGTCGTAGCCGACCGGTGCCGCCTTGGGCAGCCCCTGCCCGGCAAGCAGGATGCGTGCGGCGGCGACCTGGTTTTCCGGCACATCGACTGCGCCCGTCGCAGAGTCGACCCGCACCGGGATGTTTCCGGTCCGCAGTGCCGCGAGCACCGCTGCCTTGTCGCCGTCGGCAAGCATCGGCAGGACCGGACGGTAATCGGGCGTGCGGAGCAGCGTCCACCCGCCGATCACGACGGCCAGCGCCGCGAGCAGCGCCAGACCCGGCAACGCCCTCCGCACCGCCGGCTGATCGAGCAGCCGCAACGCCGCGACGGACAACCGGGTCAGGTTCGGCGACTGACTGACCGTTGTCAGCGCGTTCATGCCGTCATACCGGCATGCTCATGATGTCCTTGTATGCCGACAGCAGCTTGTTGCGGACCTGGAGCGTCGCCTCGAACGCGATCGATGCCTTTTGCCGCGCCAGCATGACCGTGGCGATATCGGCCGTATCGCCCCGTTCGAATGCCGCCGAGGCTTCGCCCGCCGCCGCCTGAACGGCGTTCACCGACTGCAGCGCCATTTGCAGCGCGCCGCCAAAATCCGCGCCCGCTGACGCGGCACGCGGCGTGAACGCGGCGCTGCGTTCCAGGACCTGCGCCCGCAATGCAAGCACGTCGCCGGCTGTAAGCGGCCCCGCTGCGCCGGTGATCACTGGATGGTCGCCGCGGCCGGCGGACGCGGCATCGCCATCGCGGCGAGCTTGTAGCGCAGGGTCCGCTCGCTGATTCCGAGGCGGCGAGCGGCCGCCGCCCGGCCCCCTTCGCAATCGGCCAGTGCCGAGCGGATCGTGGCGAACTCGACCGCCTGGCGTTGCCCGGGCAGCGTCACCGGTGTCGGGGCCAATGGGCTCGGCCCGTCGAAGACGATATCCGACGCCTCGATGCGCTCGGCGCAAAGGATCGCGGCGCGCTGCAGGACGTTGCCCAGTTCACGGACGTTGCCCGGCCAGTCGTGTGCCGCCAGCCGCGACAGCGCAGCCGCGGTCGGCCAGCAGTCGAGCCGGTGGCGAAGCCACAGCGCGGCGGCGAGCGGCACGATATCGTCGCGCCGGGCGGCCAGCGCTTGTGTCGCGAGCGGCAGCACGGCGAGCCGATAGAACAGATCGGCGCGGAAACGTCCGGCCGTTACCTCGGCTGCAAGATCGCGGTTGGCGCAAGCGATGACCCGCACGTCGATCGGCGTCGCCACCGTCGCACCAATCGGCATGACCTCGCGTTCCTGCAGAACGCGGAGCAGCTTGGCCTGCAGCGGAAGCGGTAGCTCGGCAATCTCGTCGAGCAGCAGGGTGCCGCCGTCCGCTGCACGGAACAGCCCTTTCGCCGACTGATGCGCGCCGGTAAAGGCGCCGCGCTCGTGTCCGAACAGCATCGCGTCGAGCATGCTGTCGGGGAGCGCGGCGCAGTTGACCGCGACGAAGGGTCGGTCGCGGCGGGGGGAACTGGTGTGGATGTGGCGGGCGAGGACTTCCTTGCCCGAACCGGTCGGCCCGTTGATCAGCACGTCGACGTCGCGCGCGGCGACCCGCTCGGCGAGCGTCAGTAGCGCCTGCGCGGCAGCGTCGACGGCAACCGGGCGCGGCGCGGCGGCAAGCGCAGCGATCAGCGCGGCGGCATACGGTGCATCGTCAACCGTACAGTGGAATGTGGCAAGGCAATCCCCGCGCCACTCGATCCGCGGCGTAGCGCCGACGGCGACCCGGTAGGCGCGCCCGGACGGCAATGTTTCGGCGATGGCAATCACATGGACCAGACCGCCCGCACCACGCGACGGGGCTAAGCGCGCCGCCGCGGCCGACAGCCCCGGCAGCGCGCGTTCGGCGAGATTTGAAATAACGATCGATCGGTCGTTCATCGACAAGGCTGCCCCCAGCGTCTCGACGGACGCTAAGCAATTGTCGTGCCAGCCAAAGTTGGTGCTGTCGGCCGCTGTGCGGCCGCGGCGTATAGCGGTCGCGGTGTCAGCGAAACGTCAGCGCAGCGTCAAACCATTGACGCGGCGTCAACGCCTTGACGCGCTTCGATCGGCGGCGTCGTTGCCGCGATCCAGCCGCCACCGAGCACGCGCGATGCCGCATAGATCACCGCGGCTTGTCCGGGCGAGACGCCGAACTGCGGCACATCGAACGTCACCCGGTCCCCGTCGAGGCGCGCACCGGCAAGCGGCGCCATCGAGCGCACCTTGATGTCGATACCGCCGTGCGGCGTGCCGAGCCAGTTGGGATCGCGCAGCACGACGCCGCCGACCGCCAGCGCCGCGCGCGGCCCGATAACGACGCGCCGGGCGGCCGCATCGATGCGCACGACATAGTGCGGCTCGGCCAGCCCGCCGATATCGATGCCCCGGCGCTGCCCGACCGTAAAGCCGACGATGCCGCGGTGCCGGCCAACGACACGGCCACCGAGATCGACGATCTCCCCCGGCGCGTCCGCTTCGGGCCGCAGTCGCCTGACGACCGCGGCGTAATCGCCCTGCGGGACGAAGCAGATGTCCTGACTGTCGGGCTTCGCGGCGTTGCGCAGGCCAAACCGCAGTGCCTCGGCGCGGACCGTCGCCTTATCAAGGTCGCCAAGCGGAAACCGCAGATAATCGAGCTGCGCCGGCGTCGTTGCGTACAGGAAATAGCTTTGATCCTTCGCCGGATCGCTGCCGCGGTGCAGCTCGGGGCCGGACGGTGTGGATACGCGGCGGACATAGTGGCCGGTCGCCAGACAATCGCCGCCGAGATCGCGCGCGACCTGCAGCAGATCGTGGAACTTGACCGTCTGGTTGCAGCGGATGCAGGGCACCGGCGTTTCGCCGGCGAGATAGCTGTCGGCGAAGTCGTCGATCACCGCTGCGCCGAAACGGCTTTCATAATCGAGGACATAGTGCGGGATGCCGAGTCCCGAAGCGACTCGCCGCGCATCCGCGATGTCCGCCCCGGCGCAGCAGCTCCCGCTGCGTGCGGCAGCGGTCGCATGGTCGTAAAGCTGCAGGGTGACCCCGATCGTCACGCAGCCGGCTTCGACGCACAATGCTGCGACGACCGAGGAATCGACGCCGCCCGACATCGCGACGACGACGCGGCTGCCGGCGGGGGGAAGATCGGCATGCTTGGCCATGGCCCGCCCTTCGCGATCGACCGGGCGCGGTCAAGCAATAACCACCGAAATGGCGCAAGCGCGGCATCGTGTTGCCGTTCTTAACCGTATCTGTTGCGCAAGAGGGTTCATCATTAATGTCCAAGCTGCTAGCTAAGCCGATGATGCCAGAGGGTTCGGTCATCGGTCCCGACGGGGCACCGCTCACGCTTGCGCACTTGCCGCCGCCAAGCAACTGCCGATGGGTTGCACGACGCAAGGCGGAGGTGCTTGCCGCGGTTCGCGGCGGACTGCTTAGCCGGGCCGACGCATTACGCCGCTACCGGATCAGCGACGAAGAATATGGGCTGTGGGAGCGGGCTCACGACTGTGCCGGCGTCCCGGGGCTGCGTGTCACGAGAGTTCAAGTATATCGATCGATCTTCGACGCACGGCGCTGAATTTACTGAATTGGGCATGAACAGGGATTTCGTCGCAAAACGCTTTACCTTGGCTCAAAAACGCTGTTCATGAATGTTAACTACGCCGGGGTTTGGCGTGGGGCAACTGATGTGGGGGCATTAATGCGTGTTTTGTTGATTGAAGACGACCGGCTGATGGCACGGTCGATTGCGCTGATGTTGAACGGGATCGGCGTCGAGCACGAAACCGTTGCCGAGGGCGAGGCGGCAATCGAGCTGGCGCGAGTCTATGACTATGACGCGATCCTGCTCGATCTCAACCTGCCGGATGTTCATGGTTATGAAGTGCTTCGCCGCCTGCGGCTGGCGCGCGTCGCGACACCGGTGATGATCCTGTCGGGCGAGAGCGAAGTCGCAACCAAAGTCAGCGGCTTCGGCTTCGGGGCGGACGACTATGTGACAAAGCCGTTCCAGCGCGACGAGCTTGTCGCGCGGCTGCATGCACTCGTGCGGCGTTCGAAGGGCCATGCCGAATCGATCATCCGGACCGGCACGATGGCGATCGACCTCGCGGCGCGCACGGTGTCGGTTAACGACCACCGTGTGCCGCTGACGGGCAAGGAATATGCCATTCTGGAGCTATTATCGCTCCGCAAGGGCATGACGCTGACCAAGGAGATGTTCCTGACACACCTCTACGGTGGTCGCGACGAGCCGGAACTGAAGATCATCGATGTCTTCGTTTGCAAGCTGCGCAAGAAGCTCGCGACGGCAGGCGACGGTGCAGCAATCTGCATCGAAACGGTATGGGGCCGCGGTTACGCACTGCGCGATCCAGAAGGCGAGCCGGCCGCCCAGGTCGCATAACGGACACGGCCGGAGGCGTCGCCCGCCTCCGGCCACTGTTCGACGGAGCGCGGCGCCGTTGCTCGCACCAAGCTGCTGCCAGCCCGACTGCCTTGCTTGGCTGTTTGAACTGCTGTTCTGTAAGGGCGATTGCCAAGGCGAGCAGCCCGAGCTTCGTCGACGATCAGCCAGCGTCCACAGCGCGTGGCCGCCCGCGCCCTTCGGCCAGCGTGCGGAACACGCCGCGCAGCGTCCGCACTTCCTCGTCGCTGAAAGCCGGCCGCGTCAGCAGATTGCGTAAAGTCCGCCGGGCGTTGGTTGCAACGACCCCGCGCTTGAAATATTCCGCCTCGGTCAGCGCCGTCTCGACTGCAACGATCAGCCGCTCAAGGTCCTCGTGCGCCGCCGGACCGGCATAGTTCACGACCAGCGACGGTGGCGTCGCATCGGCCGCCTTGAACCACTCGTAGGCGGCGAGCAGGACCGCCTGGCCAAGATTGAGCGAGCCGAAATCGGGATTGACCGGCACGGTGAGACCCGCGTGCGCGACGGCGAGATCGTCGGTTTCGAGGCCCGACCGTTCCGGGCCGAACATCAATCCGCTGCGTTCGGGGCGTGCGCGCATTTCGGTTGCGGCCTGAGCCGGCGTCACCACCGGCCGGGTCAGCGTGCGGTCGCGGAACGTCGTCGCATAGACAAAGTGCAGGTCGCCGACGGCCGCAGCGACGGTATCGAACAGCCTCGCGCCGGCGAGCACGCTGTCCGCACCGCTGGCGCTCGGCCCGGCGTCGGGATTCGGCCAGCCATCACGCGGGCTGACCAGCCGCAGGTCGGTCAGCCTGAAATTGAGCATCGCGCGCGCACACGCCCCGATATTCGCGCCCAGCTGCGGCCGAACGAGGACGATCGCCGGTGCGCTCACCCGTCGCCGTGCGTCGCGAGGCCGCCGACGAATTTTTCGAAGTCGCGCGCCTCGCGGAAGTCGCGGTAGACGCTGGCGAAGCGAATATAGGCGACAGGGTCGAGCGCCTGCAGCCCTTCCATGACCATCTCGCCGATATGGCCGACGTCGACCTCGCTCTCGCCCCCGGACTCGAGGCGGCGGACCACGCCGGTCACCAGCCGCTCGACGCGTTCGGGTTCGAGCGGGCGCTTGCGACAGGCGATCTCGATAGACCGCGCCAGCTTGTCGCGGTCGAACACCTCGCGCTTGCCCGATTTCTTGACGACCAACAGCTCGCGCAGCTGGATGCGCTCGAACGTCGTGAAGCGCGCGCCGCACGCCGGGCACATCCGCCGCCGCCGGATCGCGCTGCCGTCCTCGGTCGGACGGCTGTCCTTCACCTGACTGTCGTCATGCGCGCAGAACGGGCAGCGCATTGCTTAAAGGTCGGGGTAGATCGGGAAGCGCGCGCACAATGCCCGGACGCGGCCGTTGACCGCGGCCTCGACTGCGGCGTTGCCCTGCTCGCCGTTGGTGGCCAACCCGTCGAGCACATCGGCGATCATGTCGCCAATCGCCGAGAATTCGGCGATGCCGAAACCGCGCGTCGTACCGGCGGGCGAACCGACGCGAATGCCGCTGGTCTTGGTCGGCGGCAATGGATCGAACGGCACGCCGTTTTTGTTGCAGGTGATGCCGGCGCGCTCGAGCGCCTCGTCCGCGTCGCGCCCGGTCAGGCCCTTCGGCGTCAGGTCGATCAGCGCGAGGTGGGTATCGGTACCGCCCGCGACGACCGCGCAGCCGCGCGCCACGAGCTTTGCGGCGAGCGTCTGCGCATTGGCGACGACTGCCTTCGCATAATCCTTGAACTCCGGCCGCAGCGCCTCGCCGAACGCCACCGCCTTCGCCGCGATGACGTGCATCAACGGCCCGCCCTGCAGCCCGGGGAACACCGCCGAGTTGAACTTCTTGCCGAGGACCTCGTCGTTCGACAGGATCATGCCACCGCGCGGACCGCGCAGCGTCTTGTGGGTGGTTGTCGTCACGACATGCGCATGCGGCAGCGGGCTCGGATGGATGTCGGCCGCGACGAGCCCCGAGAAATGCGCCATGTCGACGAGGAAATACGCGCCGACCGCATCGGCGATCGCCCGGAACCGTGCGAAATCGATGATCCGTGGATAGGCCGAGCCGCCGGCGATGATCAGCGTCGGTCGGTGCTCGTGCGCCAGCCGCTCGACCTCGTCATAGTCGATCAGGTGCGTATCGCGGCGGACACCGTATTGCACCGCATTGAACCACTTGCCCGACAGCGCCGGCGCGGCGCCGTGTGTCAGGTGACCGCCGGCGTCAAGGCTCATGCCGAGGATGGTGTCGCCGGGCCTGGTCAGCGCGAGCATCACCGCGCCGTTCGCCTGCGCGCCCGAATGCGGCTGCACATTGGCAAAGGCGCAATCGAACAGCGCCTTGGCGCGCTCGATCGCGAGCCTTTCGACTGCATCGGACGGGCCGCAGCCCTGGTAATAGCGTTTGCCTGGATAACCTTCGGCGTATTTGTTGGTGAACACCGAGCCTTGCGCCTCGAGCACGGCCCGGCTGACGATATTCTCGCTGGCGATCAGCTCGATCTGGTTCTGCTGGCGGTGCAGCTCGCGCGCCACCGCATCGGCAACGGCGCGGTCGCCGACGTCGAGCGCGTCGCTGAAGAAGCCGTCGGCATGGGTATAGGCGGGTGCGGTGCTCATCGATGGGCCTCCTGCGGGAGTAATTTGGCGACACGCGCGGCGTGACGGCCGCCCGCGAAATCGGTGGTCAGAAACTGGTGGAGGCAATCGCGCGCCGTTTCGATGCCGATCACCCGGCTGCCGAGCGCAAGCACGTTCGCGTCATTGTGCGTCCGCGCCATGCGCGCCATCAACCCGCTGGTACACAACGCGGCGCGCACGGCCGGATGGCGGTTGGCAGCGATCGCGATGCCGATGCCCGATCCGCATATGGCGAGGCCGCGTGCGGCGCGCCCGTCCGCGATGGCCGCCGCGAGAGCATCGCCGAAATCCGGATAATCGACCGCCGTCTCGCCGTCATGGGTGCCGAGATCGAGAAGCTGATAGCCGAGCGCGTGCAGGTCTGCAGCAAGCGCCGCCTTCATGGCATAGCCGGCATGATCGGCAGCGAGGGCGATGACGTCGATGCTCATTGTCTATCTTTGGAAGCTCCGGCCACCATATCTAGCGCGACGTGGCGGTCCCGGCAATCGCCGAGCGGATCAGTCGAACGACAGATCGCCGCCGGCGGGTTCGACGAAATAGGCCGCGACCGCCGCATCGTCGACTTCGGCAAGCGTCGCCGGCTGCCATTTCGGGGCCTTGTCCTTGTCGATCAGTTGCGCGCGGATGCCCTCGTAGAAATCATGGCCGTGCTTGATCGCGCACACCACCCGGTATTCGGTCTTGAGCGCGGTTTCTATCGGAGCGTCCGCCCCCATCGCCAGCGCCCGCAGCGTCAGCCGCAGCGACGTCGGCGAACGGGCCGCGATCGACGCATGCTGCTCCAGCGCCCACGCATCGCCTTCGGCCAGACTTGCCTGAATCGCCTCGACGCTGTCGTGGATGAAATGGAAATCGATGCCGTCGCGATACGCCGCAAGCGCCGCCTCGCCGGGATCGGCGTGCAACGTCGCAAGTACGCTCGCCACCGGCTGGTCACCGTCGGCAAGCAGTTCGCGCAACAGCGCCAGTCGGTCGGACGTCATATAATGCGTCGCAATGCCGGCATAGACGCAATCCGCCGGGCCGAGCCGCGCGCCCGTCAGCGCCAGCCACGTACCGATGCAGCCCGGCAGCCGCGGCAGCGCATGCGTCGCCCCGACATCGGGGATCAGCCCGATCGCGGTCTCGGGCATCGCAAACAGCGTTCGTTCGGTCGCGATCCGGTAGCGGCCGTGGATCGACAGGCCGACGCCGCCGCCCATCGTCACACCGTCCAGCAGCGCGACATAGGGTTCCGGATAGGTCGCGATGGTCTGGTTCATCCGGTATTCGTCGCGGAAGAACGCCTCCCAGTCGTCGCTGCCGGCGCGCCCGGCGTGATACATACCAACCACGTCGCCGCCAGCGCAGAAGGCCCGCTCGCCCGCACCTTCGATAATGACCAGTTCGACCCCGGCGTCGCCGATGCTGTCGTACAGCGCCTGCTGGATGCCGACGCACATCGCCCGGTTCAGCGCGTTAAGCTGCGCCGGGCGATTGAGCGTGATCACCAGCGCGCGGCCTTGCCGTTCGAACAGCACCTGGTCGGTCATCGGCGGCAGCCTTCACAGATAGTCGAGCGCGGTCAGGCCATATCCATGAAGCGCCGGCACCAGCGCGTCAATGTCGCCGCCCGGGGCTGTGAAAACGGCCATGCCGGCCGCTGGCTCGCCCGTCAGGGGTCGTTCGCCGATCACCGTCGCGACCC
>Ga0123338_10005146_pt1 | contig 11265 bp, 12 predicted proteins | sample grotaG_FD_89793 | JGI IMG/M metagenome (GOLD analysis project Ga0123338, IMG submission 89793) | Glacier valley bacterial and archeal communities from Borup Fiord, Nunavut, Canada, to study Microbial Dark Matter (Phase II) -... | ecosystem: Environmental > Aquatic > Freshwater > Ice > Glacier ...
CCGGCGGCGCCGGTGGGGTCGGTCATGAGGATCACTGAGCCGAGGGCGTCGACGGTGTAGTAGTAGCTCCCGGCTGCGGTGTGCATAGCGACGAGGTTCCCGAAGGGGTCTCTGACGAAACTTGTGGTGACACTGCTGACGGTTCGTGCGGTGACGCCGAGGAGTCCGTTGACGAAACTGATCGAACCGGACGCTATCCGTTCATCACTTGCGATATCGGAGTACGTGTCGTTCGTGGTTGTTGATGCGGTGGTCGTGGAGGCTGTCTGGTCGAACGTGCTGTACGTAGCGGCATTGATCAGGCCGGCAGTGGCGGCGGTGAGGTCACCGGCACCGTTGTATGTGTAGGTCGTCGCACCCGGTTTCGGTACAGCACAGGTTCCACCGGGGGTGGTCGAGGTGTTGCATAGTTCGTTGGCGGCGTTGAACGCTGCGTATGTGGTGGTTCCGGCGATGACTGTGGTGAGGCGGTTGCCGTTGTTGTCGTAAGTCCACGCCTGGACGTTGGCACCGATGGTTGCCGAGAGCACACGGTTCATTGCGTCGTAGGTGTACGTCGTGGTGTTCGTCCCGTCGGTCATGGTCTGTCGTAAGTCAGAATCCGCGGTCCCGTTCAGGTACGTGTAGGCCCTGGTGGCGAGCACGGTGCCGGACGAGTTTTTTGCGGTCACCGATATCTCTCGTCCGCCGGTGTCGACGACGTTGGTGATGGTTTGACCGTTGGGATAGTTGACACCGGTGCGGGCGTTGGCGGCGTTGTAGGTGAACCCGGTGCATTTCGTTGCATTCGGATAGGCGGGTGTTGTCGGGCAGGATCCGCCTGGTTCCCACATGAACGTGACACGGTTCGCGGGGTCGTAGCGGTACCCGACAGAGCCGGAGGGGTCTGTGTAGGTCGCCAGGTTGCCGTTCGAGTCGTAGGTGTAGGTGGTGTTCCCGGTCGGGGTGTTCTTTGTCAACGGGCGACCCTGCGCGTCGTAGGTGTAGGAGGTCGTGCCCGACGGGTCCACTCGTTGTGTCAACCAGCCTTCAGCGTTGTAGACGTAGGTGATGCACGACGCAGTTGGGCACGTCGAGGAACTCGAGGAGACTTTCGTAACGCGGTCGAGCTTGTCGTACGTTGTGTAGGTGGTGGTGCCACGCCCATCGGTTTTCGACGTTGGCCGCCCGGCGACGTCATAGCCGTATGTGATGATGCCGAGCGGCGATGGCGCATTGATCGTCGCAGCGTTGCCGACCGTGTCATAGGTGTAGGTCGTGGTGTTCCCGTTCCCGTCGACGGACGAGCAAACCTCGCCGGGTTTCGCGTTGGTGCAGCTGATCGACGGGTCACCTTGGTAGTGGAATACCGGGGTCCCTCCGGCACCGGACGGGGTCGTGATCGATGCGACCTGATAGGTCGTGTTGTACCCGTAGCTCGTTGCATGCCCTTGAGCGTCCGTCGTTGTAGCAGGTCGATAATCCGACAAGGACCCGTTCGGTGTCGGATAGGTCAGTGTGGCAGTCCGCCCGGTCCCCGAGCCGACTGGTGAAGTCAGTTTCGTCAGGTTCTGCAACGCGTCATACGTGTAGGAGGTGATCTGCGAAAGTCCATCGGTCCGAGAGTTCGGTTTATTCGCCGGTGACCATGATGTCTGAGTGTTGTTCCCGTTCGGATCGACAACCTTGGAAACTTGATCGAAGGTGTTGTACGTGTATGTCGTCACCCCGCTATTGGCGTCAGTGAGCGTCGAGGTACCGAACGACGGGTACGCCCAGCTGTACGTCGACGGCGACGTCGAGTCTGAACCGAACGTGACCGTCGATGTCTTCGTGAGCATGAACATCGGGTTGGTCACCGTGATCGCCGTGACATGCCCGTCAGGATCAGTGATCGAACGCAAGTTCCCGGTACCGGTCGTGTCGTAGGTGAACGACGTCGTCTTGCCATCGAGATCGACCACCGACGTCAACGCGTCTCCCGACGCGTACGTCGTCCAGTTGAGCGTCGCTGTGCGACTCGTCGATGTGTCCGTCATCGTCGACAACACCCACCCAAAGCCGGGCATAGACAGGTAGGTGAAGTTGATTGTGCGTCCCTGCGTGTCGGTGATACTCGACAACAGACCGCTCGTGTAGCTGTAGGTCATGGCATTTCCTGCAGCGTCGCTTGAGCTGGTCAGCTGCGCGTATGCACACCAACTGGATGCGCATGAATAGAAATTGGTCAGCCCGCTATCATTGAACCGCATCGTGAACAACGTCCCGGCGGCGTTGACATTCAGTTTGGCGTTCAATGTTGCGGGACTCTGATACGTGTACGTTCCGGAACGGATGAAGGGTTGCCGTTGTCCGTCGGGTTGCGCGTATAGGTAGGAGCCTTCGTCAGCATCGGTGCGTTTCAACGCCAGCGTGTTGTACGGATCGACGGTGGTGGTCGTGCCGTAGTTGTTCCCGTTGATCGCGTAGCCAACGTTCAACGGCACCCCGACGCCTGTAAGGTTGAGCAGTGAACCCTGTACAGCGAGGTTGCCGTCGGCGGGGTTCACCGTGGCGGTGAGCCGGTCCGTCAACTGGCGCACCAGCGGACTGGAAACCGACGAGTTGCCTTGATTCGTCGAATACAACACGACGATCTGTGGAACATAGATACCGCCAGCTCCTGGCCCGATGACCGTGGCGGTGTAATTCGTTGTCTCCGCCGCTTCTTTGACCAACACCCCGAAATTCGATGTCGCCCCGCTGAACCAGTCAGCGACGAGTTGAGTGATCGAATCGTCATACTTGCCAACCGCGGGCGACGACCCGAACGGTGTGTCATACGGGTTTGAGTAGCCCGGCGTGCGGTACCCGGCCGTCGACGTGTCGATATCACCGCCCGGTGTCGTCCACGCCGTCCCGCTCGTCGCGTTGTTCCATGTCGGACTCGCCCACGAACGAGTGACCCGATAACTCTCGGTCGTCGGGTTCGCTCCTGCCGGTGACGTCGCGGACGTCACCAAATGGACATGAGCGTCCAACACATGCGCATCAGCTGGCATAGACGCCACCGGCAGAGTGACCTGCAACAAAATCCGTGAAGCGCTTGTTCCGTTCCACCCGAGCGGCAACGACGACCCGCCACACGACGACAATGTCGGGGCTGCAGCCGTGATCGAACACGCCGTGAAAGGCCCGACACCAGTCAACGAATGTGCAGCCGCCCGTGTGGGTCCGAAACCCTGTGATTCATCAGCCACCGGCAGCGCCGAGAGAGTCGCCCGGATCAAGCCGTGACCGAGCGCCTGTTCCACAATCCCCGTCGCCACCTGCACTGGCTCGCCCGGATCCGATAAAACTTGCGTTCCACCACCATCCCCCGGCGCCGCGCGGACCGCCGCGGTCGTGACAGCAGATGCTGAACGCGCCCACGAGAACGCTACGCTCAACGACCACAACGAAAAACAGACCAACAACGCAACAGCAACCCTGACCGAAGCTGAGCCGCGCCGAAGTAGAGAGACAAACATTTCACGATCCCCTTTTTCCTGCTCGCGCTCGACGCACGCGACGGAATAGTGCTGACGAACACCGACAGTCTTAAACCAGAACCACCGGTCGGACAGCGCCAACTCGGCTCTGAAACTGTGACACAAAGCGTCCACAAAGTCACGAGCCGCGGTAGACGTTCATCACGAATTCACTTCGATCACCAGAATCAACTTGTGATCCGGGTTCTCGGCCTTTTTGACATGCTCGGGCGTGTCAATTCCGATGCTCGCCACCCGTGGAAGTACGTCGTTCCCCGTGGGCCGGTCAAGTGGTCCCACACGCCTTCACTACCCGACCCCACCACACGAGTCGACGGCGCCAGCACTCAGCACAACCGTCGACACCGCGACAGGCGACGGGTTCGACATCGACGACTACCTCTCCAGCGTTGCAGCGCCTCAACCCGGCCCCACCCCGGAACCCGTCAGCAGCCCTGTCGTCACCAGCAGCGCCGAGTCAGTTGCAGTCGCTACGAGGGCCGAAACGGTGGTGTTGATCGCCGCACTGAACCGCCTCGGGCACTGGCCGAGCTTCCATGAAGCCGCCGGGCTCGGAGCCGAACTCGTCGACCGTCCGAGCACGCAACTCACCAACGAGCTGCACCTCGCCAACGGCGACGTCGTCTACCCGACCGACGCCGGATGGAACGCACTCGACGACGTCCGCCAAGGAGCACGAGTCCGCTCCGGCCATATGGACAGGATCCACGAGGCAGGTGTCGACGGAACCGCACGGGTTCACCCCACCGTGGCAGTGTCGAGATCGACGTAAGGTTCCCGCCTGTCTTCGAATTCCGTTGTCATGCCAACGAGGCGGTCGCCATCTGTGCCGAGCGCCACCAGCATTAACTGTGGATCCTAGTCAAATGCGTCGACCGCCTGCGCACGAGCAAACGCTCGGAACTCGATTGACAATTTTCGTCGGATCTGTGCTCGGACCGATGAGGACGAGCCTCGTTATGTCAGCGGGTGAGGCGTTCTACCAGCTCAGCGCGCTGAAACCGGCCGCCCATAATGGTGGTTCTGACAATCGGGTGGGTAAGGAGTTCACAGCTGTGGGCGCGGTCCTGCCTGATCCGTCGGGGCCGGCCACGCCGCTCGGGGCGTGCTCTGAACGGTTCGGGTTTTGTCAACCGAGCAGGAGCGCCACAAGCGGAGCCGGTATCGCCCAGGTCGGGTTGTCGAGATTGAGAATGTTTTTGGTGGCGATGACACCGGCACCATATTTTGCTTCGGTGACGCGGGCTTCGGACCGCCAGCCAGCTACGACCCATTTACTTTCGATCGGAGTGGTCATGACACGCCCTGCACTTGTCGGCACCGAAACGGGTGCGAAGTCGACTTCGTTTCCTGACGCGGTTCGGGCGTAACCGATGGTGTCGTTGACCGTCCACCGTCCTTCGTCGAGGTCGTCTATGCTTCTGGCCAACGCCACCGCGAGGGTTGCCTCAGTGAGTGTCGTGAACGCCGGTTCGGCGCATCCGGCTCTGAGACGGTTCGGTAGCCAGGAAAGAATTGGATCGGCGAGGTACAGCTTGCTTTGCGCTCCGACAACAACACGGCCATCGTCGTTGCGCTGTGGACACCACAGCGCGCCAAAACTGGACACGAGTCGACCGAGGCGCCGCCGGAAGATGTCGGCGGTGTAGCCGAGGTGTTGGCCGGTGCCGGCGATGTTGAGTGGGCTCGTCGCCCGGATGGCCAGCGTTTCGAGCAGCAGCGGCAATGAGTCGTTGGGGCTGTCGTCGTTCATGTCGCGACGCAACCAGCCGGCAAGATCGCGCAGGTAGCTGTCGCTGACCGCTCCGTCGTTGGTGTGTTCGAACACCGCCCTGGGGAACCCGCCCGCAGTGAGGTAGTCCTGCCACGCGAAGTCGTAGGCGTCGAGATCGAAGGCGATCTCCTCCAGTGACGACACCACCGCCGATGTTTGAAGATCACCGGGATGAACACCGGCCGGTAGCGCGACTGCCGGACGGGTTGCCGCCAGGAACGCCCGGAAATTCATCGGGTGGAGATGGCGGATCCGACGGCCACTCACGGTCCCGGCACGGCCAGCGAGGAGATGCCCTTCGATGTCAACACCGTCGGACCAGCGGCTACCGGTGACGACCACAGTGTCGTCACCGAACGCCGTCCCATCTCGTGCCGATTTCAGCGTGGCCGTCCATCCTTCGATCGAGGTCACTTCGTCGAGCAACCAAATCCGTCGCCTCGGCTCGATCCGGTCGATGACCTTGGTGAGTTCGCGTGCGAGCGTCAACGCTCGGCGCAGGTCCTGTGGTCTGAACTCATCGCACGGCACATGGATGACTTGCCTCGGGTCGACATCGCCCCGTCGACACAGTGCCGCTGCAGCGTCGAGCAGAACGACGGATTTGCCGACTCGACGAGGACCGGTGAGCACGACGAGACGATCGGTCACCGGGCCGGCAACAACGTCAGCGAGAATGTCGGAGCGGTAGCCGAGATCGCTTTGAGCCCGTCGCTTGAGGAGCCGATGAGAGGCCTCCCACGCGCTTGGTGAAGCCTTCGTGGCGGCCGCTTGCCACCACGGGTTGGCAGCCGTCAGATGACTGCGCAGTTCATCGTCTCTCACCAGCCGAACCGTAGCCGAGACCCCACAGAATAGGAGGGGTATCGACCATGTCTACCCTACAAAAGGGGTGGGGTTATCGAGGTAGCGGCCAGACAGAACAGGGTAGGGAGAACCATTCCACAAGATCCCGTCCGACACGCAGATCTCGATTCCTGGGGATGTTGACGACGCTCGAAAACTGGTCAGTAGCGACGCTTGAAGTGAACACTCGAAGATTGGAGGTGCTCGAACGTCGCCGGTGCGGATCCCCGAGCCATCGCCCGTGGCTATCACGATCGCCGCCAGCGCCTTCCACTGTGCAACACCCAGGGCGTAACGTGTAGGGCATGGAGCAGCTCGTCATCTTCGATGGGGACGACACGCTGTGGATCACCGAGCCTCTGTATGACGACGCACGCCACGAGGCCGGCGCAGTCGTCGCAGCCGCCGGGCTGAACGAAGCCCGATGGGAGCTGCTGCAACGCGACGTCGACGTCCGCAATGTCGAGGTGTTCGGCCTGAGCCCCGAACGGTTCCCGACATCGTGTGTTCAAGCTGCCGAAGTCCTCGCTCACGAAGTCGGCAGATCGTTCACCGCTGCTGTGGCCCGGGCGATCTGGTCAGCGGCCGAAGCGGTTTCGAGCGGCCTGCGCCGCTCGCAGCGTTCGCCGCCAAAACGCTCGAGATTCTTCGGTCGAACTATCACCTGGCCCTCCTGACGAAGGGCGACATCACGGTGCAAGAACGACGGATATCTCAGAGCGGCCTGTCGGAGTTCTTCGATCTGGTCTGCATCGTCGACCGCAAAGAGGCTGCCACGTTCGCCGATATAGCGAGGACGTTTGATGTGGACGGAGCCCAAGCCGTCTCGGTCGGCAACAGCCTTCGCTCGGACATTCTTCCAGCGATCGAAGCCGGGATTCACGGCGTCCTCGTCGATGCACACGTCTGGGAGTCCTCGGCGGCGGCGCGATACGACCCCAAACGCGCGTGCGCGTCAACAACATCCATGTCGGGCGTGTGATCGGGAACTGACTTCGTCGTCGTTCACGATCACTGCTCGAGGCGGCCAGACACTGGATCTACCACCACCTCGAGGACTTGTCCTGGCCACCACCAAGGACTTTGACATGGCCATGGACAACCGTAAGACGGGTCAGCGGCGAACTGAGCCTTCGAGCCTTAACCGGGAGGTCCGCCGTGTCGTGGATGGTCAGTTCGATGATCGAACGCCGAACACGCTTCCTTGGTCATCTTCGAAGAGTCGCGTGTTGGGTGTGCCCGTGTCGTCGTCTGAGAGTGGGTTTCCGCCGGCATCGATGATCAGGTTCTCGATCCCGATCGGTTCGCCGATCCCGAAGATGACAAGCCACCGCGATTGGCTTGCGAGGTCGATGGATTTGGGTATCGGACCGATGGTCGCGATGTCGGACCCGTCCAGGGTGAAACGTCCAGTCGCTGCGTCGCTCGGCGCAGAGTGCCAACCGATCACGGAGCGGTAGAACTGTCGGGCTCGGCCGGGCTCGTCGGTCATGAGGTGAGATGCCGTCCACGCACCTGGGACCTGTCTGACCTCCGCGCCGGCGTGCAGGAGTGGCTGCCACAGGGAGAGCGGTGCGCCGACACTGTCAATCGTGACGGCAAAGCGGCCAATCGCTCCGGCATCGCCTGGACCGGCGACGATCTTGCCTCCGTTGTCATGAATTGCAGCAGCGGTGAGTTCGACATCGGTGACCGAGACGTTGGTGGTCCAATACGGGGCGCCGACATCGTCGGCTGGTCCGAGCGCCGCAACGAGTCGTCCATCGAGTCGACAAATGCGATAGTCGGCAACGTCGGCGGGTTCGACGGTCCAGCCGAAGACTCGACGGTAGAAGACGGCCGCCCGTTCCGGTTCGGGTGTGCCGAGGTCGACCCAACAAGGTGCGCCGTGTGGATAGGTGGTCATCACGGGTTTGCGTTCTGCTGCGCCGTGAAGAACGGGGAGCCGAGGTCGGCGCTGGCAGCTGCGACGATCTCGGCATCGAAGATCCGGGTGGTTGCGGCAGCTCCCGCTCGTCGGGCTTCTTCGGCAAAGGGTCCGCGGGCGAACGCGAGCGCGTCGTCTTCGGTCTCAAACAGGTACAGACCGCCGAGCGAACTGTTGCCGATTCCCGACAGCCAGGTCTTGTTGATCAGCCCAGGAGCCTGCTTGATCGACGGGTTCGCCTGACCCCAGTCGAAATGGGCGAACGGGACCGAGGCCTGGACTTCGGTGTAGAGGAATGTGCGTGACATGAGCGTTCCCTTCGTCAGATCTCAGGCATGCGCCCGGAACAACTAGGACGATCATCCTAGCGAGGTTCAATATAGACTAGGATGACCGTACGAGTCAAGGAGTGGTGTGATGGCGGGTGACACGCGACAACGGATGATCGAGTCGACAGCGGAGCTGCTTCGTTCGAAGGGTCTGGCCGCCACGTCGTTCACGGACATCACCGAACGAAGCTCGGTGCCCAGAGGGGTGATCTACCACCATTTCCCGAACGGCAAGGCGGAGTTGGTTCGCGCAGCAGTCGAGTGGACCGGTCGCACCGTGGTGGGGCACTTGGAGTCACTTCCCTCAACGTCGCCCGCCGGCGTGATTGAGGCGTTTCTCGACTCGATTAGATACGTGCTCACGGACTCAGCGCACGGCGCCAGTTGCGCCGTCGCCGCCGTGACCGTCGAGACGTCGGTGGCGGACGGAGGATCGCAATCGGACACATCGTTGGTGTTCGAAGCGTGGATGCGTGCGCTGCAGCGCAAGTTCATCGATGTAGGCGTCGCCAACCAGCCCGCCGAGGACCTTGCGACGATGCTCCTGGTCATCCTGCAAGGCAGCCACATCCTCACAAGAGCCAGCGGGAACCTGGATGCGTTCGAACGTGTCAGCCGCCTGATACGTGCAACGATGATCGCATCACCTCCGGGACAGTGTCTCCTGCAAACGTGATTGAGGCAGGCTCGAAATTGTTGCTTGCGATCGCGGGCATGATCCTTTCCGGCGACGACCCGTCGTCGTTGGACGGTCCGAAACGCCCCGCCTAACGGTCTTGACAGGCCGGCACGGTGTTCAGCCGCCAGCTGCTGTCGGCTCGGTCGTCGCGACCAGCCCACCTGGTGAGGCCTGGCGGTGGTCGTGCTGCTGACCGACGCCGTATCTGTTATGTCAGCAGATCGAGATTTCACCTGCTCAACGGTGGCGAATCATTCGCCCATAATGTCGGTTATGTCAATATTACCTAACTAGACATATAAAGTGTATACTAACAGACCCGCTCCCTTTCACGGGCGGGTGCTGCCCGCGCCGGCGGACCCGCAGAGCCCTCCCCCGTACTAAACGCCGTTAGCTCCGATGGCCCGCTGCGCGGGCCGCTCTGGTGGTATGTGAATCTTGGTGGGTGCCGGCTTGGGCAGACGTCGTGTTTCTATGGTGCTTGGAGCCCGTTGTTAGCTTGACGCGTGGTGTTTCGGGAGCTCCGTTGTGTTGCGATGAGCACGTACCTCAGTTTCTTGTTGACGAGACCCACATCCTGGCCGGCACACCCGTTCACATTGATGGAGGTGCTGCACGATGATTGTTGTCGAGGAATGGTGCGCGTTTTTGGATGTGCATCGGGACATGGTGGTGGCGTGTGCTCGGTGGCCTGACCCGGACGACGGGTCCCGGCGGGTCGAGGTCCGCGAGTTCGCCGCGACGTCTCGGGCGTTGGCTGATCTTGGTGGTTGGCTGGTCGCTCACGGGGTGACGTTGGTCGGGATGGAAGCCACCGGGATTTATTGGAAACCTGTCCATTGGATGCTCGACGAGCTGATCGATCGGGTGTGGGTGATCAATGCCCGTCATATGCGTAACGTGCCTGGCCGCGAGACCGATGTCGCTGACGCGATGTGGGGTGCGAGTTGATCGAGCATGGTCTGGTGCGTCCGTCGTTCATTCCGGATCGCCCGACGCGTGAGCAGCGTGATCTGACCCGATATCGCAAGGTGGTGATCGAGGAACGTGGTCGTGAGACGCAACGGTTGCACAAGGTGTTGGAGGACGCCGGGATCAAGCTGGCATCGTTCACGTCGCACGTGTTGACGGTTTCAGGTCGGGAGATGATCGGCGCGTTGATCGCCGGGCAGACGGACACGACGGTGTTGGCGGAGATGGCTCGTGGACGGATGCGTTCGAAGATCCCGCAGCTCCGCGAGGCGCTCGCGGGCCGATTCAACGCCCATCACGCCCGGTGGTGCCGGATGATGTTGACACGCATCGATCAAGCCGACGCGACGATCAAGGAACTCTCCGCGCAGATTGTCGAGTTGCAGTCCCCTCATGAGGCTGCGGTGCGATTGTTGTGCGGGATCCCCGGTGTGAGCGAACGCACCGCGCAGGTGATCCTTGCAGAGATCGGCACCGACACGTCCCGCTTCGCGTCCGCTGAGCATTTGGCGTCGTGGGCTGGCATGTGCCCCGGCAACCACGCCTCGGCAGGCAAACAGAAACATGGTCGTACCCGTTACGGATCGAATGGTTACGGCTCGCGCTCGCCGAGGCAGCCAACGCTGCAGCGAGAACGAAGGCCACGTACCTCGCGTCGCACTACCACCAGCTCAAAGCGCGTCGCGGCGCGGCGAAAGCAACGATCGCTGTCGGGCACACGATCCTCGTGATCTGCTGGCACCTGCTGACACTGGCGAGGTCTACACCGATCTCGGTGGCGACTACATCCAGAAACGACCGAACTCGACCGGCCGAGCGAAACGACTCCTCGCTGAACTCGACGCCGCCGGCTACGACATCACCAGCATGCACCCCAAGGCCGCATAACCTCCACCGTCACTTCGGGCTCCGCCCGAACAGGGGCTGCCGCCCCCGCACCCCCGCACGCCCGAACACGTCGCCACACAGCGATTCACACCCCAGTACTTACGCGCTTCCGATGAAGATGGATCTGCTGGCCCGCAATGGCGATGGCGATGCTGATTGGGTGGGTTGTCATGTCTCGGATCGTCGTCCTTGGCGTCGAATCGTTCATGCGGTAGATCATTCCCTGCCACGGCGCGCTCAGCGCCATTCCGTTCGCATCGACCGCGACAGCAGTCGCCCGCGGACCTGCAATCTGCACCCGCGGCGCCGCGGATTCGCCTTGAACCAGGCACCGTCATCAG
>Ga0123338_10005149_pt1 | contig 11262 bp, 8 predicted proteins | sample grotaG_FD_89793 | JGI IMG/M metagenome (GOLD analysis project Ga0123338, IMG submission 89793) | Glacier valley bacterial and archeal communities from Borup Fiord, Nunavut, Canada, to study Microbial Dark Matter (Phase II) -... | ecosystem: Environmental > Aquatic > Freshwater > Ice > Glacier ...
CAGCGCTTCCCGAATCGTGCTCCCCACCCGCTCAGGCCCGGCGGACACCACAATCACTTCCCCGCCATGCGCCTCTTTCAGCCGTAGCGCTTCTTCCAAAGCGTAGGCATCCGGCTCATTGATTTCATACTGCAGGTCGCTCTCTTGTATCCACGCGCCTTCCGGACGCAACAGCGAATCGCGCGCGGGTACCTGCTTGATCGTCACTACGATCTTCATCAGCCTATTGTTTCAGACTTGCGCGCCTAACCTTGGAATTTGCGGAACACCAGCGCGCCGTTCGTGCCCCCGAACCCGAACGAGTTCGAAAGCGCGTAATCTATCTTCATCGGCCGTGCTTCATTCGGAATGTAATCCAGATCGCAATCCGGATCCGGATTCTCCAGGTTCACCGTCGGCGGAGCCACCTGGTCGCGAATCGCCATCACCGTCAACCCGGCTTCCAGCCCGCCCGCGCCCCCAAGCAAATGCCCGGTCATCGATTTCGTCGAACTCACCGCCAGCTTGTACGCGCCCTCGCCGAAACAGAGCTTGATCGCCGCCGTCTCGTTCGCATCACCCAGCGGCGTCGAAGTGCTATGCGCATTCAGATAATCGATCTTCGAAGTCTCAATCTTCGCGTCTCGAATGGCATTGCGCATTACTCGATACGCGCCATCCGGATCGGGAGCGGTCATATGGAAAGCGTCTCCGCTCATCCCGTAGCCCACAACTTCGGCCAGAATCGGTGCCCCGCGGCGCTTGGCAAATTCAAGTTCCTCCAGCACCAGAATGCCGGCCCCCTCACCCACCACGAACCCGTCACGGTCGCGGTCCCACGGGCGGCACGCTCGTTCAGGTTCATGATTCCGTGTGGAAAGCGCGCGCATCGCCGCAAATCCGCCAATGCCAAGTGGCGTGATGCAGGCTTCCGCCCCACCGCAAATCATCGCATCCGCATCGCCATATTGAATGATCCGGTAGGAATCCCCAATCGAATGCGCACTGGTCGTACAAGCCGTCGCGGTTGCGGAATTCGGCCCCTTTGCTCCGGTTCGGATCGAAACCTGCCCGGATGCCAGATTCACTATCGTCGCGGGAATAAAGAATGGCGAAATGCGCCGCGGGCCGTGTTCCAGATACATCCGGTGCTCCCGCTCGATTACGTCGAATCCGCCGATGCCGCTGCCGATATAGACGCCCACGCGCTCCGCCCATTCCGGATCGACCTTGAAGCCTGAAGATTGAATCGCATAGTCAGCCGCCGCGATGGCAAACTGAATAAATCGGCCCATCTTCTTGATTTCTTTCTTCTCGATAAATTGATGCGGATCGAAATTCCGCACCTCGCCCGCAATCGTGCACGCGAACCCCGTTGTATCGAATAGCGTGATTGGCCCAATCCCGCTCTTGCAGCTGAGAATGGATTTCCAGGTTTCTTCCGTGCCGTGTCCGATCGAACTCAGGAGCCCGACACCTGTAACTACAACTCTGCGGGAAATAGCCGACTCCTTTCGCTCGCCAGCGCGCCCAAGTTACTTCTTGGAAGACTTGGCTTCGATGTAATCGACCGCATCCTTCACAGTCATAATCTTCTCAGCGTCTTCGTCGGGAATTTCCAACTCGAAAGCTTCTTCAAAGGCCATCACCAGTTCCACAATGTCCAGAGAATCCGCACCCAGATCGTCTACGAACGAGGCGTTATTGTCCACCTGACTCTCGTCAACGCCCAACTGCTCCACAATGATCTGCTTTACCTTTTGCTCAACAGCCGCCATGCACCCTCCCCCGCGTGAACGGGCCTATCCCTTGACTTGAATTCCAGAATAACTTCCAAACCTTCGATTCTAGCGGTGAGAGATCTCTCAACGCAACCCGAAAGGCCTACCAGCGGCCAATCAGGGGCTGATTTCCCGCCGTCCCGCCGTAGGGTATGAAACGATCCCCTCCAGGGCCCGTTCCGTCATAGCTACCGTTGCCGTTGAAATCCAGCACCCAGAAGCCGTTGACATAAATGCCAACCTTGCTGGTGCCGGTTCCGTTCCAATCCCCCACAAACGGTATCTCTCCCGCGTTCCCGCCGAAGCCGTAGAACTTATCTCCGCCCGGTCCCACGCCGTCGTATGTGCCGTTCCCGTTGTAATCCAGAATCCAGAAACCACCCCGGTAAATGCCGATCTTCGCCTTTCCGTCTCCGGTCCAGTCCCCCACTACCGGTATATCTCCAACCGCGTAAGTGAAGTTGGTATAGAACTTATCCGCCGCCGTAAATGCACCGTCGCCGTTGTAATCCAGCACCCAGCGCCCCTGGAAGAAATAACCGATCTTCGTACGCCCGTCGCCGTTCCAATCGCCGAATACCGGAATTTCGCCCGCGCCGTTTCCACCGAAGGCAAAGAAGCTGTCCCCCGCATCGAAAGTGCCGTTGCCATTCGTATCCAGCGCCCAGAATCCATCTTTATAGAAGCCAACCTTTGTCTTGCCGTCGCCATTCCAGTCCCCGGTAATCGGCACGTAGCTCGCTCCGCTTCCCCCGAATCCGTAGAACTTGTCGCCACCCGGTCCAACGCCGTCATACGCGCCGTTGCCGTTGTAATCCAGCACCCAGAAGCCGTTGGTGTAATAGCCCACTTTCGACCGGCCGTCTCCGTTCCAATCGCCTGTAATCGCCGTTACGCCCGCCTGCCCGGCAAACGGGAACACCTTGTCGCCCGCATCGAACGCTCCGCTTCCATTGGCGTCCAGCACCCAGAGAGGTCCATTGGTCGGCTGGAAGAATCCTACATTCTGCTGGCCCAGCACACCCGCCTGCACCACGTTAATGCTCTGGCCCCCAAACAAAATCGTCGCGGTCCGGTTCTGCCCCGTGTCGCCGTTATAACTGAACGTTACCGTCCCACCGCCCGTCCCTGAAGCTCCACTGGTAATCGTAAGGAACGGTGAGTTGTTCGCAATCACATAAGGGCAGGAAGGGTCGCTCGCCGTAACCGTCACGGACCCCGTGCCCGCTCTGCTGTTTACGTAAATCGTAGGGGTGCTCACGGTGAAGAAGCACGCCAGAACCGGCGTACTCCGAATCCGTCCCGAACTGTCCGCAATATACAAGTTCTGCGTGCGGTCCACCGTGATGCCGAGAGGGTCCACGCTCGCCAGGGTGGCCAGTCCGCCATCGCCGCTGAAATCCAGCACGCCATTCCCCGCAACTGTCGAAATCGAACCCGTGCTCGCGGTCACCTTCCGAACCCGCGAATGGCCTTCATCCGCAATGAATAGATTGCTCGATTGATCGGCGAAAATGCTGAACGGCACCGAAAGCCCCGTCGCCGTGGCCGCCACTCCGTCCTGGAAGCTGGTTGTCCCGTTCCCCGCTACCGTCGTGATAATGTTTGTGCTCAACACAATCTTTCGCACCCGGTTGCCGAGCACTTCCGTGACATATAAATTACCCGCGCCATCGAGCGCGAGTCCGGAAGGGAAATTCAGCGCCGCGCTGGTTGCCACCCCGCCATCTCCGGTGGAAGCCGCGGTCCCATTACCCGCGATTGTCACAATTACTCCGGTCTGGCCGTTGATCACGCGAACTCGATGGTTCTGCGAATCCGCCACGTATAAATCACCGTTCGCCGCCAGTGCCAGGCCGCCCGGCGACCGAAACTGTGCCGCCGTAGCCGGACCTCCATCTCCCGCGAAACCCGTCGTTCCCGACGTGTTTGCAATCGTGGAATAAACCCCGCCCGCCACTTTACGAATCCGGCTGCCTTCAACGAAAAGAATATTCCCGCTCCCGTCTATTGTTAGTCCGTACGGGTTCGCCGCCGGCCCCGCAACCGACCCGCCATCTGCCGTGACACCGACCACGCCCGAACCCGCTGCCGTCGTCAAGAGGCCGGAACTCAGCGCCAATCTGCGGATTGAGGAACCGCCCGTATCTGCAAAAATCAGCGAACCCGCGTTATCCACCGCCACCGTATTCGGCGTCAGCAAGCTTGCGCTGGTCCCCAGAAGCCCGGTTCCGCTGCCGTTGTTGTAATCGAGCGTTCCATTGCCTGCAAATGTAGTGATCAGAATCGAGCTGAATTTTCTAATGCGGCTGTTGCCGGCATCGGCCACATAAGCCGTCGTGCCCGCACTGTCCAGCGCCATCGCCGCCAGGTTCCGGAACGTCGCCGCCGCCGGCGAGCCTCCGTCCCCCGAATATCCCGCAACCGAAGTTCCGGCCGCCTTTGAAATCGTCGTTTGTGAAGCCGCCACAATTCTTACATCGTAGGTTTCGACAATGTACAAATTGTTGAACGCGTCCACCGTAACCGCGGTCACGGAGTTCAACTGCGCCGCAACCGCCGGGCCGCCATCGCCCGCAATGCCGAAAGTTCCGTTTCCAGCCACGGTATTGATCACGCCTGACACCACTTTTCTCACCCGGAAGTTGCCTTGATCGGCGATATAGACCGCTCCCGTGGAGTCCACCGCCACGCCTACTGGCGTTTTCAGGCTTGCCGTTACAGCCAGGCCGCCATCGCCCGCGAAGCCAGCCACACCGTTTCCGGCAAGCGTCGTGATCGTTCCACCGGAGCTGACCATCCGAATCCGCTGATTCGTCTGGTCTGCAATGTAAACGTTGTTTGCCGTATCCACCGCCACCGCCACGGGAAAGTTCAGTTGCCCCAAAGTGGCCGCTCCGCCGTCCCCGCCGAAACCGGGAACTCCGTTACCCGCTACTGTAGTAATCGTTCCTCCGGTTGAAATTTTACGGACGCGATTGTGCCCGGAATCCGCCACGTACAAATTGCCCGCAGTGTCGAACGCCAGCCCCTCAGGCTGGTTCAATGTCGCCGAAAGTGCCGGAATTCCATCCGTGTCATAAGGATAGGATCCATTTCCCGCAAAAACCGACACGCTTCCCGCAGTAGTGATTTTCCAGATCTGATTGATCTGCGCCAGCGAGACATAGACATTGCCCGACGAATCCACGGCAAGCCCGGAGGGCTGGGCCAGACCGGTCTGCAGAGATTGCAAGTTGTGAGGCCCGCCCCCCGCGATCGTCTGGATGTTTTGCGCCGCGGCTGGACAAAACAGAATAAGAGTTAAAAGTATTAAATTACGAGTAAAAGGCATGAACTTCACTAACCTTATCATGTGGGGGCAGGCCGATCCGCCCCGCCGGACTTGAAACTCCACGTTAAATGCCTTTCACCTGGGCGTACAATGTGAACGGATGTACCGTCGTCAGTTCTTAGCCACTCTCTCCGCCGCACAACTCGCTCACCGGCTGGCCAACGCCCAGCAGGCTGCCGCTACCCAGCACGCCGCACCTGCAAATTCCCCCGCCGCCCCCATTCGCGTTCAGGTCAATGAGGTCATCGTCCCCGTCACCGTCACCGATGACAAAGGCCGCTTCGTTTCCAACCTGGATAAATCCGATTTCCACATCTTCGACGAAGGGAAAGAACAGAAAATCGATTACTTCTCGCGTGACCGCAGCCAGCCCGTGGTCGCCGGCTTTCTGCTCGATATGAGCAATGCCATGAAGATCCACTGGGCCAAATATCAGGATGCGGCTTCGGAACTGGTGCTCAATCTAATTCCCGGCGATCCGCGCTTCAGCGGATACCTGATCACTTACGGTGGCGAAAAGCCGGAATTACAAGTCGACACCACTTCCGATTCCGAAAAGCTGGTCGAAAAAATCCGTAAGCTGAAGCCCGCTGGCGGCGCTGCCTTTTTCGATGCCATCTATATGGCCTGCGTAAATCGCAAGCTGGTAAAAGGCGAACCCTACGAACCGCGCCGCATCCTGGTCGTCATCGGTGATGGCCACGATACCGCCAGCAAGAAATCCCTTGGCCAGGTGCTGGAACTGGCCCAGCGGAACCTCATCACCATCTTTGCCATGAGCACCGCGGCGTTCGGCTTTGCCTCCGAAGGCGATAAGAATCTGGAACAACTCACTCAGGAAACCGGCGGCCGCGTGGAATACCCGCTCAATCACCTCTATAAAGACGTTTCCGGTTACCTTTCCACTCCTTCCGATGAAGGCAATTACGCGCTGAAGGTTGGCACCGGCGGTTATGCCGCGGAAATTTCCGGCGGTATCTTCAAAGCCGTCATGGATATCTCCGGCGAAGTCACCACGCAGTACATCATCCGCTACACACCCGACACCGGAAATGCGGTGGTCGCCCCAGGCTATGAAAAGGTCTTCCGCAAGATCAAGGTAAATGTCGCGCTGCCTAACGTGAAGATCCGCTATCGCAACGGCTATTACCCCACCCACAGCTAAATGCCCGCCGCCGTGCTCCAGTTCCGACGCACCGCCACCCCAGCCGAATATTGCGTTCTCGAACTCGCTCACCCCGGCGAACCCCGCCTGCCCATCGGAGTCCTCCTTTTCCAACCCGCTTCCGAAACTCTGGAATTCCGGCTGCGCGAAGATTATCGTGAACTCGATATCACCGAAGAAGACGAAGAATACCTCGAAGCCCTGCCGCAAGATTTCGCCCGGCAACTCAGCGAACGTGGTGCCTCGAACTTCCTCGCCGAACTCGAAAATTCCCTTTCCAACTTTCTGCTCATCTCGGGTCGCGAGCCCGCTGGCGCGGCAAGCCTCGATACACTGTATTCCCGCCTAGTGGGCGAACCCGTCCGCGAATCCGTAATCCAGCCGTTCATTACTCACCTTCCGGTCTACACCCTGCAGGCCGCCGCAACCCGTTTCGGCGAAGATTCTGAAGTGCGCGAAGACGGCTGGCGGCTGGTTCCCGGCCTCCGCCTCACTGAAGGCATGTTCGTCGCCCGCGTGGTGGGCCGTTCCATGGAACCACTTATTCCCGATGGCGCCTTCTGTGTTTTCCGCGCTCCCGTCATAGGCTCCCGCCAGGGAAAGCGCCTGCTCATTGAACAGTTCGGTGCCACCGAAACCAGCGCCCGCTACACCGTAAAAAAGTACACCAGCACCAAGAGACACTCGAATCAAGGCGATGAAGACGGGGAATGGGAACATGCCTCCATTCGCCTGGAGCCTCTCAATCCAGAGTTTCCCGCCTTTAATCTCGAAGACGGCACCTTCCGCGTGATCGCTGAATTCGTTCGCGCCCTGGCTTGAACGGGCTTGAACGTCCCCGCTTTCCGGCAAGCCCTGCTCCGCTGGTTCCAGGCAGGCCATCGCGCGCTCCCCTGGCGTCAGACGCGCGATCCGTATGCCATCTGGCTGTCGGAAATCATGCTTCAGCAAACCCGTGCCGCAGCCGCCATCCCGTATTACCACCGCTTCCTCGCTCAGTTTCCCGATGCCGCAGCCTTGGCGCGCGCCCCCGAATCTGAAGTTCTCGCCGCCTGGAGCGGCCTGGGCTATTATCACCGCGCCCGCAACCTGCGCCGGGCGGCACAATCGATTGCAGAAGCGGGAAGCTTTCCTCAAAATTACGCAGCCATCCGCGCTCTGCCCGGTGTAGGCGATTACACAGCCGCCGCCGTCGCCAGCATCGCGTTCTCTCTCCCCCACGCCGTGCTCGATGGCAACGTCCTTCGCGTGATCGCGCGCTTAACGGCTGACCCCGGGGATATCGGCGCAGGCACCACGCGCAAACGCTTCCAGCAGACGGCCACGGAATGGCTTGACCCCGCCCACCCCGGTGCCTTCAATCAGGCCATGATGGAACTCGGTGCCACCATCTGCCTGCCGCGCAATCCGCAATGTCTCCTCTGCCCGGTGGCCGCGATCTGTGAAGCCCGCCAGACCGGAACCCAAACTCAATTCCCGGTCAAAGCCCCCAAAGCAGCCCCGCGCACGGACACGGCGGAACTGCTTCTTCTCGAGCGGCCAGGAAAATTGGCGATGAAACAGCGGGCCTCCGATGCCAGCCGCATGGCGGATTTCTGGGAACTCCCCGATGCCGCCGATTTTCCCGCAACGCTCCCGCGCACCGCACTCGGCACCTTCACTCACACCATCGTCAACACGCGGTGGACGGTCCGCCTCTTCCGCGCCAAGCTCAAAAACAGCAAATTGCCGGAGGGTGTTCAATGGATCGCGCAAGAACAACTGGCCAAGCTCCCCAGCACGACGGTGACACGCAAAGCACTTTCACTCAGCCGTGCCGCAGATTAAAAAAGTTTACAACTTGTTCACTTAACGAGTGCAAGACTGCATCTATGGTTTAGATACGATAAGGCTGAACTCATCGATTTATATGAAAAATAATAAAAAAGTGCTCGTTGGAAAAATGGCGTGCGTTCTTGGCTTAATCCCCGCCGTGATCTGGGCATATAGCGCTGGACCAGAGCCAGGAAAGACTACAGCGCCTGGGGATAGCCCCGCGTCTTGTACTGAATGCCACGGAGGCAAGCTAAATTCATTCGCCGGAAACGTGGAGCTTATTCCGGCGACAAGTGGCTACATTCCTGGTGCAACTCAGGCAATCACGATTAAGATCACTGATGCCACCCAGAAGGCTTGGGGCTTTCAGCTGACTGCACGCACCCCGGCGAACACTCAAGCAGGTAATTTTGAGAATCAAAGCTCTAATACACAGGTCCTATGTATCACGGGCAATATCAAAGCGGAGGGAGGAGCGTGTTCTGCTGGAAGCACTCTGCAGTGGGCGGAACATTCACGTGACGGCTACCTGGCAGGGCGGGGGAAAGTAGGGACTTACAGCTTTGTCATGAATTGGACGGCACCCGCATCAGCTATGGGCGATGTCACATTCTATGTAAGCGCAAACGCAGGAAACGGCACCGATCAGGTGAATCAAGGTCACATCTACACTAAAACGCTAACACTCTCCCCGCAAGCTGCCGGGCCTAAACCGGCAATCACGTCCGGAGGAATTGTCAATAACGCCACCGGCCTGGTCAGCGGTATCGCGCCCAATACATACATCTCAATCTTTGGCTCCAACCTGTCCGGCAGTAACAGGGGGTGGGCGGGTTCCGATTTCGGATCCAATGGAACCACACTGCCGACATCGCTCGACGGCACCTCGGTCACTGTAAATGGCAAACCGGCTTACGTGGAATACATCAGCCCCACGCAAATCAACGCCATCACGCCCACCGATACCGCAGCCGGCAGCGGCATCAACATCGTTGTCACCACCAACGGTCAGGCCAGCGACCCCATCGCCGTCACTCTCAACAAAACCGCCCCCGGCTTCTTCACTTTCGATGGCAAATATGTAGCTGCCGCCGATGCTGTGAAAGGAACCTTCATCGGAAAAACCGGGCTCTTTCCCACTGCTCCAGACCTGACCGCACCCGCCAAACCCGGCCAGATCATCACACTCTACGGCACCGGCTTTGGGCCCACCAATCCGGTGATTCCAGATGGCCAGGTGACCGACAAAGTCTACAACCTGAACCCCGCTCCCGTGATTAATATCGGCAACGCCCCGGCAAGCGTCGGCTTTGCGGCGCTCACCCCCGGCTTCGCACAGGTCTATCAATTCAACGTAACCATCCCGGCCAACGCCCCCGATGGTGACCTGCAAATTTTCGCGCTAACCGGCGGTGTCACCAGCCCCAATACCTCCACCTGCTGCTTCATCACAGTGAAGAAGTAGCATGGGCTTATGGCCGATGGCTTCACTCTAGACCCTGCTGACTGGAGCTCGTTCCGCAATTTAGCCCACCGCATGGTGGACGATATGCTAGACCGGCTCCAGGCTCTCCCGGAAACACCAGCCTGGATATACGTCCCGGAAGCGACCCAGGCCGCCATCCGTAACGAACCCATCCCCTACCAGGGCCAGGGCGAAGAGCAGGCCTACCAGGATTTCCTCTCGCATGTCATGCCGTACACCAACGGCTGCATGCATCCGCGGTTTTTCGGTTGGGTACAAGGCAACGGCACGCCCCTCGGCATGATGTCCGATATGCTGGCCGCTGGCCTGAATGCTCACATGGCCGGGTGCCACCATTCCCCGCGCTTCGTTGAAGAACAAACACTCCGCTGGCTGGCTGAACTCATGGGCTTCCCGCCCGAATCCTCCGGCGTCTTTGAAAGCGGCGGCTCCATGGCAAACGTGCTCTGCCTCGCTGTCGCCCGGCACGCAAAAGCAGGTTGGGATATCCGCGCACAAGGCCTGCAGAACGTAAGTCGCCCCCTGGTGATGTACTGCTCCAGCGAAGCCCACGGCTGGACTCAAAAAGCCGTCGAACTCATGGGCCTGGGCAATGAAAGCCTGCACCGCATTCCGGTGGATGAGAAGTACCGCATGCGCCTGGACGCGCTCGAAGACGCCATCCGCCAGGATCGGGATGCCGGCCTGCATCCCATCTGCGTCATCGGAACTGCCGGAACCGTCAACACCGGTGCCACCGATGACCTGCGCGCCCTCTCCGCCATCTGCAAAGCTCACGGTCTCTGGTTCCATGTGGATGGTGCCTTCGGCGCGCTGGTCCGCCTGTCCCCCAAACTACGCGGAATGGTGGACGGTATCGAAGAAGCGGATTCTCTGGCTTTCGATCTCCATAAATGGATGTCGCAGCCCTATGAATGCGCGGTCACGCTGGTGCGCGATGCCGAACTGCACCGCGCCACCTTCGCGCTCTCGCCAAGCTATCTGGCCGCGTCCACTCGCGGAGTTATCGCAGGCGGCCTGCCCTTTGCCGATCGCGGCATGGACCTGACCCGCAGCTTCAAAGCCCTGAAAGCCTGGATGTCGCTTAAAGCGCACGGCGTCGACCAGTTCGCGCGCATCATCGAACAAAATGTGCGCGACGCGGCAACTCTCGCCAGGCGAGTGGACCAACACCCCGAACTCGAGTTGATGGCCCCCGCCGACTTAAATATCGTTTGCCTCCGCTACCGCCCACAAGGAATGCAGGAGCCAGACTTGAACGCTCTGAATCAGGAACTGCTGCTCCGCATCCAGGAATCCGGTATCGCCGTGCCCTCCGGCACCGTGCTCGAAGGCCGCTACACAATCCGTGTCGCAAACACAAACCACCGCAGCAAACCGGAAGATTTCGATATGCTCTTCGATTCATTCCTGCACTTCGGCCGCGAACTTACCCGCGTATGCTAAGGCTTATGAACATCTCTCGAAGAAATCTGGCGCTGCTGGTTCCCGCGCTGGCCGTGGCGGGCCAGGCCCAAACTCAAAAGCCCGCGTCGCCTTCTCAGACGTGGAAGTTCGAAGACCTTCCCGTAAAAGCAAGCGGTGACAACAAGGGCCGCGAGGTTCTCGATGCCCACACTCACACCGGCTATCACTTCGATATCCATGAAACCGAACTCGGAATCGGGATGGCACCGCATCCGCCGCATCACCATGAACATGA
>Ga0123338_10005153_pt1 | contig 11259 bp, 10 predicted proteins | sample grotaG_FD_89793 | JGI IMG/M metagenome (GOLD analysis project Ga0123338, IMG submission 89793) | Glacier valley bacterial and archeal communities from Borup Fiord, Nunavut, Canada, to study Microbial Dark Matter (Phase II) -... | ecosystem: Environmental > Aquatic > Freshwater > Ice > Glacier ...
AGCCCGCGCCAACCCACCGACCCCGCCCAGCGTCAGCCGGGCGATCCCGCATCCCGCCAGCCCGCCGACACGGCCCAGCGTGGCGAGTCCCCGTCAGCCCAGCGCCAGACCGACGGCAAGCAGCAGCGCGCCATGCGCCGCGCGCTGGGAGAACTGATGCAGCGCTTCGGCGACCTGACCGGCCAAGTCCCGCCCAGCCTCGGCGAAGCCGACACCGCCATGCGCGACGCCGCCCAAGCCCTGCAGGACGGGCGCGACGACTTCGCCGGTGCCGCCCAGCAACGCGCCATCGAGGCATTGCAGAAGGGCGGACGCGACATGGGCCAGATGATGGCCCGCCAGTTCGGCACCGGCGAGCAGCCCGGCGAAGGCGAATCCGGCGAAGGTGAGGGCGAAGGCGAGCCAGGCAACGGCACCGGCAACCAGCCCGGCACCCGCCAAGGCGACAATAACCGTCCGGGCGGTGAAGACCGTAACATGCCCCAGCGCCGCCAGGCCCGGCGCGATCCGCTAGGCCGCGACCTGCCGCAAGGCAGCAACGGCAACGAAAGCAGCGAAGGCGTTCGCGTCCCCGACCAAATGGAGGAAGCCCGCACCCGCGCTATCCAGGAGGAGTTGCGCCGCCGCGGCGCCGACCGCACCCGCCCTCAGCCAGAACTTGACTACATTGACCGCCTGCTGAAGTCGTACTAGCGCCCTGGACGAACACCAGCAGCCACCCCGCGCGTGACTGCCGGTGCCCCGCCCCGTCCCTGCCGCCGGATATCTCGTCCCACTCAGGTTCGCAGATACCCCATTCTATCCGTGCCTGCAGATGCACCGTCCCATACGTTACTGTGGGCGGCCCGACCAACCCGTCACGGTGGACACCCCGACACCCGTCATCGTGGGCGCCCCGACTTACCCGTCATTGCGAGCCGCCCTCGCGGCGTGGCAATCCAGGGTCGCCACGACTGTGTGTGACTCTTGCGGTTCCAGGCCGCTGCGCTTCCTGCAACGACGGGAACGGTCAGTGCAAGCGGCCGTCAGGTGGTGGCCCGGATGGACGCATCTGCCCGTTAGGCAGCAAGCCCAGCGCCGCATAGAGGCGCTCGCTCGGCGGCCACGCCTGCATGATGCCCGCCCGCCAGTGAACCACCGACGCCCCTGCCGCCCCGAGCACGGCGAAGCTGGCCACCCATGCCACGGCAAGCACCCCGCGGCGGCTCCGCCGAGGCGGCGGTGAGACGGGCGCAGCCGGCGTCTCCACCGGGACCTCTGCCGCAATTGGAACAGGGGCCGGCGGCTCCTCCACAATACGCTCCGCGACGGGAGTCACGTCCAGCGCCACCGCAGGCACCGGGTCCAGGACCAGCACGGCCTCCACCTGCGGCACCCAGTCCGTGCCGCACCGCGCGCACCGGACCGCACGGCCCGGCACGATGCGGCTATCCGGCACGTCGTAAACCGACGCACAGGCCGGGCAGGTGATCCTCATGCCGCTCCCATACCGTGCCGCCGCCGCCGCGAACAACCCGCACCCTCCCCAAACCAGCGTCGGCGTGGCAGAACCATCGCGGCGCGCGGCCCGGCACGCCGGCCCGCGACGCTGGTTCGCGACAGCGGCACAGGACCGCAGCCAAGCAACGCGGCCCAGAACAACAATCCAGAACAACAATCCAGAGCAGCAATTCAGAACAGTAGGTTAGAACAGCAGCCACGGATGGCAGCCCCGGATGGCAGCCCAGGAACGCAATCCAGGAGGGCGACATGGTGCAGTTGGATGGCGTCGGGCTGGGATACGGGACCACGACCGTCCTGCACGGCCTGTCCTTCGCCATCGCCGAGGGCGGGTTCCGCTGGCTCGTCGGCCCCTCCGGCGCCGGCAAGACCAGCCTGCTGCGCCTGCTGCACCTCGCCGTCCGCCCCACCACCGGCCGGCTGGAACTGATGGGCCAAGACATCGGCGCCGCCCGCCGCACCCGCCTGCCGCTGCTCCGCCGCCGCATCGGCATGGTCTTCCAGGACTTCCGCCTCCTGCCCCACCTCTCCGCCTACGACAACGTCGCCCTGCCCCTCCGCCTCGCCGGCCGGCCGGAAGGCCAGGTCCGCGTGGACACGCTGGAGCTGCTCGGCTGGGTCGGCCTGTCCCGCAAGCTGCGCTCCCGCCCCGCCGAGCTGTCCGGCGGCGAGCAGCAGCGCGTCGCCATCGCCCGCGCCGTCGTCGCCCGGCCCCTGCTCCTGCTCGCCGACGAACCCACCGGCAACCTCGACGAAGTCCAGGCCGGCCGCCTGATGCAGTTGCTGCGCGAGATGAACCGCCTGGGCACCACCGTCGTCGTCGCCACCCACAACGACGCCCTCGTGGCCAGGCATCCCGCCCGCACCCTGCGCCTGCTGGATGGCGAGCTGGTCCGCGATGACTAGGACCGCTGATGACTAGACCGGCGATGACCAGGGCCAGTGATGACCAGGACCGGTGATGGCCAGGAACGCTGATGCTTAGGGCCGGAGGCCCGCCTGCCGCGCGCCGGCTGCGGCCCGCAGGCGCGGACGACCTCGGCCTGCGCCGGGCGCTGTCCGACCGCTTGCTGCCGCTGCTGGTGGGCGCGATGGCGTTCCTCGCGGCGCTGGCGCTCGCCGGCGCGTTCGGCGCGGCCGGGCTGGCCCGGCGCTGGCAGGCCGGGGCCGGGTCGGTCCTGACCATCCAGGTGCCCCAACCCGACGCGCCCGCCGCCGACGGCACGCGCGCCCGGTCCGCCGCCGCCCTGGCCGCGGTGCAGTCGCAAGACGGCGTGGCCTCCGCCCGCCTGGTCCCAGAAGCCGAACTCGCGGACCTGCTGCGCCCCTGGCTCGGCGCCGGCCCCGTCGCCGTGCAGCTTCCCGCCGTGATCGAGGTCCGCCTGTCCAGCGCCGCCCCCAGCAAAGCTCCCGGCGACGCCCCCAGCAACGCCCCCAGTAACACCTCTGCCGCCGCCCGCCTGTCCGGCCGCCTGGCCACAACGGCGCCGGGCACCCTGGTCGAGGAGCAGGAGGTCTGGATCAACCGCCTCGCCGCCCTGGCCCGCAGCCTGCAAGCCTGCGCCGGCATCGCGGTCGGCCTAGTCGGCCTAGTCTCCGCCGCCGTGGTCGCCGTCGCCACCCGCTCCGGCCTGGCCGCCCGGCGCGACGCCATCGAGATCGTGCACGGCCTCGGCGCCACCCGCGGCTACATCGCAGGGCGCTTCGCCCACCGCGTCACCCTGCTGGCCACCCTGGGCGGCACCGCCGGAGCCGCCGTGGCCCTGCCAGTGCTGCTCGCCCTGTCCAGCCTGGCGCAGCCCTTCACGGGCCAGGACGCCGCACCCAGCCTGGCGGACGGGCTGGCCGACGCCCTGCCAGCCGGATTGTGGCTCGCCCTGCCATGCCTGCCGGCCACAGCGGCCGCCATCGGCTGGCTCACGGCGCAAGGCACCGTCCGCCGCTGGCTCCGGCGCTTGCCATGACCAGCCTGCTGCACCGCGTCCGCAACCTGGCCGCCGCCGCCAGCATCCTGCTCCTGGCCAGCGCGGCGGCCTGGGGCCTGGGCTTCGCCTGGTTCGAAGCCGCCGCCCACCGTCCCGGCCCGCCCGCCCCGGCAACAGCCGACGGCATCGTCGTCCTGACCGGCGGCGCCGACCGGATCGAAACCGCCTTGCGCCTGCTCGCCACCCGCCACGCGCCGCTGCTGCTGGTCTCCGGCGTCGCGCGCGGCGCCGACCTGGCCGAGCTGACCCGGCGCGTCGGTCTGGACCCGGCGCCCCTTGCCGCAAGTGTCACCCTCGGCCGCGACGCAACCACGACTGCCGGCAACGGCACGGAAACCGCCCAATGGGCACGCGCCCACGGCCTGCACAGCCTGATCGTCGTCACCGCCGGCTACCACATGCCCCGCGCGCTCCTGGAGCTGCGCCGCATGTTGCCGGACGCCGAGTTCCATCCCGTCGCCGTCCAGCCCCCCGCCCTGCGCCGCGGCACCGACCTGGCCACCGCGCGCGTGCTGGCAAACGAGTTCCACAAGCTGATCGCAGTCCGCCTTGGCCTGGCGCCGCTGCTCCGTCCGGAGGCCACCCGATGATCCTGCTGCGCTCCACCGTGTTCAACGTATGGTTCGTCCTCGTCACGGCCGTCGTGGCCGGGGCCGGCACGCCCTGCCGCTGGATCGGCAAGCGCCACGCGCTGCGCTTCGCCCAGGTCTGGGCCGGGCTGGTGCTGGACGGCGCCGCGGCAATCTGCGGCATCCGTGTCGTCATAACCGGCCGCGAGAACCTGCCGCTGAATGGCCCGGCGCTGATCGCATCCCAGCACCAATCGGCCTTCGACACGATGATCTGGCTGCGCCTGGTCCCCAGGGTGGCCTACGTCTTCAAGGCCGAGCTGGCCCGCGTTCCCCTGTTCGGCCCGCTCCTGGTCCCCGCAGGGCAAATCCCGGTGGAGCGCGGCGGCGTCAACGCGGTCCGCACGCTGCTGCGCGGCGGCGACCGGGCCAAGGCGGACGGCCGCCAGATCGTGGTCTTCCCCGAAGGCACCCGCGTCACAGGCGGCAAGCAGGTCAAGCTCCACATCGGCATCGCCCTGCTTGCGGCGCGCACCGGCCTGCCGGTGATCCCGGTGGCAACGGATTCCGGCCTGCGATGGGGCCGGCGGGCCTTCCGCAAGCTGCCCGGTCCCATCCACATCGCAATCGGCACCCCGATCCCGCCGGGCCTGCCGCACGACCAACTGCTTGCCGAACTGGAAGTCCGGTGGACCGAAGCCGCAGCAGCGCTGTCTGTGGGTAAGTCTGTGCATGAAGCCGGGCGTGCCCCGTCTCAATCCCCGGCGTGATAGGGATAAGTGTCAGTTATATATCAGCCCCATGGCAGAACACCCATCAAGCAGGCCCAGGCGCCCTCCCACGACATATTGGGATAGTGCAGTAAGCAACTGCATTTCTTACAAAACCAAATTAGTCGTGGAAGCCCCTTGGAAGATCTGCGGTCGAACATCCCCGGGTTGCCCGGCAAATGCCTTCGGCAACCCTGTGCTGTGGATGACGTGCGCCCCGCCCGCCTCCGTCAGCACCGGCCATCGCCCGTGAAAGCCTGGCGCACGGGCGGGGCCGCACTGCTCGCGGCCGCCGCGCTGCACGGCGCAGGATGGCTCTACGCCAGCCAGAGGGTGCGGTCCGGGGCCGAAGCCTACCTGGACAGCCTCCGCGGCGAGGGCTGGACCATCACCCACATGCCAGTCCGCCTCGCAGGCTGGCCCTTGGCAGCGGCGGTGCAAGTTCCCGGGTTCGCCGCAGACGGCAGCGGTGCCGGGGTGCCGGTGGCCTGGACAGCCACCGAGGTCCGGATCGGCGTCGCCGCCACCCAGCCCGGCACCATGCGGATCACCCCGTCCGGGGCGCAACGCTGGCGCGTGGGCGCCGGCCCGTGGACGGAGTTGACCTCGGACAGCTTCGACCTCGCCCTGGACGGCCGGGGTGCCGTGCTGGCCGTGCAAGGCCTGAACCTGTCCGGCACGTCTATCCATGTCGCAAGCGCACGGGCGGAAGTGGCAGAGCTGGACGTCTCAGCCACCGTCACCGGCGCCAGCGCCGGCATGTTGCCCTGGCCCGTCGAGGCCGCCACGCTGGAAGCCACCCTGACCCAGCCCCCGCCAGCCTCCGGCCCGGCGGCGGCCGTCGCATGGCGCGACGCCGGCGGCTTGGTTCAGGTGCGTGCCCTGACGCTCTCAGCCGGTCCCGTCCAGGCGTCGGCGTCGGGCACGGCGCGGCTGGATGGCCAACTGCAGCCCGGCGTTGACCTGACCGTCCTGGTCCGCGGCCACCGTCCGGCGCTGGACCGCCTGGTGCAGGCCGGGACCATACCGGAGGGCACAGCCACCGCCGCCAAGGCGGTGCTGGGCCTGCTCGCAAGCCGCGACCCCGGCGCGCCCGCAAAGGTGCCGGTCACGCTGGCCGGCGGCGTGCTGGCGGTTGCCGGCTTCCCCCTTCTCCGCCTGCCGCCGCTCGCCTGGGCAGCACCGCCCGCAGATCAGGCGCGCTGACGAAGCCGGATGCCATCCGGACGCCCCGAAGGCCGGACCGCTAGGCCCCCAGTGTCATCACAGGCCTCCCATGCGGCATGGTCGTTGATGGCCCGAGTGCCGCACCCGTGGTTCCCGGGCCACCACGGCACCGCGTCCCCCGCAACGGCCGCCCTCGCAACGGCCTCTCTCACGACGGCCTCTCTCACGACGGCAGCCAACCACGGGAGCCGCCGCCCGGCCTCCCGCCCCGCGTCAGCCCTTGTTGCGCTGCGCCCGGCCGCGGCGGGTGCTCACCTTAGGGGACGCGCCGCCTGCCGAAGCCGCACCGGCGGAGGTGTTGCCCGGATGGTTTGGGGCCTTGGCGGCCACCGCCTCCACCGCATGATGGATGGCGGTCTCCGTCACGGACGCAGTGATGTGCGGCGGCTCCGCAGCCTGGACCGGCGGCAGCTCCGCGTCCACATGGACCTCCAGGTGCTGCGGCGGCGGCATGGTGCGTGCGGGATCGGCGTCGTGTGCAGCCGGCGCAAGGCCAGCGGCGGGCGCCTCATCCGCGGCAACGGGTAGCGGCTCCGGACCGCCCTTCACCGGACCCGCATCGGCAACGGCCCAGTCTGCAATAGACGGGTCTGCAATAGACGGGTCTGCAATAGCCGGGTCTGCAATAGCCGGATCGGCAGGGCTGGACGCTTGCGGCGGCTCCGGCGCCGTCACGGTCTCATGGCCGGCGGGCAAAGCCTCGGCAGCGGCCGGATCGGCAACGGCCGGACCCGCGGCCTGCACCGCCTCGGCCTGCGCCGTGGCAAGCTGCGTCCGCAGCGCCTGGACCTCATGCCGCAGCCGGTCCAGCTCGGCGGCGGCGTCGTCCGGCGCGGCGTCGGCCAGCCCAGCGGCAGGCGCGGCTGGCGGCGGCTCCGCCCCCCGGTGGAACGGATTGAACAGGCTCATCGCCCGCTCGATCATCGCCAGGTTCTGCCGGCTCATCTCCTCGACGCCCGCCGGCAGGAAGGGGCTGATCGTCTGCTGCACGGCCTGGCGCAGCGTCTGTTGCTGCCGCGCAAACGACGACATCGCCGTCTCCAGGTAGCGCGGCACCACCCCCTGCAAGCTGTCTCCGTAGAAGCCGATCAATTGCCGCAGGAAGGGGGTCGGCAGCATGGAAGTGCCCTTGCTCTCCTCCTCGACGATGATCTGCGTCAGCACCCCGCGGGTGATGTCCTCCCCGGACTTCGCGTCGTACACCACGAAGTCGCGCCCAGCCCGGATCATGTCCGCCAGGTTGTCCAGGGTGATGTAGCTGCTGGTCTCGGTGTTGTACAGCCGGCGGTTCGCATACTTCTTCACCACCACCGGCGGGGCGGCCGGGCTTGAAGGTGGCAACCCAGCCGGCGGCAGGCTGGCCGGCGGAACGGACGATGCGCCGGGGCTGGCTGCCGCGGCGTCGGTCGGATGTGGGGCGTCGGCCATGTTGATCCTCGGGGGTCGGCGTGCTAAAACTGAATAACGCGCCTGACAGGGGTGCGACGTATCCCTACTGGATTATGCTGCAAAGCAACATGACGCAATCTGGACCCAGCCATGACACAGGCCGACCGCGCCCCCTGGGAACAGGACTGCCTGCAACAGGACTGCCTGGAACAGGACTGGGCAACCATCCTTCAAAGCGAGTGGGCCGCCCTGGCCGTGGACCGCGAGGTGCAGGAGGGCCTGCAACGCGCCGCCACCCTCCTGGCCCGGCACGCCGCCACCCTGGCGCCAGGCGCCGATGACCCGCCCAGACCTGCCCGGCCCGATGCGCCGCCGGGGGCCGCGGCCCTTGATGCTGCACCTGATGCCGCCCGCCCCCAACCTGCCGCCGCACCTGCCGCCCTCCCCAGGGGCGACGCCGGGCTGGGCTGACCCGGCGCTCATCGCCGGGATCGCCGCCTACCGCCGCCACCCCTGGCAGCGCACACTGCCGGACCCGCCGGCCATCTGGGCGCATGGCGATGCCAGGCTGCTCGACTATGGGGACCCAGCCACGCCAGGCGCCCTGCCGGTGCTGTTCGTGCCCAGCCTCATCAACCGGGCCTACGTGCTGGACCTGCTGCCGGACCGCTCCATGCTGCGCTGGCTCGCCGCGCACGGCATCCGCCCGCTGTTGCTGGACTGGGGCTGGCCCGGCCCCGCCGAGCGGGCCATGACGCTGGACCAGGTCATCGCCGGGCCACTGGAATGCGCGCTGGCATACACGGCGGACGCAGCGGGCACGCCCCTCGTCCTGGCCGGCTACTGCATGGGCGGCCTGCTGACCCTCGCCGCCGCGCTGCGCCGCCCCGCGCAGGTGCGCGGCCTGGCGCTGCTGGCGACGCCCTGGGACTTTCACGCCGCCGACGCCGGCCAGGCCCGGCGCATGGCCGCCACCCTGCCCCTGCTAGAGCCAGTGATGGCCGCCACCGGCACCCTTCCCGTGGACGCGCTGCAGAGCCTGTTCACCCTGCTCAGCCCCGGCGCCATCGCCGCCAAATACCGCGCCTTCGGCCGCATGGACCAGGACAGCCCCGCCGCCCGGGACTTCGTGGCGCTGGAGGACTGGCTGAACGACGGCGTGCCCCTCGGCGCCCACCTGGCGCGTGAAACCCTGGGCGGCTGGTATGGTGCCAACACCCCAGGCCGCGGCGCCTGGCACGTCTGCGGCCAGGCCGTGGACCCGGCGGCCCTGTCCGTCCCCGCCTTCGTCGCCTCCCCGCACGCCGACCGGATCGTCCCGCCCGCGTCGGCGTTGCCGCTGGCCCGGCTGATCCCCCGGGCGGTCCTGCACCAGCCCGCCGCCGGGCACGTCGGCATGGTCGCCGGACCCCGCGCCAGGGATGTGCTGTGGCTGCCCCTGCTGGACTGGTTGCGGCGGCTGTGACGCCCTATGGTGCCGCCGCCAAAGGGAGAAACAAGAAGATGGAAGACGTCGTCATCGTATCCGCTGCCCGCACCGCGGTCGGCAGCTTCAACGGCGGGTTCGCCACCCTGCCCGCCCACGACCTGGGCACCGTCGCCCTCAAGGCCGCCATGGAGCGCATCGGCCTCGACCCGGCCGAGGTCAACGAGGTCATCCTGGGCCAGGTCCTGACCGCCGCCCAGGGCCAGAACCCAGCCCGGCAAGCCGCCCGCAACGCCGGCATCCCCGACAGCGCCACCGCCTTCGGCATCAACCAGGTCTGCGGCAGCGGCCTCCGCACCGTGGCCCTCGCCGCCCAGCAAGTGATGTCCGGCGAAAGCACCGTCGTCATCGCCGGCGGCCAGGAGAGCATGAGCCAGTCCGCCCACGCCGCCTACCTGCGCGCCGGCACCAAGATGGGCGAGCTCGGCCTCATAGACACCATGCTGAAAGACGGCCTGTGGGACGCCTTCCACGGCTACCACATGGGCACCACAGCCGAGAACGTCGCCACCAAGTATCAGATCACCCGCGCCGAGCAGGACGCCCTGGCCGTCGGCAGCCAGCACAAGGCCAGCGCCGCCCAAAAGGCCGGCCGCTTCAAGGACGAGATCGCGCCCGTCACCATCAAGGGCCGCAAGGGCGACGTGATCGTGTCGGACGACGAATACATCCGCCACGATTCCTCGCCCGAGGCGATGGCGAAGCTCCGCCCCGCCTTCAGCAAGGACGGCACCGTGACCGCCGGCAACGCCAGCGGCATCAACGACGGCGCTGCCGCCCTGGTCGTCATGTCCGCCAAGGAAGCCGCCCGCCGCGGCCTGACGCCCCTGGCCCGCATCGCCAGCTTCGCCACCGCCGGCGTGGACCCGGCCGTCATGGGCACCGGACCCATCCCCAGCAGCCGCAAGGCCCTGCAACGCGCCGGCTGGTCGGCAGCCGACCTCGACCTGATCGAAGCCAACGAGGCCTTCGCCGCCCAGGCCGCCGCCGTCAACAAGGACATGGGCTGGGACGCCGCCAAGGTGAACGTCAACGGCGGCGCCATCGCCATCGGCCACCCCATCGGCGCATCCGGCGCCCGCATCCTGGTGACCCTGCTGCACGAGATGCAGAAGCGCGACGCCAAGAAGGGCCTGGCCACCCTGTGCATCGGTGGCGGCATGGGCGTCGCCATGTGCCTGGAACGCTAAACCCCAAACCAGCCCCTTCCCCCTCTCCCTCCGGGAGAGGGATGGGGTGAGGGGGTCTTGCTCGCGGCGCCGGGCACGCCCGTGCCGCACCACCCAGCCCAGCACCCCTGATACCAACCAGCGAATGCTCTGACCCGTTCGTCATTGCGAGCCGCCCTTGCGGCGTGGCAATCCAGGGGCCCCCAGGACCGGCCCTCGCCCGTGCGGCCTCCCGATTGCCACGGCCCTACCCGCCTCGCAACGATGGTCAAAAGGCTCAGAGCAAAGGACGGCTGGTCCAATAGCGGCCCCTCGCGCCCACACGGAGGGAAGACACCAGCAGTCCCTGCCGCGCCAATCCAAGCCGTCCACTCAGCCCCCCTGGACCCTCCTCATCAAACCCGCCAACATGCGCGGATAAGACGTTAGGGAGGATCAAACATGGCACGGGTCGCACTCGTCACAGGTGGAACACGCGGCATCGGCAACGCGATCAGCGTGGCGCTCAAGGCAGCCGGCCGGCACGTCGTCGCAAGCTACGCCGGCAACGACGTGGCCGCCGAGGCCTTCACGAAGGAAACCGGCATCCCGCACATCAAGTTCGACGCCGGCGACTACGCCGCGTGCGAGGCCGCTGTGAAGCGCATCCACGAGGAGCACGGCCCCATCGAGATCCTCGTCAACAACGCCGGCATCACCCGCGACACGACCATGACCAAGATGACCCGCGACATGTGGGACGCCGTGATGGACACCAACCTCGGCAGTTGCTTCAACCTGTGCAAACTGACGTTCGATGCGATGCGCGCCGCGAAGTTCGGCCGCGTCGTCAATATCGGCAGCATCAACGGCCAGGCCGGCCAGTACGGCCAGGTCAACTACGCCGCCGCCAAGTCCGGCATCCACGGCTTCACGAAGGCCCTGGCGCAGGAGGGCGCGCGGTTCGGCATCACCGTCAACGCCATCGCGCCGGGCTACGTGGACACCGAGATGGTGCGCGCCGTACCCCCGGACGTGCTGACCAAGATCATCGCCCGCATCCCGATGGGCCGCCTGGGCCATGCCGAGGATATCGCCCGCGGCGTCGCCTTCCTGACCGCGGACGACGGCGACTTCATCACAGGCTCCACGCTGTCCATCAACGGCGGCCAGCACATGTACTGA
>Ga0123338_10005154_pt1 | contig 11258 bp, 8 predicted proteins | sample grotaG_FD_89793 | JGI IMG/M metagenome (GOLD analysis project Ga0123338, IMG submission 89793) | Glacier valley bacterial and archeal communities from Borup Fiord, Nunavut, Canada, to study Microbial Dark Matter (Phase II) -... | ecosystem: Environmental > Aquatic > Freshwater > Ice > Glacier ...
AACCCGAAAGGCTTGTCGGTCGAGGCGGAGAACGCCGCGGTCATCGCCCGGGCCTGCCGCATCATCGAGGCCGCTGAGCAGCCGCCGCCCCTAGCGGTGCTGGCCGGGGCCGCGGACCTCAGCCCCGCCTACTTCCACCGGCTGTTCAAGGCCGTCACCGGCGTCACGCCCAAGGCCTATGCCGGCGCGCACCGGGCGGCGCGGGTGCGGGCGGCGCTGGGCACGGCCGGAACGGTGACGGAGGCGATCTATGACGCAGGCTACAACTCCAACGGCCGCTTCTACGCGGCGTCCACGGGCATGCTGGGCATGACGCCGGGCCGCTACCGGGCCGGGGGCGCGCGGGAGGCGCTGCGGTTCGCCATCGGCCAGTGCGCGCTGGGGGCGATCCTGGTGGCGTCCAGCGCGCAGGGGGTCGCGGCCATCCTGATCGGGGACGATCCCGACGCCCTGGCCCGCGACCTGCAAGACCGCTTCCCGAGGGCGGACCTGGTGGGCGGCGACCCGGCGTTCGAAGCGCTGGTGGCCCAGGTCGTCGGCTTTGTCGAGGCGCCAGGGACCGGACTGGACCTGCCGCTCGACATCCGCGGGACGGCGTTCCAGCAACGGGTGTGGCAGGCGCTGCGGGACATCCCGGCGGGTGCGACCGCGACCTACACGGACATCGCGGCGCGGATCGGGTCGCCGCGGGCGGTGCGGGCGGTGGCGGGGGCGTGCGCGGCCAATGCGCTGGCGGTCGCCATCCCGTGCCACCGCGTCATCCGGCACGACGGCGGGCTGTCCGGCTACCGCTGGGGCGTGGAGCGCAAGCGCGACCTGCTGGCGCGGGAGGCCCGGGCGTGAGCGCCGCGTTGCAGGCGGAGGCTTTGGGCGCTGATGCGCGGGCGGCGGCGGTTGATTGGGCCGCGGTGGCCGCCGGGCTGGACGGCCAGGGCTGGGCGGTGATCCCGCAGTTGGTGGGGCCGGTGGAGTGCCGGGACCTGGCGGGGCTGTATGCCGGTGCCGGGCGGTTCCGCAGCACCGTGGTGATGGCGCGGCATGGGTTCGGGCGGGGCGAGTACAAGTACTTCGCTTATCCGTTGCCGGACTTGGTCGCCGGGCTGCGTGGCGCGCTGTATCCGCATCTGGCCGCGGTCGCCAACCGCTGGCACGAGGCGATGGGGGTCGCCGTCCGTTTCCCGGCGGACCATGCGGCGTTCCTGGAGCGCTGCCATGCCGCCGGGCAGACCCGCCCGACCCCGCTGCTGCTGCAATACGGGCCGGACGACTACAATTGCCTGCACCAGGACCTGTACGGCGCGCATGTGTTTCCGTTGCAGGTGGCGGTGCTGCTGTCTGAGCCGGGGCGGGACTTCGAGGGCGGGGAGTTCGTGCTGACGGAGCAGCGCCCGCGGATGCAGTCCCGTGCGTCGGTGGTGCCGCTGCGGCAGGGGGATGCCGTGGTGTTCGCGGTGCACCAGCGGCCGGTGCAGGGGACGCGCGGGTTCTACCGGACGGTGCTGCGGCATGGGGTCAGCCGGGTCCGGGCGGGGCAGCGGCACACGGTGGGGATCATCTTTCACGACGCTGCGTGATGCCGGGGGCGTGGGGCGGCCCGGCGAGGTCGTCCAGGATCGGGCACTCGGGGCGGCCATCGCCGCTGCATGCGCCGACCAGGTGGTCCAGCGCCGCTGCCATGTCCGCCAGCGCCGCCATCTTGGCCCGCAAGGCCGCGGCGTGGCGCTGCGCGACCCGGCGCACGTCGGCGTTGCTGCGGCCCCCGTCGCGCCACAGGGTCAGCAGCTCGGCGATGGTCGTGATGGGAAAACCCAGCGAGCGCGCCCGACCGATGAAGCGCAGGTTGTGAACGTCGTCGGCCCGGTAGAGGCGGTAGCCGCTGGTGCCGCGGCCCACGGCGGGGATCAGCCCGATGGCCTCGTAGTGCCGGATCATCTTGGCCGACACGCCGGACTGGTGGGACGCCTCGCCGATGGTCAGCATTCTTGTACCAACCGACATCTGCTTTGACCGTTTCCTCTCGTCATTGCGAGGCGCACAGCGCCGTGGCAATCCAGGGGCCGCACGAGCGAAAATCTGGCTCTGGAGGCCCCTGGATTGCCATGCCGCAAGCGCGGCTCGCAATGACAAATGGGTCAGGGCATTCGCCGGCTGGTATTATGGTCGGCGTGCCCGTGGTCCGTGTGCCGATAGCCCGGGTGCCGGCGGTCACGGCCCGGCCTCCGGCAGCGCCGCCGGGCCGCGCCAGCGCCGCAGCAGCAGGGCGTTGGCGACGACGCTGACGCTGCTCAGCGCCATCGCCGCCCCGGCGACGACGGGGCTGAGATAGCCCAGCGCCGCCAGCGGAATGCCAAGCACGTTGTAGGCGAAGGCCCAGAACAGGCCCTGGCGTATCTTGGCGTAGGTGCGGCGGGAGATCTCAAGAGCCGCGGGCACCAGGCGCGGGTCGCCGCGCATGAGGGTGATGCCTGCTGCGCCCATCGCGGCGTCGGTGCCGGTGCCCATCGCCATGCCCACGTCGGCGGCGGCCAGGGCCGGGGCGTCGTTCACGCCATCGCCGACCATCGCCACCGCGTGGCCGTCCTGGCGCAGCCGCGCGACGGCGTCGGCTTTGCCGTCCGGCAGCACGCCGGCCAGGACCTCGTCCAGGCCCAGCCCGGCGGCGGCGGCGCGGGCGCTGCCCTCGTTGTCGCCGGTGAGCATGACGGTGCGGAGGCCCAGGCGGCGCAGCGCCGCGATGGCTGCCGGTGCGCCGGGCTTGAGCGCGTCGCCGAAGCCGAACGCGCCCAGCAGCACAGGGCCGGCTGCGGTGTCGGCCCGGGTGGTGCCGTCCGGAGTAGTGCCGTCCGGGGTGGTATCGGCTGGGGTAGTATCGGCTGGGGTGATGCGGGCCAGGGTGGTGCCAGCCGGGGTAGGGCTGTCCGTGGTGGGGCTGGCCGTGGTGTCGGCCAGGAAAGAGACCGTGCGCCCCTGTTGCTCCAACGCCGCCGCGGCTTCGGCGAGCGGGCTGAGGTCCACGCCAAGCTCCGTCATCAGTCGCGCGCTGCCCAGCGCCAGGGTGTGCCCGTCCACCATGGCGCTGACGCCGCGGCCGGGCAGGGCGCGCACGTCCGTGGCCGGGGCCGCTGCGATGCCGTCCGCCGCCGCACGCGCCTGCACGGCGCGGGCGAGGGGGTGCTCGCTGCCGGCTTGGACAGAGGCGGCCAGGCGCAGCAGCGTGGACAGGTCGGTGCCGGGGGCGGGGAGGGCGGCGGCGACGCCGGGCTTGCCCTCCGTCAGCGTGCCGGTCTTGTCGAAGGCGACGGTGCGGATGCGGTGCGCGACTTCCAGCGCCTCGGCGTCGCGGATCAGGATGCCTGCCTGGGCGGCGACGCCGGTGCCGGCCATGATGGCGGCGGGGGTCGCCAGGCCCAGGGCGCAGGGGCAGGCGATCACCAGGACCGACACGGCGTTCAGGACGCCCGCTTGCGCGTCATGGCCCAGCAGCCACCAGCCCAGGAATGTCAGCGCCGCGACGCCCAGGACGGCGGGGACGAACACGGCCGCCACCCGGTCCACCACGCGCTGGATCGGCGCCTTGGCGGCCTGCGCGGTCTCGACCAGGCGGACGATGCGGGACAGCGTGCCCTCGGCGGCGGAGGCGGTTGCCTCCGCCAGCAGCAGGCCGTCGCCGTTGACGGCGCCGCCGGTGAGGGGGCTGCCGGGTTCCTTGGGGACGGGTAGGCTTTCACCGGTCAGCAGGCTTTCGTCGGCGTGGCTGCGGCCCTCGCGGACGATGGCGTCGGCGGGGATGCGCTCGCCGGGGCGGATGACGAGGAGGTCGCCGGGGCGGACGGCGGCAGCGGGCACGTCGGTGTCTATGGTGCCGGTGTCGGTGCTGCCAGTGTGGCTGCCGCCGGTGTTGGTGCCGTTGCCGCTGGGGTCGGTGATGCCGGGGTCGGTGATGCCGGTGCGGGTGCTGCCGGTGCGGGTGCTGCCGGTGTTGTTGCCGGTGCCGCTGGGGCGGCGGATGCGGGCGTGCTCCGGACGGAGTTGCGCGAGGGCGCGGATGGCGGCGCCGGCTTGGCGCTTGGCCCGGCCCTCCAGCCACTTGCCCAGCAGGACCAGGGTGATGACGGCGGCCGAGGCCTCGAAATACAGGTGCGGCATGGCGTGGCCGCCGGTCCAGCCTTGGGCGAGTTGCCAGGCGCTGAGGCCGTAGGCGGCGGAGGTGCCGAGGGCAACAAGCAGGTCCATGTTGCCGGCGCCGTTGCGGGCGGCGGCCCAGCCGGCACGGTAGAAGCGTCCGCCCAGCCAGAATTGCACGGGCGTTGCCAGCAGAAGCTGCACCCAGCCCGGCAGCATGAGGTCTGCGCCGAACAGGGCCACCAGCATCGGCAGGACCAGCGGCAGGGTCAGGATTGCGGCGGCCAGCAGATGGAGGTGGTCGCGCCGGGCTGCTTGGGTGCGGCGGTCTTCGGTAGGGTCGTGGCTGCTGGCTTGGACCAGCGGGGTTGCGTCGTAGCCGGCGCGTCGGAGGGCGGCGATTAGGGCGGGCAGGTCTGCTCCGGCTGTCTGCACGCGGGCGGTTTCGGTGGCCAGGTTGACCTCGACGCTCAGCACGCCGGGGACGACGGCCAGCGCACGCTCGACCCGGCGGACGCAACTGGCGCAGGTCATGCCGGACACCTGCAGGTCCAGCGTGCCGGTTTGGGCCTGGTAGCCGGCGCGGGTGACGGCGGCGACGAGGGCGGCAGCGTCGAAGAGACCGGTGACGCGGGCGGTCTCGGTCGCGAGGTTGACGGAGACGTCCTGGATGCCGGGGACGGCGCGGATCGCGGCCTCGACCCGGCGGACGCAGGAGGCGCAAGTCATGCCTGCGATGGGAATGTCGGCAGTGGTGGCCGGGAGGGCGGCTAGGGTGGATAGGGAGGCTACGACGTTCATGGCGAGGCTCCAGGACGCATCGTGGGAGTATGTGGGGGTTGCCATGGTGGGAAGGTCAAGGGGTGGTGGCCGTGTCCTGCTCCCTCTCCCTCCGGGGTCAAACCGTGAAACGGTTTACGGTTGGGGTGAGGGGGCGGGCACGCACTGTCTCGGCCTGGAAGGGGCTGTGACGCTTCGGCACCGGCAGACCTCCGCGCCGCGGCGAAGACCCCCTCACCCCGGCCCTCTCCCGAGGGGAGAGGGAGCAGGACGCGGGTTGTCTTGACCTGGGCGGTGGGGGCAGGGGATATGCCGGGATGGCCGCGGACCGCATCCTCGTCATCAAGCATGGGGCGCTGGGCGACCTGGTGCAGAGCTTCGACGCCTGCGCCGCCATACGGGCGCACCATGCGGGGGCCGAGATCACCTTGATGACCGCGCCGGGGCAGGCGGCGCTGGCGGGGGCGATGCCGTGGTTCGACCGGATTTGGCTGGACAGCCGGCCGCCGCTGCACCGGCTGGGGGCGTGGTGGGCGATCCGCCATCGGTTCCTGCAGGAGGGGTTCAGGCGGGTTTATGACCTGCAATGCTCGGCGCGGACGGGGCGTTACTTCTGGATGCTGCCGCGAGGGCGGCGGCCGGAGTGGGCTGGCGCGGCGCGCGGGGCCTCGCATCCCAACCCGGAGTTTGCGGGGCGGGGGCTGTCCAACCGGGAGAAGATGGCGGCGCAGCTTGCGGTTGCGGGTGTTGCCGCGCCGGGGCGGGCGGACTTGTCGTGGATGACGGCGCCGGTCGGGCACTTGGGGTTGCCGGAGCGGTTTGCGCTGTTGATCCCGGGCTGCTCGCCGCATCTGCCGCACAAGCGGTGGCCGGCGGCGTCGTATGGCGGGTTGGCGGCGCGGCTGGCGGCGCGGGGGCTGGCGTCGGCGGTGGCAGGCACGGCGGTGGATCGGGATGCGGTGGACGGGATGCGGGGCGTGGCCGGGGATGCCGTGGACCTGTGCGGGCGGACGACGCTGTTTGAGCTGGCGGAGGTCGCGCGGCGGGCGGAGGTCGCGGTGGGGAACGACACCGGGGCGACGTTCATCGCCTCGGCCGTGGGGACGCGGACGGTGATGCTGATGTCCCGGCATACCGACCCGGCGGTCTCGGCGCCTTGGGGGCCGGGGGCTGAGTGGTTGAAGCGGGAGGATTTGGCAGAGTTGCCGGTGGAGGAGGTGGAGCGGGTGGTGTTGCCGCCCGGTCCGGCAGCGTGATCCTAATCTTTGCCATTCCCTTTGCATGTCATCGCGTGGCGCGGAGTGTCGTGACGATCCAGGTGCCACGCGACTGACGTACCGGTCTGCCGGCCCCTGGATTGCCGCGCCGCTGGCGCGGTCCGCAATGACGGAAAGGGCCGGGGCGGCTTGCAATCACGGCAGAGGCTGGCACCACCCTGCCACGTTCCGACAATTGTTGGAGAAATCAGGGCGTTGCTGGGTGGCTCGGAACGCACATTGCTCGGTCAACCTCATGCTGATCCAGCGGCTTCGCTCTGATCCTGGCAGAGTAGTGATGGGTGCTATGGGCGGCAGGAACGGGGCCGAGCACAATGATGGCCGAGGCTGGATAGAGGGCAGTTGCCCCGTCCAGGCCTACCCTGCCGGGGGTTCAAACGACTGCAATCCCAAGATGCCCGCCCGGACCCGGTCCAGCGCCTCTGCGGCTATGGTCACGTCGAACCCCGCCGCCCGCGCCACCCCGGCACGGCCCAGCGCCGCCCGCCGGGGCGCGTCCTCTGCCAGCGCCATCAGCGCGGCGGCCAACGCGGCGGCGTCTCCCGGTGGGACCAGCACGGCGGCGTCCCCCACCAGCGCCGGCAGGTTGCCCTGTGCCGAGCAGACCAGCGCCGCCCCGCCGGCCATCGCCTCCAGTGCGGTCAGGCCGAACGGCTCGGGCCACACGCTCGGCACCGCGACGATGGCAGCGCGCGACATCGCGTGCAGCACCGCGCCGTGCGGCTGGTGCCCGCTGGCGTGGACGCCGGCGGCCTGGGCGGCCTGGCGCACCCCGGCGGCGTAGCCGTCCCGGTCGGCGCCGGGCCGCAGGCGGCGGGCGCCGATGACCTCCGCCCGCCAGCCCGGCAGGCTTGGCAGCGCCTGGGCGCAGGCGGCGACGAAGGTGCTGGCGCCTTTTTCGGGCACCAGGCGGCCGGCGAACAAGATCAGGTGCTCGCGCTGTTCAGGCGGAAGCGGCGCGGGGGTGGCGGCGAGGTCAACCGGGTTCGGGACCACCACCGGCTCCGCCGCCCAGCGGCCCGGCACCCCGTCCATCAGCCGGTCGCGCACGTACGGCGACACGACCAGGACCCGGGCGAGATAGCGGAGACTGGCGCGCTGTGCCGGACTGGCCATGCCGCGCATCCCCTGGGGATCGTTGTGCAGGAACAGCGCGACGGGCGTCCCAGGAAACTGTTCGGCCAGATGGAGCGCGAGGCGCGGGCGGTTGTGGACCTCGATCAGCTCCGGGGCCAGGCGGCGCAGGGCGCGGGTCACGGCCCAGGCGTAGCGCGACCCGCGGCTGCCGGGCAGCCATATCGGTGCCCGGACGGGCTGGAAGCTCGGTTCGGGGAAGGGCGGGTAGCGGAGGGGCGATCCCAGCACCACGGCGCGGAAGGCGCTGGGGGTGGCACCAAGGCGCTGGATGATCAGGCTGATCGCGCCGGCGGCCTCGGGGCTGAAGCCCTCGTTCGGCGGCAGCACCACGGCGACGAGGCGGCCGGCGGTGGTCACGGGCGGCCTGGTCCGGGCCGGAGGTGTGGGGCAGCGGGCCGGTGCCGGTCCGTCATCCGCCTCTCTGCATCAGGAAGGCGCGCTTGCGCAGGCCGTCCAGCGCCCGTTGCACACGGCGGCGCAGGCGGACGCCGGCCGGCTGGCCCACCCGGCGGTCGGGCTTGCTGACGCCGGTGCTGGAGCCGAAGTCGTGCGTTTGCAGCACCGGGAAGGGGCGGACGACGTAGGGCTGGATGCCGTTCTCCCAGAAGCGGTCCATGGTGTGGTCAATGGGCATGAAGATGCGCCGGCTGTAGGCGAGCATGCGCGCCGCGCCTTCCCGCCGGATCAGGTAGGCGCCGGTGCCCAGGACGTGGGTGCCCAAGCGGTGCAGGGTGCCCCCGCCGGGCAGCGCGGCCACTTGCGTGCCGCGGAAGCGGTCGGTGGGCGGCTGGTGCAGTTGGGTGCGCTTGCTGTCCAGGCGCACGACGAGCCAGTCCTGGAACGGGTTGGCCATCAGGTCGCGGACGACGCCGGGCAGGTTGGGGTCCATGTGGATGTCGTCTTCCAGGACCAGCGCGGCCTCGATCCCCTCGGCCACCATGCGGTCGAACAGGTTGCGGTGGCTGAAGAAGCAGGCGATCTCGGTGTCCCACATCGGGACGCCGTAGGTGCGGAGCGCGCGGGCCGGGTCGTAGGCGGCTTTGTAGGCTGGGGGCAGGGCTTGGCGGCCGTCCACGGCGGTGACGAACTCGGCGTGCAGGTCCAGCCGGGCGAGGGACGCCGTCATGTGGTCGCGCCGGGCGTGGTCGCGGGCCAGGTTGATGACGAAGATGGGCACGGGGAAAGGGGCTGGGTCGTTGGTCATGAGGGTGTAGCCTCGTTGGGTGCAGACTGACCGGTTGCAGATTGGCCGGTTGCGGACTGGTTGGTTGCAAACTGGGCAATTGCAGACCTTGGAGATTCAGACCCGTGAGGCGCAGGCTTGGGGGATACGGGCCTTTGAGGCGCAGAAGCGGCGGTTCCCGGCCCGGCGGCGGCGAGGCCGAAGCCGAGCACGAGGAAGAACCAGCCGCCCATCGGCAGCGACACCATCGGGCTGGTAGAGGCGAGCGGCCACGCCTGGATCAGCACGGCGATGAACAGCCCGGCCCGCAGCGGATCGGGCTGCCGCCACAGCCCTTGGCCGAGCCGCCACAGCCACAGCGCCACCAGTACGGTGAAGGCAATCAGGCCGGGCAGGCCGGCGTCGGTCAGGGCTTGCAGGTAGAAGCTGTGCGGATGCGTGACGCACATCCCGGCACCGCCGCCGTCGTCGGTGGGGTCGGCCGGCCAGCGCCAGCCGTGCTGATACTCGGGGTCCGGGCAGTGCCGCTGGAAGGCGTTGAAGCCCAGGCCGGCCCAGGGGTGCTGCCGGGCCATCTCGACGGCGCGCGCGGTGATCTGGCCGTAGGGGCTGTCGGGGAAGGTGGCGACCTGGTGCGAGAACTTGGTGACCAGCCGGTAGAAGGCCGGCGGCGACACGACGGCGGTGGCGCCGACCAGGATGGCGGCGGCGAGGATCGCGGCGGCGGCCATTCCGCGGATGCGCGGCAGCAGCAGCCCGGCTACCAGCAGGCCCAACCCGGTCAGCAGCACCGGCATCCGCTGGCCGATCAGCACGACGACTGCGACGCCGGCGGCCACGAGCGCCGCGGCGGCCCAGCGCCGGCCCCGGTGCTCCAGCCAGGCCGCGGCGGGGAGCATCGTGGGGAACAGGATGCGGACCAGGGTGGGCGCGGCGCGCGGGCCGCGGAAGGGGCCGGTCAGCTCGCCGTCGCCCCAGCGGGGATAACCCGCCAGGTTGCGGCCGGTCAGGAGTTGCAGGATGCAGCTTCCAGCGACCCAGGCCGCCGCCGCGGACAGGCTGGCGAGCAGCCACGACCGGGCGCGGCCATCCCTCAGCACCCAGTGCTCCAGCGCCGCGGCGAAGGCCAGGAAGCGGATGACCAGGGCGGCTTGGATGGCAGGCTTGGCCCCGCCGTCGGCGGCGGCGGCCAGGACGGTGCACGCCAGGGTCCAGCCCCACCAGGCCAGGGCCGCCGCCACCCAGGGGCGCCGCAGCCACGCCCAGTCGCGGTCCCAGGCGCTGCGCAGCAGGAACAGCGCCGCGACGCCACTGATGGCGGCGTCCGCCCCGGCACGGACGTGCAGCAGGAACAGCGGCAGCAGCAGCGTGAGGCCGAGCGCGGCCCAAGCCATCGCCCCGCGGAGGGAGACGCGCCCGCGGGCCGGTTGCAGCGCGGCGTCCGTGGTCACGCGACGACCGTCCCCAGGTGCTCCGTCCCCAGCCGCTCCGTCACGCCGGCGTGGATGTCGGCCATCAGGGTGGGGATGTCGTAGCGGTACTGCCATTCCGGGTACAGGGCCTGGAAGCGGCTGACGTCGCTGACCCACCAGATGTGGTCGCCGATGCGTGCCGCCGGGTCGTAGGTGTGGCGCATGGGGCGGCCGGTCAGGCCCTCGGCGATGGCGATGGCCTCGGTCATGGAGCAGTTGGCGTGGCGTCCGCCGCCGATGTTGAAGACCTCGCCGGGGGTGGGGCGTTGGTAGAACCACCAGAACGCCTCGACCAGGTCGGCGCAGTGGATGTTGTCGCGGACCTGCTTCCCCTTGTGGCCGAACACGGTGTAGGGCGCGCCGGTGACGGCGCAGCGCATGAGGTAGGCGAGGAAGCCGTGCAGCTCCGCCCCCGAGTGGCCCGGCCCGGTGATGCAGCCGCCGCGGAAGCAGGCCGTCCGCATCCCGAAGTAGCGGCCGTACTCCTGCACCAGCAGGTCCGCCGCGGTCTTGGACACGCCGAACAGGCTGTGCAGGCAGGCGTCAATGGACATGGCCTCCGGGAAGCCCTGCGCCGCCCAGGGGTGGGACGGGTCCAGCTCGTAGCGCGCGTCCTGCTCGATCAGCGGCAGGTGGTTGGGCTGGTCTCCATAGACCTTGTTGGTGCTGACGTGGATGAACACGGCGTCCGGTGCGTGCTGGCGCACGGCCTCCAGCAGCACCAGCGTGCCGTTGGCGTTGACGGTGAAGTCGGTGATCGGCTCGCGCGCGGCCCAGTCGTGGGAGGGCTGGGCCGCGCAGTGGACAACCAGGGAGACGGCACGGCCGTGGCGGGCAAATAGGGCGCCGATGGCGGCGTCGTCGCGGATGTCGGCGTCCACGTGGGTGTAGCGCGGGCGGGCGCGCAGCAGGTCGGTCTGCCAGCGGGTGCTGGCGTCGGGGCCGAAGAAGCGGCGGCGCATGTCGTTGTCCACGCCCACCACGTCCAGGCCGCGGCTGGTGAGCATCCGGACGGTCTCCGCCCCGACCAGCCCGCCCGCCCCCGTCACGATTGCCACCACTGCCCAAGCCCCTTCCACTGCCCCTGGGCGTCCGGCCATCGCCATGGTGCCGCTGCGGGAGTGTCATGCCAACCGGCGTTGACCCGTCATCGCGAGGCGCGCAGCGGCGTGGCAATCCAGGGGGCCGCAAGGACGGTGCCGCCGACCCCTGGATTGCCACGCCGCACGGGCGGCTCGCAATGACGGGGACGCCATCGGCCATCGTCAACGCCGTCTGGTATTAATA
>Ga0123338_10005157_pt1 | contig 11257 bp, 9 predicted proteins | sample grotaG_FD_89793 | JGI IMG/M metagenome (GOLD analysis project Ga0123338, IMG submission 89793) | Glacier valley bacterial and archeal communities from Borup Fiord, Nunavut, Canada, to study Microbial Dark Matter (Phase II) -... | ecosystem: Environmental > Aquatic > Freshwater > Ice > Glacier ...
ACGACGCCGATCGTGAACAGGATCGCGGACAAAACGAGGTAATAGGATGTCGGTACCATTCAGCAATTCTCCATACAGGCACAAGGGTCGTCAATACGTACTTCGCGAATTATCAGTCTGGTGTCCGACGGAAAAAGACAATGACTTGGCGGAACGCTCGCAGCGACGGACTTTAGTCAGTTGAGCCGAATCGAGCTGGCAAAATCCTATATTTACTGTGCAAGAACTATATGCGGCGTTTCGCCATGATGATCGCGCCGACTACGGCGACGAGCAGCAGTATGGACGTGATCTCGAACGGAAACAGCCAGGGCTGTGCCGGACTGTACAGGTTCGCGCCTATGGTCTGCACTTCACCCATGCGGTCGATCAGTTCGGGCGAGACGTTCGTTCTCGGCAGTGTAACGATACGCTGTGAGAAGAGCAGCGCGACCAGAAAGCTCACACCGAGCCCGATCGCGATCGGCGTCTGCAGCGTCCCTTTGTCGCGCATCTCCTGCCCGGCGCCCATATTGAGCAGCATGATCACGAACAGGAACAGAACCATGATCGCGCCCGCGTAGACAATAATTTGCACGGCGGCGATGAACTGCGCGGAGAGCGTGATATAGAAGACTGCAATAGACAGAAAAGTCGCAACCAGGCATAATGCGCTGCGGATCGGGTTGCGGGAACGCACCATCACGAGCGAGGCAACGACAGAAATTATCGCCAGAAGCCAGAATATCGCGAGTTGGGGAGTCATGGGATCGGTATATCCTTCGGCTTTTCTTCCGGCGGAACAAGACTTGGCATCTCGGCACCGGTGACGGGTTTGCTCGCGCCATTCCCGTTGGCATCTGTTGCGTTGGCTCGCTCGCTCGTCATGAGTGCAGGGACTTTTTCCGTAACGGGTTCGGGCGTGACGATGTAGCGCGTAGTCGTCGGCAGCAGCGGCGAATTTTTCTGCTCGGCAATCGTGTCGCGTATCAAACTATAGCCCGAAAGCAGAAACAGCCAGAATAGTCCGAGCGGCAGCATTTTCTTCCAGCCGAGGTTCATCAGCGCGTCGTAACGCAGGCGCGGCAGCGTCGCGCGCAGCCACGTATAAAGGAAAATGCCCATCATGATCTTGAGTATGTACCAGACAAAACCGGGCACGATATGCAGGATGGCAAGGTTGAGCGGGGGAAGCGAGCCGCCCCAGAACAGCGCGGCGTTCAGCGCGGAAACGACCAGCATATTCACGTATTCGCCCGCGAAAAAGGTCGCGAACTTCATCGACGAGTATTCGGTATGGAACCCGGCAACGAGTTCCGATTCGGCTTCCGGCAGGTCGAACGGAGCGCGGTTGGTCTCGGCGATCATCGAGATCGTGTAGAGGATCACCGGAATGATCAGACTCTGCAGCCAGAACCATGAGAAGACGCTGCCGCGCAGAAACTCCGGAGCCGCTTTGATTCCGAACGGCAGTTGGTTCTGCGCCTCGACGATATCGCTCAGTTTCAGCGAACCGGCGAGCACGACGACACACAGGATCGCCATGCCCATCGACAGCTCATAGCTGATGAGCTGTGCTGAGGCGCGCAGCCCGCCGATCAGCGAGTATTTGTTGTTGGATGCCCAGCCCGCGAGTACGATTCCGTAGACGCCGAGCGAAGACATCGCCAGAATATAAAGCAGTCCGACATTCACATCCCCGACGGTGACCGGAATGCGGAAGAGCGTGCCATCGCCGTGCCGGAAGGTCAGGTTCTGCGCCGGAAGTACCGCTCCTGCCGATAGCGCAATCAGCATCGTCAGGAAAGGCGCGAGATAATACAGCCGGATATCAACGCTTTTCGGAAGAAAGTCTTCCTTGAAGAAGAGCTTCAGCACGTCCGCCGCCGCCTGCAATAAGCCGCGTGGACCGACACGGTTTGGACCGATGCGATCCTGCATCAGCGCGATCACGACGCGCTCGATCCAGATCAGCATCGGCAGGATACCGAGGATGAAACCGAGCGTTCCAGCGATGGCAACGTATGGCACGAAGCTCGGCAGATGGAGATTCTGACCGAACCACGTGACATTTTCCGGCAGTATGAACGCATTGAACAGCGATTCGAACAATACCTGGCTCCTGGCTACCTTAGAGTACAGTGAAGAAGGTACAGTTAGGCGATACTTGCTTCGTTTTGTCGGGCAGGTGCGTTATAAGGCACTATAACGACGGAGTCGGGTAGGCCGCCACCCTCCGGGTAGCTCCAGCGAACACCGCCTTCATCGAGCGATTTGAGCGTGATGTCGGCATAGACAGGGACATTGGCGGCGATGTCGCGCAGAATATCACGTGCCGAAAAATAGGGTGCGCCTCCCGCAAGCTGCGTCGCCACCTCGGTGAAAACCAGCCAGTCCGCCTTGACTTCCGGTCCGATATTGAAGGCTCTGTAGATGCGCTGTATACGCCGCTCACAGTTCGTATACGTGCCGTCTTTTTCGGCGAGGCTCGCGACTGGCAGCACGAGATCGGCTCGCAGCGCCGTTTCCGTCATTGTTAGTTCATTGACGACGACAAACGGGCAGGCGTCCAATGCGCGTTCGACGAGCGGCAAGTCATGATATTTGGCGGCGAGATCGGCGCCGACGATCCAGAGCATATCGAGTTTGCCGTTCGCAGCTTCCTGCAGCATCTGGTTCGTGTTCAGTCCGGGTTTCGAAACAGGCAGATAGCCGGGCGCCACATCGGGCAGTACACCCATATCCATCGCACCCTGCGTGTTGCATTCCAGCCCCGGCACATTCAGGTTTCCCTGACTTCCAGCGGCAACGAGGAGATTGCCGAGCGCGGAGACGATATCCTCATAATAAGGATGCTCTGTGACCGTTTTGCCTGCCAGTATCGCCATCGGACCGCGCGCCAGCAGTCGGGCGGCGGCGGTGATTTGAGTTGCGGGAACGCCCGTTTCCGTTCCTGCCTTTTCAGGGGTCCACTCGCCGACCGCATTCTTGAGCGAACTGAGATCGAGCGTCGGCTGCTCCGGAAGCAGGTTCTCGGCGAACATCACGTTCAGCAGTCCGTTCAGCAGCGCGATTTCGGTTCCGGGGCGATAGATCATCTCAACAGCGGCGAAATCGCCGACACGCACCGTGTCTGTCTCGACTCGCGTTACCGCGTTGACGACCGCCGCGCCCTTGAAGCGCCATGCTTTACGGATGCGAAGGAACAGTATCGGCTGCTCGTCGACGAGGTCGGAGCCGAGTATGAAAATCGACTTCATTTTTTCGAGGTCTTCGATACTGTTGCCCATGCCATGAAAACCGAACCGTGCGAAGAGCGGGGCGTTGGTCGAGCCCTGATTTCGTCCGGTGCGCGAGTCGATATTGTTCGACTTCAGCGCCTCGCGGAAGAGTTTCTGGAAGGCAAAGTTGTCTTCATTGGTCAGCCTTGCGCCGCCGATTCCCCCTGCTCTTCCATTCGCCGCCCTCGCTTTGTCAAGGATCAGCCGGTACGCGGTTCCCCAGTCGACCGGAACGAACTTCCCGTTCTGACGGAGCATCGGGGTCTGAAGCCGGGTGGGAGACGAGACATAATCGTGTCCAAACTTGCCTTTATCGCACGTCCATTCTTCGTTGATGGCTTCGTTCAGACGGGCATTGACCCGCACGAGTTGATCCATGCGGTAGTCGATTTTGATGTTACAGCCGTTCGAACATTTTGAGCAGACGGATCGCTGTGTCAGCAGATCCCACGGGCGCGCCTTGAAGCGATAAGGTCGTGAGAGCAGCGCTCCGACCGGGCAGAGTTCGATCACGTTGCCGCTGAACTTGCTCTGGTATTTGGTCTGTGCGAAAGTTCCGACCTCGATATCCGAGCCGCGTTTCAGGAACGCAAGCTGCGAATCGCCGCTGATGTCTTCCGTGAAGCGCGTACAGCGTGCGCACTGAATACATCTCTCACGGTCGAAAACGACGTATTCTGACAGCGGATAGGCTTTCGGGTAGTGCCGTTTCTCCTCAATGAAGCGCGTGGTGGATGCGCCGTAGAAAAGCGTGTTGTTTTGCAGCGGGCACTCGCCGCCGCGATCGCAGACCGGGCAGTCGAGTGGGTGATTGATCAGCAGAAACTCAAGTACGCCTTTGCGATCTTTGATGATACCGGGCGTTTCGGTTTCGATGACCATGCCCTCAGAGGCGGGCAGCGTGCACGCCGTCTGCGGCTTGGGCATCTTGCGAACCGAGCCATCGGGTGCGGTCGTCGCGACTTCGACAAGACACATCCGGCAGTTCGCGGCGTCGCCTTTCGAGAGACGCGGATGATAACAGAAAAATGGAATGTCGAGCTGCAGGCGTTTTGCCGACTCGATGATATTCTCGCCCTTGGGAACCTGCAACGCGGTTCCGTTGATCTTGATATTGACCAGATCGGGCGAAAGCGTATTCAGCGAGGCTTCGGTTAGTGTCAGTTTACTTTCGGACATGATTACGCGACCTTTGAAACCTCTTTTTACACATTTACCGGTTATGAGTGTACCGTATTTACGCTGTATTGACGCAGAATTACACGCGATAATGGGAGTGAACCTGTTCGATTACCTTCAGGCTGTCACGCGTGATATCAGATAGTTTGACGACCTCATAGCCAGCGACACCGGTGTTCAGCGTGTCGTGGATCGGATCGACCCAGCGTGCTGGCAAGGCTTTGCGCCCGAGTAGAATGCCCATGATCGAGCCGACGGTTGCACCATTACAGTCGGTGTCGAAACAGGGCTGCACTGCGCGACAGATGCTTTTGGCGTAGTTGCCCTCGCCCCAGAGCAGGCCTGTGGCGACGATCATCGCATTCGAGATCGTGTGAGTCCAGTCGTACCAGCGATCTTCGTGCCAGATTTCGTGAATACGGTAGACAGTCGTATCATAATCTACTTCGACTTCGTGCCATTCGAGAATGTCTTCGATCGCCGAAGTGAGGCGGCTCCGCTCCGGTATTTGCGCGAGACCAGCACGGATTATCGTCGGGATATCGTCGGAAACGAACGCTGCTGCGATCATTGCCGCAGCCCACATTTCGCCATAAATTCCGTTTTTGACGTGCGAAAGGCTGGCGTCGCGGAAGGCGAATTCGGCGGCGAGTTCTGGGTTTCCGGCGGCGGCATAGCCCCAGAAATCGGCACGTATCTGTGCTCCGATCCACTCACGGTAGGGATTTCGGAACTCTGCGGTCTTCGGCGGCTGAATGCCTTCATCGAAGTTGCGGTACGCGACCCTCTCTGCCGTACAGGTGTGCAGGAGCGGAATATCACTCTGCCAGAACCGCGCGACATCGGCAGTTGTGAAGTTCGCGCCGTGCTTATTCATGATCGCCAGACCGGTCGTCGTATAGTTGGTGTCATCGTCTTCGGGCATCGAATCGATACGATCCACGAAGAATTTGGCGAGCCATTCCTCTTTGTCGAGATCGTATTTTGCGCGGACTTCCGGCGTCGCGATATCCAGCCTTAGAAAATCAGAGAGGGGATATCGGTTCAGGTCCTTCAGGTAGCCCAGCATCTTCGGACGCCGCCAGCCTTCGGTCGGTTTACCAAGCAGACAGCCGACACAGCGCCCGGTCCAGGCGCCATACACTTTATCCTCGAGTTCGGCAGCGGTGAGTGACAGAGAAGGCAGTTTCGGTGTGCTGCGCGGACGCGCAGCGCGTATGCTTTCGAAGTCGGACGGTTCTACAAATGCAAAGCCAGATTTGACAGGCAGCGTGATCGTCGTATCCAGCAGCTTTTCGGCTTCGGGCTGGTTCGTCTCGTCTTCGAGGTCGAGGCTGAGCACGCGGGCAAACTGATCTTCGACGCTGCTGAGGTCGCGCCCCTCCTGCTCACACTGCAGCCGTTCCGTCTCGATATCCGTTTTGCTGAGGTACAGCCACTGGTGTCTCAACACGCACTCCTTCGCACCAATGTATTTTTACTGACCATGTTGTACGCGCACGATGCTATTGTCGTCAGGGTCGACAAGAACAATCAAACCACCTCCGCGACGACTGAATGTCTGATGCGGACCGTAGGTCACTTCCCAAACATTTTTACCCTCTACAGTGCGGAAGGATAGGTTGAGCAGCTCATCCACCTCATTTAGTCCCGCCTCTTGAGCTTCCTGGTTTGCTGAGGCAATTACGGAAGCAAGTGAAACGACAACTTCATCATGAGGCCTAGAAGGCGATGAGTTCTCTGACACAACATTACCTCCAACACACTGCTGACTTCGAATGCGTGATGCCGACTCCAACGTCGTTTCTATCTGCCAACAGGCTTTATGCGATCCAAAACTGGTATGATTCGCTGGGATCCGTCCAGAATTTTCAAGGCGATACTATGAAAGCGCGCGATTTCATCCGGTCGAAAGACTCCCGCGACCGCCGGTACTGTCCAACTGCCATCGGGATTTTGGAAGGGATATTCTGTGTTTCTCCCAAATTGCTTTCCTGGCGCAGGCTGCCTTGGAGCAAGACCGGAAAGAGCCGCGATCTCGCTTCGATGATACTCCGATAGCATGCGCTTGATGCGCTCTTCGACTTCGCGAAGTTCCACCCTGCGTGGCAAGTGGAGCAGCGCCGCAATGTAAATATCGACCTCATGATTGAACCTGAGTTTGACACCTGATGCCCCAATGTTGTTCAAACCCGATACAACGCCTTTGACAGCTTTTTCAACGGTCTGCTGGTACTTGGCAATAATATGGCAGTTCATCGCCGGGTCGGTCAGTTTACGCAAGTGTTCCGCACAATCATAATCCGAAGACGCTTGCCGCAGCCATAAACTGGCGGAGGGTTCACTTTTACGCACGGATAGCCAACATTAACTCGTCACCGATACCTGGCACACAGAACATCATCTCGGAGCGCCCCATTTGAACCGCATCGCGTATCTCTTTTGCCAGCTGCCACTTTTCCATTAGCGCGGTACGAAGTTCATTCGGGCTTGTCAGGGTCAGACGCAGCCACCTACCTGCCGGTATATCCACGCCAGCAGTGGCCGAAAATGCTACCTCGAACAACTCCTTGTTCTCATCAACCCTACCTTCAGCGAAGTTTTCAGTGACTTCAAGAAGAAATACGTCTTCCTTATCGCGATCAGGCGCATAGTAGAGTGCGAGCAGTAACGGCTGATCTTCGATCTCCAAATGCTCCGCTACGAGTTTCCGCACCATCTCGCGATAGGCGGGAAAAGTCTGTACAATCGCTGTCGTCATTTTACCCTCCACTGATATTACTCGCCAAAAATCGGAAAGATCGTCGAAGCCGGCGTCTCAGGCGGCGGTCAACGAGAGCAGCGGGTTTAGAACGTGCGGCGTCGGTGGAACGCTGCGGTCACCGAGCGGCGAGCGTTTGTTCGCGATCCAGTACTCGAACTCAGGGCGGAACGACTTGATCGCGGCGATGATCGGCCAGCAGGCGGCGTCACCGAGCCCGCAGTACGAGCGTCCGTCGATCTGGCTGCACACGTCGAGCAGCATATCGATATCGCCGGGTTGCCCACCGCCCGACGTGATGCGGTCGAGGATTTTGTAGAGCCAGCGCGTGCCTTCGCGGCAGGGCGTACACTTACCGCAGGACTCGTGCATATAGAACTCGGAAGTGCGTTTCATCAGCAGCACGATGTCGGTCAGATCATTGAACACCATGAAGCCGCCAGAGCCGAGCAGTGTGCCGTTCGCACCGCAGCCCTCGTAGTCGAGCGTGACCTTCTCAAGTTTGTCTGCGGGCAGGATCGGAACTGAAGAGCCGCCGGGAATCACCGCTTTCAGCCGCCCGTTGACCACGCCGCCCGCCAGTTCGATCAGTTCTAGTAGCGGTGTGCCCATCTCGACTTCGTAGTTGGCGGGTTTGGCAACGTGCCCGCTGACGGACATGATCTTCGTGCCCTTGCTCTTCTCGGTGCCATATTTCGCATACTCTTCGCCGCCGTTCGCCAGTATCCACGTCGCCGCCGCGTAGGTCTCAACATTGTTGACGAGCGTCGGTAGTCCCCAGAGTCCCGAGACGACCGGGAATGGCGCATGCGGGAATTTCAGGCGCGGATTGCCGCGCTCGCCCATCAGACTGCTCATCAGCGCAGACTCTTCGCCGCACTCGTAGCTGCCCGCTCCAAGATGAATATACAGGTCGTAGTTGAAGCCGGTGCCGAGAATGTTTTTACCGAGATAGCCCTGCGCATACGCCTGATCGATAGCTTTACGGATCTGCCAGGCGGGCTCGACATACTCGCCGCGAATATAGATGTAGCCGACCGAACTGTAGGTCGCGTAGCCTGCGATCGTCATGCCCTCGATCACGCTGAAAGCGGTTTTGAGCATCAGTTCGCGATCTTTGAAGGTTCCGGGCTCGCCCTCGTCCGCATTACATATAATGTAGTGCGGCTTATCGGCGTTCTTCGGCATACCGTTCCATTTGAGTCCGCCGGTCGGCACACCTGCACCGCCGCGCCCGCGCAGACCCGCAAGCTTGACGTCCTCGATCACCGCCTGCGGCTCCATTGCCAGGGCGCGCTTCAGACCTTTATAACCATTATTATTCAGGTATACGTCCAGGTTGTTGATGCCTGGAACGCTGCGATTTGCAAACAACAAATTTAGGATGCCCATTGCGGTAACCTTCTAAATCAAAAATAACAAGAGACTGACGGCACTGTGTAAGTCAGAGCATCGGGCCGGCGGGGTCCTCGAGCTGTTGGGCGGAGCGGCTGCCACCGCCGGTTTTGCTTGATCCGGGGATGTGGATTTTAACGATCGCGTCGGCGAGTTTGGTCGGCGTATAGCCTTCGCTCTTACGGAGTTCATCGATCAGGTTCATCACATTGTCGGCGGTCAGGTTTGTAAAATAGTGATCGCCGACCTGCGCGACGGTTGCCGCGCCGCAGAAGTTCAGGCACTCCGCCTCACCAAGCGTAAATTCGCCGTCGGCAGTTGTCTGTCCGACGCTGACACCGAGTTCGTGTTCGAGCTTATGGACGATGTCGTACGCCCCGAGCACCGCACAGGTGAGACAGGTGCAGATTTCGAGGTGGTGACGACCGCGCGGCCGCAGGTTGTACATCGTGTAGAAAGTCGCAACGCCTTCGACCTCGGAAAACGAGAGCCCCAGTCGATCCGCAACTTCATGGATCGCCGCCGGGGGCAAAAAGCCGCCATATTCGCGCTGAGCGATCCAGAGACCTGGCAGGCAAGCCGCTTTGCGCTCCGGGTAGTGCGTTGCGATCTCTTCGAGTTCTGCAATCGCTTCGGCAGAGAAGCGTGGTTCTGTTGCGGGTTCGGGCAGCGGCTGCCGTGGTCCCAGCGAAATCGAAATTGAGGAAGACATTGCATTAACTTTCGTATGAACTGCAAACTTAATCAGCTGTTCAAGACCCTGTATCGCGTCCGAAGGACGCTCGGAATATAAGATGAGGCACATACCTCTGAATCATGCGCGAAGCAGAACGTGCCGCCTTTGCCAGCCGGATCGGGGTTTCAACCCTGGGGCACGAAGTGCCAGCCAGACGAGGGTTTCAACCCTGGAGAAACCTATCGACCAGCAGATTACCGGTCTATTTCACCCAGGATGATGTCGATGCTGCCGATGACCGAAACGACGTCCGCAATCACGCGTCCCTCGCACATACTCGCCAGTGCCTGCAAATTCATAAAACAGGGCGGCCGCTGGTGAACGCGGTAGGGACGGTTCGAGCCATCGCTTACGATGTTGAATCCCATCTCGCCCTTGGGCGATTCGACGGCAACGAACGCCTCGCCGACCGGCGGATGAAAGCCTTCTGTCCAGAGCTTGAAATGGTGAATCACCGACTCCATGCTGTTGTCGAGTTCGGTGCGCGGCGGCGGCACGACCTTGCGATCGTCCGAGTTTATCGGTCCCGTCGGAAGGGTTTCGATACACTGTTTGATGATCTCGCGGCTCTGGTACATTTCCGCCATGCGAACACGATAACGGTCGTAGACATCGCTGAACTCGCCGATCGGCACATGAAATGTATAGTGTTCGTAGCCGCTGTAGGGCAGCGCTTTACGGACATCGAAGTCGACACCGGCAGCCCGCAGCGTCGGCCCACTGACGCCGAGCGCAAGGCACTCTTCGATCGAGATCGTGCCGATACCCTGCGTACGGTCTCGATAAATCGGGTTGGCGTTGAGCAGGGTTTCGATCTCATCGAGCCCGCGCGGGAAGCTGTCGACAAAGGATTTAGTACGCTCCAGCCAGCCCTCCGGCGCATCGCCGCGCAGTCCGCCTGGCACGATCCACGAGGGCATCATACGCGCGCCCGACATCATTTCGACGAGGTCGAGTATCAGTTCGCGCTGCTTGAAAGCGTAGAAATAGATCGTGAGCGCACCGAGATCGAGCAGGTGTGTACCGACCCAGACGAGGTGGCTTGCGATCCGCTGCAATTCCATAAGCAGTACCCGCAGGGCTTTGCCGCGCGGAGGCGGCTCGATGCCGAGCAGCTTCTCCGTCGAGAGCGAAAAGGCGGCGTTGTTGATCAGGGCGGAGACGTAGTCGATGCGGTCGGTGAGCGGAACCGCCTTCATATATGTCTGATACTCGATCGTTTTTTCGATGCCCGTATGGACGTAGCCGATGTGCGGGGTGGCGCGTACGATCGTCTCGCCATCGAGTTCGAGTACGACGCGCAGCACACCATGCGTACTCGGGTGCTGCGGACCCATGTTGACGACCATCGTGGTATCGTCAAGGGCGTCGAGCTGCACTCCCTGCGCATTCAGGCTGTTCGTATTCAGTTCTGCAAGGCGTGTACTGTCGATTGCCATGTTTGTTGTTCCGTATCACATCGCACCGCTAAATACTGCTCCTGCTTCCCCTCCTTTGCTTTTTTCAAGGAGGGGGTCAGGGGGTGATGCATCTGCTCGGCTTTATCTCTTCGAGAAGCCAGAGGCGGTTCCTCAACCCGGCTAATCTGTTATTCGCCGGGTTTTCGTGCGGGCGGCAGCAACGTTCCGGGACCTTTGTCGGGCGTCGGTGTGCGCGCATGACCGCTGAATCGCTCACCCTGCACATCGCCGGTCTTGCCGTAGTATGATTCACCGGGATGCTGTACCTGCACCTCACCAATTGTGGGTCCAAATTTGCCCTCGGTAAACCGGATGCGCTCGCCTCCGAGCGGAAAGTCTTTGCGCTGCGGATGCCCTACCCAGTCTTCCGACATCAGTATGCGGCGCAGATCGGGATGGCCGCTGAACCGTACGCCGAACATATCGAAGATCTCTCGCTCCGGAAAGTTTGCGCCGATATACACGC
>Ga0123338_10005158_pt1 | contig 11257 bp, 12 predicted proteins | sample grotaG_FD_89793 | JGI IMG/M metagenome (GOLD analysis project Ga0123338, IMG submission 89793) | Glacier valley bacterial and archeal communities from Borup Fiord, Nunavut, Canada, to study Microbial Dark Matter (Phase II) -... | ecosystem: Environmental > Aquatic > Freshwater > Ice > Glacier ...
CGCATTCCGGTTGAATGACTGATCTTTCGTCTAGTCCGGCGCTCGTCCGAGGGCGGGTGACGTGCCGCGCGGCGTGCCGTATGATACGGCAATCACTTGAACCTATGGAGCAACCCCTCATGTCCGAAACCCTGATGAATTTCTCGAATGCCCTTGCAGAAACCGTCGCGAAGGCCGCAAATGCGACCGTCCGTGTCGAAGCGCGCCGCCGTCTCTCAGCGACGGGCATCCTCTGGCAGCCAGGCGTCGTCGTCACGGCCAACCACGTCGTCGAAAAAGACGAAAACATCCGTATAGGTCTGCCGACTGGTGAAACCGTCGATGCAACCCTCGCCGGGCGCGACCCCTCGACCGATCTGGCCGTCCTCAAGTTCAACGGCAACGGCTCCGCTTTCGAGCGCGTCTCCTTCGATGCGTTGAAGGTCGGCCACCTCGTCCTCGCGATTGGCCGTCCAGGTAAGGATGTCCTCTCCACGCTCGGCATCGTCTCCGCACTCGGTCGGGATGGCGGCACGCGCGGCGGCGTCCTCGATACCTACGTGCAAACCGATGTCGAAATGTTCCCTGGCTTCTCCGGTGGTCCGCTGGTCGATGCCAACGGCGCATTGATCGGCATGAACACGTCCGCGATGCGCGACACCAGCCTGACGATCCCGACTGCGACCCTCGCGCGGGTGGTTGATACGCTGCTCCAGCACGGCAAGGTCAAGCAAGGCTATCTGGGCGTTGGCGCACAGCCGATCCGCTTGCAAAATGCGTTGCGTGAAATGGCCGGGCAGGAAACAGGTTTGTTGATCGTCTCCATCGAGAACGACAGCCCGGCGGATAAGGGCGGCCTGCTCGTCGGTGATACGCTGATCAGCTTCGGCGGGCATTCAGTGAGCGGCATGGATGACCTCGCAGCGGCACTCGCGGCGCATGGCGTCGGCACGGCGACCAGCGCGACCGTTCTGCGCGGCGGCCAGAAGGCGGAACTTTCCGTCACGATTGGCGAGCGCGCGTAATTACGTAATGCGGGGCTAAAGCCGCTGCTACGTCCCGCTTTTGCTGTTTTTGGAGAAGCGGGAGCGTAGTAGCCCGGTCCATTCATGACCGAATAGTTGGACAGCAAACTGGGCGGACATATCAGTTCGCCTCTACAAAACACGCGCCGCCTGTCAAATCTACGCATTCGGCTGGCGGCGATACCCCGGAGAACCTCATGTCTCTCTCTGAACTCAATCAGGATATGTCTAATGTGATCGAGAACGTCCGGCGCAGCCTCGTCCGCATTAATTACGGCGAAGGTAATGGCGCGGGGACGATCTGGCACGCGGACGGCCTCATCATTACCAACGCGCATGTCGTCGGCGGCCTCGACACGATGCGCGGCTATCGGCGTCCACGTGCGGCGTCCGGTCCCGTCACCCCGACGGTCACGCTTGCCGATGGGCGCAAGCTGAACGCGCGCATCCTCGCGATGGATACCGAGCGTGACCTCGCGGCCTTGAGCATTGAAGCGACCGATCTGCCGACCATCGCGCTTGGTGATTCGCGTGCGCTGCGTCCCGGCCAGTGGGTCTTCGCGGTCGGCCATCCCTGGGGCGTGGTCGGCGCGGCGAGCGGTGGCGTGGTCATCGGCGCGGGCGAAGACCTGCCGGAGATCACCAACGGCAAGGATTGGGTCGTGATCAACCTGAAAGTGCGTCCCGGCAATTCAGGTGGTCCGCTGGTCGATGCGGGCGGGCGGCTGGTAGGCGTGAATACGCTGCTCACCGGGAATCAGGTGGGCGCAGCCATTCCAACACACTTGATAAAAGCGTTCCTCAGGGATGCACTGGGTACGCCTGTGGCGAATTGTAGGTGTTCCTAGTTTGTGATAGTAGGTTCCTAGTACCCAGTCAACGTAGATATAATGGATACAAACTCGCGTTTTAAGCGTGAATTGTACAAATTATATCCATCAAAACTATACTGGCTGGGTACTAGTTGGTGATAGCCGGTTCCAAGTGCGTGATAGTGGGAACCTGCGTCAGCGAGCAATAACGGGTGGTTCCACACCCACTAGGAACCAAGCTGTTGTGGATACTCCGGCAACGCGCTCAAAGTGTTTCAATAAACAGACTGTTCAGCAGCCGTAGGGATGCGGAGTTAATCATCCATCGGCGTTCTCATTGTCCAGAAGTGGGCGTCTACACCCCGTTGTGGGACCGGGGGTAGACGATGCCACCGCTACCTGTTTCGACGCGACGAGGTGGCTCTCTATGCGCCTGCCAATCGGCTCACCGCGCCGCAGGCGGCAAAGCTGATGGACATAAGCCCGTCCCATCTGGTCGCGCTGATCAGAGCGGGGAAGATCAAGCCAGCGTCCGGTCCCGGCATCGACAAGATGGGACAGTACCTGTTCTTGCGCAGCCATCTCGCGAGCAACTCAGACCAAATTTGAAATATAAGTAATGCCATTGAGCAGGTCAAGGAGAGCATCGGCACTACTGACAAAACGAAAGCGCTTGAGGGAACTACCTCTGGCGCTTTTTATTGGTGTACTTGCGTCTCGGACGCTACTTGGCGAGCAAATCTTCGGCCATGACTGAGCCCCAGACGACTTTCCATGTAGTTCCGTCCCACAGCATGTCGAGCGTGATTGCGGTGTGTGCCCGATCATATGGTTTCGGATCGGTTTTGAGAATTTTGCCAGTCGCCGCATCAATGATCGCGTGTTCACCGCCATACCAAAGATCCACAATGGTGCAAGTTGTAGCGCTTTTGCAAGCTACAACAGCGACTTTATGCAGACCGCCTTGCAATCTACCGTAAACTGGTACATCAGGCAGTCGAGGAGGGAGCGGCATGCCAAAAGCAGGCAGTGTTGTGTACTCTGGGTTGAATGACGGATTGGGTGAGCTGTACCAGTTCTTGCGCGCAATTGACCATGCATCGTAGAGAGCGTTGACAACGTTCTTGTCGGCTACGATCTTGCCATTCACGATTGTCCCCGGTAAAAGTTTGCCCTTATTGGGTCCTTCGGTGATCTGTACCATGCTCCAGGTGAAGGGTGCTGGCGTGAAGGTCGGGTAGAACGGTGTCGAAGTAGAACGTTCTGTTCCTGCCATTGTCGCGCCAACTGTGCCTATCGGTGTGGCAGTCTCGTCCGTCGCGCGGGTAACGCTCAGGCTCATAGCGGCTGCACAGAACACGAACAGGAATACCGCAACACTCACTCTAAAAAATATGCGTCTCATCATCGGTCCTCCCTGAATTGGCACGGTAGAACAACCGCGTGACAAGTATATCAAGTATTGCACAAAATTTTGTGTAGAGTTGCATGGCTCGTGCGGATAACGTTCGCTCGCCATGAACAAGAGCGAACTGCAAGTCTTCGCAGACGAAATCCGCACCCGCCGCCTCGCGCTGGGATTGAGCCAAGAGGACTTGGCAGAACGCGCCGGGCTACACCGCAACTCTGTCGGGTTAGTGGAACGTGGCAAACACGCGCTTGGCTTGCTCGCGCTGCTACGACTGGCCGATGCACTGGGCGTAAATGCGAGCGAGTTGCTGGCGGTTTTTGACAAGCCGCGAGAGACATGAGCCTTGCGCCCACGCGTGCATCGAAGCGCGAGTCGCGGTGATCACTATCGCATTACTCAGTTTTGTGTCCGGTAACGGCTGCGCCGCCTAGCGCATGTGTTCCTGTCTTCTTGCGTCTCGAACTCCTTGAGCGATCCTAGACAGCAATACAGATACACTCCAAGCGAAAACCGCAAAAATTGATGGTGAAAACGCGATAGGTTTTCTGCCAAGCGTGCCGGAGGCTTGTACTGCTCCGTACACTACTTGGTAGGAAGAATCATGAATTCAGTAGTCGATGTGGTGCCAACGAATGGAAAAAAATAAGCATTATAAAAATATTCGCGGTCGTGATTCTATGCTTGTGTCTCGGCAAAAACCTTGTAAAAAGCACGGAGACTACTGCGCAATAACAGGATTTGAATTGCGAGTACCAGCAAAATAATGATATATAACTCAGCCGCTTTAGTCATAAACGTGACGAAAAAAAACTTGCGGACGCAGTCACCAAGATCCCGATATAGAGAATTTCTTGGACGAGCGCAGTTGATGTCGTTTTGCGGAAAAAGTTCGTTGTACCTACCAAACTGAAAAGCTGGACGATTAATACTGGAAAAGAGTTGACCTCCTTAAAGTATCGCTCGATCTGTTCGCGGTCTGCCTTTCGCTGAATAATTACCATCGTAACGACAATGAAAAACAGAGCGGAAACCAAAGCGACTCCGATACCACTATACATTAGCAACAGCATCGCCAAAGTCCCGATAGTCATGGCTCAATATCCTGGCTTGAAGTCCACGTCTTGACCATGATAGGTTGCAAGGTTGTCCAACGTGTTGACGAACGAATAGGCGAAAATTCTTCCATAAACACTCAGACCAGGTATAGCGAATGCGAAAAGCGCGTTCAGACCATTAGCCCGCGCCACATATGCAGTCTCATCTTTTGAGAGAGATGATACTGACTGTCCAGTTGTCATGTGGAGAACAATCACCTTGGATATGATCGAGACGGCTGACTATAACCCATAGATGCAGAAAGCAATTCCAAGCTTAAAGTAGAATTTAATCAGTCGACCCATAATTAAGGCAAAATAGGTCTCGCCGCCTCACATAGAATGATTTGAAATTAGGTGGGCGTGGGCGTTAGCGCCGATGTTTCGACGTCCGACTCTACAACGTTGGTGCGCCGGCGACTGCCCATTTGCATCGTTATCGAACCTCATCATGGCTTGGACGTGCTAATTTATTGATCATTCTTGCCTGTTGAACGTAGAGAAGGATGGCTACGAAAACAGTGCTTGCTAGCAGCGACACGGTACATGTAGCATACCCCTCTATTGGTATGAATGCGGGAGAGACAAACGCCACTGGTGCTACAAACAGCAAAAGAATCAGCTTGACAATAAAGATTGTCCATTCCCCCAATGGTCGGTTAGCTGTGTACCTGAAACCTAAATCGAAGAAGTCCACAATCGTTTTCAACGCGCGGTGATGGATCACGTAGCCGGTATACGCTTTCTCGCTGATACATGCTATACAAAGCCTGTGAAAGAAGAGTAGAACCAAGACATGAGTCCCGAGCAACCATGAAGGTGCTACAACGCCAAGAACAACGATTAATGCCATGTGGTCTGTGCCTGTCAGTTTGATATAGCGGTTACAGCAGCCGTCAACAGTGCATTCGCAAATATGGAAATTGGGTTCTTCACAGGAAGGGATGTTGTGAATGCCGCAAGTATTGCCGATCTGATTGTCTTGAAGCGCAGTCATATCACTGGTCGGACCGACGACGGGCCGCAGCTTGCCGTAAGATTGCTGTATCTCACATCAGCTTGGCAATTCATGCTTTCCTGCGCCTTGAATGCCATCGTATTCACCAATCACTTCCTTTGCAAGAAGCTTAGCTGGACATCATTCAACAGGCCATTTGCCTCTATCTGCTCAGCCCTTCTATCGCCCTTCCATCAATTGCATAAAGTCGAGTCTCATTATAGTAGCTTACCGCTCTAACTCGATTTAGCTCTGTGCATTAAGCGTAAATAGACTGCAATTACGATGATGTTTATTATGATATCTACAATAAAAATACTTAATGCAATTGCGAGGTAATTTCGCGTGTTAAAGAAATTGACTACAGCATTCAGGGGATCTAAAGACAATACGAAAAAAAACAGCGCGTGAAGGAGCCGTGCTGTGACCACGCTAGACAATGATCCAGTAAAGAATTGGTCACCTAAGCCAATCCCGCCTAATATCCGAAGTTTTCCACTGACCAAAGGCATTGTTGAGAAAAACCTCCGCAACATACCCTCATGATAAATACTTTTAGACACAACTTTCAAGAAAAGCAATGTTAGAGACGAGCATATACTCGCATACATCAAGCCGACTACTGTGGCGGCAAAAAACTGCGGTGAGTTTAATTCAATCATGTTGTACCTCTCTCAATTTGGCACATACGAGTTAATTCACCAATCCTTCTGTCGTTGAGGTGTACGGTGTAGCGTTTGACGATGAAACATAAACCTGGTGCTTTTACATTCCATTTTAGACAGTTTCACATGTCTCGACTACATAACTCCCGAATAAGCGGCAAGCAAACGCATCCGTCACATAACATGGAAAACGTCACGAAATCGTATTCGCATAACTCCAAGAGCTCGTAATGACGTTCAGTGCTGTGTTGACGAATGCACGCGAGAAAGATGAAGCAAGCAAATTTGTGTTGCCCAAGGTCACAGAATAGATGACGACCATTGCATTAACTGCGCCGATAGCTACTGCCGCACGTAAGCTCTCAAAGGACGTCGCTGTACTCCAATTTGATACCTCGGTGGCCATGAAGTATGTCAGTCCTACTGCCGCCGCTTGAGAAGACGCGAGGCCCATACTGAATCCTATCTGTGATGCGACAGTACGTGCAGCATTACCGATCAGGAATTGCAACCCTCCCGTGCTATTCTGAGTGAGGAATAATATGACATCACTTGAAGTCAATCCCCCCGTGATGCCACCAGCTATTCCACTCAGCACAAGATCCATCGGTTTGTACAATTTCGACCATACGGAGTCGTACACTGCCTGTGGCTGGCAGCCTATATTGCGTGCATCGCACATACTCAGAATTTTTCGAGTGATGTAGGATGTGAGCCACACTGATGCAATTCCATAACCGAGCAAACCGCCAAGGGTACCCTCCAACACGTTCTTGTAAAAAGTCCCTACAGAATTCCGCCATGTTTCGACAGCCTGTTTGTATAGTGCTTGGACGTCAATTAACCAATGACCCGATGGGTCGAGATTATTGATCGGATCGTCAGCAACATAAACGTATCTGTTATGTTCCCGCGTTCTATCAACAGCATTCGCTGCTGTATCTCGACTTTGAAAGCGTCCTAATTTGGGATCATACGACCGTGCTCGCATATAGTATGACGATGTGAACTGGTCGAAACGCTGTCCAGTATAGAGGTATGTAGTGGAGATCGTCTCGTTTCGTCCACGAATGCTGCCGAAGGCATCATAGACATAGCGGTTCAATACACCACCAGCGTTATCAGTTACAATGCGCGTGCTTCCTTGACCATCAAGCAAATAGTATTGCGTTGTACCACTTCGCTGCTGCGCGACGAGTTCCACTCCTGAAGGAATATAGGTGACAATAGGCACGCCCATCCCGTCACTCTCCTGAATGACATCTCCGTAGGGGGAGAGTTCGTCCCACAGATAGTTGGTGGTCGCGCCGTTCGCTATCTGCTGGGTACGATGTCCGGCGTAGTCGTAGGCGAATGTCACGCTCTGGCCGTTGGGCAGGCTCGCGCCGGTCATGCGGTCGCGGGCATTCCAAGTATAGGTCGTGACCGCACTATTTTCGGTGATGGTTGCGAGATTGCCACGCCCATCGTAGGTGTAGTCCGCAAACCCGCCGCTGGTCATCTGGTCGAGGTTGTTGTAGGTATAGGTCCATGTCGAGCCATTGGACGTTTGCGAGAGACGATTGCCCACCGCGTCGTAGGTCCACGCAAGCTGCCAGGGCAGGTTCAGACCGTTGTTCCCACCGCCACCGCCCACAGGCGTGTTCGTCGCGCCCAATGTCGCGGTCGCATTTGGCGTGCTGGTGGCGCCGCTGGGTGCAGTCGCGCTCGGCGGCACGAAGGTCGGTGTGCCGTTGCCACCCCCACTGCCTGTGTTCGTCGCCGTCGCGGTCGGCGTGCTACTCCCGCCGCTACCGCCTGAGCCACCTGCCGCGGTGCGCGTTTCCGTGAGCAGACGGTAGGCATCATCGTAGGTCCAGCTAATTGTCGAGCCGTCCTGCTCCGCGACAGAGAGGCGGTTGCCCGCCGCGCCGAGCGTGTAGGTGTAGCTCGCGAGCGGCTGCTGCGGTCCTTTGTGATGGACCATGCTCGTCAGACGGTTCAGCGCGTCGTAGCTGTAGTCGGTCTGCATACTACTCAGGAGCATTTTGCCCGTGCGGTTGCCTACCGCGTCATAGTTGTAAGTGGCGAGCGTACCCGTCCCGTTCGCGACCGTCTTCAGGCGATTGGCGTTGTCGTAGCTGTAGGAGAGCGTTCCCGCCGGGCTGCTCATGCCCGTGCGGTTGCCTACCGGGTCGTAGGTGTAGCCGATTGTCTGACCATTCGGCCGTACGACACTGGTGGTGCGGTTCTGCGCGTCGTAGGCGTAGGTCGTCGCCCCGCGCAAGCTGTCCGTGACCGTCTACTTGAAGCCGTTTGCGGTGTAGGCGAGCGTCACGCTCGTGCCGTTGAAGTAGCTCATCGTTGTCTGGCGGTTCAGCTTTCACGGAGGAACTTAACAACATCCCGCAAGACTAAAAACAATACTGTTCATCTTGGCATAATGGTCCCGGTTTGCAAGGCTGCATAGTTGTCGGTCGTGGTGACAACAAGATAGGCGTCATTTGCCAAAGAATGTTGGGTGCTGGTCCCTCCTCAATGTGCTGCACATAATTCGTCCAACTGATGGGACTGATAAAACGCATATCAGAAGAAGCCCGTAGCTCATAGAACATGCTACGCGCAGGATAGGTAAGGGGTGATATGGTATATAGATAGTAGAAATCATCGGAGACTAGAATAGCTTTTGCGCTAGCAGTCTCTTGTCGGAGTTGCTGAAAAATGTCATCCCAAGCTTTGATGTCCTCCCACGGCGCTAACTCCAAAAAGCGAGTCATATCGAAGGTACGGAACTTCCAACCTACCATACGTCTAATGATTGCGTCAGTACGGTAGCCCAAAAGTTCGGTTTCGAACTGATCACGTCTTGATAGAAGAGTCTGCGCAAATTTCTCTGGATTAGCGAACAGAAGTGCCAACGTACGACAATATTTCGCTAATGTGAATACATCATCCCCAACAAGAAACGCGGATTTGTGTCTTGGTCGGGCTAACCGACCAAAAAGCCAATCAAGCCATGTTACTGTGGGATACTGACACAAGTGGGAACCTGTTGCATCGAGATCGTCAACATTGAACGTCGAAAGTTGACGAGATATGACCATCTCCGCAAGATCGTCACTATATTCAGACAGAATACTAAGCATCTCACACCCTATTTGAACGGCAACCATACGCCTATCGTTGTTCCATCGGCATGTACAGGAGCATACTCCAGTATCTGACTTAATGGTATTCGAGTAAACGCAACTTCCGCTTCGGCCATCACTAATGGTGGTACCGGAAGTCTGAGGGATCGGTATGCTTCAATCACACTGTATCCATTGACGTTCGAGATTTTGTATATGTAGCCCTTGCCGTAGTCTGTCCCGAACGGTGCAGCACTCTCAGGTGAAGTTGAGGTTGATACATACTTCCCTTGATGGATTTCCCATGCCGAGTTAGTGATACCACCCTCGACATGTCCTACTATCTCTTCTGGTGCACCAGTAGCTCCTGGAACCCTGGGATTAAATCCACCTTCACGTTTAATTTCGCTGGGCTGTCTACTGTCTCCTCTATAGACGCAAGTATTGTGAACCAGCCAACGTTTGACGCCGACATAAAATGTATGGGCAGTGCGTACTGCCAAATTGAACATTTTCTGTGTACGGTCAATTAATTTGATGCCTGTTACTACACCGTAAGTCCCGTCGCTTGCCTTTACATGCTCACCGAGTTTTAGATCTCCAGCGGCGATCCAGCCAGCTTCCTCGGTGTAGAATGGGTGTTCCAGAGTTGTTTGTAATGTTTCATCATCCACGGTCAGGTGCAGAATGGATTGATCTACATTGACAAACACTTTGTCTATCGGATAAGTTCTGTTCTCGCCTGTAGACTCGTTGTAAGCTAATACGGTGTCACCGATTCGCAATTCACCGATGGGGATTTCTCCTCTCGGGGTCGCAATCAATGTATCTGCACTGAAACTGCATCCACCCGGCTCACCTCCACCACCCGGTCCAGCACTTGGATCACCTCCTCCAGTTCCTGATTGCGATGGACCATGCTGTGTTCCACCACCCGTTCCTCCATTACGTGAACCACCGGAACCATTAACATCGGGTGGATCCGACGGACCACGCGAACCCGGTGAACCGGAACGACCACCACTCCCCGCATCTGGGGGACCATCAACACCCCCATTCGTTCCACCATTCGGACTCGATGGGTCACCACCACCACTCGGGGGCGAGTCTATACCACCTGCACTGCCCGCGCTCACTCTCTTCGGTGGCATCAGTCCTCGATACACGAACCATCCAACAGCCGAACCCGCAATGATCGACGCAAGTTGACATACGCCGCTTATTCCGGAGGGATGATGTATCTCGTTGACCACCTGTTGAGCCAACAGGCTTGCCGCAACGCCTAATCCTACTATCGGGTTGTTGGCAAAAGCACCGCCGAACACCGCGCCTTGCAGTGTCGACTCAGCTATGAAGCGTTTGGCAGCATCGGCATCAAACTTGTAAGTCCCGCAAGTGTCGGTGAAAGTCGTGGCAACAACCAAGAGCGACGACCCGACGAAGCCGCCAGCTGCACCTGCCAATGCGCCTGCCGCAGCACGCTGGCTCCGGACCGTGAGACCATATGTACCCAAATTCAGGAACAATCCCGTCGGATCGGAGCCGTTTATCGGATTGTTCGCCGTGTAGACGTACCGGTTGAGCTCCAGTGGGTCGCCCGTGTCGAGAGCAGCGGGATCGCGGCTCAAAAAACGTCCCGTGGACGGTTCGTAGAGGCGTGCGCGCAAGTTGTACAAGCCGCTGAACGAGTCGAAGCGCTGTCCCGCATAACGATAATCGTTCGGGGTCGAACCGACGCGCGCCCGAGTTTCGCCGAATGCGTCGTAACTGTAGCGGTCCGTGACTGCTCCCGTAAAATCTGTCAAAGTGCGGACGCTGTTCTGGGCATCTTGCAGATAGTACGAAACAACGCCTCCTCGCTTCTGCGAGACGAGTTCGTTGTTGCCCAGAACGTAACTGGTTAGAAGTGTATCGGAAGAGTCGAACTCTGATACGACATCGCCGTACTGAGACGCCTCGTCCCAAACATACTGGAGGGAAGTGCTACCACTGGTTTGTCGGACACGTCGACCGTCTGTATCATACGCATAAGTCGTCGTACCGGTCGAATTAGTGATAGCTGTCGCTTTATCCCGTGCATCGAAAGTGTAGGTTGTTGCCGCATTTCCATCGCTGACGGAAATGAGATTGCCTCGCCCATCATAGCCATAATCCGAAAAGCCACCGC
>Ga0123338_10005162_pt1 | contig 11249 bp, 9 predicted proteins | sample grotaG_FD_89793 | JGI IMG/M metagenome (GOLD analysis project Ga0123338, IMG submission 89793) | Glacier valley bacterial and archeal communities from Borup Fiord, Nunavut, Canada, to study Microbial Dark Matter (Phase II) -... | ecosystem: Environmental > Aquatic > Freshwater > Ice > Glacier ...
CCTCCAACCCGGTAAGCTGGCACGCTTTGACATCGGTTTTATTGGGGTGGGCAACTCTGAAATCTCAAAGGATAAACTGTCCAGGTATGAACGAGAACAGGAAATAAGTGGTAATCGACATAATTCCGTAACCTTTATTGTGGTGGATCGTCTGCAGGCGACCAGCAAAACACAACAGGCTGCCGAGCGCATAGGGGCCGAGATCGTGCAGATGAGTATGCAATTTTGGCCGCGTGAACTCGCCCAGCGGTTGGGTAAGCGGTTGGGTGTGCAGCATGAGCTTCAGACCATGCCCGACAGCCAAATAGCAGGCTATTTACGAACGCAGTTAGCCACGATCCCCATCCAAGACTTTTTAGCTGACGTGTCGTTAGACCGATTGGAAAATGCCGTTGAACAGGATGAACCCGCAGGAGCAGAGCCTTAAAGCATGGGTACACGTATTCGGCGGTTGGTAAAGGCGCGTCGGTTTGGGGTAGCGGCACGAGGCACCGTGCCACATCAGCAGGGATTCGTCGCGCTGCCCCAACCTAGCGTTGCCCGCCCCCGCTCCGCATGGTGCCCGTGCCGCTACCCCCCTCACCACTCCCGACGCAACCCAGTGCCCAATCCTTGTGGCACTATCACGCTAACTCCGCGACCGTCCGGGGCAGCGGGCGAGTTGTGCAGCGGTAGCGTACCCCCGCGATCCGCATTCTGGGACCACCCGCCACCCCCGCGCACGCCGTGCGCTGCTACCGTACCCGCCCCAATGCGCGTTACCTTGCTTCGCAGAACACTAGGACTCACTCGCCACAGCACCAACCAGCAAAACCTCCGTTAATCTCCGTGTCTCCGTGTCTCCGTGTTGAGAAACCCGTCGTGGTGAAAAAGCGGCGGATCTGGTATGATAGAGAAGCTATGAGTGTCATTCATTTCTCTGCGCGCACCAAAGTGGCCCTGATTTGGGGCGGCGCGTTGCTGCTACTGGCCTTCCTCTATCTGGTGGGCTCCATCGTTACGCCGTTCATCTGGGCGGCAGTCACGGCCTATATCCTCAACGCGCTGGTGCGGGTGGCCCACGGGCGCATCGGTGGGCCACGCCCGCTGTGGGTGGTGCTGATCTATTTCGGCTTGGTCATGGGCCTGATCTGGGCGCTCACCGGCGTGGTGCCACTACTAGGGATGCAGGTGCGCCAGATCGTCGGCGAAGTGCCCAACTATGTGCGCCAAGTCACAGTCTTTTTGCAGGCCAACAACATCAACCTGGGCGGCGGGCGCGTCACCGAAGCGCAAATCACCGAGACCACGCGCCGGGGGTTGAGCGATGCTATGGGCCTGATGGGCAGCCGCGCCCCCGAACTGGCCCGCAACCTGTTCGAGGGGCTGCTGCACATCCTGATCTATCTGCTCGCCACCTTTTTTATCCTGCTGGGCGCGCCCAAAACGGTCAGCAATTTTCGCAGCCTGTTCAGCCCGCCCGTGCTGGACGAATTGGACCCCTGGTTTAAGCGCATCAATCACACGCTGATCTCCTACCTGCGCGGCCAGTTGCTGCTAGTAGCGGTGGTCAGCATCGCCACCTACATCGGCTTGAGCATCCTGGGGGTGCAGTTCGCGCTGGCCCTGGCGATCATGAGCGGCTTGGTGGAGACCATCCCCTATCTCGGCCCCTACGCGGCGGGCGCTATCGCCGTGCTGGTGGGGCTGACGCAAACCCAGCCCAACCACTTCGGCTGGCCGCCCTTGATGCTGGGGGCTGCCGTGGCGATCCTTTACACCGTGATCCGCCAAACCGAAGACAACTTGGTGATGCCGGTAGTGATCGGGCGCACGGTCGAACTGCACCCGCTAACCGTGCTGTTCATGGTGCTGGCCGGAGCCAGCGTGGCCGGCGTATTGGGCCTGCTGATCGCGGTGCCGGTGGCCGCGACGGTCAAAATCATCGCCGAGTTCCTCTGGCTGAAAATCCAGGAACCCCACCCGCCGGAAGCAGCCGAGCCTGCAGCCGTGATCGTGGCCGCACCGTTGGCAGAACCGGCGGCAACTGTCGCCCTTGTGTCCGGCCCGGTCGCTGCGCCCAGCCCTGCGGTGACGCACGACCCCCGTGCGGGCGATAGTGGGCGGGCCGCTCCCCCGGCCCCCGGTCACGCATGAGCGCCCTGCCCCGCACCGCCGACCCTGCCGTGCGCCGCGCGCCCTACCCGCCGCAGGCCGTCGAGATCCGCCTGGGCGGCCCCAGCACCCAGGCCGCCTGCTTGGCCCTTGACGACAGCTACGAGACCGGGCGGATGTGGCAGGTTGCACCACGCGCTTTCGACGAGCCCACCGGCCTCGCGCCGGGTGGAGCCGACACAGCGTTGGGCGTGATCCTGCAACCGCTGCGCTTGCCCCGCCCCTTGCACGAACCCGGCTTGGCCCAACTCCAGCCCCCCGCCGCCCGCCACGCAACCTGGCAAGCCGCCGACTGCATCCTCGTCGCCCTACGCGCCGGAGCCGCCGCCGCCCTGCCCCCGCCTGATACCGCCGACCCCGCCAATTCCACCGACCCTACTAACTCCATTCCGCATTCCGCATTCTGCATTCCGCATTCCGACCTGTGGGGCTTTGTTGTGCTGAATGCCCTCGCCAACACACATATCGGTTGGATCAGCGAACTGGCCGTGGCCCCCGAACAGCGCGGACGCGGCGTGGGCCGGATGTTGATCGAAGCCGCCCGCGCCTGGGCCGCCGCACCCCTCGAACACGGCGGCGGCGGGCAGTTGCGCGCCCTGGCGGTGCGCCTCTCGCCGCGCAACTACCCGGCGATCAACCTCGCCCGCCACGCCGGCTTCCAGTTCGCCGGCTACACCGACTACACCCCCGCCGGCGGCGACTTGCGCCTGTTCTTCCTTGCCCGCTTAGACTCTGTAATTTCATAACTTTTCACTATACAGGCACGGGAGCTTCTATACTGTTGAAAGGTTATATGTTTACAAATCCTAGGCAGCTAGGACGGTCCCTAATATCAACGATTGATGCCTCTTTGAGGAATAGTATGGTAGCTCCTGCGGTAGCCCGCCGCGCTGCGCTGTGACCGGCGCAGCAAGCCGATTTCGTCGTAGTAATGCAGCGTGCGAACCGAGAGTTCCGTCCGCTTCGCCGGGTAAGTGTTCAGTCTAACCCCCCGTCAGCCTGCGAAGGCAGGCGGCAGAGCGGTAGACGCGGCTTGAGCCGCCCGGCTTCGCCGGCACCCCCACGCGCAGTGCTTCCCCGACCAGCGCCCAACCCGCCGCGCCCCGCCCGGCACGGGGCACAACAACCGCATACACCCTCACGTAATGTCCGAGTCAAGCGGTTCCGCCCCCCTAGAGTATAAGCGGTCAGGGGTCGCCTATCCGCTAGACAACCCCTGACCGTGATCGGCGTTATATAGAATGGGCTGCGCTAGGCAGCCGGCCTGTCGCTAGTGCGTGATCTGGCACCAAGTGGCCGGCCCCACCACGCCGTCGGCGCTCAGGCCGCGCGCGCTCTGGAAGCTGCGAACCGCACTGGCCGTGCCCGCCCCGAAGACTCCGTCCACGCCGATAGCTAAACGGCTTTGCACTGCCCGCACGGCATCACCCGTGCTGCCCTGCTGTACCGTGATGTACAGGGCACCCCAGGTGGCCGGCCCCACCACGCCATCGGCACTCAGGCCGTGCGCGCTCTGGAAGCTACGGACCACGCCGGCCGTACCCGCCCCGAAGGCGCCATCCACGGTCAGGCTGTAGCCATGCGCCCGCAACAGGTATTGTGCCGTCCTGACCGCTTCGCCGCTGCTGCCCTGCTGGATAGTGACGGGCGTGCAGCCCGGCACGGGGGTCGGTGCAGGACCGCTCCAAGTGCTGATCGCTAGGCTAGAGTAGTAGAATTGCAGGATCGACTGCCAGCCGTAGCCGTGATCCGCCAGATAGTGCGAACCGTTCTGACTCATGTAGGTGCCGGGGGTCCAGCCGTAGAGTTGGGAACACTGCCCGCTCGTCTGGCTGCTGTTATACGCGCCCGCGCAATACATGGCGGGGAAGATCACGCCCCCGCGCGTGATCTTGTAGCTCCAGGTGGCATCCACGGCGGCATTCGTGCTGGCGTAGGAGACCCCCGGATTATACACTTGGTCTGCTGTGCTGTCCTTCACATCGTAAGGACCCGGCCACTTCTGGGCAAGCGTCCAGTACCAGCCGTAGGCTTTGGCAGCCATCGCGCCCGACCGCAGCGACTCGGTGGCCCAACCGGCCACCCATTCGTTGGGCAGGACGTGCTTGACGTAGAAATTGAAATCCACCACATCCACCGCGCCGCTGCCGGTACGATAGACACGGATCACGCTGGGAGGATTGGTTTGGCTCGATCCGCCCGTCAGCGGCTGGGGCCCGTCGGTCGCGCTGGGGCTTTGCGCGGCATCCTGCGCCGCACGCGGCGGTTGAACCAGCACAATCTCCGGCGTGGTATTGGCCGGGTCGGTGCGGGCCAGGAACGGCTCCACCCGCAAAGTATCATGGGGATAGAGGATCGCGTTGCGTAGCACCCAGCCCCGGTAGCCCGGCAGTTGGATCGTCACCGCGACCAGCAGCGGCTTGTCCACGGCGAGCCCGCTAAAGCGTAGCGTACCCTGCCCGTCGGTGCGGCCCGCCAAACCGAGCGGTGCGACCACCACCTGCGCGCCGGCCAGCGCTGGGCTATCGGCGGCCCCCAGGATACCCGACCCTGACAGGGCACGCACATCCACCAGGATCGCCGTGTCCGCCACCGCTTGCGCCACCGGCAGGCTGCCGGGGCGGGCGGCGCTGGCCGGCAAGGACGCGATCAACAGCAAGGTTGCCACCAGGATCAGCAGCGTAGGGCGCGTCAGTCGCGCTATCAGTAAGTGCTTCATCAGAAATCCTTCTTTCTTGCTTGACTAGCCACTTGGCGGAGAGAGCGATTTTCGCCAAACCTTGCCCACCCGCAGGCGGGTTTTAGCGGCACAAGAGATCGATCCGGCCTACTTTGCTGGTCAAAAGGATTAGGACGGACAACTCTCGCGCCGCCGCGCTGCGCGGGGTCCGTAAAACCACGCAACGAGTTACTGCACCAACTTGCTCCATGTATCGGGGCCAACAATACCGTCTGCGCCCAGGCTGTGCGAACTCTGAAAGCTCTTGACGATGCTTTGCGTGCCGGAGCCGAACGCGCCGTCCACCGTCAGGCTGTAGCCGTGCGCCACCAGTTGGCTCTGCACGGCGCGCACCGCGTCACCGCTGCTGCCGACCTGCACGGTCTGGATCAACGCTTCCCAGGTCTGCGCGCCCACGATGCCGTCGGCCGTCAACCCCTTCGACGTTTGGAAGCTCTGCACGGCGCTTTGCGTGCCGGGGCCGAACGCGCCGTCTACGGTGACGCTGTAGCCGCGCGCCCGCAGCAGGTATTGCACCGTCTTGACCCGTTCCCCGCTGTCGCCGGTTTGCACCAGCGGCCAAACGCGCGCCGGTGGTCCACCCAGCCGCGCCGCCACATCGCTACGCAGTTGCGGCAGCTTGGCATACAGCACATCGCCGGGGCAGTCGGTGGCGAGGAAATCGCGGTGGCCGTAAATCTGCGAACTGGGGATGCCGTACTGCTGACAGATGTAAGCGCACATTGCCACCAATTGATTGTAGAGCACGGCCGGCGGCTGCGTCGCCATGTAGTTGCCTTCGTTCTCGATACCCACCGCGACATCGTTCTGGCCGGTACAATGGGCACCCTGCACCTGATGCAGGCCCAATTGCACCTGTTCCAGGCTGCGGTGGCGGCCTTCCATGGTGTAGCCGCCCCGACTGATGGTGAAGTGCTGGCCGCTGTCAATCCAGCCACGGGAGAAATGTGACTGCTGGATGGACCGCGCCAGCGCGAAAGCGTGCGCCTGCGACAAATCCGTAGTATTCGGCGTGTCGGTGTGGTGAACGAGGATCTTGGTGGGGCGGTTCGCCAAGATCGTGACCGCCTGCGTGGGCGGGGCGGCACCCCAGGCGGAGCAGCCGGCGATACTGGGGCTGCTAACATCCTTTTCGGCAGCGGCAACTCGGGGCGCAAAACGCAGTTCGATGCCGCCAATCACTACACTGGTGCCCAGGGCCAGTGCGCCCTTTAAGAAACCGCGTCGTGAGACCGGCCTTCCTGATTCAGACATCGCCAAGCTCCCTTAGACCTGACCGGCAATCACGCTGCCGGCCAGGATATGTATGGATAGTGGGTCGGGTTAGGGGTTCTGCCAGTTGCCGCTGCGCCAGCCTGACGGCCACCACCAGCCTGAGCCGTAGGAGTATTCTATCCGGTTGTCCACATGGATCGGGCGGCCGGCATCCGCCTGCATGGTGACACAGGGTTCAATGCCACTGAAGCCCGTAGTGGCGGCGGTCGGTGCGGCGGAATTACAAACCAGCCCGCTGATCACGACATCGGCCGCCACCCCATAGAGGTGCATACTATTACTGGCCCCACCCACCGAGTTGTTCTGCGCGATGCTGCGGAAGCCGGACATAATGGTCATTGAGCGGTTGCCCACCTTTTTACGGAGGGCTTCCAGCTTATACATCATACGCCGCACATTCGCCTGCACGGTGGCGGCGCTCACCCGACCGCCGGTGAAGCCGGCCCCATCATGCGAATAGAACTCGCTGAAGTTGAAGTGCGCCGTTGAGCCGTCGGCCTTTTCCAGGCTGTTCAGCACGCTCTGTGTCGCCGGCCCCACCACGCCATCGGCGCTGAGGCCATAGGCGCGCTGGAAGCGGATCACCGCCGCCTTCGTGCCGGCACCGAAGCTGCCGTCCACCCCGACATAGGTTTGGCTGGCGCTGTCGGCCGCCCAGCCGGCCACCCGAATCTGCAACTCCGTGACATCGCCCCCACTCATCCCTTCCGAGAGTGTACGGCCCCAGCCATAGGCATAAGTTGGGCGGGCGGTCAGTGCCGGGGCGATCAACAAGAGCGCCAGCAGCACCCCAACAAGTTTCGCGTGTCGCATCAATCTCTGAATCATCACAAAATCCCCCTCATTGTGGTAACGGCACATCGCAGCAGAACGGGGTTAGCGCACACCGTCTTGCCACCACCAGGACTGGGAGCCATAAGGATATTGCACCCGGCTGTCTACGTGCTGCCACGACACCGAGCAGGTTTCGAGGCCACTGAAGCCACTGGTCTCGGCGATGCGGTAGACGCTACAGGTGCTGTAGCCACTCACCACAATATCGGCGGCCACGCCATAGGTGTGCATACTGTTGCCAGCCCCGCCGATAGAGGCGTTATAGGCCACGCTGCGGAAGCCGGAGTTAATTGTGATGCCCGCGTTGCCCGCCTTTTTCCGCACCGCTTCCAGCTTATACATCAGCCGGCGGATATTCTCGTGGACCTGCGTGCTGCTGACGTTGCCGCCGCTGAAGCCGCTGCCGTCATGCGAATAGAACTCGCTGAAGTTAAAGTGCGCCGTTGAGCCGTCGGCCTTTTCCAGGCTGTTCAGCACGCTCTGTGTCGCCGGCCCCGCCACGCCGTCGGCGCTGAGGCCATAGGCGCGCTGGAAGCGGATCACCGCCGCCTTCGTGCCGGCACCGAAGCTGCCGTCCACCCCGACATAAGTTTGGCTGGCGCTGTCGGCCGCCCAGCCGGCCACCCGAATCTGCAACTCCGTGACATCGCCCCCACTCATCCCTTGCGAGAGCGTGCGGCTCCAGCCATAGGCATAACTTGCTTGCGGAGTCAGCGCCGCCGGCGCGATCAGTAACAACGCCATCAGCACCCCGACGATTTTCGCGTGTCGCATCAATCTCTGAACCATTGCAGAATCCTCCTTGCGCTCCTTGCGCTCGTAGTAAAGAATGTCCCAGTGTGAACCCTCGGTAGGGCGGAGTGTCACCCCCGGCCCTGTCTAGCGCTTAGTAATAGAGAATGTCCCAGTGCGAACCCTCGTCCGCATAGATATTCCCGGCGGCCGATTTGTACATCGGTGCCCCATCCCCGCGCAGGCCAATGTAGCTGAAGTTGTTGTGGACATAGTTGGTCACACAGGTGCTGTGGGTCACATCCACCTTGTAGCCGTTCCAGTGGCTATAGGTGCCGGAGGCATGGCCCGTTTCGGTGCCGCCCGTGATGTTGATGGCGCAGCCGCTGGCGCGCCGCAGGGTCTCCACGCTGCTCACCGTGCCGGAGTTGATCTGGTCGAACGAAGTGCAGGTGCTGTTGTAGCGGTTGGTGCAGCCGCCACTTGATGACCAAGTGATGCCGTAGGAACTCAGCGACGCGGCCGCCGCCGACTGGCTCATTTTGGTGCCACTGTCCGGTTGTAGCTGATCGCTGCCACCGGCGGCTGTGGGGCTGGTCGCCGCCGGTTTGCCGTCATCGCGCAGGGGATGGGCTGCCGCCGGCAACGCACTCCCCACCAGCAGCAACAATGCGGCCACTAGCGCCGCCCAGTACGTCAATTTGCTTTTCATCTGCTATCCTCCGTGATTGGTTATCCTGTTCCAGTACTCCACCGCCGGCGCAAGATTGCGGTAGCGCTCTCGCCGAGCAGACTCAGCAGGCTCGCCCATGCAGTACCAATGTAGCACCGATAGACTGACAAAAGGGGTGACAAATAGGACCACAAGGGATATATTATGGGGTATAATTAGGGATATAAAAGCCGTATTCGCAACTATCCGATCTCCCCCTAAGCGGCGGCTCGCTGGCAGCGGGCGTGGGGGAGCAAAACGGGGGGACTTCTGAATGGAAGGCGACAGTGGGCGCGAGTGGCTCAAACAGCGGCGTAGAGCGTTGGATCTGACCCAGGAAGCCTTAGCCCAGCGGGTGGGTTGCGCCACCGTGACGATCAAGAAGATCGAAGCGGGCGGCTACCGACCGTCAAAGCAGGTCGCCGAACGTCTGGCCGCCGAGCTGGCAATCCCGCAGGGCAACTACGCCGCGTTCGTGCAACAGATGCGCGCACTGCCGGTTGGCGCGCCCGCCGCCGCGCCGTCGCGCCAACCGTGCGCCGCTACCGCCCTGCGCCCCCCAGCCCCGTTGCCCACCGCACTCACGCCGCTGATCGGGCGCGCCGCCGCAGTAACGGTGGTCGCCGCCTATTTGGTACACGACCACGTGCGCCTGCTGACGCTGACCGGGCCGGGCGGAGTCGGCAAAACGCGGCTGGGGCTGGCGGTCGCACAGACCGTGCAGGCGGCCTTCCCTGACGGCGTGGCGTTCATCTCGCTGGCGGCGGTGCGCGACCCCGCAGGGGTGCTGCCCGCTATCGCCGCCGCGCTCGGCCTGCCCGCTACGGGGCCGGAACCGGCCCTCACGCGCCTGACCTGCGCCCTGCACCACGCGACACTGCTGCTGCTACTTGACAATTTTGAGCAGGTCGCCGCCGCCGCGCCCGCGCTAGCGGATCTGCTACGCGCCTGTCCCCGGCTGCAAGCGCTGGTGACCAGTCGTGCGCCGCTGCGCCTCAATGGGGAGCAGCAATTGCCGGTGCTGCCGCTGGCGCTGCCCGATCTGGCACGGGACTCGGAGTCCGCCATGGCGGACTCCCCCGCCGTGGCCCTATTCATCGCCCGCGCCCGCGCCGTGCGGCCCGACTTCGCGCTGACGGGCGACAACAGCGCTGCCGTGGCCGCGATCTGCGTGCGCCTCGACGGGCTACCGCTGGCAATTGAGTTGGCCGCCGCCCGCAGCAAGCTGCTGCCGCCCACCGCGCTGCTGGCCGGTCTCCAACGCCGCCTAACGTTGCTCACCGGCGGGGCGTGCGATCTGCCGGCGCGCCACCAGACCCTGCGCGCCGCTATCGCTTGGAGCGTGCAGTTGCTCCACCCCAGCGAACAACGGCTGTTCAGCCGCTTGGGAGTCTTTGCCGGCGGCTGGACCCTCGACACCGCCGCCGCCGTCACGGGCGATTGCGCCGCCGCCGGACCGGACGCGGTGTTCGATGGCCTAGCCGCGCTGGTGGACAACAGCCTCGTGCGCGACGAAACGACCGAGGGCACCCCGCGCTTTGGGATGTTGGAGACGATCCGCGAGTACGCGCTGGAACGGCTACAGACGGACGGTAGCGCGTCGGCGGTGCGCGCCGCTCATGCCCGCGCCTTCCTGGCCCTGGCCGAGCTGGCCGCGCCGGAGCTGGCCGGGGCCGGGCAAGAAGCCTGGTTGGCCCGCCTGGAAACCGAACACGACAACCTGCGCGCCGCTCTGGCCTGGGAACTGACCGACGGCACCGCAGATCGGGCCCTGCGCCTGAGCGCGGCACTCTGGCCCTTCTGGCGCACCCACGGCCACCTGAGCGAAGCCCGCCATTGGCTGGAAGCCGCCCTGGCGGCAGCGCGCGATCCCGACCCGGCGGTGCAGGCGCAGGCGCTCAACGGCGCGGGCTGGATCGCCAGCAACCAGGGCGATTTCGGCCCCGCCGAGGTCCACTTAGCCGCGAGTTTGCGCCTCTACCGCGCGCTGGGCGATAAGGCGGGCATCGCCGGCGTGCTGACCGATCTAGAATGGGTAGCCAGTTACCAGGGCGACGTAGCGCGGACCGTGGCGCTGGGCGTGGAGAGTCTGGCCCTGTGGCGCGAACTAGACGATAGCCCCGGCATCGCCCGCGCGCTCAATCGCCTCGCCTTCGAGGCCCGGCGCTGCGGTGATGCGGGCCAAGCCGACCGCTACTACACCGAAAGCCTGAGCCTATCTCGGCAAACCGGCAATACGCGCAGCATTGCCTATACGCTCAACGGCATCGGCGAAGGCGCGCGCAGCCGAGGCGAACACGCCCGCGCGCTGGCCTGTTATCAGGAAAGCCACGCGTTATTCGCCACGCTGGGCGATAGTTGGGGCATCGCGCTGGCCCTACACAACCAAGCCCAGGTGGTCCACGCGCAGGGCGCTGCGGCGGAGGCGGCGCGGCTGTTTGCCGCCGGCTTGGCCCGCTTCCATGCCCTGGCGAACCGGCTGGGTATCGCTTGGTGCTTGGCCGGGTTGGGCACGGTGGCCGCCACGACCGGGCACAGCGAACGCGCCGCCCGGCTGCTGGGTGCAGCGGAAGCCTTGCTTGACCAGTTGGGAGCCCAGTTGGAGTCGGTAGATCACACCGTCTATCTGCGGAGCGTTGCCACGGTCCGCGCCGCACTACCCCTGGCCGACTTTGCGCGGGCCTGGGCCGCAGGGCGCGCCTTGCCGCTGGATCAGACGCTGGCCCTGGCCGCCGCGCCGGACGAGCCGTAGCCGACCCGCGCCGTGCGCCCGCCCGCAGCAGGCCCAACCACGCGCGCCAC
>Ga0123338_10005164_pt1 | contig 11246 bp, 11 predicted proteins | sample grotaG_FD_89793 | JGI IMG/M metagenome (GOLD analysis project Ga0123338, IMG submission 89793) | Glacier valley bacterial and archeal communities from Borup Fiord, Nunavut, Canada, to study Microbial Dark Matter (Phase II) -... | ecosystem: Environmental > Aquatic > Freshwater > Ice > Glacier ...
CGGCGCTGATGGGACGAGGACCGTGAAGAGCAGCGCCACAGCCGCGCCGATCGCAATGGTGATACGCATGGATCGTGCCGATTTGCCCGCAATGGTTCGATTGTCAATCTTGACCACGGTGGCTGTCCCCCAACGTCTTGCCCACGGCTTGGTAAGAGTATTGCGCACTACATTACATTCTGTACACACTCCGGTGTCATTTTTACTCGCGGAGCTAGGACATCTTGGAATTTGCCCGATGTGGGTCGCGTAGAATTTACCTTTCAGTCCCCCTCTTCGGTTTCGATACCGCGATTAGCAATTCCAATGTCGAAGCCGTGACTTGCAGGGCATTGACATTCTTTGTCAGACGGCGCTGGTTGACAGACTCGACAATCCCGAGAAAGAGAGCGTGCCGTGAGTAACGGAACGGAAACCGTCACGACGCGAATGAGGGCCGACGACCCCGAAGTTACCGCTCGCCGGGAGCGCCTAGAGCGTGAACCGCTTGCCGAAGTGGGTGCGAAGAGCGGCTTCTTCTCGGGTGCCTGGGCCTCCGTGGCGGAGGTATGGGCTCACCGGGAGCTCCTGGGCCGTCTCGTGAAGCGGGAGGTCAAGGCACGCTACAAAGACAGCACGCTCGGAATCGTTTGGAGCCTGGTCCGCCCCCTTGCCCAGCTGTCTGTCTACTACTTCGCGATTGGCAAGATCCTCGGAGCAGCGCGCGCAACTCCAGACTTTGCAATCTTCGTATTCATCGGCCTCACAATGTGGGCATTGTTCGCAGAAATTATCAGCGGAGCGACCACCTCTATCCTGGCGAATTCCGGGTTGATCAAGAAGGTCTACCTTCCCCGAGAAATTTTTCCGCTCAGCGCCGTCGGGAGTGCACTGGTCAACTTTGTGTTCCAGCTCATGGTTTTGATTCTCGGTGAGATCTTCCTCGCCTCCCGCGCGCCGGTCTGGAGCCTCGATCTGTTGTTGGCCCCCCTGGCGTTTGTCACGCTGGTCGTCTTCGCGACGGCCATCGGAATACTGCTCTCAGCACTCAACGTTTACTTCCGAGACATCCAGCATTTTGTGGAGATCGCTCTCATATTCCTTTTTTGGGCCTCCCCGATCGTCTACTCGTTCACTTTTGTACAGCGCGCTCTCAATGGTTCGTTTCTTGAGCAGCTCTATCTCGCGAATCCGGTGACGATTGCAATTGTTGCGACGCAAAAGGCGCTCTGGGGCTCGGGATCGACCGCTAGTGGAGCGCTTGCCCAGCAGTGGCCCCCTGACATCGCAATTCGTCTGCTGATAGCTCTCGCGGTGAGCGCGGTCCTGCTCTGGGTTTCGCAGCGCGTTTTTGCGCGGCTTCAGGGCAACTTCGCCCAGGAACTATAGGGACGACAATGAGCTCACCGGCCATCATTCAGCTAAATGACGTCTCGAAGCGATTCGTCCTTCACAAGCACAAGTCGATCAAGGAGCGGATCGTCAACTTCGGTCGAACTCGCCAGTTTGAAGAGGATTTCTGGGCACTGAAAAACATCAACCTCGAGGTATCCCTCGGATCGACACTCGGCCTGGTCGGCCACAACGGCTCAGGAAAGAGCACTTTACTCAAGGTGATTGGCGGAATCATTGATCCGTCTACCGGCACGGTAATGCGGCGGGGTCGTATGGCTGCCCTTCTCGAGCTTGGCGCCGGCTTCCATCCCGATCTGACGGGTCGAGAGAATGTCTACCTCAATGCGGCCATCCTGGGCCTCAACCAGAAAGAGATTGATCGCTACTTCGACGCGATCGTAGACTTCTCCGGCATCGAGACATTCATCGATACGCAGGTGAAGTTTTACAGCTCGGGCATGTACGTGCGGCTCGCTTTCGCCGTGGCCGTGCATGTCGATCCTGATCTGCTCCTCGTGGACGAGGTACTGGCCGTCGGGGACGAGCCATTCCAGAAAAAGTGCATGGAGAAGATCGCGGAGTTCCAGAGCGAAGGACGCACCATAGTGGTGGTAAGCCATTCGGCGAGCCAGGTCGGCGCGCTCTGCGACCGTGTAATCGTGCTCGACGCGGGAAATATCGTCCATGACGGAGATCCCGCAGAAGGAATCCGGGTACTGAGAGATGGCTATGAGCACGAGCGGGTGACTGCGGCGAACACATCGCCGATTCATTTCGAGGAGGAGTCAGCCGTGAGTATCGTCAGCGTTGTTTCGACCGCGGAGGAAAACGGGCACGGAACTGACCTGGTCCTCACCTGCGCCGTCGCGGTAAAGAGGCCCACAAAAGACTGGGGAATCGGAATCGGAATCGAGAATACGCTCGGCATGACGATGTATGCAGCGGACACCTTCGGTGAGAAAATTGAACTTCCCTCTGCTGTGGGGCAATACGAAGTCTCCATCAATCTCCTCGACCTCCGCTTGGGCAGCGGCAAGTATCTCGTCAACATCGGCGCGGGGACATCCGACGGTCGTGCGCTGTCCAGCCGATCCGGAGCCGCATCCTTCGATACACCGAATAAACTCGCGGGCGCAGGTCTCGTGCGCGCCAATCCGGAGTTCCGAGTTCAACCGGCCTGAGCGCTCCGCGGGCGCACAACGAGTCCAGACTCGTTCCGGCCACGTGTGGCGCACGCGTTTCAGGAGCGGTTGCGGCGTTCCTCGAGTGATCCAGCTTTGATGGCCTTCTCGTCCTCAAGATCCACAATCGAGGCTCGCCGGTAGTTGGCCCATTTTCTGGCGTGGTACAGGGGATTGATCACGAGCCAGTAGAGCTTGCGTTTCTTGCTGTATCCAGGATCGCGAACGATCCGTGCGGAGTCGTGAGCGGCGGTGAGAAGGGAATACTTGATTACCCCCGCCCTGCTCAGCGGTCCGATGGGCGTGCCGATTCTCCGAAGGCCGACTGTCTCGTCGAAGATCCTCAGACCGAATTCTTGCAGTGTGACATCGTTTGAGTGTTCGACGGACGCGCGAGGCGCATATGCCTTCCAGTAGCCCGCTTCGATGATGTCCCGTCCAAACATCTGATCCTCTGCATATGAGACGTCTCGATAGGGAATCGTCTCAATCAGAAACGCTCGACGCGTCGCCGAATTCACGTCGGAATAGAAGGTGATCGCGTCCAGTTCGCCGGAAAGCGCTTCGTCACCGTAGAAAAGAGTGGTACCGAAATCCGGTCCGAACCGAGCGAACACAGACGATATTTCATATCTCATGAGTGGGAAGCATGCAGGACGCGGGTTCTGCTTGCCCATGACAGCCTTGATCCGATCATCGATCGAAAATGGGGCGAGAAGCTCTCGGAGCCACCCGTCGTGATCGGGAATGGCGTCATGGGTGAGATAGGCCACAAAGGTACCTTTAGCGAGTGAAGCTGCGAGGTTGCGGGTCTTGCCGTGGCCGAATTCCGAATTCTTGATCTCGTGGAGCCGCACTTCCGGATAGTCACTCACAATGTCGAGAGTTGCGTCGGTCGAGCCGGAATCTATGACCATCACCTCGAATTCGCCATCGATCTTTTGCTCCCGAAGGGCGGTTAGAATTCGACGCAGGTACAGTTCTCCGTTATAGGTCGGGATCACCACTGTGGCGAGAAGCTCGTTCTCAGGCATGAGCAACACTCATCCCTCGGAATGTGCGTTCAATACCGTCCGCAAGCGAGAGCGCGGTGAAGTCTCCGAATTGTGACCGATACCGAGCGACATCGAGTACGACCCGGTTGACGAAGGTGGGAGGCACCGAGACTTTCTCGATCTCGAAGTCGACCGCAGTCACGGATCGCAGGGCCGCGATGACGTCTTCGACCGCCGATCCATGACCACTGCCGATATTGTAGAGCTCGCTTTTTTCCGCGCTGGCGACTATTCGTAGGATCATTTGAACCGCATCCTCCACATAGATGTAATCGCGAACCATTGATCCATCGCCGAACTGCACGACTTTTTCTCCGTGCAGGATGTGTCGGAGGGCAATCGGTATGAAACCCTGCAGTTTCGTCGGATGCTGACGGCTCCCGTACGGATTCGAGATCCGAAGAATCGTGGAGTTGAGACCATGCATCGCGTGGAAATATCGGAGGTAGTGCTCGATCGTCAGTTTGCCGATCGCATACGGCGAGACCGGGAGCGCTCGATCACTTTCGGAATAGAGGTGCTTGCCCTGGTTTCCGTAAATGGCGCCGCCGGTGGAAGCGAAGTAGAAGTGTTCGACGCCAGCGCTGACGCAGGATTCGAGCAGTTCGATCGTTTGGGCGATGTTGGTGCGCACATCAAGGGTGGGATCCCGCTCCGCCGTCGCCGGCGTGGTCGTCGAGAGGAAATGGAACACGAGATCTTGACCCTCGACCGCTGATTCGAGGTCGGTGCGGCTCAGGAATTCACCGCGCCGCAGCTCTACGCCGGGTGCCGTGTAGATCGGACCACGCTCGCCGCTGAACCGATCGAACGCCCGCACCTGATGACCCGCGGCTGCGAGCGCGTCGACCAGATGAGAACCCAAGAAGCCGTTGGCTCCGACGACAAGTGCGTTAGCCACGCATTGCCCTCTCGAAGGACGCCACAAAGGCATGTCCCGAATCTTCCCAGTCCGACGTGCCGACGGAATTGGACATGGCGATTGACCGTTCGACGGCATCTTCCCGGGACAGTGCATGCTGAAGCGCGCGCGAGATCGCGAGCGGCGTCGGTGACACGTAGTCGATGAATTCGCTGTCCCAGACCATACGGTTGTTGAGAGCATCGTTGACAACAGGCACCACGCCGCTGGACATGAGTTCCATGGGCAGAAGGGACATGTTCGACATCGACAGTACGAGACCCGCTGCGCACTTGTTGTAGAGGCCGTTCAACTCGGTGATGGCGAGACCGGAGTGGTTGACGAATTTGAATGGCAGGTGCCAGTTGGACACGTCCCAGCCCGCGAGATTGATCGTGACATCCGGTCGTTGCTTGGCAAAATCGGCCAGCGCCATGATCCCCAGTTCGAAGCCCCGCCGAGGCGTGACCGGGCGCGCGTAGAAGAAGATCTCCTTGCGAGGCTCGGTATTGACGAGGCTGTAGTGCGTCTTGTCGACGGCGAAATCGAAGGCGTCAGTAGCCATTCCGAACTCAGCGTGGAGTTTTGTCGATAGCCACCGCCCCGCAGTCATTCCGTGGAATCCAAAACGGTAGGTGTTCTCCGCAAGGGTGGCCTCAGACCCCTGGGGGTAGAAGCTCGGCTCGAAGTCCTGCACGAAATAGAAGCGTCGCGCGGTCGAGCGATCGAGGAACACGGGATAAGCGGTCTCCCATCCCGTGGCGAAGATCGCCTGGGGGTGAGACCCGACTCCCTTCACGGGGTCGTACATCGTCATGGGGGCATAGATATTGGGGTACGCCGCCGTCTCCGCGAGCATCCGCTGCATGTCGGCGATGTTCACCACAACACCGCTGTTGTTGTAGAAGTGGATCGAGCATCGGTGGCCGGCTCGTTCCGCAAAATCGATGAAGCGAAACAGGTTTTGATGGCCGCCGCTGGTGGAACTCGGAGGCGACATGATCCAGGCGATGTCCACGGGTCCGGACTCAACGATTGTTGGGCTTTTCAGATGAGCCGGAGGTTCGCTCCAGTCCACCAGCGTTGCATCATTCGTGGCCACGGGGAGGTTGACCGACTGGCCGACGAAGCTCGCTTTCACCCGTCTCCTGAGGCGAAAGAGGAAGGCCCGGGGTCCTTCATTTCGAAGGACTGTAAACCCGGTCCCTGTCAATCTCAGTAGCCTTCGCATGATTCCAATCATTTGCTGTCTGGCCGCTCGAGCCACGACAATCCTACATTTGATGGCGGGAGCCCGCCGTTGGGGCCTGGGAGTCCGGCGCGGCCTGCGCCTATACTGAGGGGTGCAATGACTGTTTCGCAGCCAACCTCGACCGCGGTCGTCACGGTCACCTATAACTCGAGCGAAGCGCTTGCCTCATTCCTCGGCTCGACCGCGACAGCATCGGCTTCTCCCCTGCATGTGGTTGTGGCCGACAACAACTCGCGCGACATCGAAGAAACTGCACGGATCTGTGCGCAATACGGTGCTCACCTCGTGAAACTGGCTGAAAATCGAGGCTACGGCGGCGGAATGAACGCCGCCATCGCGACGCTCCCCTCGCACGTCGATATGGTGCTGATCTCCAACCCTGACGTGGTGCTCGGCGCGCGCTCGATCGACCTGCTGCGAGACGCCCTCGAGCAGAATGAGCGCGTTGCGGCGGCCGGGCCCCGCGTGCTGAATTCGGACGGCTCGACCTATCCCTCGGCGCGAGCGCTGCCGTCGCTGCGCACCGGTCTCGGGCACACTCTCTTTGTCAGAGTCTGGCCCTCGAACCCGTGGACCGGCCGGTACCATCGCGCGCAGGACTCCGCGCCAGAAGAACGATTGTCCGGCTGGCTCTCCGGCTCCTGCCTGTTCGTCCGGCGCGATGCGTTCGAAGAAGTACATGGATTCGACGAGTCGTTCTTCATGTATTTCGAAGACGTCGATCTCGGATACCGATTCGGCAAAGCGGGCTGGGACAACCTCTACGCTCCCCGCGCGACGGTCACGCACACCGGAGCACATTCCACCAGCAGCGACCCAGCCCTCATGCTTCGCGCCCATCACCAGAGCGCGCGACACTATCTCGATCGCCGATACTCGGCACCGCTCCTCGCACCGCTGAGACTCGTCCTCAGAATCGGTCTCAGGGTTCGCGAGCAGATTCTGGTGGCCAGAGAAACGAGCGAGCGCCGACGGTAGCGTCCGCCGTCGGCGTCAGACTGCATATGGCCAGAATCGGGGATCGTGCATTCGGGATCCCCACCGTCCCCAGGCGACGTCGACTTCATACTTGCGAACCGCAGCAATCCGGGTCTTGGACTCGTAGTGGTACAAAGAGGCGCGCGGTGTCCAGTAGATCTGGTGTCCGGCTGTCGTCACCTTCATGCACAGGTCGACGTCATTGAAATTGCCCGGAAGCAGTGTCGTCATCCCGCCGACCTCGAAGTAGACCGCCCTAGGCATGAGCGCACACGCTGCCGTTACACCGAGCACTCGTCGCTCGACCCGGTAGCCGTCGAGGGGGCCGGCAGAATTCCTCGGTTCGAACATACCGATGTGGGTGGCATCTCCGCGCCAGTATCCGTGGCCCGCGTGCTGGATGGTCTCGTCTTCGTAGTACAGCATGCAGCCGGACATCCCTGCGCCAGGCAGCTGCGCCAGAGCGAGCATCGCTTCGATCCACCCCGGTGTTATCAATTCGACGTCGTCGTTGAGGACTAAGAGATAGTCGCCCGATGAATTCACGGCGCCGAGATTGATCTTGCCCGAAAAATTGAACGAATCAGTCCACTCCACCAAGCGAAGGCGAGGCCCACATTCGGCGGAAAGGGCCTCGAGAATCTCGGATTCTGCCACCGTGTCGTAGACCACTACATATTCGATCGCGCGATAGGTCGAGAGCGCCTCGATGCTCCGGACCGCCTCGACGATCAGACTCTTCCGCTCGCCTCCGTCGAAGCTCCAGAGTCCGCGGGTCGGAATGATGATCGAGACGAGCGGTTGGCCTACAACGATCCGATGGGTGTCGTGCACGCCGTCCGTGTGCGCCTCTTCGACCACGCCGCCTCCCGTCGCCGCCAGATGCTGCTCGAGCACCGTCCTCACTAGCGGCAGGTCGCATTGCTCCACGGCGCCGAGCCGCACCGGGGCGTCTCCTTCGAAGAGTTGGTCTGTGGTGTGCGCTATCGACCGGGCCGCCCTGGACGCTCGAAGCGCGAGATCGTAGAGGGCCGCACCCCTGAACTCTGCCCGGAGACCGCCGAGCCTTCGGATGAGAGACATGCGATAAAGTACGACGCTGCCAAAGTAGAACTGGCAGCGCAACCGTTCCGCATCGAAATCCGGTTTCAATACGGGCTCGGGATTTCCATCTACACCGACGAATATCTCGTCGCAGTAGAGAACGTCGAGGTCGTCGTAGCTGACCATCCACTCACCGACCCTGGACGCGAAGTCACCCCGGAGCAGGCCGCCTGCCGACACAATCGCCACAAACTCTGACTCCACGCAGAGGAGCTCCGCCGCAAACTCATCAAGATCGCGCAACACACCGCCCGAATCAACAGCTCGGAGCACAGAAAGTGACGGCACCTCGGGGCTCATTCGTTACGCTTGCGCTTGAGGGCGTTCAACGGCGCGAGGACGGCTCTGCCGACCCGCCAAGTGCGCGTTTCGCGGAGTCCCTCCACCTGTTGGCGCAGGCCGGCAAGTTCGCGTTCCTGGGCATCGAAACGGTCACGGTCGGGGTTCATGAAAACCGAGACCTCTGCCAGTTGGGCCTCGAGGCCGAAAATACGATCGACAAGCGCCAACTCTCGGAGCTGCTGCTCTATCGACGCCGCAGCTTGGCTGTTCTCCGTCACACTTTTCTCCTTGGCAGTATTGATGGCGGGGTGCAGCGCGCGTGCGCCTACGGATGCCGATGAATCAGAGACGAGACTGCCCGAAGCGGTGCGCTCACCCTCCAACTGGCACTCCCTCGGATCTCTCGGACCGTTTTCTCTGCGTTCTCCAATTCACGAGAGGTTTCTTCGAGTCGAGCCCCGAAGCCATGCATCTGCTGCTCAAGCTCGACGACCCTGAGGCGAAGCTCATGAATAAGCCGAAAGTGCTCGACTTCGAGCACGAACTGGCGTGACACGGCCCTGCCGAGTACCTCGTAGGAGTGGCGGATAGAGTCCGTGCTCGTGCGCGCTTCGTTCAGGAGGGCGGCGATTGCCGGTGGGATCGACCGACCGACAGCGAGAACCCCCAGGCCGTGACCGTGAAGGAACTGGAACGAGGGATAGAGAGCGGCGAGCTCCCCCCAGAAACGGTGGACTCCGAAGCCATCCTGAAATTCGTTGGTGTCGTGGAACAGGACGACCGCCCGAGGAGACAACTTGGGCAGATATGCCGCGAAATCTTCCGCGACGTCTTCGTAGCCGTGACGCCCATCAATGTGGAGAAGGTCGATTGTCCCGTCCTCGAAACAGGAGACGGAATCGCTGAAGTAGCCCTTGAGCAGATGGGCGTGGTCGGAGTATTCCGACGCGACAACCTCGGAGACCGACTCGAAGACGCTCTGGCCGTAAAACCCTGCCTGGTCGTCCCCTTCCCAGCTATCCAGAGCGTAGAACTCTGTAGACAGGCCAAGGCGCTTCGCCGCTTCGCAGAACACGAAGAAAGAGAATCCATTGTGTGTGCCGAGCTCCACGACGGTTTTGGGCCGAAGCACGTCTATCACCCACGAGGCAAAAGGAGCGTGCTCGTGCCATGCCGACACGACATAATGAGCGGGATACCAGTAGGACGATTCGTTCACCCAAAGCGCATCAGGTCTCGGTGAATCGCCCCCTGGGGCGGCGGCGAGGAAGGTGGGGTCTGCAGTACTGATGGGAGCCTCTCCTAAGAAATAGCGGCAGGGCCTCCGCGCACGTCATCGTGCGGTTGGGCCAGCTCTCGGGCAATTATATTTCACTCACCTGCCGGCGTTGAGGAGGCCGGACGGTGCGGAGAGTCACTGGACCAGTTGCTTGAGGTACAGCCCGTATCCGCTCTTACACAGCGGAGCTGCAAGCACCGCAAGTTGCGAATCATCGATCCAGCCAGCGCGCCACGCGATCTCTTCAATACAGCCGATCTTGAAGCCCTGTCGGTCTTCAATGACACGAACGTACTCCGAGGCCTGCATCATCGACTCGAACGTTCCCGTATCGAGCCAGGCCGTTCCACGATCGAGCACCTGGACGTGTAGCTTGCCAGCGGCGAGGTACCGTTCGTTCACGGTGCTGATCTCCAACTCGCCTCGCGCACTCGGTTCGATTGATTTCGCAATCGCGACGACTGAATTGTCGTAGAAGTAGAGACCGGGCACGGCGTAGTTGCTCTTGGGAGCGACTGGTTTCTCTTCGATTGAGAGCGCTGCGAAATGCTTATCGAATTCGACCACACCGTAGGCGCCAGGGTTGCTCACGTGATAGGCGAAGATCCGTGCGCCATCGATGTCCCCGTTTCCCCGCAGCGACGCTCCGAGACCCGCGCCGTGAAAGATATTGTCCCCCAGCACCAGGGCGACGCTCTCGTCTCCGATGAATTCTTCACCGATTACAAAAGCCTGGGCCAGCCCGTCGGGCGAGGGCTGTGTCGCATACTCGATCGAAATCCCCAGATCCGACCCGTCCCCGAACAGCGCTTTGAACTGGCTGTTGTATTCCGGAGTCGTGATTATGAGGATCTCGCGAATGTCGGCCATCATGAGCGTGGCCAGGGGGTAGTAAATCATCGGCTTGTCGTAGATCGGCATCAGCTGTTTTGAGATGCCTTTGGTGATCGGCCACAGTCTTGTGCCGGAGCCGCCGGCGAGGATAATTCCGCGCATGATTCAGTTGCCCGTCGTATCGAGTGAGAGGTAGAAAGCCTTGACTGCGACCCAATCGGGGAGCACGCCAGCAGCGACAGCTTCTTCGAGGGTGGGAGCATCGGTGTCCTTGAGAGAAAGACGGGGTTCACCGGCTTCGGGTGAAAAGACCAGGCTGACCGTCGCGTCCAGCGGATCGATTCCATGTTCATGGTCAGGCTGGTAAACACCGCTCACGAGATAGCTGACGACCGCGTTCTCGGTGAGCGCGATGAAGGCGTGCCCGAGTCCCTCGGAGAGATAAACAGAGCGGAAGTCGACGTCGTCGAGAAGGACGCTGTCCCATTGCCCGAATGTCGGCGATCCAACCCGGATGTCGACGACGTAGTCCAGAACCGCGCCGTGGGTGCACGTCACATACTTTGCCTGCCCGAGAGGTACGTCAGCATAATGAATGCCGCGGACGACGCCTTTTTTAGAAACTGAGGTGTTTGCCTGGCGAAGAGTGAGTGGATGCCCAACCACCTCTTCAAGGCGATCAAAACGATAGGACTCGAAGAAGACCCCGCGCTCGTCTTTCCGGAGGATCGGAGTTATCTCGTATGCGTCGGGGACTGATAATTCGCGGATTTGCACGCTCGGAAGTTTACCCTGCAAGGCCTTCACTAGAATTGGGTCGCTACAAATCGCCAACTGAAGAGGACCTCAGCGTGAAAATACTCGTCACCGGCGGCGCCGGTTTCATCGGCTCCAACTTCGTTCGCCGCACCCTTGAAGACGCCTACGCCGGGCTCGAAGGTGCGGAAGTGATCGTGCTCGACGCGCTCACTTACTCGGGCAACCTCGAGAACCTCGCCCCGGTTGC
>Ga0123338_10005165_pt1 | contig 11244 bp, 12 predicted proteins | sample grotaG_FD_89793 | JGI IMG/M metagenome (GOLD analysis project Ga0123338, IMG submission 89793) | Glacier valley bacterial and archeal communities from Borup Fiord, Nunavut, Canada, to study Microbial Dark Matter (Phase II) -... | ecosystem: Environmental > Aquatic > Freshwater > Ice > Glacier ...
CGCGTGCTGATGGCGAGCATCTTCCAGCACCCGCTCTACCCGTACACGGGCGCGGTGCCGATGGGCACGAACATGGTCAACGTGCCGGTACCGCCCTACACGCGTGGGCCGCAGATCCGCGCCCTCATCGAAGAGAACTGGCTGGAGCGGCTCGACGAATTCGCGCCGCAGATGGTCTTCGTCTCGGCCGGCTTCGACGCCCACCGCGAAGACGAGCTCGGCCAGCTCGGCCTCGTCGAGGCCGACTACACCTGGATCACGGAGCAGATCGTGGCGCTGGCCGACAAGCACGCCGGCGGCCGCATCGTCTCGTGCCTGGAGGGCGGCTACAACCTCGGCGCCTTGGCACGCAGCGTCGCCGCGCACGTTCGCGTCCTGGCCCGCGTCTAGCAGCGTTCGCGGCACGTGATCCGCCCCTTCGACGCCAAGGAGCTCGACGAGCTCGCCGTCGCCCTGACGCAGCCCGGCGCCGTTGCCGAGCTGGCGGTCCTGGCCGGCTGCGTGCTGCTGGCCTGGCTCGTCGTGCGGCTGGTCCGCGGCCGCTCGAAGCCGGTGGCGTCGGTCTGGTTCGGCGAGCGGATCTTCGACGGCGTGCTGTTCCCCGTGCTCGCGCTCGCGCTCGCCTTCGCCGCCCGCACGGCGCTCGCCGGCACGATCAAGCCGGCGGTGTTCAAGGTCGCGATCCCGATCCTGGTCTCGCTGGTCGTCATCCGCCTCAGCGTGCGCGTTCTGAGTCGCACTTTCCCGAGTGTCGGCTGGGTCCGCACCGTCGAGCGCAGCATCTCCTGGCTGGCCTGGATCGCCGTCGTGCTCTGGATCACCGGCGTCTCGCCGATGGTGCTCGACGCGCTCGACGAAGTGCAGTGGAAGATCGGCACCGCCCACGTCACCTTGCGCAACGTGCTCGAGGGCACGATTACCGCGGGCATCGTCATGGTGCTGGCGCTCTGGGTCTCGGCCGCGATCGAGAGAAAGCTGCTGTCGGGGAGCGGCCACGACCTGTCGCTGCGCAAGATCGCGGCGAACATCGTTCGCGCCCTGCTGCTGTTCATCGGCCTGATGCTCGCGCTCTCGGCGGTCGGCATCGACCTCACGGCGCTCTCGGTGCTCGGCGGTGCCATCGGCGTCGGCCTTGGCTTCGGCCTGCAGAAGATCGCCGCCAACTACATCAGCGGCTTCGTCATCCTCGCCGAGCGCAGCCTGCGCATCGGCGACATGGTCAAGGTCGACAACTTCGAGGGCCGCATCACCGACATCCGCACCCGCTACACGGTCATCCGCTCGCTCGCCGGCCGCGAGGCCATCGTGCCCAACGAGACGCTCATCACGCAGCGCGTCGAGAACTCGTCGCTCGCCGACCCGCGCGTGCTCGTGCAGACGGCCGTCCAGGTCGCCTACGGCAGCGACGTGCGCTCGCTGCAGCCCAAGCTCGAAGCTGCCGTCGCCGCGGTGGCGCGCGTCATCGCCGAGCCGGCGCCGTCAGTGCAGCTGGCGTCGTTCTCGGCCGACGGCATGGACCTCGCCATCCACTTCTGGATCCGCGATTCCGAGAACGGCCAGGGCAACGTCAGGTCCGACGTCAACCTCGCCGTGCTCGACGTGCTCGAGCGCGAAGGTATCGAGATCCCGTTCCCGCAGCGCGTCGTCCACGCGGTCGTGGCCGCCGAAACGAAGCCGGTGCCCGACGGCCGCACGGCATGATCCGCGGCACGCAAGGCTACGAGGCGCAGGCGAGCGAGCTCGTCGCGCGCTACGAAGCGATCGGCTTCATCGCTCGCCAGGCCGTCAATCGCGATGCCGGCGTGACGTGGTCCCGGCTGGTCTTCATCGGCGCGGGCGAGCCTGCATGACGCGCGGATCATTCGTCCCCACGAACTCGTCGCGGTGGTTTCTCGCTGCACCGGCGCTGGCGCTGCTGCTGTCTTCCTGTTCGACCCGGCCATCGCTAACGGCCGCGCTTGCCGCGACCGAGCCGCGCGGCGAATCGCAGCCGTGCCCTCCCGGCGTCGCCGCTGGCAGTCGTTGCGTCACCGGCCGCGACAGTGCCGGCGCCTGGTGGTGGCTGACGATGCCACCGCGATGGAACGGCACGCTCGTGGTCCATTCGCACGGCGGTCCCGAGCTCGGGCCGCCGAAGGCCGAGCGTGCGATTGAAGACCTGCAGCGCTGGTCGATCTGGAGCCGCGCCGGTTATGCCTATGCCGGCTCCGGCTATCGGCAGGGCGGCGTCGCGGTCGCATCGGCGTCCGCCGACAGCGAACGCGTGCGCACGATCTTCGTCGCCGAGTTCGGCATGCCGAAGCGGACGGTACTGCACGGCCAGTCGTGGGGTGCCGGCGTCGCTGCCAAGGCCGCCGAGACCTTCGGCGCGCCGGCCGCCGGCAAGCCGCCGTACAACGGCGTGCTGCTGACCTCGGGCGTGCTCGGCGGCGGTAGCGAGTCGTACAACTTCCGGCTCGACCTTCGCGTCGTCTACGAAGCCGTTTGCGGCAACCATCCTGCGGCCGACGAGCCGCAGTACCCGCTCTGGCAAGGCCTGCCGCTGGATTCGGCGCTGAGCCGCGACGAGCTCGCGAAGCGCGTCGACGCCTGCACCGGCGCGCGCAGGAAAGCCGCCGAGCGCACGCCGCAGCAGCAGCGACACCTCGACGCGATCCTCGCCGCCGTCGCCATCCCCGAGCGCTCGCTCGTCGGCCACCTCGCGTGGGCGACCTGGCACTTCCAGGACATCGCGTTCGCGCGCCTGGGCGGCCGCAACGCGTTCGGCAACATCGGCGTTTTCTATCCTGGCACCGTGGGCAACGATGCACTCGATGGCCGCGTCGCACGCTACGCCGCCGATCCCGCGGCGCGCGCTGCCTTCGCGGCCGACGCCGATCTCGCCGGCCGCATCGCCGTGCCGGTACTGACGGTGCATGCCATCGACGACCCGACCGCGTTCGTCGAGCTCGAGTCCGCGTTTCGCGAGCGCATGGTGCAAGGCGGCAGCGGCGATCGCCTCGTGCAGACCTTCACCGACGAGCACGAGCACAGCTACCTCGCCGACGCCGAGTACGTGGCCGCGATGGCCGCGCTCGTGGCCTGGATCGAGCGCGGCGACAAGCCCACACCGCAGGGCATCGCCGCCGCGTGCATGGGCGTCGACGCCGTCTTCACGCCTGCCGTCGGCTGCCGCTTTCGCCCCGACTACCAGCCGCGGCCGCTGGAGTCACGCGTGCCGCCGCGATGAGCTACCGCACCTTCGCCCGGGCGCTGCTGCTGGCGATGGCTGCGAGCCTCGGCGGCTGCGCGCTCTGGCGGCAGACGACGATACCGATCCGGCAGATCGCCTTGCCGGCGGCCTGCAGCGTCCGCCCCGACACGCTGCTCGTGTTCCTGCCCGGCTCGTACTCGAGCGCCGACGACTTCATCGACGAAGGCTTCGTCGCCACCGTCCGCGGGAGTCGCGTCGCCGCCGACTTGCTGCTCGTCGATGCCCATCTCGGTTACTACAGCGAGCGCAGCATCGTCGATCGCCTGCACGCCGATGTCGTCGTGCCGGCGCGGGCTGCCGGTTATCGCCACGTCTGGCTGGTCGGCATCTCGATCGGCGGCTACGGCGCGCTGCTGCATTCGCTGTTGCCTCCCGCGGGAGATGTAGCGGGCATCGACGGCATCGTGCTCATCGCGCCGTATCTCGGCGACCGCCGCGTCAGCATCTCGGTCGAATCGGCGGGCGGTCTGCGAAACTGGCCGGCGCCGGCCGAGCCGCTGCCGCCAGGCGACGTCGACCAGAAAGTCTGGCGTTGGCTGCAGGGCTACGCGACAGGCGCCGTGCGGCCGCGCCTCTTCCTCGGCTACGGCGAGAGCGACCGCTTCGAGTTCAGCGACCGCCTGCTCGCTGCGGCGCTGCCACCCGGGCAGGTCGCAGCCATCCCCGGCGGTCACGACTGGCCGACCTGGCGCGCGCTCTGGCAGCGCCTGCTGCCGGCGATGAACTTGCCGGTCGATGCGTCGTGCGTCGGCGTCGCGGCGAGGCGCTGACGATGCAGCACAGCTTCTGGTCGGCGTTCATCCTGCTGCTGCTGGTCCTCGACCCGTTCGGCAGCCTGCCGATCTTCATCCCGGTGATGCGCACGGTGGCGCCGCAGCGGCGCGCCATCGTCGCCCTGCGCGAAGTAGCGATCGCCTTTGCCGTGCTCTGCGCCTTCATGTTCTTCGGCGAGACCTTCCTGCGCGTGATGCGCCTGTCGGAGCGCTCGCTCGAGGTCGCCGGCGGCGTCATCCTGCTGATGGTCGCGATCCGCATGATCTTCCACCAGGGCGACGGCGTGTACGGCGTGCCCGAGGACCGCGAGCCGCTCATTTTTCCGCTCGCGGTGCCGCTCCTGGCCGGACCGTCGGCGATGGCGACGGTGCTGCTGCTGGCGTCGCGCCAGCCCGACCGTGTCGCCGAATGGGTCGGCGCGCTGGCCTGCGCGATGGCGGTGTCGGGCGCAGTGCTGCTCGGCTGCAATCGCCTCCGCAAGTGGCTCGGCGACTCGGTCGTCTCGGCGCTCGAGAAGCTGATGGGCCTGGTACTGACGGCGATCGCCGTCGAGATGATCCTGGCCGGCCTGAAGCGCTACTTCATGGACCCGGGCTGACGCTTCACACGACGCGCAGCTCGACGCTGCCGAGGCCGGCGAACTCCGCCCGATAGAGTCCCGGGCCGGGCAGCCACGGCGCCCCGGTGCAGCTGCCGGTCGTGACGATGTGGCCGGCCTTCAGGCCGCCGCTTCCTTCGGGCTGCGCGTTGGCCAGCATCACGACCGTGGCGAACGGGTCGCCGCTCAGGATGGCGGCGCCGCTGCCGACCGCGAGTTCGGTCATGTCGCTGCCGCCGCGGCCGCCACCCACGTTCAGCACGATGCCGATCTCGGCGAAGGTGAGCGAACGCCAGTCGGCCAGGCGCGGCCCGGCGACGAAGCCGCCGTTGTTGAACGCGTCGGCCAGCTCGGCGAGCGCGCCGAGACCGCGCGGCAGTCGCGAGTCGACGACCTCGATGGCCATCCGCATCGCCACCACTGCGGCCTCGACCTCGGCGCGCGTGTACGGCGCATCGGGGCGCGGTGGCAGGTCGCGGCCGAGTTCGAAGGCGAACTCGCACTCCAGCTTGGCGGCGATGAAGTCGGCGGCGCGAAGTTCGGCCGGGCCGGTGCTGGCGTCGCGCATCCAGGCCGACGTGATCGGCGCGCCGATCGGGCGGGGCACCGCGAGAGAGCGGCGTTGCTCGTCGGTGACAGCGGCGACCTTCCAGCCGCCGATCCGGCCGAGGCCCGCAGCCACCGCGGCCTGCAGGCGATAGGCTTCGGCGAGATCGGCCGGCAGCCATGCGGCCGGCCAATGTTCGATGGCGGCGGCACCGCGGCGGGCGTCGACGAGGGCGCTGCGGGCGGCTTCGAATCGGGTCGTGTCCATGGCCTGCATTGTCACGGCGCGCAAGGTCGCCGATAAACTGCGGCGACCCATTTCCATCGGCGATTCTCTTGAGCGAACTGCACCGATTCATCTTCGACGGCCTGCCGGTCCGCGGCATCCTCGTCCGCCTCACCGACAGCTGGCAGGAGGTGCTCGCCCGACGTGCCGGCGCCGGCAGCGTGCTGCCGCCACCGGTGCAGAGGCTGGTCGGCGAGATGGCCGCGGCGGGCGTCCTCATGCACGCCAACATCAAGTTCAGCGGCGCCCTGATCCTGCAGGTATTCGGCGACGGTCCGGTCAAGCTCGCCGTGGCCGAGATCGGCGCCGACCTGTCGTTTCGCGCCACCGCCAAGGTCGTGGGCGAGGTCGCTGCCGAGGCCGGGCTCGAGTCGCTGCTCAATGTCGGCGGTGGCGGCCGCTGCGCGATCACATTGTCGCCATCGGGCCAGGTGCCGGGGCAGCAGCCGTACCAGGGCGTCGTGCCGCTGCACGACGACGCCGGTGTGCCGCTGCAGGCGGTGGCGCCGATCCTCGAGCACTACATGCTGCAGTCGGAACAGCTCGACACGCGGCTCGTGCTCGGTGCCGACGATCGCGTCGCCGCCGGCCTGCTGCTGCAGCGGCTGCCGGCGCCCGGCGGCGCCATCGACGAGACGCGGATCGGCCGCGACGAGGACTTCAATCGCATCGCGGCGCTGGCCTCGACGCTGACCGCTGCGGAGTTGCTAGGCAGCGATGCCGACACGGTGCTGAGGCGCCTGTTCTGGGCCGAGAAGCTGACCCGCTTCGAGCCGCTCGTCGGTGGCCACGCGCCGCGCTTTGCCTGCAGCTGCTCGCGCCTCAAGGTCGGCGCGATGCTGCAGTCGCTCGGCCGTGCCGAGGTCGACGACATCGTTCGCGAGCAGGGCCTTGTCGAGGTGGGCTGCGACTTCTGCACCTTGCAGTACCGCTTCGATCCGGTCGACGTCGGCGAGCTGTTCACGCCGCTGTCCCGGCAGGCGCCGGGCTCGAGCACGCTCAACTGAGTCGTTATTTCAGTCGGTAGCCGCAGACGCCGCAGAAGAGGTCGTCGGTGGTGACCGGGGACAGGCACTGCGGGCATGCCGACGGCGTTGCCGCGACCACGGGCGCGGACGACGCGACGACCGGTGGCGGGACCCATGCCGGCGGCGACGCGTAGGCGGGCGATGCGGCTGGTGTGGGCGAGGTCACGGGCGCGGGCGAGTCGTCGAACGGCAGGTCGATGTCGGCGGCCGGCTCGTAGCTGGCATGCAAGGGCGCCGGCGCGGTGGGCAATGGTGGCAATGGCGCACCGAACGACGCGCTCTGCAAGGCATCGAACGACGGCGTCGGCGGCGCGCTCCAGGCCGGCGGCGGGTTGTAGAGCGAGGGCGCCGTCACGTGCGATGCGGCCGCCGCTTCGGCCGCGGCCGAAGCGGCCACCGCCGTCGGCACTGCAACGGCCGGGGCGGCGGCGCCCGCAGGAACCGCGTCGCGTGCGGTGGCACTCTTCGCCTTGTCGCCGAGCTCGGCGGCGCGGCGCTTCGCTTCGTCGATGCCGGCCCGCAGCGCCGCTTCGGCGGCCCCGATATCGAGGCCTTCGGTGACGCGCAGGTAGACCAGGGACAAGCCGCGCAGATAGACCTGCCCGACCACCGCGACCGCGGCTGCCCACAGCACCGAGCCGCCGATCGCGACCGAGATCGCGTAGCGGGCACCGGCGCCATCGAGGCTCGGCGACAGGCCCGCCATCGCGCCCATCGGCGTCGTGCCGCCGAAGCTCAGGATCGACGCCGACAACGCCATCGTCGGCACCAGGCCAGCGCCGAACACCGCGAAGACGACCAAGCCGACGACGAAGCAGAGCAGGCCGACGAAGACCAGCAGCAGCAAAGTCTCGACGAACCGGCTCCTGACGATCGCCAGGGTCTGCGTGGCTGCGCGCATGACCGTCTCGCCTTGCCAGATCGCAGGCAGCGACAGTGCCGCGAGAACGAAGAGGCCGACCACCGTGATGCCGGCGACGGCGACCGACAGCGGGAAGGCGACGACGAACAGCATCGGGCCGAGTACCGGAATCTTGCATACCGCCATCAGCAGCGCGATGGCGATGAAGACCGCGACCTCGACGGCGAGGCAGGCGAGGCCGAGCACGATCAGTTTCGGCAGGGCCATGAGGCCGAGGACCAGCGCGTCGACGGTGCTGCGCTGTGCCACGCCGCGTGCTTCGTCCATCTGCAGGATGCCGGCGGCATTGACGCCGGTGCCGATGGCGACGATCCAGACCAGCATCGCCAGCAACATCACGACGAGGCCCGGCCCGCCGAACATCGAGAGCAACGGCATGGCGACCACCACGCCGACGACCAGGCAGCCGAGCAGCGCCACGATGGCGCGGCCGTTGCGAAGCCCGCTCACCGCCTCGAACAGGCTGGAGAAGGCGGTCGGCGAGAGTCCGGCGGGAAGAGCGGAAGGAGGCGTGTCTGTGGACATGGCGGTCGCCTCGCCGAGGCGTCAGTTGGCGTAGTTGCGGCGGCGCTCGTCGGCGTCGCGGATCTGCCGGCAGATTGCCTCGTTGAAGTGCTCGGCGGCGCCGCACTCGCGCGACTGGCAGACCGCTTCGGAGATGCTGCCGCGGCCGGCGCAGATCTCGCGAACGCCGCGCGGCTGCGCCGTGACCGGTGGTGGCGCCGTCAGCGTCGGCGCGACAGGGCGAGCGCGCTGCGCTTCTTCGGCGCGGCGCCGGGCCTGCGCTTCCTGCTCGGCACGCGCTGCCACCGACCCCTGCTGCTGTTGCTGCTGCTCGGCCAGCGTCTTGGCCTTGGCGTCACGCTCGGCCTTGTCCTTCGCGGCCTTCTCGCGGCGCTTCTCGGCGGCGACGCGCTTGGCTTCGGCATCGGCGGCCGGATCGCTGGCGGCAGCCTCCACCACGACCGGCGCGGTAGGCGCTGTCGTGACGGGAGGTGGCGACGGCAGCGCCGTGAACGGGCCCGACGAAGGGATCGCGATCTCAGGCGGCACGATGCCGGTGAGTGGCGTCGATGCGGCCGCATCGACGGTCGCCGTGACCGGTGGCGTTGGGGTCATGGCGGGAACCACTGCCGACGCGGGCGCAGCGATTTCAGGTGCTGAGGCCGGGCCGGCCACCGGCACGACGGCGCGACCGGCGCTGCCCATGAACCACCACGCGCCGGCTGCAGCGGCGAGCGCGAGCACGACGGCGCCGACGATCAGCGGCATGCGGTTCGGTGCAGTCGCTGTAGCGGTAGCGAACGGCGCCGCACTTTGATCGGCGGGCGCGTCGAAGGCCTCCTGCCCGCGCACGGCGATCGCGGCGTCTGCGTCGGGGATGTCGGGGTTGCCGAGCGGATCGTCGTACGCCGGCGGATAGCCCGGCGGCGTCGACGCGGCAGGCGCCGGCGGATACGGCGCCACCGGCGCGAACGACGGATAGGAAATCGGCGGCGGGCTGAGTCCGGCGTAGGGATCGGCCGGCGGCGGCGCGGCGGTACGCGATCTCGGCACGATCACCGTGCCGAGCAGGCTGACGCCGCAGTTGGCGCAGTAGCGAACGCCCGGTTTGTTCTGGAAGCCGCACTCGTCGCAGGTGATGCCGGCCGCGAGCGGTTCGTCGTCGGCCGTGGGAGGAAGTTCCGCTGCGAGGGTCGGGAAGGCCGTGCCGCAGGCGCGGCAGAACTGCACGTCGTCCCTGTTTTCGGTACCGCAAACCGAGCACAGCTTGGTCATTAGAGTCGGCCTCCTGCGCCCTCAGCCCGGATCGAACGACGATACCTCAGGTTGAAGGCCGATCGCAATGCGGCGGCCCCGGGGCCGTGGACAATGCGGCAAACGCCGCTGCTGCGTATCGAAGGTCGACGTGCTCTACGCATCCCTGAAGGCCGCCCACTTGCTCGCCATCGTCGTTTGGATCGGCGGCATGTTCTTCGTGCTCGCCTTCCTGCGACCCGCTGCCGCGGCGACGCTCGAGCCGTCGTCGCGCCTGGCGCTCATGCACGCGACCCTCAAGCGCTTCTTCGACGCCGTGACCATCGCCGCACTGGTCGCGCTGCTGAGCGGCGCCGCGATGCTCGGCATCGCCCGTGCCGCCGCTGTGCGCGCCGGCCTGGCCTTCAACATGCCGCTCGACTGGTACGCGATGGTCGGTCTCTTCGTCGTGATGGTGGCGGTGTTCGCGCACGTGCGCCTGGCGCTGTTCCGCCGACTCGCACGGGCCGTCGCCGACAAGCGCTGGCCCGACGGCGCTGCCGCGCTCTCGGCCATCCGCTGGGAGGTGACCCTGAATCTCGTCATCGGCGTCTTCATCGTCGTCATGGTCCGACTGGGCGGCACCGCGTAGATTGCGTCAGCGGCCGCTGGCACGGCGGGCGTCGATGGCGGCGAGCGCGTTGGCGAGGCGATCGCCGCCGCTGCCGGCCACGGCCCTGAAGTCGACGCCAGCGCGCTGCAGCGACGCGCGCACCAGCGCATCCACCGGAGCGCGAACATGGGCGCCGTCGCGCTGCAGGCCGTCGGCCTGCCAGGGCAGATCGAGCGAAGTGCAGAGCGTGAGCGCGTAGCCCCGTTGCGTCGCTTCCGCGTCGGCATAGAGGCTGCGGTCGGCGAACACGAAGTCGCTGTAGACAGCGATCATCAGGGCACTCGTGTCGGCGACGACGACGGCCGCGCTCGCAGTCGCCGCGTCGATGCGGCGGGCCTGCTCGGCGGCGATGCCGGCCTGCTCGTCACGCCGCGGCGTTCTTTGGTGCCGGTCGCAGAACTCGCGCAGCGCTTCGTCGACGACGGCCACGCGCTCGCCGCGCGCCTGCATCTTCTCGCCGATCGCGTGGGCGAGGGTCGTCTTGCCGGTGCTCTCAGCGCCTACCAGCACGACAACGAAGGCCGCGTCGATCACGTCGCCCTCGGTGGCTTCAGGAGCCGCCGCCATGCCGCCCAGCCGACGAACGACATCACGACGAACACCGCGTAAAGCAGCACCGTGAGCCACAGCCCCTTGTAGGCGAAGAGCGCCGTGCCGACGATGTTGACGACGATCCAGACCGGCCAGTTCTCTATGTACTTGCGGCCGAGCAGCCACTGGCCGAGCAGGCTGGCAGCGGTCGGAAAGGCATCCCACCAGGGCACGTCGGTGTCGGTGAAGTGCTTGAGAAAGAGCGCCGTCGCCGGCCACGCCAGCGCCAGCAAGCCGAGGGCAACGCAGCGGCCGGCGACGCCGAGGCTGCGCACCCGCAGCGCCTGGCCGCTGGCATCGGTGCCGCGCAGCCACTGCCACCAGCCCCAGCCCGCCACCACCGCGAAGAAGATCTGCAGGCCAGCGTCACCGTAGAGGCGGCTCTTCCAGAACAGCAGGAAGTAGAGCAGCGAGCTGGCGATGGCAAGCGGCCAGCCCAGGACGTTGACGCGGATGTTGCACACGACCATCGCGACAGCGAGCGCGAAGGCGACGAGCTCGAGCCAGGTGATGCCGGCGCCGAAGGCCGTGAAGGCGACGGCGAAGAACGGTTCGAATGCGGCGAGCAGCGGCGCGGCCGCGGGGGCGGGCTCGGTCAACGCCGGGCGGGCGAGAGCTGGACGTAGATCTCGTCGGGCTTGATCATGCCGAGCTCGAAGCGCGCCTTCTCCTCGACCATCTCCAGGCCTTCCTTCAGGTCGCCGACCTCGGCTGCGAGCTGTTCGTTGCGGTGCCTCGCGGCGTCGTTGGTCGCCTTCTGCGCGACCAGCTTGCCGCGCAGCTCCATCATCCTCGGCACGCCGCCCTTGCCGAACCAGAGCTCGGCATGCACGAGC
>Ga0123338_10005168_pt1 | contig 11241 bp, 10 predicted proteins | sample grotaG_FD_89793 | JGI IMG/M metagenome (GOLD analysis project Ga0123338, IMG submission 89793) | Glacier valley bacterial and archeal communities from Borup Fiord, Nunavut, Canada, to study Microbial Dark Matter (Phase II) -... | ecosystem: Environmental > Aquatic > Freshwater > Ice > Glacier ...
ATTTCTGAGTCAAAAAATGCTAGGGGTGTATTGTCCATGCCCTTAACGATCCTTGTAGTGGATGATGATTTGGGCACTCGTCTGTCTGTTACCGACTATCTTGAACTGGCTGGCTACTCGGTAATCACGGCTAATGACGGTCAAGAGGCTTTGGTTATGGTGGATGAGTATCATCCTGATTTGATTGTCACGGATATCGTCATGCCACAGATGAATGGCTATGAATTGGTGCGCCGGGTGCGTCAACAACCAGTGTTTCGTTTATTGCCTGTAATTTTATTAACGGTACGCACTAAGACCCAGGAAAGAATTCTGGGCTACCAGTCAGGGTGTGATTTATATTTACCCAAGCCTTTTGAACTGGAAGAGTTAGCAGCAGCAATCCGCAATCTTTTGGAGCGATCGCAAATCATTCAATCAGCGTATCGGTTTTCTCATAAAGAGAATTTGGGTATTTCCGCCTCAACCAAAGCAGCGAACATCCATAATTCTCTCTCCACTCAAATTCAGAAATCCCATCTGCACTCACCCCTAACTCATAGAGAACAGGAAGTCTTAGAGTTATTGACTCATGGTCTTTCTAATGCCGAAATGGGTCATCAGCTACACCTGAGTCCTAGAACCGTGGAAAAGTACGTTAGCAGTTTATTGAGAAAAACCTCAACCAGCAACCGAGCGGAATTAGTGCGTTTTGCGATTAAGCATGGTTTGGTGGAATAAAAGTTAGGAGGAGAGACGCGATTAATCGCGTCTGTACAGTTAGGAGTTTTAACTCATAATTCATAACCCTTCGGCAGGCTCAGGGCATCGCTCATAACTTTTGTCAGCAGACCTTCACAAGCATCGATCAGTAAATCAAGAACCTGATTAAATCCCTCTTCACCACCATAATAGGGGTCTGGAACTTCCTTTAGGGTGTGTCGAGAGCAAAACTCGCACATCAAATGCACTTTATGCTGATATTGCTTAGTTTGATCCAGAGTGAGGATATTCTGATAATTTTCTTGATCCATCGCCAAAATCAAATCAAAGTCTTGAAAGTCTGACTTTTGAAACTGGCGTCCTCGACCACGCAGTTTAATTCCCAACTTTCTAGCAGCCGCAGCACTCATGCGTCTGTCAGGTGGGCTACCAATGTGATAACTAGATGTACCAGCAGAGTCACAGAGGATGCTAGCGCTCAAGCCAGCCTGCTCAATTAGATGATTCATAATGTTTTCTGCCGATGGCGATCGGCAGATATTACCTAAGCAGACAAATAGCAACTTGTAAGGCATAGATATTTTTTGTTCTTTGTCAATAGTCATTAGTCATTTGACTAATGACCAATGACTCTTGACTAAAATCCCGGAAGTTCCAGTCCACTGGTTAATTCTTCCATACGTTCCCGCATTGTTGCAGTGGACTTGTTGTAGGCTTCTTTCATTGCCACTGTCACCAGATCGGAAAGTACTTCTGCACCTTCGCCTAAAGCATCGGGAGAAATTTCCACTCGCTTGGGTTCTTGGTTCCCACTGACAATCACCTTTACCAGACCACCGCCAGATTCTCCTAGAATCTCCATTTGCTCCAATTCTTCTTGGAGTCGCTTTGCGCCTTCTTGAACTTGCTGCGCTTTCTTAAAAGCTTCGGCCAGTTCCTTCATTTTTCCTAAGCCAAAGCCGAATCCCTGTCCTTTTCCTGTCATAATTATTTGTACGCGTGTGCGTTGAATAACAAATCAAATTCAATTATAGATGCGGTAAGTAATTTGCCTCTTTTTTTACCAATAATTAATGCCTTCTGGAATGGGGAGTAGGGAATGGGGAGTAGGGAATTAGGAATTGGGCATCGGTTATTTCTCCCCGTGCCTCCCCCAGTCCCCATTCTTTATCCACAAGCAGCTTGAAACTCTCCGAGCATTTTGACTTCTGGCTCTAAATTAATAGACCAATGTTCTTGTACCTGATGTTGGATGTGGCGAATTAGACAGAAGATGTCACTAGCTTTTGCTCCACCACGGTTAACAATGAAATTAGCATGGAGTAGTGCTACTTGCGCTCCACCAATTTGATAGCCTTTCAGACCAGTTTGTTCAATTAACCAGCCAGCACTGTAAGGTTTAGGATTGCGGAACACACTGCCACAACTGGGGAAGTTGTATGGTTGGGTACTCAACCGATGCTTTTTGTGTTGTTTGGTGATTGCCACAACTTTTGCGGGGTCGGCACCAGGCGCGAGTTGTAAAGTGGCTTGGGTGACTATGCGTTGGCAACGCCTCTCGCCGCCAGGAGAAGGAGACTCCCCACTTTGCAATAATGAAGTCCGATAGCTATAACCTAACTGATCGGGGGTAAGAGTTTCCAGCGTACCATCGGGTGAAAGTACCTGGGCGCTAACTAGCATATCTGCGATACAGCTATTATGTGCCCCTGCATTCATCACCACGGCACCTCCTGCTGTTCCGGGGATACCAACAGCCCACTCCAATCCTTCCCACCCTAATTCTGCTGCTGCCCATGCCAAACTGGGAATTGATTCTCCAGCAGCAACAGTTAGTTGACCTGTATCTGGGTCAAAGTGGCTGAAGCGGAGATGACGAGTAGCAATGACTAACCCTGTTATACCGCGATCGCTCACCAACAAGTTAGAACCTGCTCCCAGTGTTGTCACCTTTAAATCACGTTCTTTTGCGTATTTAAGACTTGCTTGCAGTGCTTCTAAGTTTCGGGGGGCAACATACCAATCAGCGGCTCCCCCAACTCTATAGGAAGTAAACGCTGACAAGGAAGCCTGAGACTTGATCGCACAATCAGTATTGGGTAAGTAAATTACTTCACTCTCCACCGAATTAGTTGTTTGGTGTTTCTTTGTATTCAAAGCAGAAACCGTGCAGACGTTTGCAGCTGCCTGGGAAATTGTCATTTTTACTTTATATTGGTAAAATTTTTACATTTATTTACCGCAAAAATACGGTAATAGAGTTAACCGGGCGCTTTGCTCAGAAATAAAACTTCGCAAAGTCTCCACTTAGGATGTGGCTTTAACAGGTTCGGAAAGTGTCGCCATTACTTCAGGAATCACCTGATTCAAGTTCCCAGCCCCCAGAAATATCGCCAAATCTCCTGGGCGTAGTGTTTGCACCAAAAACTCACACACTGAGGGTAAAGTTGGTTGATAAACTACCTGCGAATGCTGTTTAGCAATTTCCGCCGCTAGATGTTCACCACTAATTTGCCCTAAATTGGGTTCACCTGCACTGTAAATATCAGTCAGCACAACCAAATCAGCATGGGTAAACGACTCGGCAAATTCTTCTAAAAAGGTGAGTGTGCGACTATAGCGATGAGGTTGGAAGATGGCAATCACTCTTTGCCCTGGTCTTGCCTGTAAACGTGCTGCGGCAAGAGTAACGCGAATCTCGCTGGGATGATGAGCATAATCATCTATGAAGGTAATGCCATCGACTTCACCTCGGAACTCAAAGCGGCGTCTTGCTCCTTCAAAGGTAGCGATACCTTTAGCAATTTCTCCAAATTCTAAGCCCAAGAGGCGACCAACAGCCACTGCTGCTAGGGCATTACTGAGATTGTGCCGACTCAGCAGGCGCAACTTCAATACGCCTAAAGCTTTGCCTCTTTCCCAAACTAGAGCCGTAGTGCCATCAGCACGATAATCAATATTAGTGACGGTGTAATCAGCGTCTGTATCTGAGTGTAAGCTGTAGCTAATTGTCGGTTGCAAGCGATCGCGCACTGTAACACAATCAATGCTACCTATCAACGTTTTACAACCCTTCGCAAATGTTTGGAAGATGTCAATGACTTCTTCTAATGTATCGTAGTGGTCAGGATGATCGAGTTCAATATTGGTGATGATGCCAATCTCTGGAGCGTGTTTTATCAAGGAACCATCAGATTCATCTGCTTCGGCTACCAAATATTGGCTTTGTCCCAATCGAGCATTACCAGACCAAGCATTAACTTCGCCACCGACTAAAATCGTTGGGTCTAGACCAGCTTGCAGAAGCATATAGCCAATCATGCTACTGGTTGTAGTTTTCCCGTGTGTTCCTGCCACTGCAATACTGTAGTAATCGGCAATTAAAGCTGCCAGTACATCTGAACGATGTAAAATTGGACAACCTAATTCCAGCGCTGCTTTGTATTCTAAATTATTCGTGTTAATTGCTGTTGAACAAATGACTTGAGGCAGTTTTGACTTAGTAGTAGTAGTAGGTAATTGTTCTTGTGAATTTAATACTACTGCATTCGCCAATACCTGAGGGCGAAAGAATTCGAGATTGCTTGCCTCTTGTCTATCAAAAATATGAGCACCGATAGATTCCAACTTGTGCGTAATGTGGTTTGCACGAAGATCCGAACCTGATACTGGAAATTGACGCTTGGCGAGAACGTATGCCAGAGCAGACATACCTATGCCACCGATACCAATGAAATGAAATGGTCTACCACTAAAATCTACAGAATTAGTCATTTATTGCTCCTCTTACACCAAACCACACCATAATCACAAATGACACGCGTATCATAACAGGAATTTGATTTTCTACCCTAACTGCTCCTATATCATGTTCATGTTTGATGCCCGAATGATATTTACGCTCTGATTTTCCTTGTTCAGAATGATTTTACCTTGGTTGGAGGTTTTTGCTATTTTTGAACTATTGTTAAAATTATTCGGAAAATTTTGGCCGCATCGGGAAATAAATTCTTGTAATGTCAAATACATATTTTTGGCTACCTTACTGGAATTGGCTACATAATACATTGTTTAGTGAAACTGATTTGAAATTGCATCAAGTCTAGGCGTCAATTGAGTAGAATAGTACATTGGTAATGAAACTATTTTTCAATTGCATAAAACCCAGGCATAACTGGATGCAACAACTGGCAATTTTTGGTGGCACATTTAATCCAATTCATTGGGGACACCTGCTCGTAGCCGAGACAGCTTTGCATCAAGTATCCCTTGAAAAGGTAATTTGGGTGCCATCCCTAAATCCTCCTCACAAAGAAGCAGCTTTGTTTGAGCATCGTGTCCAAATGCTGCAATTAGCCATAAAAGATAACCCAGCGTTTACTGTCTCACTACTGGAGGCAAATCGCTCTGGGACTTCCTATGCCATTAACACGCTGATCAACTTATCTGCTTGTTACCCAAATACTCACTGGTACTGGATTGTGGGTTTGGATGCTTTCCAAACCTTACCCCGTTGGTATCGTGGACACGAACTAGCACAAATGTGTGATTGGTTAATCGCACCCCGACTGCTAGGTGGTGAGACTATAACTCAAAGCAAATTAATCTGCAAGCAAGTGGAGGAACAAATTAGGGAGCAGTCACATACCATTCACTGGCAACTCTTGAATATACCTTTAGTAGGAGTTTCGTCAAGTCTAATTCGCAAATTTTGCCGCGATAACTTCGTCAACGCCAAGGGCGATCGCCAGTCAATTCGTTATTTAGTCCCGGAATCAGTTAGATCATATATTACTAACAACAACCTCTATTCCCACAAATCTGAATAAATTATGTGTTTTTTTATTGATCTAACACTTTATGGTTAAGAGTCCTTCCCCCCTTTGCGATATGATTGGGGTCAACGATATCAACATATAAGCATAAATACAGAGGGCAAGACATTGTGATTAGAGTTGCAATCAACGGTTTCGGGCGAATTGGACGTAACTTTACGCGTTGCTGGGTGGGTAGAGAAAATAGTAAAATCGATCTTGTCGCTATTAATGACACATCAGACCCTAGAACTAATGCTCACCTGCTGAAGTATGACTCAATGCTAGGGAAGATTAAGGGTGCTGAGATTAGTGCCGATGATAACTCGATCATCGTTAACGGTAAGACCATTAAGTGCGTATCCGATCGCAACCCAGAAAAGTTGCCCTGGAAAGATTGGGGAATTGACCTAATTATCGAAGCAACCGGGGTGTTTACTAGCAAAGAAGGAGCGCTCAAGCATGTGAATGCTGGAGCCAAGAAAGTTCTGATTACCGCTCCTGGTAAAAACGAGGATGGTACTTTTGTGATTGGTGTGAATCATCACGACTATGACCACAAAATACACCACATTATCAGTAACGCTAGCTGTACAACCAACTGCTTGGCACCGATCGCCAAGGTGTTGAATGATAAGTTCGGCATCATCAAAGGTACGATGACCACCACCCATAGTTATACAGGCGATCAGCGCTTGCTAGACGCTTCTCACCGGGATTTGCGACGGGCGAGGGCAGCAGCAATAAATATTGTACCCACCTCCACGGGTGCAGCAAAAGCAGTGGCGCTGGTTATCCCAGAGCTTAGAGGCAAGCTAAACGGCGTTGCCTTGCGTGTACCTACCCCGAACGTCTCAATGGTAGATTTCGTAGTTCAGGTTGAGAAGCGTACTATTACCGAAGAAGTTAACCAAGCTCTTAAAGATGCTGCTGAAGGTCCACTCAAAGGCATTTTGGATTATAGCGAACTAGAATTGGTATCGTCTGATTATCAAGGTCATGATGCTTCTTCGATTGTCGATGCCAACTTGACTTTTGTCTTAGGTAATGACCTAGTGAAAGTTATGGCGTGGTATGACAACGAGTGGGGTTATAGCCAACGAGTTTTGGATTTGGCTGAATTAGTAGCCGAGAAGTGGGAATAATTAGTCATTAGTCATTTGTCATTAGTCATTAGAAAAATGACTATTGACCAAAATGTTGGTTGAAATCCCTGGCTAAGACTCAGAACTATAATTAGTTATTAGTGATTGGTCATTGGTCATTAGAAAAATGACAAAGGACTATTGACCAAAATGTTGAAATCCCTGGCTAAGATTTAGAACTTGGTCAGGAAGTTTTTTTTGTTCGTCGTGCAATAATACTGTTGATCCGGCTGTGATCCTGCCCACGATCGCAGCATCTTCACCAAGATGTTGCACTAAGGCTGATGCTAACTCTTGTGATAAACACAGCACTAATTCAAAGTCTTCGCCACCGTATAGAGCATATTCTAGCGCTTGCTCTGGTGTCAGCCAATGGTTAAAAGTTTTTGGTAAGGGAATTTTTCTGTGTTCTAGGACAGCGCCAACGCTACTGGCGCGGCAAATTTGGATAATCGCATCTGCCAAACCATCGCTGCTATCCATACCAGCAACGGAAAGTTGGGAGTTAGGAGCGATGCCCTGAGCCTGCCGTTCGCGCAGCGTCTCGTAGAGAAGGGTTAAGATTTTCCAGAGGATTGGTAAGACATCTAATCGTGGCTGTGGGCGCTGGTGTGCGTGGATTAGAGCCGTGCGTTCTGCATCTTTGAGGTTTTGTCCCAATTCGGGATGTAAGAGCAGTTCTAAGCCAGCGCGGGAGGCTCCATGAACACCTGTAACGACGATCGCATCTCCGACAACAGCAGCAGAACGGCGGATAATTCGATGAGGGTGAACTTGACCAAAAGCGGTAATTGCCAGAGTCGTCACAGGCGATCGCACAATATCACCCCCGACAATTGAGGTATTGTATTTTTGCAGGCATTCTGTCATTCCCTGGTATAGTCGCTCAACCCAACTCACCCTAACTTCACCCGGAAGTCCCAACCCGACAGTGATTCCCAATGGGGAAGCACCCATTGCTGCTAAATCTGATAAATTGGCAGCAGCAGCTCGCCAACCAGCATCTTCTGGGGAAGTGGTGAGGTTGCTAAAATGTACGCCATCAACCAGTACATCTGTAGTTACTACTAAAGATTGCCCTGGTGTAGTCTCAAGTACTGCTGCATCATCGCCAATAATTTCTGGAGGACAGAAGCGCTGTAATCTGTCTAAAAGACCTTGTTCACCAATGTCTTTTACTTGTTGAGAAGATAATTCACTGTTCACAATCGGTTTTCCGTGTTGCAAAATTACCAAGAAAACTGAAGATTTGCTTTACTGTTTAAGATAAGGGTATCGTCTAGGAGTCAGTTGGGATGGTAACAACACCAGTAACCAGCATCACGTTTGAGGAGTACTTAACCTATGATGATGGCAACAATTTTCATTATGAACTGGTGGATGGCAAGTTAGAGCTAATGAACCCACCGACTATTGAACATTTCCTGATTGCCAAATTTCTTGAGCAAGGGCTAGATGCAGAAATCAAACGTTTTGACATCCTCCCGCCACTGATTCGGAGTACCGAATGCAGTGGGGGATTCCAAAGATCACTCTTCGGTTTTCCTCTTTCCACGACTCGACTTACTTGGAGGGGTTTCCCCACCCAAGCAGAGGTCGATGTCTCCAGAGGCGTTAGTTCCGACGTGACCCGCCGTACTTAATGCTTTTTGCAGTATGTTCCGCGCCGCGTTCCAGTCCCTATCTTGAGTGTGTCCACAATAAGGACAAACATGAGTTCTAGTGCTAAGAGTCTTCTTGACAACCTCGCCACATTTCGAGCAATTTTGCGAAGTGTAGTGAGGCGGCACGGCAACAGTTACCACGCTAAACACCTTACCAAAATACTCAACCCATTCACGGAACAGCGACCAGGACACGTCACTAATAGATTTAGCCAAGCGATGATTCTTGACCATGTTACGCACCTGCAAATCCTCATACGCCACAAGGTCGTTCGACCTCACCACGCACCTTGCTGTCTTAACGGCAAAGTCTTTACGCTGGCGACTTACTTTGAGGTGCTTGCGTGCAAGTTTATTTCTAAACTTGGCTCTATTATTAGAACCCTTTTTAGTCTTAGACATCCGGCGTTGCAACCGCTTCAAAGACTTTTCGCTCTTGCGAAGATGTCTAGGATTAGCGATTGTTTCCCCGTTGCTATCGGTGTAGAAGTGGTTCAGACCAACATCAATACCGATAGTTTTACCAGTTGGCTCTCGGCTTTCTACTCGCTCTTGGTCAATGCAAAATTGGCAATAATAGCCATCTGCACGACGGACAACCCGCACTCTTTTAAACTGTTTAAGTTGGTAGAAATGCAGGTCACGGGTTCCCCAAAGCTTAAAGGTTCCTGCTTTAAAACCATCCGAAAAAGTGATATACCTGCGGTCATCAGAAAGTTTCCATCCACAAGTTTTGTATTCTACAGAACCGTGCGTTTGGTGTTTCTTGAACTTTGGAAATCCCTTTTTCCCTGGTTTGCTTTTTTTGCAGTTATCATTCGCGAAGCGTGTCGTAGACAAGAATCGAGCAATTGCAGACCAAGCTCTTTCAGCGCTAGCCTGTCTTGCCATCGAGTTCAACTTGGCAACCCAAGGAAACTCTGTGCTGGCAGCAAGGACAGCGCAGAACTTACTGAGGTCGTATCGCCCAATACCTTTGTTATCCATCCAGTACCGAAGGCTTGCATTGCGAACAAAACGAGCAGTTCTAATCGCTTCATCAAGCGCTTGATACTGTCCGTCTTCTCCTTCAAGTTTAGCCTCAAATACCAGCATATTTACGTCAAGAATACTAACGTAAATCATAACATGGATTTGCGAAAAACTCAACTGTTCCCTCTCCCTTACTGGCTTATAGCCAGTTATGGTCGGGAGTTCGTTTCGTTTTTCGCCCTCGATTCATCTCGCCGCCAAATCAAAGATTATGGCGGGAGCCTTCTCTCCGATCTAGGTAAAAGATTTGGCTGTGTTTTCGGGAAAGTGGGGTGAGAACGGGTAGAAATAAATCTAGATTGACTGATTTGTGTGTAGTGACATTGGAGCAAGCCAGAGAATTATTGAATGCTTCAGCAGTATTTGAATCACCACCGTTATTAATTGTCGAGGTGGTTAGTCCAGAGTCGGTGAAACGGGATTATCGTTATAAGCGATCTGAATATGCCGCCTTAGAGGTTTCTGAATATTGGATTGTTGACCCACTGGAAGCGAAAATTTCAGTGTTACTACTGGAAGATGGATTTTACGAAGAAACAGTTTTTACTGCCAACCAGCAAATTTTATCACGGACTTTTCCAGAATTAGCGATACCTGCGGCACACTTCGTGAACGCAGTTGATCAAGTGTTCACCGCCGGGAATCTGAATCAGGGGAGTTAGAAGCAGAGACGCGATTAATCGCGTCTGTACAGGAGTTAGTAATTGTTCTCCCTCATCCCCCTGCTCCCTTCTTATGCAGCTTGCGGCTCAACCAGATTTTCTATTCCCTGAACCACAGTTGCCGATTCAATTTTGTCACCCGCCTTCAGTTTATCCAAAACTTCTTTGCCCTCGGTGAGATAGCCAAAAACAGCATAACGACCATCTAATAGGTTGCGGCCGGCGGGGGTAAGTTCGGAGTCAAACAAAAAGAAGAAAAATTGTGAAGAACCACCATTTACTTCACTTTCGGGACGAGCCATCACCACTGCACCAAAGGCAGAGAAAGGCAGAACTGGCATATCAAGGTAACGACCAGCTTCTTCTAAAGTAATGCCATAAGTAGGTGCTTTATCGCCCTGAACTAAGACTTCTAAAGGAATAGCGCGATATTTGCTCGTTGTTGGGTCAATGAAACCGACCTCTTTTCCAGCAGGATCTCCAGTTTGGAGAAAGTAAGATTCTTCAGAACGGGTAAACTCTAAACCATTATAAAAACCCCTCTGTACCAAATCTACAAAATTCCCAGCAGTAACAGGGGCGCTGTAACCGTCTACTACGAGGGTCAAATCGCCTTTGTTAGTTTTGAATTCTACAGTGGCATGACCTTTAAGTTGCGGCAGGTTACTATACTGGGCAGGCACTTCAAAGGGGAATTGTTTGACCATTGACTCTTCTAGCTGAGTAACGAGATTCAGCAGTTTAGCTCTATCTTGGAGAATATGTTCTTTATCTTTGCTATTCGCCAATTCTTCTAATTTACCCACCCCAGATTTCAACTCGGTAATCCAAGCTTCGGCTTGGGGTTGGCGTTCTTCGGGAACGCTTGTTAAGATTTGGGAGGGTTTATCGAGAATGCGGGATGCTTGGCTGATGTCTTTGGAAATCGCACCCCAGCGCCGATTCGCCCGCAGTTGGGCAGAAATGTCCTCTAAACTGGCTTGTAGTTGCCGCACAGGTTTGTTGTCTATCGGGAGTGCATACCGCAACAGAGCCTTGCCGTCGGTAATTGCATTGCCGGCTGGTAGTGCGGCGCTACTGGAGGGAGTCCACCCAGCTGTAGTTATGCCTAAAAATATTGTTACCAGCAGTATTGCCATTAAGCTGTTCTTCAGCCAGGATTTTAATAAGTTAAGCATGGGATAACTCAAATGCAGTATTAAATTGTTGACTGGACGTAACC
>Ga0123338_10005169_pt1 | contig 11238 bp, 11 predicted proteins | sample grotaG_FD_89793 | JGI IMG/M metagenome (GOLD analysis project Ga0123338, IMG submission 89793) | Glacier valley bacterial and archeal communities from Borup Fiord, Nunavut, Canada, to study Microbial Dark Matter (Phase II) -... | ecosystem: Environmental > Aquatic > Freshwater > Ice > Glacier ...
ACGACCCGACCAGCCCCATCAAATCCTGCGCACCCTGCGTATCGGCAATCTCCGCGCCGGGCTTGAGCATCGTCGAATCGCCGCCCGGAATCAGCGAGATATAATTGCCGCCGAGTAGGCCTTCGGAGGTGATCGCCGCGCTGGTATCGGCGGGCAGGTGAATGGCGTTCGCCACCGAAAGCTGCATCACCGCCTGAAACGATGCGGGGTCGAGCCGCTGCGCCGTTACCGTGCCGACCTTGATGCCCGAAATCCGCACATCGGTGCCGACGGTGACGCCGGTCGAATTCGGGAAGCGTGCCGACAGCAGATAGCCGTCACCCCGGCCGCCGCGCTCGGTACGCTGATAGGCGAATTGCACGAACCAGATCGCGACGATCAGCACGAGCAGGCCGATCAGCGACTCGATGACGTTTTCCTTGAGCAGCGCCCGCATGCCTTACTCCGGGGTCCATGCCTGATAGTCGCCCGTCGTCCGCGCCCGGGTGCCGGTCACCGCAAGGCTGCCCGACGGCGCGTGCGCGGCAGGCGTCCCGGTCAAATTGGGCTGCCACGGCTTTTCCCAGACGCGCGGCTTGAGCGGCGCCTCGGCCGGCGTGGTGGCAACGGTCTTGTGCAGCCAGATATGCCATTCGGGCGGGATGCGGCTCGCTTCGGGCACGCCGTTATAGATCACCCAGCGGCGGTCGGCGGCACCGGCCTTGGCGCTGTAATAAATATTGCCCTGATCGTCACGGCCGACTTCGCGGCCGAAGCGGCGGGTGAACAGCCGCGTGCCAAAGGTTGGCCCAAGCCACCAGGTGAAGATGTTCGACAACAGGCTCATGCGCGGGTTCAACCCGAATCCGCGCGCGAGTGCAAGGCCGCTACCGGGGAAGCGTGTAATCGACGCGGTCGCCGGGCTTGAGCCCGATCTTCGCCGCCGCGCCCGCATTGAGTTCGAGCACGGCTGCAACCACGCCGCCCGATTCGATGAGGTCGCGCGAATAGGGCGTCGCATTCGCCGCGATCGTCAGCACCCGCTGATCGGGCGCAATGAAGATCAGGTCGAGGGGCAGGACGGTGTTTTCCATCCAGAACGACGCCGTGCGCGGCGGTACGAACGGAAAGATCATGCCATGGTTGCGCGCCATATGCGTGCGGAACATCAGGCCACGATTTTGCTCGAGCGGCGTCGCGGCGACTTCGACGGTATAATGCAGCCGCTTGCCGCCAGCCGTAAGTGTCAACGGCACCGACCGCAGCGTGGGATTTGCAACGCCGACGACTTCGACCGCCGGAGCCGCAGCGGGAACCAGCGCGGCAACGGCAAACGCAATCAACCAGTATTTCACACGCCCTCGTCCAGCTCGATCACCACCACCAGCGGGCCCTTCTGGCCCTCTGCAATGCGCGCCCGGAGTAGCTGGCCCGGCAGCAGTTCGGCAAGCCCGGCGCGACGGACGGTTTCCATATGGACGAAAATATCCTGGTCATGCCCAGCGCGCACGATGAAGCCGTAGCCCTTCAGCCGGTTGAACCATTTGACCGTCGCAGGCTCGAACGGCCCGGCGGTATCGAGCATTTCGACCGGATCGACCCGCGTCGCGGCGCGCTGCATCGCCGATTCGGGATCGGGGCCGACGGCTGTCGAAACGTCGAGATCGACGATCGCGCGCGCCTGACGCCCGCGCTCACGCTGGACGACCGAGCAGGTGATCCGCGCGCCTTCGGGCAGTGTCCGCCGCCCGGCCTCGCGCACCACGGTAAAATGCACGAGCACATCGGCGCTGCCATCGTCTGGAACGATGAAGCCGTAGCCGCGCACCGCGTCGAACCATTTGACCGCACCTGCAACCTGCGTCGACGGCTCGCTCGCGTCGTCGGCCAGTTCGCAACTTGTCGAGTCGCGCCTCAATACCGCGTGCTCGGTCATTCGTGCCCCCACGCCACCCCAAAAACAGCTGTTTTGATACCACAGAGCTGAACGGATGCGAAACCATGTTGTTGCTCGCCCCGTGCCATCGCTACATGGGGTGTCGAAGGCGAGTCGCGCACAGGAGAATGCCGTCGTGGAACTGCACGGAGACAGCCTGATCGCCGCGCCGCGGGACCGCGTCTGGGCGGCGTTGAACGATCCCGCCGTGCTGGCGCGCTGCATCGAGGGAGTCGAGTCGCTGACCCGCGTCGCCGACCTTGCCGGCGACCGGTTCGAGGGCAAGATGAACGCCAAGGTCGGCCCGGTGCGCGCTACGTTTGCGGGTGGCGTGACGCTGACCGAAGTCGACGCGCCCAACCGCTATGTCCTTGTCGGCGAAGGCAAGGGCGGCGTCGCGGGATTTGCCAAGGGTACCGCCGAGGTCGTGCTGAGCGACGAGGCGGGCGGCACGCGGCTCACGTACACGGTCAATTCGAGTGTCGGCGGCAAGCTGGCGCAGCTTGGCGCGCGGCTGATCGAGGGCACCGCCAAGGGCTATGCCGAAAGCTTTTTCGCGCGATTCAAGACTGAGGTAGAGGCCCCCGCCGCGCCGGTTGCGGCGGAGGCTTCTCCTCCTGCCGCCGTGGTGGTGCCGCCGTCCAAAGGGATCTCGCCGCTGGTCTGGGGCAGCGTGCTCATCATCGCGCTGGCGCTACTGCTGATGTGGCAGCTGTCGAAATGAGCGACGATCTCGACCGCGTCCTGAACGCCGCGCGCGGCTGGCTCGACGGGGGCCACGGCGTCGCGCTTGCGACCGTCATCGAAACCTGGGGCTCGGCCCCGCGCCGGGTCGGCAGCCATCTGGCGATCCGCGACGACGGCCTGTTCGAAGGCTCGGTCAGCGGCGGCTGCGTCGAGGGCGATGTCATTACCGAAGCGCTCGACCTGATCGGCAGCGGCGGTTTCAAGCGGCTCGACTACGGCGTCGCCGACGCGACCGCGTGGGAAGTCGGACTGGCGTGCGGCGGCCGGATTGCGGTGCTGGTGCAGGCCGTCGACGACATGCGGTTTCCGCCCGCGTTGATCGACGCATTGATCGACGCACGCGCGCGCGGCCATGCGCTGACGCTGACCACCGATCTTACCAACGGCGAGACCGTGGCGGTCAACGGCCCCGATGCCGAAGCGTTCGTCCAGACCTATGCGCCGCCGCTGCGGCTTGCCGTGATCGGCGCGGTCCATATCGCGCAGGCGCTGGTGCCGATCGCGACGCTGCTGGGTTATGCGCCGCTGGTGATCGACCCGCGCGGGCTGTTCGCGGCCGATGCGCGCTTCGACGGCATCGCGCTCGACGACGGCTGGCCCGACGAGGCACTGGGGCGCTGGCAACCCAATGCGGCGAGCGCGGTCGTCGCGCTGACGCATGATCCCAAGCTCGACGATGCCGCGCTGGCGGCGGCGCTGCGGTCGCCGGCATTTTATATCGCCGCACTGGGGTCGCGGAAGAACCATGCGGCGCGGCTCGACCGGCTGCGCGCCATGGGCTTCGACGATGCGACCGTGGCACGGGTGCGTGGTCCGGCGGGGCTCGATATCGGCGCGGCGGGCCCGAGCGAGATCGCGCTGTCGATCGCGGCGCAGATGGTCGCCGCGTGGCGGGGCAAGGCTTGATCTTCGCCGAGGTTGCGGTTGCCGATGCGGCGGGCGGTGTGCTCGCGCATTCGGTCATGGTCGCCGGGGAACGCTGGGCCAAGGGTCGCACGTTAAGCGCGGCAGACGTCCGTCGCGCCGCCGCCGCTGGTGTGGCGCGGCTGACGATCGCCCGGCTGGCAGCGGATGACGTCGCCGAAAACACGGCGGCGACGCGACTGGGCGGCGCGCTTGCCGGCGCGGGGGTGACCGCGCTCGATGCCGCGCATGGGCGGGTCAACCTCGCGGCGGCGCAAGACGGCCTGCTGCAGTTCGACGCCGCGATGGTGGCGGCGGTCAATGCGGTCGACGAGGCGCTGACACTGGCGACGCCGATGCAGAACGCGCGGGTGCGTACCGGGGACATTGTCGCGACGATCAAGGTGATCCCCTATGCCGTGCCCGGTGCGGCGCTGGCAGCGGCCGTAGCGGCGGCGCGGCACATCGCAGTCGCGGCGTTTCGCCCACAGCGCGTCGTGCTGATCCAGACGCGGCTGCCGGGCGACAGCGCCAAGGTGGTTGCCAAGACCACCGCGGTGACGCGCGGGCGCGTCGATGCCCTCGGTGCCACGCTCGGCAACGGCGGCGACTGCGCGCATGACGCCGCCGTGCTTGCGGTGGTGCTCGGCGCGACCTCGGCGGACATCATCCTGATCGCGGGCGCGTCGGCGACGGCGGACCGGCACGATGTCATTCCCGCCGCGATCGTCGCTGCCGGCGGCAGCATCGATCGGCTGGGCATGCCAGTCGATCCGGGCAATCTGTTGTGCCTCGGCATGCTCAACGGCCGTCCGGTGATCGGGCTGCCGGGGTGCGCGCGCAGCCCGAAGCGCAACGGCTTCGACTGGGTGCTCGAGCGGCTGGTCGCCGGGCTGACGGTCACCGGCGCGGACATCGCCGCGATGGGCGTCGGCGGCCTGTTGGCGGAGGCCGAACGCCCACAACCGCGCGCGGCCGCCGCCGTCCCTAGCGGCCCGGTCGGCGCGGTCGTGTTGGCCGCCGGGCGCTCGACGCGCATGGGGCCGGTCAACAAGCTGCTCGCCGATCTGGGTGGGCGACCGCTGGTGACGCATATCCTCGACACGCTCGCCGCCGCCGGGCTGCCGCCGCCGGTCGTCGTCCTTGGCAATATGGCGGATGCCGTGCGCGCCGCGATCGGCGCGCGCCCGGCGGTGTTCGTCACCGCGCCCGACTATGCCAGCGGCCTCAGTCGGTCGCTGCGCGCCGGCATCGCTGCCGTCCCCGCCGACTGGCGCGCGGCGCTGGTCTGCCTTGGCGACATGCCGCGCGTCGATGGGGCGACCATCGCCGCGCTCGCAAGCGTCCCCGGTGATAACGCGATCGCCGTGCCGGTATGGGCAGGCAAGCGCGGCAATCCGGTGCTGTGGGCCCGCGCGCATTTTGCTGCACTCGCCCGGCTCGACGGCGATGTCGGCGGCAAGGCGCTATTGTCCGAGCATGCCGATGCCGTCATCGAAGTCGCCGCCCCCGACGACGGCGTGCTTGCCGATGTCGATACGCCCGAGGCGCTCGCCGCGCTGCGCGCGCGTTAGCGCAATGGCGGCAGCTCGGCGGTCGGCAGCGCCGCGCCCATGACCTGTGCAAGCGTCGGCGCGATCCGGCGCATGTCGATTTCGCCCAGGTCGCCGTGGAGCTTCAGCCCCGGGCCCATGATGAAGAACGACGACCGCATTTCGGGCACGGACGGATCATAGCCGTGCATCCCCTTGAGGCTGGCCGGGGCGACCAGCGGTGCCGTCGGATCGCGGCCCATTTCGGTCCCGGGCGCAAATTCGATCACCCAGTCGGCCGCTGCACCGCCGCCGCGCCGCACGACCTCGTCATGGTCGATGACCGCCGTGATGTGCGTCGCCGGGTTCGCCTTCAGCGTACCCAGCAATGCCGTCACCCGCGCGCGCAGCGCCGCATCGTCGCGCCGCGCCAGCACCACCGCCGCGCTGCCACGGCCGAACCACGGTACCGCGTCCCAGCTTTTGACCTTGGCACCGTCGAGCGTGATCAGCCCGGCGCGGATGAACGCTCCAAACAGATTGACGTCGCTATCGATGCGCGCAAAGCCGTGGTCCGAAACCACCGCGATCGTCGCCCCCGGCGCGGCGGCGATCAGCGTGCCGACCATGGCATCGATGCGTTCGAGCGCGTCATGCGCCTCGGGCGTGTCGGGGCCGAACTGGTGCTGCACATGATCGAGCCCGGTCAGATACGCCGTCATGAACCCCGGCCTGCGCTCGGCCATCAGGCGGACGGCAAAGCGTGTCCGCCCGGCATCGCCCTCGACGCTCTCGTCGATGCCCTGCACATAGGGGCCAAGCTCGCGTTCCAGTCCTTCGAGCAGCTTCGGCGTCGACAGCGCGCGCACCAGCTTGCGATCATCATCATGCCCGGTGCGCCAGATTTGCGGCAGGTTGTCGTCGATCGGTGCGCCGACGCTGACCGGCCAATGGACGTTGGCGACGCGCAATCCGGCGGCGTGCGCGGCATCCCACAGCGTCGGCACGCGGATGTCGGCGGCATACCAGTACCAGCCGACCTGATTGATCGCCATCGGGTCGAACGTCAGATTGTTGACGATGCCGTGTCGGAGCGGGCTGACCCCGGTAATCAGCGTCGTGTGGCTGGGATAGGTCAGCGTCGGCAGGACGCCGGTGACCCCGTGAGCATACGCGCCGACTTTCAGGAAGCGCCGCAGATTGGGCACCTTCAACCCGCGTGCATCGGCGTCGAGCACGTCGGCGGGCCGCAGCCCGTCGATCGAGATCAGCAGCAACGGCGGTGCCGCGCGCGCCGCCGCCGGCCCCGCGATCACCAGCGCCAAAGCCGCAAGCACCCAATCGCGAACGCGCATCATCGTCTTCCCCCGCATCGATTCTGCAGTCCGCCTACAGCGTAATTGCCCCCGGCAAAAGCGCGCATCTGCGGCACCGTCCGGCATGGACGAACGCCCGCCGTTTCGATAGCGTTATGAGGATCGGGAGACACCAGATGCGCGGATTTTTCGTGGCGATTTCGATCGGCGTGGCATTGGCGACCGCCGCCGGTGCCGACACCGTCAGCAGCAAGCGCGGCGGCTCTGCAACCGGCAGCGTCACGCAAAAGGGCACCTCGGTTACCGGCACCGGCAGCGCGAGCGGGGCCAATGGCGGCTGGGCATCGGGAACCACCACGGTCAAGCAAACGCGGTCCGGCTACACGTCGAGCTCGTCGGGATCGGTTTCCGGGCCGAACGGGCGCGGCGCAACCGGTTCGGGAAGCTCGACGGTCAGCAATGGCACGCTCAACAGCAGCGGCACGGTTACCACGGCAAGCGGCCAAAGCGGCTCGGGCACCGTCACCGCGACCAGCGGATCGGCGACCGTCACCGGCGGCAGCGGCAAGACACGAACGTTCAAAAAGCCGGGCTGATCGCTACGGCAGCGTCGCCAGCCAGTCGATCACCGCGGCTTCGAGCGCGATCCGCGCGTCGGACCAGCTATGGTCGGTCGCAATATGCAGCGTGGTAACGCGCTTGCCCCCGGCAGCGCGGACTGCGGCCACCATCGCATCGGTGTGCGGTGCGAGCCCGTCGTCCGACGTCAGCGCCAGCAGCGGGCGCGTCGCCAGTCCCGGTGCCACGCGCAGCGCCGAAAACGCCGCATGGTTCGCCGCCAGCTCGTCGGCCATCACGGCGGGCGACGTTCCCGCCAGCGTCTCGGCATTGCCCGCCGATAGTTCGACCAGCTGGGCATGCGGGATCGTGCCGATCGCGCCCATGTCACCCATCGAGATCAGTACCGCGCCAATCACGGCGGGGTCGCTGCCCGCGGTCAACGCCGTCACCCAGCCACCCATGCTGTGCCCGGCAAGCGCGATGCGCCGCGGATCGATGCCAAGTTTTGCGGCGTTGGCCGGCACCCGCAAATATGCCAGCACCGCCGCTGCATCCTGCGGATTTTGCGCGAAGTGGAACGTGCCGGGGCTGCCCCAGCTGCCGCGATAGTTGAACGTCACCGCGTTCCAGCCGGCGCGGCGCACCGCCTGGGCAAGGTCGAGGTTCTTCTCGTTGCCCGGCCAGCCGTGACAGATCACCAGCGTTGGATGCGCACCTGCACCGGCGGCGAGATAGGCGACGCCGTCGATCTCGACCCCGCCGCTCGGCACATGCAGCACCTCCATCCGCGCCGGATGCGCGGCATCGTGTGGCGGATCGGTGAAAATCGCAGGTGGGATCGCGGCGGCGGGAACGGCGAGCAGCAGCGCCGCAATGGTGATAATCAGGCGGCGCATGGCGTTCCCCTCGATAATGCGCGGCAGGCTAGCAGCCGCAGCCGGGCGCGCAAAGGCGGCTTATTCCTCGTCGAAGGCATCGATGTCGCGCGCGCGCAGCACGACCTTGACCACGTCGATCGCATGCCCGGCGCGCAGCATCGCGGCGAACTGCTTGCGGCTGCGGTCGGGATCGGGCGGCGAGCGGTCATAGGGGCCAAAGCGGCGGCGTTCGGCAAAGCGTTCCGCCGCAGCCTGCGCATCGACGCCGTCGCTGAGCTCGCTCGCCAGATCGCGCATCAGGCCGGCCGCGCCAAGGTCGGCGGCGACGCGGCGCGGTCCGAAGCCGCGACTGGCGAGCCCGCGCGTCCGCGCTTCGCCAAAGGCGCGGTCGTCGACATAGCCGAGCTCCGCCAGCCGCGCGACCAGCGCTGCGGTATCCGCCGGTGCGTCGCCCGCCCAGCCGCGCTCGTATAGCTTGCGTGACAGGTACCGCTGCAGCTTGGCCTCGGACGTCGAAAAGCGTTCGACATACCGTAGCGCGAGCGCGCGCAGGCGCTCGGAATCGAGTGGCGGCGGCTTCTGCGGTGGACCCTTGCTGCGCTGTGCCACGTTCCTGCCACTATCGGGTCGGAATTTGAACGTGCGGCATCGGCATGAGGCATGGCAAGGGCAGAATTCCGCAAGGGTTGCAAAGCGGCTATCCCGTTGACGACAGCAGCCTGTCGAACTTGACCGGCGCTGCGCCGGTCGGGACAGGCCGCGAGGGAGAATAAGGTTGGTGCATTCGACCATCGACGCGGCGCAGGCGGTTATCGACGCCCAGCCGACACCGACGCTCGACGCGCTGCCGCGCCGCAGCGGCGACTTTGCGACGCTTGGGCAGGCGCTTGACTATGCCGCGCTAGGGCAGCGCGGGCTCAACTTCTTCGATGCGCGCGCCACGCTTGCCCGCGCTTACCCCTATGCGACGCTGCGCGCCGATGCGGTGGCGAACGCGGCGCGGCTGATTGCCGCCGGGGTGCTGCCGGGCGACCGCGTCGCGCTGATCGCCGAGACATCGGCCGAATTCGTCGCGCTGTTCTTCGGCGCGGTCTATGCGGGCGCGCTGCCGACCCCGCTGCCGTTGCCGACGTCGTTCGGTGGCCGCGATGCCTATGTCGAACAGATCCGCACGCAGTTGACGAGCTGCTCGCCGGCGCTGGTGCTGTCGCCACCGGGGCTGTTCGCGCTGGTTGCCGAAGCGGCGACCGAGCTGTGCGCGGCGCACGACTGGGCCGAATTTTCGGTGGCACCGCCGCCTGCCGTCACGCTGCCGCAGGCGCAGCCGGACGACATCGCTTATCTTCAATATTCGAGCGGCAGCACGCGTTTTCCGCACGGCGTCGCCGTGACGCACCGCGCGCTGCTTGCCAACCTGTTCGGCCATGCGACGTGCACGCAGGTTCAGGACGACGACCGCGTCGTCTCGTGGCTGCCATTCTATCACGACATGGGCCTTGTCGGCTGTTTGCTGTCGCCGCTGGCGACGCAGATGTCGGCGGACTATCTCGCCACCGATGATTTCGCGCGGCGGCCGCTGTCGTGGCTGACGCTGATCAGCCGCAACGAGGGCCATTCGCTCAGCTATTCGCCGACCTTCGGCTATGACATTTGTGCGCGCCGCATCAGCACGCAGGTCGATGTCAAATCGCGCTTCGACCTGTCGCGCTGGCGCGTCGCGGGCAACGGTGCCGACATGATCCGCCCCGATGTGATGCAGGCGTTCGTCGATGCCTTCCACGCCGCGGGCTTTGCCGCGTCGGCGTTCCTGCCGAGCTACGGCCTCGCCGAGGCGACGCTCGCGGTCAGCATGATGCCGCTCGGCGAAGGCATTGTTTCCGATCTCGTCGACGAGCGCGTGCTGTCGGGCGAGGGCTATGCCGGCGTGGCGCGCGATCCGCTCAAGCCGACGCGCTACCGTGCCATCGTCAATTGCGGCAAGCCCCTGCCCGGCCTGACCGTCGAAGTGCGCGACGACGGCGGCGCGGTAATCGGCGACCGGCATATCGGGCGCATCTTCGTCCACGGCGAAGGCGTCATGGCAGGCTATTTCGCCGATCCCGCCGCGACCGCCGCAGTGCTCAGCGCCGACGGCTGGCTCGACAGCGGCGACATGGGGTATCTGGCCGACGGCTATATCTACATCGTCGGCCGCGCCAAGGACATGATCATCATCAACGGCAAGAACCACTGGCCGCAGGACATCGAGTGGGCGATCGAGCAGCTGCCGGGCTTCAAGGCAGGCGACATCGCGGCGTTCTCGATCACCACCCCGGGCGGCGAGGAAGCCCCCGCCGTACTCGTCCAGTGCCGCACCAGCTGCGTCGCCGAACGCAGCGCGCTGCGCGATGCGATCCGCGTCAAGGTCCGCGCGATCACCGGCATGAGCTGCGTCGTCGAACTCGTCCCGCCGCGCACGCTGCCGCGTACATCATCGGGCAAGCTCAGCCGGTCGAAGGCGCGCTCGCAATATCTGAGCGGCGAGATCCAGCCGTTCGAGATCGCGGCGTGAATGATCTACCCCCCGCCCCGCGCGGGAGGGGAGACGAAAAGCCAACCCTCGCAATCACCGGCGGCACCGGCTTCGTCGGCCGCCACCTGCTCCGTATCGCCGTCGAAGCAGGCCACCCCGTCCGCGCCCTTGCACGCGCGCCGCAAGCGCCGCAGCCCGGCATCACCTGGGTCATCGGCACGCTCGCTGCGCCCGGCGACCTGTGCGCCGGAGCCGACACGGTCATCCACATCGCCGGCGTCATCAATGCGCGCGTTCCCGATGAATTTCTTGCGGGCAATGTCGCTGGAACTGCGTCGATCCTTGCAGCGGCCAGCGCCGCGCACGTCCGGCGCTTGGTCAACGTCTCGTCGCTCGCCGCGCGCGAACCGGCGCTGTCATTGTACGGGGCGAGCAAAGCGGCGGCCGAGGCGCTGGTCGCCGCGAGCCTGCTCGACCATGTCACCATCCGCCCGCCCGGCGTCTATGGCCCCGGCGACCGTGAAACGCTGATGGTCTACAGCCTCGCGCAACGCGGCTTCGCGGTGCTGCCGGGGCCGGGGCGATTTTCGATGATCGAGGTCGGCGATCTGGCGCGTGCGCTGCTGGCATTGGCGGCGAGCGACCTCAGCGGCGTGTATGAAATCGACGACGGCACGCCCGGCGGCCATTCGCATGCCGAGCTTGCCGATGCGGTGGCGGCGGCGCTGCACCGGCGGGTGCGGCAGGTGCGGTTGCCGGTGTCCGCGCTGCGGATCGGTGCGGTGATCGACACGCTGCTCGCGCGCCGGTCGGGCACGCTGCCCCGGCTGAGCTTCGACCGCGCGCGCTATCTGGCGCATCCCGACTGGGTTGC
>Ga0123338_10005173_pt1 | contig 11235 bp, 11 predicted proteins | sample grotaG_FD_89793 | JGI IMG/M metagenome (GOLD analysis project Ga0123338, IMG submission 89793) | Glacier valley bacterial and archeal communities from Borup Fiord, Nunavut, Canada, to study Microbial Dark Matter (Phase II) -... | ecosystem: Environmental > Aquatic > Freshwater > Ice > Glacier ...
AGCGCACTGGCGCCGTTGTTGGTGGGGATGTTGGCGGACCACTATGGAATTGGGTTGGCGCTGCTGGTGAATTCCGCATTTTTTTTGATGGCGGCGGCGGCTATTTTTTTGTTACCGGAGCGAGGGCTGGTTTCTCAGCCACGACAGATACAGTGACGCCTCTGGAGAAGCCCGCGGCCTGGGGCTGGACGGTGGTGCGGGTGGGGAACGGCTTCGCGAACTGAAGGGCGTAGATTGCGTTCATGTTCGGGAACGTTGTGATGTCGTTCAGATAGACGTTTGTGGAGAGCGCGTTGTTGAGAGAAGAGCCCATGGATTCAAGAGCCTGGTTGAGAAAGCGGAGCGCTTCGCCTACGGTGTCGGCCGCCTGACTGGCGCAGTAAATCGTTCGGGAAGAAGAAGCGCAGAGGACGTGGCCATTGCTGCTGTGAATGGTTTTCGATTCGAGATGCATGGCGGCGACGCCGGTGACTCCGACCTGAACGCCGAAGGGTAAAGCCATGGCTTCGATGATGGAAATGGCTGTCTGCGGGAATGCCGATCGGAAGCGGGATTCGACTTCCGAGGCGGGTAGCTGGGAGGTGCGGTACACGTTCAGTTGAAGCAAATTTTGGCCAGAGATGCCGGCGGCGGCAAGTACACGCGCGATGCGACTGAGACACATCTCGATTTGCGCGGCGCCGGTGGGAGGTGTGAGACCAGCTTCGGCATCGCGCCCGAGGATGCCGGAGAGGAAAAGCCTGTCAGCGGCTATGATGCCGGGTGAGATGGGGACGGGAGACTTGGCGTTTGGGAGGGTGATGGCTTTCAGAGGGGTGGTTGGGCGGACTGCGATGGCACTGATTTCGACCGGCGTTTCGAGCGGCATTTTGGAAACACCCATGGTTGAGCGGGCGGGCAGAGTGCCTGTGAAGAACTCCGGATAGACTTTGTTGACGGCCGCGTAATCCGCCATGTTGGTGAGGTAGATATGGGTATAGACGATATTCGCGAGTGAGAAGTTCGCGCTTTCAACAATGCCGCGGATGTTTTCCAGGCACTGGCGCGTTTGGGCTTCCGCAGTGGCGGGAAGGTTGCCTTGTGCGTCTCGCGCGCCTTGGCCGGAGACGTAAAGCACGTCTTCATAGATAATGCCCGGACTGAATGGGCCGACGGGGTTCGAGCCGGGTGGAAAGACTAGTTCGCGTTGCGCGCAAAGTTGCAGGGAGAAGAACAGGAGGGCGGAAAGCTTCACTTCTTGGGCTCACCGGGAGGGTATTCGAAGTTGATGCGCTCCTTTTCTACGACGAGCGGGCGGTTCTGGACGAATGTGTGGATGGCGCCGATGTATTCGCCGATGATGCCAAGACAGAAGAGTTGCACGGAGGCAAAGAAGAAAAGCCCGATCAGGAGCGGGGCTGTTCCGACGGTGAAGCGATCCCAGAAGAGCAATTTATATACGAGTCCAATAAACGCAGCGAAGATGCAGAGGATACCGCACGCCAGACCAGTGAAGGTGACGATGCGAAGGGGAACTTTCGAGAGATTGGTGATGCCGAGCATCGCCATGTCGTATAGCGTGTAGAAGTTGTTTTTCGTGATGCCATTCAGGCGGCGAGGTTGATTGAAGAGAATCTCTTTGCGGGGCAGACCGATCTCCGCAATCATGCCGCGGAAGTAAGGGTAGGGATCGTTGAACGTCTTGATGACTTCGACGACCTGGCGATCATAAAGACCGAAGCCAGTGAAGTTCTCATAGGTTTCGATGTTCGACATGCGATTCACTAGCTGGTAGTACTTAGTGCGAATCCAGAACATGGTCTTGTTTTCATCGCTGGTTTTCTTGATGCAGAGAACGACTTTGTAGCCTTGTTCCCAATGGCCGACCATTTCGGGGATGAGTTCGGGGGGATCTTGAAGATCGGCAACTAGACCGATGACGGCGTCTCCGGTGGTTTGACGAAAGCCGTGATGCGGAGAACGGATGTGACCGAAGTTACGGGAGTTGGCGATGACTTTGACGTTTGGATCTTCGCTGGCGATCTGCTTCAGCAGTTCGAGCGTACGGTCAGTGGAGGCGTTGTCGATGAATAAATGTTCGTATGTATAACGATTCAAGCCAATCATGACAGCGCGAACACGGTTGTAGACTTCGCGCACATTCAATTCCTCGTTGTAACAGGCGGTGAGGATGCTAATGGATTTCATCGGAGCAGGACAAGAAAGATTTATACCATGCGGCGCGTGCGAGGCTGAGGAGAGAAGTGCCTTTGGAACCGTTGGACAAGCTACCGATAGATGAACTGCTGCCGGGCGTTGTGGAAGCGCTGAAACGCGGCGGAAATGTGGCGATTGAGGCGGCGCCGGGCGCGGGCAAGACCACGCGAGTTCCCGTGACCTGTTTGCAATTCGGGCGAGTGATTGTGCTGGAGCCGAGGCGGATTGCGGCACGCCTGGCAGCGCAGCGAGTGGCGGCGGAGCATGGCGAGCGAGTGGGTGAGACCGTGGGATATCAGGTGCGCTTCGAAGAGGTTGCGGGGCCGGCGACACGCCTGCTGTTCGTGACGGAAGGAGTGTTGACGCGGAGACTGCTGCGCGACCCGGAGCTTCGCGAGATTCAGACGGTGGTGCTGGATGAGTTTCACGAGAGGCATTTAGAAGGCGACTTGGCACTGGCTTTATTGTGGCGGCTGCAACGGACAAAGCGAAGGGATTTACGGCTGGTGGTGATGTCGGCGACGTTGGATGCGAGGCGTGTGGCTGCGTTTCTGGGCGACTGCCCGATTTTGCGGTCGGAAGGGCGACTGCATCCGGTTGCCGTGCAGTATGCGGGTAGCGGTTCCGGGGCAATGGAAGAGCAGGTGGCGCGGGCGGCAGAGGCGTGTTTGAACGAAGGGAGCCGTGGGGATGTGCTGGCCTTTTTGCCGGGCGCGGCAGAGATTCGGCGGGCTGGGCGCTTGTTGAGAGCAGGAGCAGGAGCAGGCGCAAGGTTTCGAGTGGCGGAATTGTATGGAGACCTTTCGCCAGCGGAACAAGACGATGCGCTGCGGCGTGGGCCGGGGAGGAAGGTAATTCTTTCAACGAACCTGGCGGAGAGTTCGGTAACGATTGAGGGCGTGGATGCGGTGGTGGACAGTGGACTGGCGCGCGTGGCGAGCGACTCACCGTGGACGGGGCTGCCGGAGTTGCGGGTGGGTCGGATAAGCCAAGCTTCGGCGGTGCAGCGCGCGGGGCGGGCGGGCCGGATGGGTCCGGGACGCGTGGTGCGATTGTATTCGGGGGAAGACTTTGCGCGGCGACGGAAGGAGGAAGAGCCGGAGATTTTGAGGCGTGAGCTTTCCGGCTTGTGTCTGCAATTGTGGGCGATGGGCATGCGAGCGGAGGAATTGGATTGGCTGGACGAACCGCCGGCAATGGTGGTGGCACAAGCTAAAGAATTATTAGAGAGCTTGGGCGCGACAAGCGTGGCCGAGGTGAGGAGCTTGGCGCGGCTGCCGGTTCACCCGAGGGTGGCGCGCTTGTTGCTGGACGCAACGCGGCGAGGCGTGCAAGGCGAAGGCGTGAAGCTGGCAGCGCTGTTAAGCAGTGGGGAACGCGCAGGCAGTAGCGAACTGCACTCGGCTCTGGAGAAGCCGCTGGGGAGCAGAGGGGAAGCGGTGGCGAAGCAACTGACTCGCTTGTTGGGCCTTGCGGGGGTTACGGGCGAGGGCGAGGGTATGACGCTGGAGAGGTGTGTTCTGGCCGCGTTTCCGGATCGCGTGGCGCAGCAGCGGAGCGATTCGGTGGTAATGCTGGCAAGCGGAACGGCCGCCGATTCCAAGGGAACGCCGGGAGCGTTTCTGGTGGCAATCGATGCGGAGGAACGTGGAGAGAACGCTCGGCCAACAGTGCGGTTGCGGTGCCACATTGAGCCCGAGTGGCTGATCGATCAGATGGCTGAGCGCGTGACGGAGCGCGACCGGGTGGAGTGGAACCGGCGAGCGGAGCGCGTGGAGCAAGTGAGCGGGATGTACTACGGGGAGTTGGTGCTTTCTGAGAATCGGGATGGGCAGCCAGATGCGGAAAGCGCGGCGGAACTGCTGGTGAGAGAGATGTTGGCGCGGGGGTTGGAAACTTTTCTTTCGGTGGAAGAACTGACAGAGGTGCGCGACCGAGTGCGATTCGCTTCGCGGTGGGGAGGACTGCGCGAGTTAGATGACGAGGCAATTCGTGGCGCTTTAAAGCGGCTGGCCTATGGTTCACGATCATTCGCGGATGCGAAAAAGTTTGCGGCTGGACTGCCAGCGGAACTGGAGCGAGTGGCGGGCGGTGAGGCGCTGGAAAGGATCGCTCCGGCACGTCTGCGGTTGGCGCGCGGAAGGATGGTACGGGTACGGTATCGCGAGGGACAGGCACCTTGGGTGGAATCGCGACTACAGGATTTCTTCGGGATGCGGGAGACGCCGAAGGTGGCTGGAGGAAAGGTACCTTTGGTGGTCCATCTTCTGGCACCGAACCAAAGGCCAGTGCAAACAACTACGGATCTTGCGGGATTTTGGGAGCGCCTATATCCACAGGTGAGGCGGGAATTGTGCCGAAGGTATCCGCGGCATTCCTGGCCGGAAGACCCGCATACGGCGTAATTGCGCTGCATTCAGGAAGGACGAAAGGGCGGTCACAAGTCCACGAGTAACTGTATTTCTTTTGTTTTGTTGCTGTTAGGTAAAACAAGCCACTTAGCGCGAACTAAGGCGGTGTTAGGTTTGTGTCGGGAGAGTTGATTTGTGAACGCGACTTGTGAACGCGACCCCGGAGGAGTTACAGACTGAAACGAACACAAAAGCAGAAAGCATTGCCAACCGGGAGCGTTGCTGAAGCAGTATCGGTGGCGATCGCGTCGATGACCAGCAAGCTCAAGGAAGGTGAAGTCAAGCCGAGCGTTGGAGACTTCGTTCGCCTGCTGGATTTGCAGCGGGAGCTGGTTCAGGAGCACGTCAATCATATAAAACTGACATGGGTCGACTTATTGAGCGAGACGGAGTACACCACCGAGCTATAGTTTACCGGCCACTGGAATCGCAGCGCCAGTTCCACATGAGCAACGCGCGTTTCAAGGGCTTTTCAGGGCCGATCGGTTCGGGAAAGAGTCAAGCGCTCTGCCATGAGGCGATCCGGCTTTCCTATATCAATGCCGGTAGAACGGGACTGATTGGCGCGCCCACTTACCCGATGTTACGGGACGCAACACAGGCGGCGTTCCTAGAGATTCTAGAGACAAACAACTTACCGTTTAGCTTCAACAAGTCAGACGGCGTGTTGACGATGAAAGAGAGCGGATCACAGATTTTGTTCCGCGCGATGGACGAGTTCGAGCGGCTGCGGGGAACGAATGTTGCATGGTTCGGACTGGATGAACTGACTTACACGCGCGAAGAAGCATGGCTGCGGTTGGAAGGTCGATTGAGGGATGCGAAGGCGAAGCGGCTATGCGGGTTCGGGGTTTGGACACCAAAAGGCTTCGACTGGGTGTATCGGAAGTTTATCGAGGGAAGCGCGCCTGACCGGTATGAAGTAATTCGCGCGCGGGCCTTTGAAAACCGGCATATTCTGGACGCGATTCCCGATTACTATGATCGGCTGAAAAGCAGCTATGACGAATCCTTTTTTCGGCAAGAGGTAATGGGCGAGTATCTGAACGCCAACGGAAAGAGGGTGTACGGCGCCTTCGACCATAGAGAACATGTGAAGGCGGTGACCCCTGTGCACCATTTACCAATTTGCTGGGCGATGGATTTCAACGTGAATCCCCTTTGTTCGGTGATTGCGCAGGTGGATGGCGAATTCGTGAACGTTTTGGATGAGATTGTCTTGAACGGCGCTTGCACGCAAGAGGCGTGTGACGAATTCAGCAAGCGATATGGCGGACACATGGCGGGTTATTCGGTCTATGGGGATGCCTCTGGACAGGCGCGCAGTACGCGAGGCAGTACGGACTATGAGATTGTCACGGCGCACTTTAAGAAGCATCGAGAGCGCATGACTTTCGAGGTACCCACGCACAACCCATTCGTGCGGGATCGGGTGCAGGCGGTGAACGGCAAGCTGAAGAACGCGGCTGGCGAGGTCAGGCTGATGTTAGACCAAAAATGCAAAGAACTGATCAAGGATCTGGAACAGGTTTCCTACAAGGAAGACGGTCAGGAGATCGATAAGAACAAAGACAAGAAGAGGACGCACTCTTCGGATGCGCTGGGATATTTGATTTATTCCGTAAGGACGTCGCCGGTAAGTTTCGGTGAACAAGGAAATAGGATTCTTTAGAAACTACATGAGCATGCATTTCATCAATCGAGAACATCCGGAGTATACGTCGCAGAAAGCCATGTGGCGGAAATACCGAGACTTGTATGCCGGCGGCGAACAGTTCCGGAATCATGCGTCGGAGTATCTGATCCGGCGTGCGAAGGAACCAGGTGAGGTGTATCTGGAGCGGCTCAGCCGGGTGTTCTACGAGAACTACATTGGGTCGATCATCGACTGGTATGCGGCGACGCTTATGCGTCGTGAGCCTGTGCTGCAGATGGACGGGAAGACGGAGACGACTGGCGCCTTTTATCACGATTTTGTTCACGACTGCGATCTTCGCGGTACGAGCCTGACTGAGTTCTTCCGGCAGCGCGCGGCCCAGGCAATGGTGTATGGGCGGAGTTACACCGCGATTGAGTTTCCAGTTGTGGGAGGGGGAGCAGCGACGCGGGCGGAAGAAGATCAACAGGGCCGGAGCCGCGCCTACTTAGTGGATTACAGCCCCGAGGACGTTATCAACTGGAGCCACGATCAGGAAGGGCGAATGGAATGGGTGGTGATACGGACCCAGTGTTTGAAGCAGGGTGGGGTGGCGGACCCGAGTTGGAAGAAGGAACTTCGGTGGGTGTATTACGACCGGCAGCAGTACCGCATATACACACAGGATTCCACAGCAAGCGACGCGGCCGCGATCACGATGACGGCTGAGGGACAACACGGGCTGGCGGGTCAGAATCGGGTACCGCTGTTCGAGATGCGAGTGAGCGAAGGGCTATGGCTGATGAATAAAGCTGCGCTGCTACAGCTGGAACACTTCAACAAATCGAATGCCTTGGCCTGGGCGCTCACCATGGGGCTCTTTGCGCAACCAATTGTGTACTCCGACAAAGAGTGGAACCAGATTACGGGCGAAAGCTATTATATACAGCTTGCTCCGGGCGACCGGTTCGGATGGACTGAACCGGAGGGACATGTTTTTCAAATCGCATCAGATAATCTGAACCGCCTGAAAGATGAAATCTATCGGGTTAGTTACCTGATTAATCAGGCTGGGGGTCCGCAAGCGACAACCGGGCAAAGCGGAATCAGCAAACAGCGTGACTTCGGCATCACACAAGAGATTTTGCGCAGCTATGGCGACACCGTAAAGGAAGGCATTCGGCAGGTGCTGCACCAAGTGAATCTTGCCCGCCAGGACGGCTTGCGTGTAGACGTTTCAGGGATGGATGAGTTTGACATCGGCGACTTTGGAACGGAGTTAGACGATGCAAAACGCCTGTTGGACTTGGGCATTCAGTCAGACACCATGAAGGGGCAACTTTTCAAGCGTTTGGCCATGAAGTACTTCTGCGACATAAGACAGGATGTGAAAGACAAGATTATTTCGGAGATAGACGCAAGCTTCGCGGGTGGGAAGGCCGAGTAAGTGGGAGGAGGAACAGTGGACGAGTTGGTAAAAAACGGAATGGACGTGGAAGCGATCGTGCAGCGCGCGGTTCAAGAATACATGCGGCAGGACGTTTCCAAGAAAGAGCCCGCTTACAAGGCGGAGTTGCTGGAAGAGCGCAGCCGCCGCGAACAGTTGGAAAAGCGACTCAACGAAGTGGTGGCCGAAAGCCAGCGGAACCGAAAGGTGGCAGAGGAAGCAGAACGAAATTCTTCAATCCGCAACGAACTGCAGCGTTTGGGCGTAGCGAAGGTGGATCTTGCTTTTCGAGCCGTCCAGGATGGCATCTTCCGAAGCGAGGATGGACGGTTAGTGGCAAAGACGGATCAGGGGGAAGTTGGGGCAAAAGAATACCTGACCAACTTTGTGCATGAAAATCCGGAGTTTCTTCCCGCTCGCATCACGGGCGGATCTGGACTGACGGGTAACCAGAAGCTTCCGGCGCCGGGGCAAAACGCAATCGACATCGACAAGATCAGCCCGGCAATGGACAAAGCGGAGTTAGACAGAGTACGCCAGGAGATTGTTAAGGTCGCCTCGCAAACGCTGAGAAGCACGTAGAGCGTGTAACACAGACTTACAGATTACAAACAGATCAACAGGAGAGAAATGCCATCTATAACTTCAGCTAATGTAGCAAACGCGATTGTGAAACTTGTGGCGGCCGATGCGCTGCCCGCACTGGTGGGAAACCTAGTAATGGGAAACCTGGTGAACCGGGATTACGAGCCGAGCCTGGCCCAGGCGGGTGACACGGTGAACGTGCCGATCCCGCCAACCCTGGTTGCCAACAACATTGCCGAAGGCGGCACAGTTCAGGCACAAAATCCGAGTCTTGGCAATGCGCAGATTGTTTTAAATACTCATGCGGAAGCGACTTTTCAGATTCCGGACATCACAAAAGTTTTGGCCGTACCGGACCTACTTAAGGTGTACATGCAACCGGCCGTAGTAGCGATTGCCGAGCGGATTGAGAGCGATCTGCTGGCTCTTTATGCCGGTTTTACGGCGAACGCGCCCTTGGGAACGCCCGGTACGCCGATCACCGAAGCGATGCTGGATTCGGCGGAAACGTCGCTGTTTCAGGCGAAACTGCCGGCCAGTGAGCCGAAGTTTCTGGTGGTGGACGCGACGACGTATTCGCAACTCCGGCAGATTCCGCGCTTCAGCGAATTCCAGACGGCCGGTGAAGCCGGTCTGCGCACGATCATCGACGGAACGATCGGCAAAATCAAAGACTTTTTTGTCTTTCGCAGCCAGTTCGTGGCGAAGACAGGAAGCGCGCCTGGTGCAATCCACAATCTGGCGTTCGCGAAAAACGGGCTTGGTCTGGTTGTGCGCCGATTGCCGCAGCCGCTGCCCGGTACAGGCGCGATTGCCGAATATGCGGAACTGGGAAGCTTCGGCATGCGGGTAACGATGAGTTACCAACCGAATACGCTGTCGCAACAGTTCACGGTTGATGTACTTTACGGCACGGCGGTTCTTCGCAATAACTTCGGTGTCCAAATCACCTGCTAGGTTTGACTGTTTCGGGGCTTTCCCCGCAACTTATGTGGGCCCGTGTTCGCGCGCGGGCTTTTTTATTTCTGGTTCGAGGGAGACTCACAGTGGACTTACGGTTGTACTACAGCAAGATTCGTGAAGTGGAGACCACATTAATAGGTCCCTATGTGGTGGTGGTCAGTATGGCGACGCCTGACGGCGGCAAGGCCGGCGTACTTACTGAGACGGCCCGTCACGTGGCGGCAAAGCAGATTGCAGAAGGGCGGGCGAGACTAGCGACCGAAGAGGAGGCTACCGGGTTCCATGCCGACAATGCCGGCAAGAAGCGAGAACAAGATGAGTTTGAAGCGCTGAACCGGGTTCAGTTCGTCGTGATGCCCCAGAAGCACTCGTCTAAACCGGCAAAGGACTAACACAGAATGGCGCTCTTCTTAGACGGGCCGGCAGTAACTGTGGACACGTTGACCGAATACGATGCCAATGTGCTTTCGGTGGCGGCGGCGGAAGGAATCAACCTGACCACCAAGATAGCGCTGGCGCAGGAAGCCATGGAGCTGGAGTTAACAAGGTTATTGCGCGGGAGCGAGTTCCGTGACTTTAATCTACTTTTCTGCCAGCGCCGCGAAATTGAAAATGTCGTTTGGTCAAAGGCGATGCGCGTGTGGCAGGTTTACCGTTCGCTGAGCCTGATCTATCGCGACGCGTACTACAGCCAGTTGAACGATCGGCATCAGGCTCGCGCCAAGGAGTACGAGGTACTGGCAAGCACAGCGCGTCGCGAGTTGGTGGAGTATGGGCTTGGCCTGGTGAGCGCGCCCTTGCTGAGACCGCAACAACCGACGGTGGAGCTAGTTCCCGCATCCGAGGCCGGCGGGACTTATTACTTCGCCGTGACGTATACGAACGACGCCGGTCAGGAATCAAGCGCTTCGCTGGTGATGTCTGTCGATGTCTCGGATGGCAATGCGGCAGACTTGACCATGGTTCCATCACCTCCGCCGACTGCCACCGGTTGGAATCTTTACGCGGGGAACGCGCCGGAGCAGATGTTTCGGCAGAACGATGTGTCGCTGGTGCTGAGCTCGGATTGGGAGTATCTGCCGTCATTGGCAATAACGAGCGGAGTGAAAGCGGGAGCGGGACAAGAACCAGACCGGCATTGGCGGCTGAACCGATATCTTCAACGCGGATAGCAAGGGGACATCATCATATGATCCAGATCAGCAAAACGATAACGGAGTATGTCGCCACGCATCTAAGCGCAAACACCGGATTAAATGCAATGCTTGGCGCGCTGAGAGTGGCCGACGCGCATTCGCCCGGAGACATTCGCAGCTTTATAAGCCGAAATGTTGCAGGCGAGTTGCTGGAAAAGGCTAATCAGGCGAGCTATCCCAGCGTGTTGGTGTATTGCGAAAAGCTGAACAACACGCTTCGCGAAAAGTTTCGCGTGTTTTCCGGCACGGCCAGGATGACAGTGGAAGTACGGCACTCCGAAGACCGTGTGGAAGCCCTTGACCGTGCAACATCGCTTTACACGGATGTTATTTGCGCAATGCTCTCAAACATGCGGGGTCCCTGGACCGAGAACCTGATGTATGCCGGTGGCTATGAGGTGACGTATTCCGCCGTCAAAGTAGGGGGTAAGCACTTTGTTCAGTCCAGTAAAATTACGTTCGAAGTAGATGTAAGTCAATAGGCAAGGAGAATAACTTGGCATATATATCGTCAAATGCAAATCGTTTTTACGTTGCGACAGAGCAGAGTTTTGGAACGGTTCCGGCCATCACGCACGCGGACCGCTTTTCCGCGGTGCAACTCAGCGCCAGGCAGCAGGTGGAGACTTCGGTTCGGAAAGACAAAACAGGGAGTAGAACCTATGCGGGTTTGCCGACCGGCAGCCGGCGCAAGACCGAATTCCAATTGAAGACGTACCTATCTGCGTGGGACGTCGCTAACCCTGTTCCCGGCCAAGGTCCACTCGTTCAATCCGCGCTTGGATCCGATCCGCTGTTTCA
>Ga0123338_10005174_pt1 | contig 11233 bp, 5 predicted proteins | sample grotaG_FD_89793 | JGI IMG/M metagenome (GOLD analysis project Ga0123338, IMG submission 89793) | Glacier valley bacterial and archeal communities from Borup Fiord, Nunavut, Canada, to study Microbial Dark Matter (Phase II) -... | ecosystem: Environmental > Aquatic > Freshwater > Ice > Glacier ...
CACCGAGAGAAAATCGCAGATGCGAGCGACATCCCACTGTTCGTAGTAGTAGAGTTTCATGACCGTTTGGAGCGGGGGTGAAAGTTCATCCAGACAGCAGGCGATCTCCCTGTCCCTCTCGGCTTCGATCAGTTTTTCGTGCGGACATCCTACCTTTTCAGGTATCCGTGCCGCAATCAGCATATCGAGCGTTTCCGTCTCCAGCGGAGTGTTTCGCCGTTCTTGCACAAGCGCTCGAATCGCTCGGTTTCGGGTGATCTTGTAGAGCCACGGCGCGAACTTCGTCGGGTCGTGGAGTCGGTTCAACTGCTGCATCGCCTGTATAAGCGCTTCCTGAGATACGTCTTCGGCAGCCTCTTTAGAGCCCAAAATCTGCTGTGCGATGTGAACGGTCGCGCCTCTGTAGCGACGAAACAACTCCTCCCACGACTCGATACCACCCGCAAGCGCCGCACGAATCAGCTCCTTATCTTCGATTTGCTTAATCCGACTCTGCCGCGCCATGCGTTGATCCTCCTCTGCCAGTAAAGAGACGTCGGGAAAGGATATGGATAGGTCATCAAGAAAATAATTTCATGGAAATTTCACAGATGAATGATTAACCGTTGTGTAGATAGAGTTTTTCTCCGTCCACTCGAAGCTCCAGGAGAAGGGGAGGCTGCTGCTCCGTTTTGTGAGTGAGAGCATTGGGGTGCGGTGAACAAGCAGGAGGCCTACGACGCTTTTTGTCCCGAGGACAAACAGGGCTACCCTGCCGAAATGGTGATAACTTTATCCGGTGCCGAACTTTTTGCCCAGCTCGCCCGGCTAAACCTGGATGGCGTGGTCTTCAACTGCAATGGTCCAGCGCGTCCCATCGCTTTTGCGTCCGGCATCGCGCAGGTAGTACTGGATTCTATGCCTGAGAAAGTTTACTAAAGGCGACTGGACGTTGCAAGGCAAGACGAGTGCGACAGAATGAGTGCGGCTGGAATCAGTCGGGAATCAAGAGGGTTTGTGTTGTGACGGCGTGTTTTTTGGTGTTCTCGATGCCGAACCAGGTCTCTTTGTAGTGACCCTGCCCGAACAGCGCCATCTGATCCGCATAGTGCGGGCTGCGTGGGTTTTGCGAGATCCCGAACGGGAGCACACTCCACGACTCGACGCCTTTCGGATCGAGATGCACGATCATGCGGAAACTCGAGCCGTGCGTACAGACGATCCTTCCGTCTTTATCATGATCGAACGGACCATTGTTTGGCACGACGGCGGCGATCGTAGCGTCCGGTGTACTGTATGCCAGCCCGGAAACGGGCGCAATTAGCTTCCCTCGATGCATCGTATGCACCTCGCCCCACGGCACGTCGATCTTCCCGAACCGCTTATGGAGAGCTGTCGCTGCGGTTGCCAGCGCTGTCTCTGCCGCGTGCTTCTCCACGACGTTCCACTCGGTTCCCTGCGCCGCTTTATGGACGAGCGATTCGCTGCCCTGCGCCGCGAGCAGCCAGTAGTAGTAGAGTGTGCAGCCCGTCGCATCTGTATCCGCCCGCCCGTTCCAACTTCGAAGAATGTCCCGCGCTTGTTTGAGGGCAGCGGCTTCAGTAGGCGGAGTGGAATTTGGTGCGGCTGTTGGGCTGACGAGGCGCTTGATTGTGACGAGCGCGTAGGGAACTTCGGTGTCGGTCGCGATCTGTCTGGCACGTTCGACGGTCAGTTTCGGCTCGGCGGCGAGCAGTGCGGCAAGGCGATCATAGCGGGTGGTATGCCCGTAAGTCGTGACATAAGGCGACCATCCGGTGGCTGCGATTTCACCGCTTTGGACGGCCGGTTTGTGTCCCGTTACACCGTGTAGTTTGGCATTTATTGGCAATGGCGTGAGCCAGGGCGCGGAGTTCGCGTTGACCAGTACTCCCGACGCCGGGTTCTGGACGTGGGGCAGGGCGTCGATCGTCAGCAGTTCGCCCCAGCGTGTGCGCGGGTCGGCGCCGCGCACCGGCAGTGTCCAGTCGATCGCCGGATCACGCTGCGGAATGCGCGCATTATACTGGTAGCCGATACTCCCTTTCGTGTCCGCATAGACGATATTCCACATCGACAGCCCGTGCGGTCGCAGCGCCTCACGGAACTGCACGATGTTCTGCGCCTGCGCCATGTGCATCACCTGTGCCAGCATATCCCAGTTTCCGAGCGTCGAGAGTTTTACTGCTTCACTCCGAAACGGGATCATCGGACCCCAGGCGGTGCGAGTAATCGACTGCTCACGGGAGGTCATCATTCCGTTGTCGCGGCTCTTCAGCGTGATCGTCGTATGTTCGAATGGCTTCCATTCGCCATGAAAATTGTACTCGCTTTTGTTGTTCGGATTTGTCTCGACATGATAGAAATCGTACAGGCGCGGATCGTTGTTCGTCATGCACCATGCGATTTTGTCGGTGTGTCCCATCACGCCGAACGGCAGACCGGAGAGCGTGATGCCGTGAAACTGGAACCCCGGCACATGGAGCGCATATTCGTACCAGAGCAGCGGACCGCTCCACATCAGATGCGGATCGATCGAGAGGATGGCATGACCGGTCGCGCTTCGGCTCGCTGCAACAGCGAACTGGTTCGAGCCGATCCCCGGCGTCAGTTGGTTGGATATCTCTTCGAGCGGAAAAGCAGCGTTGAGCAGTTGGGCGAGCGCGAGCACATCGACGGTTGTGATGGGTGCGATCCAGTCCGGCAACTGCCCCTTTTGTTCGGTAAGGGCATGGTTCGCTCCCGCGCAGAAACGCCGCAGCAGCGGAGCCTGATCATTGTGCGGATCACGATCGAGCGCAGCAGCATATTTTTGTGCCTCTTCTTCGATACCGAGTGAGCGCAGAAAGCCGTCCTGAATCAGGTAGGCGCTGCCATCGACTTCGGCGAGCCGCCCGCGCGCCTGCTTGAAGTTGCGTGCCATGCGCTCGGGATTGTCGGTCGCCATCGCATAGCCGAGCCCGTACATCGCGTCCGGCAGGCTCTTTGCTGCGATCGACGCAACACCGTAGCGATCCCGATAGACCGTCGTTTCAGCGGCGTTACTGCTCTGGCTCGCGCTTGACATTGTGAGGAGTGCCATGAAAAGTATCCAGTAGCGTTTCAGCATAGTTGTGCCAAGGGAGTGATTACGTGCCAGGGAAAGCGCTAGTTTAAAGCCCCCCTTTGCTGCACGAAGATTGCATCGAAGAGGGGCAGACGAACAAGCAAACGGATTTATGGAGTCCCTAGAAGTGCAGACCGAACTCGGCGAGCAGGGAACTGGTATGGTAGTTCAGGCTCGAAAGAGAAGGATCCTGATTTCTACGATCGATGATCTGCCAGCCGAGCGAGAACTTCAGCGCCTGTGTGAGCCCGAAATCCAGACCGAAGCGAATGTCGTTTTCGGAACTCCCTAAATAGCCGAGCGTGTTGGAGTTCAGCAGATCGATAAAGACGGTCTGTCGCGACGAGATCGGATAATCGAGACGCAGCGCGAACGAGTGCAGGTCGGAACTCGTGTTGGTCGGCACCGCTGTGCCGCCCGCCAATGTGGTTGTCGTCGCTGCGGCCGTGGTTTGCAGAGCGCTCTTGTTGCGCAGCAGTTGATAGCTGAACTGCGTGTTCAGCTTGCCGCCGAAGGGACGTCCCTGCATCGAAAACTGGAGCGTATTGCTGTTCGTTCCGCCAAAGTTATTGTTGTACAGGACGCGCTGCAGACTATACAGGAGATTGAACTGGAGTTTCGTGCTGGGCTGCCAGCCGAAGTTGATGCTCGCGTTGCGGCGGCTGGAATTGTACTGATAGTCTCCGACGCTCGCGCCCGTGTCGAACTGAAACCCGATGTTCATATTGCTTCTGGGAGAATACTGCACATCGAAGCGGTGGGTCGTGCTGCGTCCGGTCACACTGCCGGTCGTATAGATATTGGAGCCGCCGAGGTAGCCGCTGTAGTTGCCACCGGAGCCGAGATAAGAGTTCGAGCCGCCGCCGCCGATCGTATTGAAGCTGTTGGCGCTCAGCGTGTTACCCGTCGTCGGCGGGGACGTAACCGTTCCGGCGACCAGATCGCGCGTTGAGACGAAGGGCGTGCTCCAGGGCGTGAACAACGAGGAGCGGCTCGCTACCACTCCGCTGCTGATACCGGTTGCTGTGGTCGTCGTGCCGGGAACCGTCGTTGTGGTCGCGGTTGTATTGTTCGCATTGCCAGTATCGGTCAGATCGAATGAGTAGTTGATACGCAGCTGCTTTGCCGGCGTGAACCGCGCGCCGAACTGCGTGTCTCTGGCGTTGGTCTTCCCTTTGAGGCTCGTTCCGTTATTCGAGATATCGTTGTCGGAAAGCGTGCCGTTCAGCGTCATCCACTTCGTTGCGGTCCAGTTCAAGCCGACGCGCTTACTGAAGGTCTCAGTTTTGGTATTGTAGTTTTGCGTCGTTGCTCCCGCCAGCGCTGTGGTCTGTGAGCCATACAGATTGAAGGCGCCATCCGTCGAGCTGTTGCTGCGGCTGATGGCGGTTTCCAGTGAGAGTGAGCGCAGAGTATATGCTAATGAGAGTGTATCGCTCTGGTTGCTGCTCTGTCCGCCGACGATATAGCGGGTGCTTAGACTCGTGCGTGACAGGTTCACGACAGCGTGTTTGGCGAGATTGTACGCCATACCGAGACTATACTGGTCGTATTTATCGTCACCTTTGGAGTTGATGCTGAACTGACCGGTCGCTCCTGCAGAATAAGAGGGGCGCTGCGCCTTCTGGACATCGTAGGTGAAATGAACCTTGCGCGAGGGCGTATATTCGCCCGCGAGATCGATCGATTTTTCGTTGCGGTTGAAACCCGGGCTCTGGATCGAAGAGAAGGTCGGGTTGACGTCGCGCACCGTCAGGATCGAGTGCATATTACGGAACGGAGTCAGGTCGGCACGTACCTGAACCGCCTGCCCCGCAATGCTTTTGCCGGTCACATTCAGCCCTGAAAAGGCAGTTTCGAGGGTCAGTCCACCGATCTTTCCAAGTCCGATGCGCCCGTCGAATCCGAGCACGCTGCGGTCACCGGCATTGACGCTGTCGTTGAGCGGAAAATAACGGACGGTGATCAAACTGGTTGCCGGAACCGGCTGGCGCGGGATCAATATCTGGTTGGAACTGTGCGGGTCGATCACATAGTCGAGACCCTGCACGAGCGGTACGCCGTTGAGCAGCACGATCATACTCGCGAGCTTTGTCGTATCGACGGCTTGATCGAGAACATAGGGCTGTGTCGGATCGCCCTTCCCGTAGAACTCCTGCGTACGGAGCTGCAGCCCGGCGCCAGTGCGTGTCTTCTGGATTACGTAGGTAAAGCCGACTTTGGTGCTGCCGCGCGGCGCAAACTCGGAGCGAATGCCATAGATCGTGCCGCTATTCTGATTGAAGCCCAGCGTTTCGAACGAAATGGCGATCGTCGAAGAGTGCAGGACGATGTAACCGGGCTTGAAATTGAGCTGTCCGGTGTAGGTATCGAGTGTGTATTCCGTCGGCGCAAGATCACGGTTGTCGATACGGATATGCACGGAGCCATCGACGACCTGCCCGGCGTAGACGTAGTAGGGACCGGACGAGTCCTGCCCGGTGAGCGTGAGCGTACGGGTCTCGGCTTTCGTCTTCGTGTAGAGCATGCTCGTCTTGAGCTTCGGCGTCCACTGGTTCGTCAGTTTGACGCCGCTCAGGTAACGATTGAAGTCGATCAGCGAGTTGCCCTGGAAACCGGCGTTGATATCGCCCCATTCGAGGCGCAGCTTCGGGGTATTGTAATCGAGCTTGGCGCGATTTTCGTTCGGGTTTTTGAAAGGGCTGTTCGAATAGGAAGTCTGGTAATGAAAGTACTTGAACAGTGTCGCATCGATCTGCACGTTGGTGTCGGTGTAGATGCCGTTGCTGCCCTGACCGTAGTACTGTTCGTTGTGATAGGACTGCGCGGCTTTGTCGCCGCCGGAGATGCTTTCCCTGCGCATGCTGAGCGTACTGCTGCCGGAGGCTTTGATCGAGGTACCGGTTGCGGCTTCGAATTGATCCCACATCCTCGAGATCGACCCGAACATACCCCGATACTGTTTGCGGCGTTTGCCGGGCGGCAGGTCATCGGATGAGACATGGTCTGAAGAAGGCAGTGTGAAGCCGGGTATCGCGCCGAGCGGACGGCGCGAAGGTCCCGACTGACCTCCCGAGCCGTTGGAATTGCTGCCGGTATTCGAGGCGTTGCTGGTAGTCAGCGCGTCCCAGAGCGTGACGGGATCGTCGGCAGACGCGCGGGCAGCGGCGGATGGCAGTGCAATAATCGCTAAAGAGATAAAAGCGCGGCGGCGATACGAGTTGAGCATTGTTCCACCCTGCGCTGTGCGGCTGTCCCTGCGGTCGCTTGCGTTTTGGCGCAGTACGAATCAGGAAAACAGTGACTTGCGAGCGCGTTTTGTGAGGTCTGAGAGAGGTTAGACGGGGGATCCGCCGGTGTTCTTCGTTCAGACCGTAGGTTCTAACGGGGGGAGTGTGTTACCAGAGAAAAAGCTGAAAATAAAAGTGAGTGAAATTAGTGACGACGAGTGTCTTTTTAGCTCGAGTTGGCAGAAGATTCACCGAGACGAAGCAAAATTCCTGCTAACAAAGCAGAAAAGCAGCGTTTCGACTGCAAAAACAGCAAATAGTGGAGGGTATCTGCAGAATGCAATCGTTGGAATGCAATCATTATATCACACAAAACATCTGTGCGCTGCAGACCGTTCCCGCAAGTTGAGCGACAGGAAACCGGCTTTGGCTTCCTGTCGATTTAGTTTACCCGTCAGCGAGTTGCGGATCAGCCGCCGTAGCCTACCCAGGGAGACGCGTCGAGGATGATCTGCGTGGTCGTAAAGCTGCCGTCTTTGCGCCGTGACAGCACGAGCATCACCTGTGCGCCGGGCTTCAGGTCGGAACTGGCGATCGAGACGAGACGCGCGATCGGCATCTGCGCGGGGACGAGAATGTTGAGCAGTTTCCCGCTGTCGGGCTGAAACTTCACGGGTTCGATCGACGTCATTTTGCCGGTCAGGAAGACGGGCATATTTTTGCCCTCGGTCGCCGGATAACGACCCGTGCCGAGCAGCAGCGCGATCGCCTTGAAGTCGTTCGGGTCGCCCTGGCTGATCGCCATATTGCGGTGTTCGCCCCAGAAAGTCACTCTGTCTCCGATTTTAATACTGTCCGGATCGTAGCTGATCTGCCGCTGGAGAATACAGTTCGGCGTACGCTCGATTTTGAGTTTATCGGTCGTGTAGCGCGGCCGAATTTCGACAGCGCTTCCGTTCACCGCAACGATTTCGCCGAACATCGTGCCGACTTTCGCGAAATTGCGGTCGGGCACGATGCGGGTCGCCTTGATCACGCCGTCGGGCGCTTTTGTGCCGGAAGCCTCGATGCGAACGCCGATAAGCAGATTGTTTTTATCCGATTTATAGTCGTGCCAGACCCCGAATATCCGGTCGATATTCGCGGTGTGCTCTTTCCCTGCATCGTCTACGAAGACGAAAGGCGCGACGCTTTTGAGAGTTCCCCACGCGCGCGCCGAGCCGTCCTGCTTGTCGATCTCCAATCCGTCGCTCTTCTTCGCCAGCCAGCCGAGCGGGGTGTCTGCGCATTCTATCCAGCGCGGGCGAAACCCGTTCTGTTCGTTGTAGCGTCCCTGCATCCCGACGCGCATACCGGACTTGAGCATCGCCTTCGAACCGCGCTCGGAAGCGATCACTTCGGTTTTGTCATCGAACGAGACGCGCGTGATGACCGGGCGCAATGATGGGCGAACGATCAGGATTTTGCCGCGTATCGAAACGATCGTTCCCTCGACGCTCACCTCATTATTTGCCGCATTCTGTGCGGCTAATGCAGGCATCTGCGTCGCGACTATGCCACAGAGCAGCAGACCGATCGCCGCCAGAGCATTTCGTGTCTTCATCGTTTCGCTTCCTTCTTGTCTTCCTCTTTGCTGCTTGCCGATTTGGTCAGCCCGTAGCAATAGACGCCCTGTGCGCCGATGAAGACCCGCCCGTTCGTCGCGATCGGGCTCGTAAACCGCCGTCCACCTTCGAAACGGTTCTTTTCGCCACTCGAGTCGGAACTGTAGAGTTCGCTGCCCGTCACCGGATCGAACGCATACAGCGTTGAATGATCCTGATTCTCCGTCTCTACGACCCAGACGATGCCGTCCGTTGCGCCATTGCTCGTGACGATCGGCGAGGAGGGACCGTTGATCATTTTTTTCTGCGTCCAGACCGGCTTGAAGTGCGGCACGCCGTTTTCCAGTTGGATTTGCAGGGCAGTGATGCCCATCTCGCCATTGGGACCCGGATTGTCTCCGGCAACGAAAATAAAGCGTCCGGCCGTGCCCGCATCATAGTAGGCGGAGGTGGAGCGGATGCCTTCGTGATAGACGTCCGACGGGTTGCCGAACAACCGCATCTTCTGTACTTCGCCGCCGATGCCGCCCAGATTGTCGCGGTCGAGCAGGTAGGCGAGCCCGTCTTTGCCGCCGATAAAGAGCAGATGCGGAACCTTCGATCCGGGCAGTTCCGGCAGCAGATTCGCGGTTGCGCCGCCGAGGTCTTCGTCCTGCTCATCGAGCTGTTTGTAATTGGCAGGGGTGTAGAAATCGGGAGCTTTGCGTGTGAAAAGCAGTGAATTGGCGTCAGTTTTGAGGCGCAAGACGCTCTCGCCGAAGTTGCTGCCGCCGCGTGTGAAATCGTAGTCTCCGTTGCCGGTGGAGGCGAAAATATCGCCAGCGCTCGCCGCCACGCCTCCTCCACTCCAGATTCCCGCGCCATCCGTCACGGGCGAGCTGCAGAACGCCTGCTGCGGGGACTGCGGGTTTTTGCAGTCTACGCCGACCAGCCATCCGCGCCACGGCGGGCTGTCGCCGCGCCCGCCGAACGGCACATAGACCTTGCCATTGACGACGATCAGCGCACCGCGCTGCATCACCTGACCGGCGACGAAGGGCATCCCCTGAAACTTGCCTTTGATCGTAGCGGGCCAGCCCTGTTTGAGTTCGCCCGTTTTGATGTCGAGCGCCCACACCTGATAGACCTGCTTCAGACCCTGTGCACGGATCGTACAGGTGTAGAGCGTACCGGTTGCGGAGTCGATGACGGGCGTGCTGAGGATGCCGTGTTTGCTGTATCTGCCCCAGCCCCAGCTTCCCGTGAACTGCGGATCGCTGAGCGGCGGAACGAGCTGCTGATGCTTCCAGAGAATCGTGCCCGTCGCAGCATCGAGGGCGTAGACGCTGTTGCTGTCGGTTCCCGCAAACAGGACATCGTGTTGCTTCCCGCTGATTTGAATGTTAGAAAGGTAGAGGGGCGAGCCATGCACCATACCGTCGAGCGGAGCCTGCCAGACTTTGCCGAATCCGCCGCTTTTCAGCGTCGTCGGCGTAAGGACAGTTTCGTGAGCGTTCCAGCCGAGCCGCGCGTTATCGTTATGGAAAGTGACGACATCGACGTTGTCCGCCTGTGCGATACGGGAATTGCCTGCCGTGCAGAGCAGGATTAGGGAAAATATTTGCGACAATTTCATTGTTTTTATGAGAAACCTCATGCTGAACAGAATTCCTATCTCGTTGAATGTGCCCTGACACTCCGAGATCGTTCTCCTTACGAAGTTTGTTCGAAGCGAAGCATAATGTACTCCGTCTCAGAGCAAGACGAACTGCTTTTTCAGAGGACGGGGAGAAAAGCATCGCCTCACTGTATTTGCCCCTCTCCCTAAAGAGCTTGCGGCTAAGACCAAGCACATTCAAAGCGAAGTGAAAGACGTTCGAAGCTGAGCAACTGATGTATTTGCCCCTCTCCCTAATGAGGTACGAATGGCAGGGAGAGGGGTTGGGGTGAGGGCTGAACTGGTATCTGTGGAAATCCTAATGCCCGACGGAGTCTTCGCGATAGCCGGCGCGGTCGTGACGACCGAGTTTCAAGCCGAGCAGATAGTCCCCGACGAACGCTGCAATACCGAGCAACACCAGATCGAAGAATAGCAGTCCGTAGTTATTCCATGAGGGCGCCAGACCCGGCAGGGCGTAGCGCATCGCGACCACGACGATCGGAACGCCCAGCGTTTTAATGAACACGCGCGCCGCATTGGTCGTCCACGCGCCGATGCAGCCGACAACAAAACCGACTGCCAGCACGATCGTCCACCAGGTAAAATGCAAAATGTTTCCTACTTTCTGATCCCGATTCGCAGCTATTCGCCCATCTCGCATTGCTGCGCCCAACAAAGTCCGTAGGGGCGCTGCTTGCCGCGCCCTGTTTGCAAGGGCCGCGCCCTGCTTGCGGCAAGCAGCGCCCTGTTTGCAAGGGCTGCGCCCTCCCGCCTTCCAGTCTAGACCGTTAGCTCTTGAAGGTTACGACGGTTGCGCCGTCACCGCCCTCGCCCTCTTTGCCGAGCCGGAACGAGGCGACTGCCGCGTGCCCTGTCAGATACTCGTGCACGATTTTACGCAGTGCGCCTGTGCCCCTGCCATGTATTACGCGTGCCTCGTGCATTCCTGCAGCATAGGCGTCATCGATATATTTGTCGAGCAGCGACTGTGCCTCATCGACGCGCATCGCCCGCAGCATCAGTTCCGGCGAAATGTGCATATTCTTGCGCATCGCGATTTCACCGACGCCCGAGCCGACCGCCGCCGTCTGCCGCTCCGCCTTACGCTCGGCGTCACGTGTCTCTGCCGCCTTCAGCGGACGCAGCTGCCCGAGCGGAAGCGTGGCGCGCATGATGCCGATCTGCACCGGCACGACGCCGTCGCGCGGCTCCTCGAGCAGCTGACCGTCCATGTTTAGAGTCGTCACGCGCACACGGTCACCTCGTTTGTAAACATGAGCCGGATCGACCGGACTCAGCTCTTCCTGCGTTATCGGATTCTGTTCCTGGAGCGCAGAAAATGTCTCGGAGCGCAGCGAGTTCAGCTTCTGACGCGCCGATGGACCTTTGCGTGTCCCTTTATTGAGCCGATTCAGGTCTTTGAGGATATTCTCCGCTTTGTCGGAAGCGCGGCGCAGCACTTCCCGCGCTTCATCCTGAACCTGCTGGCGGACGGTGCGCTGGACATCGGCGATCTGCTGGACGCGAGTCTGATACTCTTCCCGCGCAGCGTAGGCTTCATCGCGAGCTTTCTGCGCCTCACGCTGCGCTTCGGCGGCGGCGCGGCGGCTCGTCTCGATCTGCTGGAGTAGTTCGCCCGTCTCCGCTTCGCGTCGCG
>Ga0123338_10005175_pt1 | contig 11230 bp, 6 predicted proteins | sample grotaG_FD_89793 | JGI IMG/M metagenome (GOLD analysis project Ga0123338, IMG submission 89793) | Glacier valley bacterial and archeal communities from Borup Fiord, Nunavut, Canada, to study Microbial Dark Matter (Phase II) -... | ecosystem: Environmental > Aquatic > Freshwater > Ice > Glacier ...
ACGCCCGCGCCGACATACCAGCCGCCGGTTGCGCCCGCGCCGATATACCAGCCGCCGGTTGCGCCAACGATGATTGGCAGCGCGCCAAGCGTGCCGCCTGGTGCTGCGCCAACGCAGTCACTTCCGCCAGCTGGTGGCGGAGACTTCAGCGGCGCGGGATTGCCGCCAGGAGCGGCAGTGCCACCGCAAGCTGGGAAATCGGGCAGCAATGTTTGGAAGATCATCGGGGTTATTGTTGGGATCGTTGTCGTGTTATGCGTCGTACTGTCGATTGGCGCATATCTCGTCGTGCAACGCGCTACCGGCGTGGCGCAGAATGCGCTCGGAACCGCAGGTGCTGGCTTTTCAGATGGCACATTTGCGACGATCAGCGCCGGAGTACAGACGGCGGTGGTTGGATCAAATCTGGATTCGCTTGCCACGCCTGCGACCGATGCAACCGCCGAACCAGCCGCGAAACGCACGCCCAAGCCTTCTGGTGGCACGGGGGCAGCTACGACCTTATACAGCGATAATTTCGATGATGCGCAAAGCAGCGATTTTACGGCTAAGAATAATGATAGCGCGGAGTATAAGTTTGTCGATGGCACCTACCGGATCACCGTCACCAAGCCGAAGCTGCTGACCTGGGCGATGATGAAGGGCGATTATGGCGACGCGGCGATCACGGTGGATGTCAACATTGATGGCCCTTCCGTCAGCGCGGCCGGGCTGATCTTTCATTACAAGGATGATAAGAACTTCTACATTTACTCGGTCGATGGTGAGGGCCGCTATGAGCTAGATGTCTACAAGAATGATAAGCCGATCACGCTGCTCGACTGGACTGTGTCATCGGCGATCAAGCCGATCGGTGAGCGTAACACCTTGCGTGTCGAGACGAGCGGCGACACGATTCGCTTGTATGCCAACGACACGCTGCTCGACGAGGTCAGCGATAGCACGGTCGCGAACGGGAAAGCGGCGCTGGTCGTCAACACCTTCGATGAGGCCAATGTCACAGCCACATTCGATAATCTGGTTGTACGCGACGTTAAGTGATCGGAGTGTGACCAGCATCAATGGGGGGCTTCCGGGAGGTTTGAAGCGCGGGGCGACATAGCGCACAGCCATGGACTACCGTGCTATGCGAACCTCTCGGAAGATGGTGTTGCCACTTGCGTAGGGCGATTCATCCACGGCTGAGCAGCCTGGAGATTCGCCCTTCTCTTTCGGTAAGAGGCGTGAAATTGCCGCCAGCACAATGTTCTTTAAACGATACACGTGCTATTCAAGCATCCCCGGCCAGGAGGAAACGATGAGCGAGCTAATCGGGCGCAAGCTCGGCAAATATACGCTGGAGGCGCAGCTAGGCGAAGGTGGCATGGCGGCGGTCTATCAGTCGCAGCACCCGCAGTTCCATCGTCCGGTGGCGATCAAGATCCTGCCGCCGACAATCGGCCAGGATCCCAGCTTCCGCACGCGCTTCGAGCGCGAGGGGCGCACGATCGCCAGCCTGAACCACCCCAGCATTATTCGCGTGTATGATATCGACGTGGCCGATGGCCTATTCTACATGGTGATGGATCTGCTGCCCGGCGGCACGCTGGAGGCGCGCTTGCGCGAGGGCGGCCTGGATCGCAGGTGGAGCGTCGATGTGATTGTGAAGATGGCCGAGGCGCTTGAGTATGCCCATACGCACGGCGTGATCCATCGCGACATCAAGCCATCGAATATTTTGCTCGATGGCGAGGGCCAGCCGGTGCTGGCCGATTTTGGGATCGCGCGCATGGCGCAGGCCGAGAGCGACCCCAACCTGACCGCCGCTGGCACGGTCATGGGCACGCCCGCGTACATGGCCCCTGAGCAGCTGAGCGGCGGCCAGCCCGATGCACGCTCGGATATCTACGCGCTTGGCGTGGTGCTGTACCAGCTGCTAGCTGGCCGCACGCCGTTTCTCGGCGATACTATGGCGGTTGTCACCGCGCACCTGACTAAGCAGCCCCAGCCGCTGCGCGAATTGGTCAGTGATCTCCCGCCGGCGCTTGATGCGGTTGTCTTACAGGCGCTGGCAAAGCAGCCCGAGCATCGTTTCAAGAGCGCCGGTGTGTTCGCCCAAGCGCTGCGTAGCGCGGCGGCTGATCTGGAGCCGGGGCTGGTGCGGATCTCCTCAGCTGCGCGTGCGCTGGTCGCGCCGACTTTCAGCAACGTCACGCTGCCATCGGCCAATATCGGCGCGGGACAGGTGACCGCTGCGGTGCCGACTCAGACGGCTGGGCAGGCGTTCGCGCGCTATCTGCCGGTGGCACTGGCCGTGGTGGGGCTGTTGTTAGTCGGCAGTATTATGCTGAAATATTGGGCGCTGGTGATTTTGCTGGTGCTTCTGCTGGGCGGTGGCGGGTTCCTGTTCATGTATTTGCGCGCCAGCTCGCAAGGCCGCAGGGCGGCGCGCGAAACGACCCGCGCGATCACGACCGTGAATGTCGGCGCGGCGGAACCGCCACCGGCGCGCGCGACGCTGGCGGATCGCGTGATCGAGCCAGCAATTGCCGCCGTCACGCTCATTCAGCCGACCGATATGCTCACTCGGTCGAAACAAACGCTGCTGCTTGACGATCAGGACGACACGCCTGAGCTGGCGCTGCCCGACGATCCAACCCAGGCGCTTGACACGGTGCCAACGCACCAAGGCGGGCTGCCACCAACCGAGGCAGTTCAGACAACCGTGGATGATCTGCCGACTGCGGTGGTGCCGTTGGCTGATCTGCCGACCGAAGCGGTGCAAGTGGCGGATCAGCTGCGGCCAACCGAGGCGCTGCCGCTGGTCGAGCCGCTGCCACCAACCGAGGCGCTGCCGACTTCACCGGCAACGCCTAACACCGAAGCCTGTCCATGATGCTCGTACACGTCGGTGGAAAAAGGGAGCGGGTTGTCATCCTGAGTGAGCTCACTAGCGAAGCGACGAATCTCTGCTTCGGAAACCGGCGATCCAGTGCTACGGCTCAGGATGACAAACACCGAACAGTCTACCTGCCGCCATAGATTAAGAAAATGATAACTACAAAGCCTTTCAAAGTAATTACTTTTCATCGACACATGCAGTATGATTTATAAATGCGATGTCGCACTGCTACGTCACCAGCCGATGCCGGGTTGCGCGGCACAGCTATGTGATGCATCGGCCGCGCAGTGCTGCGGTCGGTTCGCGCAGGCGCGCAGCATCGTCCGCAAGCAATCACTAGAGGAGACCCAATGAAAATCATTGTCGCCGGAACTGGATTTGTGGGGCTGACACACGCGGCTGTCTGCTCAGAGTACGGCCATGAAGTCTACGCCTACGATATCGACGAGCGCAAGCTGGCGGCGTATCGCTCGGCCGAACCGGGTAGAATTAACCATTATGTGAATGAGCCGGGCCTGCCCGGTATTATTGCCGAAAACATGGATCGCTATCTCTTTTTTTGCAACGACCTGGAGCCGATTATTGAAGGCACCGATGCGATCTTTTTGTGCCTACCTACGCCGCCGAATCTCGATGGCTCATCGGATCTTAGCTTCTACTTCAAGGCGGTCGATCACATTTGTACGCTGCTGGCGAAGCGCCAGGACACCCGGCGCGTCGTGCTGGTCAACAAGAGCACTGTGCCGGTCGGCACCGCGCGCCAGCTCGAGCGCAAGCTGCGCGAGTACAACGTGCCGAATGCTGGCGTGGCATCCAACCCCGAGTTCCTGCCCGAGGGCGATGCGGTCGAGAAATCGCGCCGGCCTGATCGCGTGGTGATCGGCGCTGATACGGAAGAGGATTTCCGGATTATTCGCCGGATTTACTCGCAATTCGTTAACCACGTACGCATTCGCTATATCGAGACCACGCCAGAAACGGCTGAGTCGATCAAGTATGTGGCGAATACGCTGCTGCTGACCTACATCTCGTTCTGGAATGGCATCGGCGCGCGCTTGGGCGAGACATTTTCGAATATCAAGATGGAAGATCTCAAGCGCGGTGTCACCGCCGACAACCGGATCAGCACCTGGGGGTCATACGTCTCGAATGGCGCGGGCGGCTCGTGCTTCGGCAAAGACATCCAGTCGCTGATCTACCAGCTTAAGACCGCCGGGCAGCCGACTGATATGCTGCAATCGGTCTATAATATCAACGAGTACCAGAAGACGTACCTGCTGGATCGCGCGATGCGTGAGGCCGGCGCGCGCTTCAACAACAAGAAGGTCGCGCTGCTAGGTTTGGCCTTCAAGCAGCGCACCAACGACATGCGCGATGCCTCATCGCTGAAAGTGGTCGAGACGCTGCTGGCGCGCGGTGTGACTGAGATTCGGGCCTACGATCCGGTGGCGGTCGATGAGGCCAAGCGCTTTTTCAACCCCGATCACAACTATCTGTTCGAGAAGATCACCTATCACGACTCGGCCAAAGAGGCGCTCGCTGGCAGCGACATGCTGTTTATCTCGACCGACTGGGAGGAATTCCGCGGCCTCTCGCGCACGATCGAGCAGGCGGTCAAGCCGCCCTACCTGGTGATCGATGGCCGGCGCATGATCCCCGATTACGCGGAATTGACCGAGCGCGGCTACGGGTATATCGCGGTTGGATCGACCTACATGGCACCAAAGTAAGCACTTCTACAACGAAGGACGAAGGACGAAGGTGTATGCGCTTTCGTCCTCCGTCTCCCGTCCTCCGTCCCCGTCCCCCGTCCCCCGTCCTTCATCAGGCGCATTCTGTCATCATTCTGTAGCCTTTATGCAGTAGCGCCGATTTACGCCATCGCCTATAATATCGCCGAGCAAGATCAATCGCGGAAGCAGCGCGTGTGCCCGGCCAGCCGTACTAGCGTTTGGCCGCGTGATTGGGGAGACGCGCAGAGTATGTCACAGACGAGCATGGATGGCATGACGATGGCTGCGCGTGCTGCGAGTGGCGCGGCTTCGGACGACGAGCCGATCGCGGCCTTGCATCGCTTTGCCCTGCATATCGCCGACGCCCCCGACTTGAGCGCACTGCTGCGGAGCGCGCTGCTGGCCGCCACGCAGAGCACCGGCGCGCACCACGCTACGGCGCTGCTGCTCGATGAGCAGGCCCAGCATATTCGCTACCGCGTGGCGCTGGATAGCGGCAACCTTGCGCCGCTTGAGCTGATCGCCAAACCGATGATGCGGAGCGGGCTGGCTGGCTGGGTCGCGCGCGCGCGCGTGGCGGCGCTGATCGCCGACACCGAGCAGGATTCGCGCTGGCTGCCGGGGCCGGGCCTGGGCGATCTGCGCTCGGCGATTGTTGCGCCGCTGCTGTTGGGAACGCGCATGCTCGGCATGATCACGCTTGGGCATGAAACGCCCAGCCATTTTTCCACTGAACATTTGCGCTTGCTGGAAGTACTCTGCGCCACAGTCGCGCTGGCGGTTGAGCACACGCAGGTTGTTGATGATTCGGCCAGCCCGCCCGATCCGTGGTCGGCCCCGGCGGGCGCGAAACTCACGCCCACGCGCGTGCCCGATGATGCCGCGCCGCGCCCATGTGTACGCACGATTGTCGCGCTTTCGGCCGAGCTGCGTGGGCTTTCTCGCATGACGCTGGAGCTGCCGCCGGCGGTGCTGTTTGACGATGTGCTCGACGCCTATTTCGCGGGTATGGATGCGATCATTCGCCAGCATGGTGGCGATATCGACAGCGTTGCCGGTGATACGCTGCTGGCAATCTTTGCGCACCCGGAGCAGGCGGCCGGGGCAGCGATCCGCATGCGTGAGGCGGTCGCGCGGCTGGGGGCGCACTGGCGCGAAACCCTGGGCGTCAGCGCCGGTAGCCTGGATATTGGCATTGCGCGTGGGGAAGCTGCGATTGGGGCGCTCAGCCTGCGCCACGGCATCAGCCGCACGGTTGGGCCGGTGGTGGGCGTGGCGGCACGGCTGCGCGATCTGGCCCGTGGTGAGGTTTTGGTCGCTGGCGATGTGGTTGAGCTACTGCACGACCAGACGTTTTCCATTCGCGCATTAGGGCCTTTGCGCTTGCAGGATGGCGTGATGCAGCCGATCTTTCGCGTGAGCGCGAAATCGTAGGGGTCAGGAGCCGGGAGGCAGAATCCCACTCACTGTCGATTGCTGGCGGCCGCTTTTATACTCTGCACGGCTGGTATGTGGACGTTGCTGGCGTGGTCAGATTGCGGCAGTGTTTCAGCCCGCTGGGTGGGGCGTTGCTGGATAGCGCGGCAGCGGTAGCCCCGCGCGGTCGGCGGGCGAAGGTACGGATGCCGAGTCAGGAAACGTCCAATGCGCACCCAGGCGGAGTATATCAAAGAAAGTCACACTAGGTCAGAATCGGAAACATCGATGGCGGAAGTGCCGGGTGACGCGCTGATGCGGATCACGCAGGCGATTGAGACTGCTGGAACGCTAGATGAGCTGTTGATGCTGGCGCTGCGTGAGCTGACGCAGCTGTTTAACGCGCCGCGCGGTGGCGTGATACTAATCGACGAGGACGCCGACGATGGGCAGATTGTGTCAGAATACCCGCCGCAGTTGGAGCGACCAGCCGTCTTGCAGCTGACCGAGTTGCCGTTGCTGCGCCGCGCGCTTCAGAAACGCCAGCCAGTCCAGCTGCACGATATTGATTTCGAGAGCCAGCGTGGACGTACCTGGGAGCTACTGCGCTCGCGCGATTTTCGCTCGGCGTTGCTCATGCCGCTGATCGCGCAAGATCGCACGCTCGGTGTGCTGGCGCTTGGTTCGACCGATGAGACCCGCCGTTTCAGCACCGAGGAAGTCGCGCTGGTGCGCATGCTCTCCAGCCAATTGGCGGCAGCGATCGCTACCTTCCGCGTCCACGATCAGGCGCAGCGCCGCAACCAGGAGCTGAACACGCTGAATGAGATTGCCTCGACGATTACGTCGACGCTTGACACGCGCGAGGTCTACCGGCTGGTGGTGGCGCGGCTGAATACCTACTTCAATGTGGAAGCTGGCTCGCTGCTGCTGATTGAGAAGACCACCGGCGACCTGCTTTTTGTGATGACGATCGAGGGCGGCGAGGCCAAGCTGGCCGGCGTGTCTGTCCCGATGGGCCAGGGCGTGGTTGGCGCGGTTGCGCAGAATCGCAAGTGGGAGATCGTTCACGATGCCGAAAGCGACCCGCGCTTCTACCGCAAGGTCAGCGAGGATATTGGCTTTGTGACGCGCTCGATCCTGTGTGTGCCAATGGTCGCAAAGGGTCGCGTGATCGGCGCGATCGAGCTGCTGAATAAGCTCAACGGCAGCTTCACCGCCGACGAAGCTGAGCGCCTGATGCGTATGGCGGCGTTTATCGGCGTGGCGATTGAGAACGCGCTGCTGTTCCAGGAGGTGGCCGATGGTCGTGATCGGCTGGCGGCGATCCTCAATTCGACCGCCGATGGCATTCTGATGACCGATATGCATGGGCTAGTGCTGACCGCTAATCCGATGGCGGCCCAGCTGTTCGAATCGAGCGCGCAGGCGCTGAACGGCCAGTCGATCGATGAGCTGCTGCGCCGACTGCATAGTCGGGCGCGCGAGGTGGTCAGCCGGCCCTGGAGCAATGGTGAAACTGCGGTCGCGCCGAGCGATGCGCCGGTCCACGTCAGCGATATCGAGCTGGGTGGCGCGCAGCATCGTTTCATTCGCCACCTGACGATGCTGGTACACGATGAGAACGGCGAGGTGTACGGCCAGCTGGCGGTGCTGCGCGATATTACACAGGAGAAAGAGCTGGAGCAGATTCGCGACGATTGGACCAGCATGCTGGTGCATGATCTGCGTGCGCCGCTCACATCGATTATGAACGGCGTGATGATGGTCAAGCGCGGCGTGGGCGGCCCAGTCACCGGCTCGCAGGTGGAATTGCTCTCGATTGCCTATCAGGGCAGCCAGACGATGCTTGAGCTGGTGAACAATTTGCTCGATATTTCCAAGATGGAACAGGGCAGCATGTACCTGAATCTGGAGCCGGTGGCGCCGTATGCAATTATCGACCATGCGATTAGTCGCTTGCAGGTTTCAGCGCGTAGCCAGCAGGTGCCGCTCGAACAGCGGATCGCGATCAATCTGCCGCTGATCGAGGCCGATGACGAGAAGATCGTGCGGGTGTTGCAAAATCTACTCGACAACGCGATTAAATTTTCGCCTAGCGGCGCGACTGTCACGGTCGGCGCGCACTTCTTCGCGCCCGATCACCCGCTGGATCCTGATCTGCCGCTGCACCCGCCACTCGATCGCGGTGAGTGGTTGATCTTCTGGACGCAAGATCGCGGTATGGGCATTCCGCTTGCGTATCACGAGCGCATTTTCGAGAAATTTGGTCAGGTGCGCGGTCGTAAGGTGCGTGGCACCGGCCTGGGGCTGACCTTCTGCAAGCTGGCGGTCGAGGCGCACGGCGGCCAGATCTGGCTGGAGAGCGAGGAGGGCGCTGGCAGTGTGTTTGCGTTCGCACTGCCGCTGGCAGGGAGCGATGAGCGCTGAGGCTAGGGTGTTGCCGCCGGGCTGAAGCGCTCGGCTTGCGCTACGAAGGCCACCTACGTGGCCTAGCCCAGCCCGCGCAGGCGGGCTTTGTAAAGGAAGCCGAGCGCTTCAGCGCGGCGGAACTGGTGAGGATTGACTCCTACGTACTACGCTCTAAATACTTTACAGTTTTGTCATCTAAGGAGCGTCTTGATTCGCGGCCTGCATTCGTATATAATGTGTTCACGCTCCCACGCTGCTACTAGTCTGTGTAAAATATCTCACCTTTGCTCGAGGTAGGTTGCCAATGCGTCGGCTGCTTCAGCTTATTCAATCGCATATCCGTTATAAGATCATCGTGCCCTACCTAGCGCTGACGTTGCTCGTCACGATGGTCGGCGCGACGATCGTGCTGGTGTTGGTGGCGGCTTCGGCGCAAGATGTGCTGACCAATAATTTGGCGAACAGCGCGCGTGCGACCAGTGATGCGCTGGTGCGCCGCGAGCAGGGCCATATCGATTTCTTGCGCCAGGTCGCGCTCTCGGATGCTAGCGCGGCGAATGGCACGCCCGCCGTAACAGATGCGCTCGCCAGCGGTAAGAGCGATGTTGTCTCCAAAACGCTGACGGTGTTCTACGATGCTGGGATCGGCAATGTCAACCTCGACTTCGACCGCATGATCGCGTTTGATCGGAACGGCAAGTCGCTGATCGATTGGCAGCGTGTATCCGATGACCCAACCGCGCAGCCGTTCCGCAATACCAGCACCGATCTCTCGCCGATCCCGGATGTGAAGCGGATCACGAGCAACCAGCTTGTCAATGGCGACGATAAGTTTTCGGGTCTGCTCCGGTTTGGTGATGATCTCCAGCCGTATTTCTACACGATTGTGCCGGTCAGGCAGGGCAACAACCTGGTCGGCGGCCTCATGATCGCGATCAAGGTTGACCGGCTGCTGCTGGCCTTGCAGCGCAGCACCCAGGCACCGATCACCTCCTTCTACAATCTCCAGGGCGAGGCGATTGGCACTACCTTCGTGCCGCGCACCGAGCTGGCCGCGCTGAATATGCAGCCAAATGTGATCGCGGCGCTGACGCAGAACAGCGCCCAATCGGTTATCAATTCTGAAGACAAGCCGGGGCAGAACGTTTTCCCAAGTACGATCCTGAAGCGCGCGTATGAGCTGGCCTACAGCCCACTGATCATCCAGGGCCGGAGCGCTGGCTATTTCTCGGTCGGCCTACCAACCGATTTCCAAGTTAGTTCGGTTAGCTCCAACCGCAATGTGATCGCTGGCATCGCGCTGGCGCTGGCGCTTGGATCGATCTTGCTAGGCTACCGAATCGCGCGCAGTATCACTCTGCCGCTGGCGGCGCTGGTCGATACCGCCGAGGCGGTCACTGCTGGCGATCTGGAGCGCCGCACGGCGATTCAATCGCGCGATGAGTTCGGTAGCTTGGCGAGCGCGTTCAACCAGATGACCGAGCATCTGCTGCTGCTGTATCGCACTAGTCGCGAGCTGGGCACATCGATCGAGGTGCTGCCGGTGCTGGATGTGACGGCGCGCACAGTCGAGTCATTCGCGCCCGGCACCGAGGTGCTTGCGCTGATCGACGACCGTGGCACCTGGCGCTATCGGGTGCGCGCGGGCGCATCGCCGGGCGTGGCTGCGCTGGAGAATCTGCGGCTCGCGCCGAGCGACCCGCTGCTGCGTGATCTTGGGCAGGGCCGCGCGCCACGCCTGCTGGAGCCGGCGTCTGAGCCACGGCTGCGATCGATGGGGCTGGCCGATGTGGCCGGCTTCAAAAGCCTGCTGCTGACTCCGCTGGTGGTGCAGGAGATGGTCGCTGGCGTGCTGATCTTCGGCAATGCAGAACCGGATGCCTTCAGCGGGGCGATTGAGCCGACGCTGCTGGCAACCGCGAATATGTCGGCGAGTGTGCTGTATAATGCGGTGCTGTTTGATCGCGTTCACGAGGAAGCCAGCGAGCGTGAGGCGATCCTGAAATCGATCGCCGATGGCGTAATCGTCTGCGATACACAGCGCAATATTCAGCTGGTCAATCGCACCGCCGAAGATATGCTTGGCCTGCACGACTGGCATATTGTGAGGCGGAACTTCAACGATGTGCCGCTCAAGCGTGTGGCGGCGGCCAAGGATATGTTCGGTAACGAAGTGGCCGAGCTGGAGCATTATGAATTTGGCGAGCGCGTGATGCGAATCAGCAGCGCGCCGGTGATCGGCGAGAATGATCAGGTGCTGGGCGAAGTGATTGTGCTGCACGATATGTCGGCCGAGGCGGCGGTTGATCGCGCCAAGACCAAGTTCATTGAGCGAGTCTCGCACGAGCTGCGCACGCCGCTGACGCCGATCTGCGGCAATACCGAGCTGCTACTGCGCGGGTACCTGGGCGAGCTGACTGCCGATCAGCGCGATACGCTTGAGGTGATTCGCCTGCGCGCCGACCAGATGCGCGACCTGGTGAATAACTTTGTGATGATCGCCAGCATTGAGGCGAATACATTGTTGACCGAGCCAGAGCCGCAGAATATCTGGCTGTCGATCGAAAGCGCGATTGCGCCGATGCGTAGCGCATTTGTGAAAAAGGGCATTGAGCTGCGCTTCGACCTGTCGGATGGCTTGCCGCCAGTGACCGCTGATCGGCAGCAGCTGAATGTCATTCTGACACACCTGTTGGATAACGCGCGGCGCTACACCCAGCAGGGCAGTGTGACGGTCAGCGCCAGCCAGCACGAGAATCTCATGCAGATCGCGGTCACTGACACCGGC
>Ga0123338_10005178_pt1 | contig 11226 bp, 10 predicted proteins | sample grotaG_FD_89793 | JGI IMG/M metagenome (GOLD analysis project Ga0123338, IMG submission 89793) | Glacier valley bacterial and archeal communities from Borup Fiord, Nunavut, Canada, to study Microbial Dark Matter (Phase II) -... | ecosystem: Environmental > Aquatic > Freshwater > Ice > Glacier ...
GCTAGGAGTTCCTGGGCGAAAGTTGAGGAGCGCGATAAACAGCACACCCGCTGAACAAATATTCCTGATGAACAATCGGGCTTCTCCAGCTAAACGCTTCAAATTCTGCAGTCAGCAGTTGATCGAGAGAGACCCCGCACTGTCCCAACGGAACAGTTACCGCATCAAAATCAGTTACCTCTAGTTTTTCAGCCTGCATCAACATCTTGCCAAGCGTACCTTCTCGCCTAACAGAGCCGAACGGAACAACAGCTCATAGCAGACGATTACCAGATTGCGATCAAGAATCGGCTGTTGTCCCAAAAAATAAATTTGGCGGTTTCACCCATAAAAAAACTTTTACCACATTGCTTGAATCTTTTTCTAAAAGCGATAAATAGCTCAATATAATAACAGAAGTTTGGCTGAGTACAAGTGTCATAATACCGACATGCAGCTTTACATTCGCTTGCACGTCATGCTAGCCTTGCAAAAAATCGGTCCTGTGACGGTCACCGTCTTTTTGCATGTTCACGTCATGGAGCCCCAGGAGTAACATCATGAAACGAAAAGCGATCGCCCTTCTCTCGGGAGGACTTGACTCCATCCTGGCTGTCAAGATGATGCTTGATCTCGGTATAGAAGTCGAAGCCCTGCATTTTACCTCTCCTTTTTACGCATATGGCGATAAAAACTCCGACTGTAGATCTGAGGTAATCGGTATCGCAAATAAATATAACATTCCAATCAAGGTAATGAACGAAAGAATGGATTATATTGAAATGGTTCGCAATCCTGCTCACGGTTACGGGAAAGGGTTCAATCCATGTATAGACTGCCGGATATATCTTTTAAAGAAAGCCAAAGAGTACATGATTGAAACAGGCGCTGATTTTGTGTTCACCGGGGAGGTGCTCGGTCAAAGGCCGATGAGCCAGCGGCGTGACACAATGCGGGTTATAGAGAAAGAAAGCGGTTTGGAAGGACTGTTGCTGCGCCCTCTTTCCGCCCGCCATTTTGAGCCAACAATCCCGGAAAAAGAGGGGTGGGTAGATCGGGACAAACTGCTTGCAATTGAAGGACGTTCTCGCAAGGTTCAGATGCAGATGGCTGATGATATGGATGTAAAAGATTACCCCCCCCCGGCGGGTGGCTGCCTGCTGACTGAATTGTCATACATCCCAAAGGTTCGCGATGTATTCGATCACGCTGAAGAGCTCAACCTGCGGGATTTCCGCCTGCTCAAAACCGGTCGCCATTTCCGTCTTGCCGCTCATAGCAAGGCGATCATGGGGCGGAGCGAAGGGGACAATAACCAGCTTGAGCTCACACGACAACCGGGAGAAGCCGCCCTGACCTGGCTTGACGGCAACACCCCGGTAGCCATCATCATCGGCGAGCAAGACGATGAGACCTTCAGGCTCAGCGCCAGAATTCTGCTCCGCTATACCAAGGCTGAACCTGGTGCTGAATGTCGGATGGAACTTCGCCTCAACGAATCGCAACAGATTTTTTCAGTGATTAATGACATGTTGCCGGAAGCAGTGGAGAAATATCTGGTGGCATAGCGAGTCGTTTTCTTCAGGAGGGTCCTGGAAGAAACCAGGTCATTTCACAATAAATTAACAGGCCTCTGGAAGAAAAACCGGGGGCCTGTTAATTTTTTACCCGAGCTTCAACTCATCCAGCGATAACCGGTATCCCGGGAGGAGTTTTTCCAGGAAGTAGATCACCTCGGGCAAGGCACTGGCAGACAGCTGCTCGTAATGCTCAACTTCCGCCCGGCGGAACTCATGGTTTCCGCTCTTTCCCTCTTCAATGCACTTTGTCAACGCCGCGATCTTGTCGGCAGCCTTCACCAGATGAACATACTCTTCCTGATCATCGAAAAAAAACAAAGGCTCGTATTCTCTAGCAAGTTCAGGCGGCAACATCGCCAGCAGTTTTCTGCGAGCCGTATCCTCCAGTTGATGGAACGACCGCTTGAAGCCTGGATTGAAGTGTTTGACCGGAGTCGGCATGTCACCGGTGAAAATTTCACTGGCATCGTGGAATATTCCGTACATAGCCGCACGGGAAGGATCAAGGGTTCCATCGAAATACGTATTACGGATCATGACCAGCGCGTGCGCGATTATGGCTACATCGAGGCTATGTTCCTGGATGTTTTCAGGGACGGTGTTGCGCATCAATCCCCAGCGACTGATATAGCGCATGCGCGAGAGAAAGGCGAAAAAATCAAATTGTTCCGGCTTTGCAGCATCTTTCATTACTACACTCTTTCGTACGGCTCGAACAGCCGCTTATATTCGTCCAACGCGAACCGGTCGGTCATACCGGCAATGTAATCGCATACGACCCGCTGAAGCCCGAAGCGTTCGAGGCGTGACTGATATTTCGGCGGCAGCAGGTTGGGGTAGCGCAGATATGTCTCGAATAAACGGGTGATGAATATTTCAGCTTTTACCCGCATCTTGTCTACCTTGTAGTGGCGGTACAGGTTCTGGAACAGGAAGCGCTTGAGCGCCAGATTACGACCGGTTATTTCATCGTTGAAATGAACGACGGCACGATTTACGCGCCGCAGATCATCGAGTGATGCTATGCCCAGAGCCGCAAGATTGGCTGATGTCGTTGTGCAGATGTCGCTGATCAACAATCCGATCAATGCACTGATTGTCTGGTAGACGAGGCGTTTATCGTCGATTGCCGGATATTTCCGGCGCACCCCGGAACATACTTCATGCCACAGGTCTACCTGTTCCAGCATCTCCAGCGTTATATAGCCGGATTTCAGGCCGTCATCAATATCATGGTTATTATATGCAATTTCGTCGGCATAATTTATAATCTGCCCTTCAATGGTGGGAACAATTCCGGGCAGAAATTCTGCCATTATTTCGCTGGCGGTGTCATAGTGTGTTGAGTGCTTGATGATCCCCTCACGCACCTCCCATGTCAGATTCAACCCATTAAATCCGGGATATCTCTCTTCCAGCTCGTCCACAACACGAAAAGACTGCATGTTATGCTCAAAACCACCAAAACCATGCATCAGCCGATTCAAGACATCCTCTCCGGTATGTCCAAAGGGGGTATGCCCCAAATCATGGGATAAAGCCAGCGCTTCCGTCAGCTCCTCGTTTAAATGCAACTTGCGGGCGATGGCCCTGCCGATTTGAGCCACCTCAAGCGAGTGTGTCAGACGGGTGCGATAATAATCCCCTTCATGATTTACGAAGACCTGCGTCTTATACTCAAGCCGTCTGAAAGCGGCACAATGAATAATGCGATCCCGGTCGCGCTCAAAAGCCGGGCGGTTATCGCGGAGTTCTTCAGGATGTTTACGGCCACGTGAAGCGCCGCTGGGACAGGCATAACCCGCCAGATCGCTTCGTTCGGTTGAGTCATTCATTGATGTGCCCCGATTGCCGAAATAACATGAGACCGCCAGTTGTTTTAATCAGTTGGAGGGAGGGTACAGATAGGTCTTCTTCGATTGACGTTTCGAGCCGCTCCCTTTTTTACCCGTAACGCCTGCGATCGAAAAAACATCCGCCAGCTGCATCTTCCAGACCCCTTCCTGGTGAGTCAACTTGAACTCGCGGGTCATTGACCCGGCGGTGTCGGGAGTACCCTCCAGACCGATTTTAACATACACCGTGGCTTCGGTACGTTTTTCATTTAAAATCTTGAAATTTTCCATTTTCTGCCAGCAGCAGGCAGGACGGGTTGCCGATTCACGCATCTTTTTCACAAACGTTTCGCGAGAGATTTTACCACGATGCGCCAACTGTTCGAAAAGCTGTTCATACCGCCCATCACGCCAGACATCAAGAGTATCAGACATGTTTTTTTCGAGGGACGACGCCGTTTCCGAAGCACTCCCCGATCCACTACCTGCCAGTAAAACTACCAAAGCGCCAGCTGCAGCAAGCCAAGACCTGATATTCATTGTTGCACCCCCTTGAAAAATGAGAGCATCGTAAAGTAAATGCTGTTAGCGTGCAACTTCTAAAACAATAAATAAACAGCCCGCACGCAGTACAACTGGTAATAAAAATGAGACACGGAGCCTCCCCGGAAACAGACGGGAATGGATCACCTGTGTCTCACAGTTTTAAACGTACAATAACGGAGTCTAGATGGTTCTTCCATCCGCCTCTGCAAACAGCCGCAACTTTTGCATCATTACTTCAAATTTGGCCGGTTTCAGAGACTGGGCACCGTCAGACGATGCGTGCTCCGGGTCCGGGTGTACTTCCACAATCAATCCGTCGGCCCCGGCGGCCACAGCTGCGTAGCTCATAGGAGCTACATAATGATGATTTCCGGTACCGTGAGATGGATCAACGATAACCGGTAGATGCGTTTTTCCTTTCAGAACCGGAATCGCAGATAAATCGAGGGTATTGCGGGTAGCCGTCTCAAATGTGCGGATACCACGCTCGCAGAGAATCACGGACTGATTCCCCTCACTCATGATATATTCAGCACTCATCAGGAGTTCCTGGATTGTCATCGCCATACCCCGTTTCAGCAGCACCGGTTTGTTAAGCTGGCCGACTTTTTTGAGCAGCGCAAAATTCTGTGAATTGCGGGCACCAATCTGCAATATATCGGCATACGCAGCCACCATATCTGCTGTTTCAGGATCGATAACCTCTGTCACAAAAGGGAGCCCGGTCAGATCACGCGCCTTTGCCAACAGCTTCAGCCCCTCCTCTTCAAGCCCCTGGAAAGAATAGGGTGATGTGCGCGGCTTGAATGCCCCACCACGCAGAATATGGGCTCCGGCTTTTTTGACGGCAAGAGCCGATTCAATAATCTGTTCTTCACTTTCCACCGAGCAAGGTCCAGCCATAACGATGATCTGCGAGCCGCCAATAACAACATTGTCACTGATCCGTACCACGCTGTGCTCCTTCTTGACTTCAAGTGAAGCCAGTTTATACGGCTGCAGAATAGGAACCACATTCTCCACGCCATGCAGAGACTCCAGCGCCTGCAGAGCAGGCTTGCCGCGCTCGTCACCGATTGCCCCGATTACATCGCGCGTTGCACCATGAATTACATGCGACGTGTACCCCAACTCCTTGATACGCCTGAGAACTTCATCCTGGTCCTTCTTTGCGGCACCCGCCTTCATTACAATAATCATCCCCTGATCCTTTCCCACAAACAGCCAGGGCCGGAAAGTTCCCCCCCGGCCCTGGCTGATCTGAATAAACAGGCAGCAAAAAACCGGGGAGACTTTCGTCTGCCCCGGTTTGTGGTTTTGTGTGATAGCTTCTTAGCTTACACCTCTACCCGGGCAGACGGCCTGAAATAAAAGCCGGACCAAAAGTAAAAGCTGAAAGCGATATAGAAGCGGTTTGAGTTCATGCGTTATACCTAATCATAGAGACATCCCTGTTGTCAAGCGCTAATCAAGCAGTCAGCTCATCAACAACATCGACAAGTTTTGGCAAATCCGGCTTTGTCAGGATACAGTCGGCGCCAAGCCCGATCCATTTGCGTTTGTTATCATCTGAAGCGAGTGAGGAAAAGATCGCAACGGGCAGATCCTTCAATGAATCTTCCTTGCGTACAAGCGAAGTAAGGTGCAGGCCGTCCATCTGGGGCATTTCAACATCAGTAATCAACATCTGGATGTATTTCTTGAAATCACATCCATCCTGAGCAGCCTTCTGCATGGTCTGCTGTATTATATTCCACGCTTCAGCACCATTTTCCGCCTCAACAACCGTATATCCGGCAGATCGGAGACTGCTGCAGAGGGTCTTGCGAATAAAGACTGAATCATCGGCAACCAGAATCGTTCTCTTGGCACGGTCGGGATTAGATTCCGCGCGATTCATCAAAACAGAATCGAGCGGCTTAAGAGCGCTTTCAGAACAGAGTTCAGCAACTATCTTCTCGAAATCAAGCACCAGTATAATCCTGTCGTCCATCTTGACGAGACCGGTTACCTCATCACTGTGAACGGCAGCAGAAGGGGCTTCTACGTTCTTCCAGGAGATCCGATAGATCCTCGAAACCGAATGGACCAGTACCCCCACCATCAGGTTGTTGAACTCAAGGACTACGACCCGGTCTGCCACAAGATCGCCGGTCGATTTATTGAGTACCGTTGCAAGATTAATGATAGTGATAACCTTGTCACGCAGCTTGATCATCCCTTCGACACCTGGCCTGGCATTGACCACCCGTGACATTTGCGGCAAACGGATGATCTCACGCACTTTAGCGACATTGACACCGTAGTAGCATGGGAGTACGTTGCCATTCCAGTCAACTTCGTCGATTCTGAACTCAACTATTTCAAGTTCATTTGTATCGCTCTCAAGAAGTATTTTACTCTGCTTCATGATAAGTACCTTTCGAAATTCATTAATTGGTCATGTATAACACATTTTTATATAAAATATAGTACGCTGTAAAAAAAAGATACTAACTTTCCGGTGCGGTACCGTACCCGGCTGCACTTGACTCTCCGCAGAGCATGTGTTAGTTTTTCCTCCTGTTTTTTTACATGAGGTACGTGATGTTTTTCCCACCCCGTGACATATTTTATACGCTTGCTGAAAAAGGGAACTTGATTCCGGTCTTTCGGGAAATCATGGCAGACATGGATACACCTGTCTCGGCTTTCAGAAAACTTGACGACGGGCATTTTTCATATCTTCTTGAAAGTATTGAGGGGGGTGAAAAATGGGGGCGCTACAGCTTTCTTGGCTCGGCACCCTCTGTCATCATCCGTTCAAAGGGAAATCTGGTTGAAACTATTTCTGACGGAATCACCGTTCAGCAGGAATCGTCCGATCCGCTTGCCTGCATTAAAGAGCTTCTGGCGCAGTTTACCCCTGTTGAGGTAGACGGTCTCCCCCGTTTTTTTGGAGGCGCAGTCGGCTATCTCGGCTATGATATGGTTCGGCATTTTGAATCTCTTCCGACTGAAAAACCGGCTCTGCTTGATGCATATGATTCATATTTTCTGATAACAGACACCATCGTGATTTTTGACACTATGCGTCAGAAAATAAAAGTTGTTTCAAATGCCCATATTACCGAGGATGTACCTCCCTCGGAAGCGTATACACGTGCAACCGAAAGAATAAACGATATCATCGGTCAGTTGCGCGCTCCTTTACCGCCACACTCTGCTTCACCCCCTGGAAAACCGGTCCAGTTTCTCTCCAACATCTCCCGCACAGAGTTTGAGGATTCAGTCGAAAAAGCCAAGGAATACGTACGATCAGGCGATATCATTCAGGTCGTGCTTTCCCAGCGCTTCAGTGGAGAGCTTACCGCCGACCCTCTCGATATCTACCGGGTACTGAGAACCCTTAATCCTTCACCGTATATGTTCTTCCTGCGGCTTGAGGATACGGTGATTGCCGGAGCCTCCCCCGAGGTAATGGTTCGCAAGGAGGGGGATCGGGTAGAATTGCGCCCCATTGCCGGAACCCGCCCGCGTGGAGCGACACCCGATGGTGACGACAGGCTGGCTGATGAACTGCTTGCTGATCCAAAAGAGTGTGCCGAGCATGTCATGTTGGTGGATCTCGGCAGAAATGACTTGGGGCGGGTCTGCACAACCGGATCTGTCAAGGTTTCCGAACTGATGCTCATCGAGCGCTATTCCCATGTCATGCATATCGTTTCAAACGTTCAGGGACAATTATCGGCTGATCGGGATGCATTTGATCTGGTTCGGGCCACATTTCCCGCCGGCACCCTGTCAGGAGCCCCGAAAGTCCGTGCCATGCAGATCATAGACGAGTTGGAACCGGTACGCCGCGAGATTTACGGCGGAGCTGTCGGCTACTTTTCCTTTTCCGGAAACATGGACCTGGCTATCGCTATCCGCACACTGGTAATAAAAGACGGAAAAGTCCACCTGCAGTCCGGCGCCGGCATTGTTGCCGATTCTGATCCGGCAACAGAGTGGCAGGAGACCGTCAACAAGGGAATGGCCGTCATGCGAGCGGTAGAAATAGCTGAGAAAGGTTTGGCCTGAATGCTGCTGATGATCGACAATTATGACTCCTTCACTTTCAACATCGTCCAATATTTCGGACAACTTGGTGAGAAGGTACAGGTACATCGGAATGATAAGATATCACTGGCGGAGATAGAGGCCTTGAAACCTGAACGGCTTGTTATCTCTCCCGGTCCATGCTCTCCGGAAGAGGCCGGCATTTCCGTTTCAGCCATCAAATATTTCGCCGGGAAAATTCCGATATTGGGAGTATGCCTCGGACACCAGTCAATCGGGTATGCCTTTGGTGGCAAGATACTTCGTAGTGCCTCTCTTATGCATGGCAAAACATCACCAATTCTTCACAACGGCCAGGGGTTATTTGCCGGACTTCCGAACCCTTTCCTTGCTACTCGCTACCATTCCCTGATTGTTGATCGCCCTACACTACCCGATTGCCTGGAGGTAACCGCGTGGGTCGAGAATGGTGAAATCATGGGACTGCGACACAAGGAACTGCCGATCTGGGGGGTACAGTTCCACCCGGAATCAATCCTGACCGAGTGTGGAATGGATCTGCTCAAGAATTTCTTGACGATCAGCAGAGTCTGATTCTAGCACTCATCTTTCAAACAGCCCGGTTTCCCGGCATTTTTCCGTTGACTTTTCTCGGCAATAATTGCTAAGGTTACTATTCATTCAAGAATAAATTCAGGAGGAAGAAATATGAAGTGTCAGACCGTACTTACAGGTACCGAGTGTACTTTTTGGGGAAAACAGGGGTGTATATTTCCTGAGGGCTCCTGCCAGACTATTGTTGAAAACTGTGAAGGGTGTGAGCGCATTGTAACCGGCAGCATTGGTCAGGTGTGCGGCGCATATCCTGCGCCAGCAAAGAAATGGATCGGCGGAATCTGCAACTTTGCCTCCCACGTAAAACTTGATCTTTCAGTAGCCGATCTGAAGGTCAACCCGCTCAAGGCTTCCAAGAAAGCTGCCGGAGCCAAGAAGAAGAAATAGTTTTTGGGTTCAGTATTATCTTGACCAAGGGGGGGATTTCAAATCCTCCCCTTTTTTATTTGTGGAGGTCTCCGTATGTCGTTCACCACCCTCACCTGCCCATCCTGCGGTTCTGATGTAAAACAGTATCGAAATCCATTCCCGACCGTAGACGTAATCATAGAATTTGACAGCGGCATAGTCCTTATTGAACGGAAAAACGAGCCTTTTGGCTGGGCGCTGCCGGGAGGATTTGTAGAGTACGGGGAATCCCTAGAGTCTGCTGCTGTTCGGGAGGCGCGCGAAGAAACATCGCTGGAAATTTCAGACCTGCGGTTATTTGGATGTTATTCCGACCCGTCGCGTGACAACCGGATGCACACAATTTCAACAGTTTACATTGCAAAGGCCCAAGGCATTCCCAACGCCGCAGATGACGCAATAAATATTGCTATCTTCAGACTGGATTCACTGCCGGAGCGGCTCTGTTTTGACCACGCCCGCATTCTTGCCGATTATGCAGCATTATAGGGAGGCCGGAAGCACCCTGCGAATAACCTGAGCAATTCTGCTTGTGACGTACGGTTTCATCAGAAACTCACTAATGCCGGCCTCTCTTGCCTCGTTCGCATTGATGAATTCATTGAACCCTGAACACATAATAATAGGGATGTCCGGGCGAATAGCCGACAGCTCCCGGGCCAATTCCCTGCCAGTAAGCCCCGGCATAGTCATATCAGTGATAACCAGATCAAAGGCATCGGGTTGGGCTCTGAAACTTACCAGCGCCTCCAGGCTGTTCGATGCAGCGGTAACATTGTAGCCGAGAGCCTCTAGCAGTTCCTGCCCCAACTCCACCAGCACCTTTTCATCATCTACAAAGAGTATCCGTTCAGTGCCACCCCGCAGCGATTCATCCGCTTGGACCTCGTGTGTGACCACATCAGTTATCTTCGGCAGAAATACATGAAAGGTGGTTCCCTGTCCAGGTTTGCTATAAACACTGATAGCTCCGCCATGGCTCTTGATAATTCCCTGCACAACCGCCAGACCCATGCCGGTCCCTTCCCCCACTTTCTTGGTGGTGAAATAGGGATCAAAAATCCGCTCTTTGACAGATGTTTCCATCCCATGGCCAGTATCACTGACCGTCAACCGCACACATGGACCGGGTCTAAGGTCGGGGTGGAGCAAGATCAGCGAAGCATCGGTATTGACACTCGACAGGGAGACATTCAGAACCCCTCCTTTGGCCCGCATGGCATGTGCCGCGTTTGTCCCCAGATTCATCAACACCTGGTGGAGCTGGGTCGGATCGGCCAGAACAGTGTCCCCATCCGGAAATGTGGCAATCTGCTGATGAATCTCGATAGTAGTCGGCAGAGTTGAACGGAGTAACTTAAATACCTCCTCTATTACGGAAGCTACATGTAATGGTTTCCGTTCCTGCTCACCCTGGCGGCTGAAAGTCAGAATCTGCATCACCATTTCTTTTGCACGTGTGCTGGCCTCCTGAACCCGTACAAGATCGCGTGCAATCGGATCGTTTTTGGAAATTTTATTCTGCGCCATCTCCGTATAACCGATGATTGCCGTCAATATATTGTTGAAATCGTGGGCAATACCGCCGGCAAGCGTGCCGATCGCCTCCATCTTATGCGACTGGCGGAGTTCACGCTCCAACCTCAGCTCATGTGTGATATCCCGAAGTATAAAGACATAGTTGATTATGGCCCCTTTTGAGTCCCGGACAGAAGAGACTGTCGTCTCAGCCTCAAAAGAAAGACCATTCTTTTTTCTGGTGGCAATGCGCCCAGACCACTCATTGTCACGGTTGATGACATTACGAATCTGATTGTAATAATCCGGTTCAAGAGAATCACTCCTGAGGATTGTGTTATCCTTGCCGATAACTTCATCCCTGGTATAGCCGCTCATCCTCTCGAATGCAGGATTCACATAGGTGAAGTGCCACTCTGCATCGGACATAAAAATCGCCTCGGCGGCCTGTTCAATGGCCGTTACCAATCGCATGCGCTCTTCCTCACCCTTTTCGCGCTCGATTATTTCATCATGCAGGGCATTGATAGTCTGGGCCAGCTCTGCCGTCCGCTCCTCAACCCTGGTTTCCAGCAACTCCTTTGCTTCCAGAAGCCTTTTGGTCAGCTCCCTGTTATGCAGATGCACGGCGATGCGGGCCAGCAACTCTTCCCGTTGGAAGGGCTTGGTGATATAATCCACTGCCCCTACTTCAAGCCCTTTCA
>Ga0123338_10005179_pt1 | contig 11225 bp, 6 predicted proteins | sample grotaG_FD_89793 | JGI IMG/M metagenome (GOLD analysis project Ga0123338, IMG submission 89793) | Glacier valley bacterial and archeal communities from Borup Fiord, Nunavut, Canada, to study Microbial Dark Matter (Phase II) -... | ecosystem: Environmental > Aquatic > Freshwater > Ice > Glacier ...
ACTTCTGCACGATGCGTGCCAAGAGCTCCCAACCGGTGCCCCGGGCAGGGGCAAGACGTGCCGCGTGCACCGATCTGCACCAGCGTGAGGCGCCGACTCCCGCTGATGGGCGGCGCCGGTGCGATCGATGCACCCGGAAGGATGAGACCCGGGCCGGGGCCGGCCGAACACAATTCCTGGCCGCTCTCATACCTGCTCCTCTCACGCATGGCCTTCGCCCTTGTCCACAGCCGCGCCTTGCGCGGGCTCGCCGCGCCCGAGGTGACGGTCGAAGTGCATCTCGCCAATGGCCTGCCGAGCTTCACGCTCGTCGGGCTGGCCGACACCGAGGTCAAGGAATCGCGCGAGCGGGTGCGCGCCGCGCTGCAGACCAGCGGCCTCGACTTCCCGCACAACAAGCGCGTGACCGTGAGCCTCGCGCCGGCCGATCTGCCGAAGGAGTCGGGCCGCTTCGACCTGCCGATCGCGCTCGGCATCCTCGCCGCGGCCGGCCAGCTCGACGCCGCCAAGCTCGAGCGCTTCGAGTTCGCGGGCGAGCTCTCGCTCGCCGGCGAGCTGCGACCGGTGCACGGCGCCCTGGCGATGGCGCTCGCTCTGCGGCGCATGCCGGCCGCGACCGCGCGCACGCTCGTGCTCCCGCAGGGCAGTGCCGACGAATCCGCCCTCGTCGACGGGCTCGCGGTGCGCGGTGCGCGCCACCTCGCCGATGTCGTGCGCGCGCTGCTGCCGGGCGACGCTGCCGATGCCAGCGGCCTGCACGAGCCGCGGCCGATGGCGCGTGGCGCGCCTCCGCCCGGTCTCGACCTGCGCGACGTGCGCGGCCAGGCCGCCGCCAAGCGCGTCCTCGAGATCGCCGCGACCGGTCAGCTGAGCCTGCTGATGGTAGGCCCGCCCGGCACCGGCAAGTCGATGCTGGCGCATCGACTCGTCGGCCTCCTGCCGGCTCTCACCCACGAGGAAGCGCTCGAGTCGGCGGCGATCCAGAGCGTCGCCGGCGCGTTCTCGATCGGCCGCTGGAGCGAGCGCGTGCTGCGCGCACCGCACCACACGGCATCGGCTGCAGCGCTGGTCGGCGGCAGCTCGCCGCCGCGGCCGGGCGAGGCCTCGCTCGCCCACCACGGCGTGCTCTTCCTCGACGAGTTGCCCGAGTTCCCGCGGGCCGCGCTCGAGGCCTTGCGCGAGCCGCTCGAAACCGGCCGCATCGTCGTCTCGCGCGCCGCGCGCCAGGCCGAATTCCCGGCGTCGTTCCAGCTCGTCGCGGCGATGAATCCGTGTCCGTGCGGCCAGCTCGGCAACGCCGGCAAGACGTGCCGTTGCACGCCCGATGCGGTGCTGCGCTACCAGGCGCGCATCAGCGGCCCGCTGCTCGATCGCATCGACCTGCACATCGAGGTGCCGGCGGTGGCGCCGGCGCTGCTGGCGGCGAGCGCCGAAGGCGAATCGAGCGCCGCGGTCGCGACGCGCGTCGCCGCGGCGCGCCGATGGGCGATCGACCGCCAAGGCATCGCCAATTGCCATCTCGCCGGCGCGGCACTCGATCGCCATTGCCGGCTCGACGAAGCAGCCTCACGCTTCCTGCAGACGGCGACGACGCGCCTGGGCTGGTCGGCGCGCGGCTACCACCGCGTCCTGCGCGTCGCGCGCACGATCGCCGATCTCGAGCCGAGCGCCGTCGTGGCGATCCCGCATCTCGCCGAGGCGATCCAGTACCGGCGCGCGCTTGCCGCGAGCTGACGCGCGCGGCCGAAGCCGCCGCCGTCGTCAGCCGGCCTTCAGGAAGCCGAGGTCGCGCGGGAAGTTCTTCAGGTTCGGGAACACCGTGTCGAGGTTCGTCTCCGTGACGCCGAACCACCTGCCGAGCGTGCTGCCGATGGTGTCGACCGAGGTCACCGGGAGATAGGCGTTGTTGGCCGAATCCTGGTTGTTGTTGAGGCCGAAGATCGGAAAGCGCCCGTAGATCTCTTTGCCGTTGACCGCGCCGCCCATCACGAAGTGGTGCGAGCCCCAGCCATGATCGGTGCCGTCGCCGTTGGTCGTGATCGTGCGGCCGAAGTCCGACGCGGTGAAGAGCGTGACGTTGCTGCGCAGGTCGACGCCGCCGACGTTCGCGAGCGCCGTGTCGAAGTAGGCGAGCGCGTGCGAGAGGCGCGCCATCAGATCGGCCTGGCTCGGGTTCTGGCTGTCGTGCGTGTCGAAGCCGCCCATCGAGACGAAGAACACCTGGCGCTTGGCGCCAAGGCCCGCCCGCGCGCCGATGACGCGGGCGACGGTCTGCAGCTGCTGCGCCAGGCCGTTGGTCTGGTTGGTCGCGCTCGACGGCTGGAAGTACTGCGTCGGCGCCGCGCTCGTCGACGCGTTGAACGCCGTCTGGAACGTCGCCTGCGCGTTGATCGAGCGGTTGACGATCGAGCTGTATTCCTTGGCGAAAAGATGCGAGTTGTCGGCGGTGATGATGGTGCGCAGCGTCGTCGCCGCCGTCGCCGAGTTGAAGAGATTGCCGGTGATGCCGCCGATCGCCGCCGCGCCGCCGTTGCCGACCTGGTACTGGAAGGTCGTGTCGCCGGCCGAGAAGACGGCGTTGCCCGAGACCGAGATGCTCGTGAAGACCGTGTTTGTGTTGCTGCTCGCGACCATGTCGCCGAGGTGGCCGCCCCAGCCGACCTTCACGCCCTCGGGCCCGAGCGCCTGCCAGGTCGACTGCTGGTCGTTGTGCGAGCCGAGCGCCTGCGGTCGCGGCTTCGAGTTGGATGTGTACTCGGTGCGCGTGAGCGGCACGACCAGCGGCCCGGAATTGGCGAGCACCGCGAGACGTCCGGAAGCGAACAGGCTCTGCACCTCCGGCATGCTCGGATGGAGCGCGTAGGTGTTCGGCGCGTTCTCGGTCGAGATCGTGAACTTCGGGACGATCGGCAGCACGCCGCCGAGCCGCGCCGGCGAGGCCCGCGCGGCCGCCCCGTTCACCGCCGTGCCGGGCGCGAGCAGCGCGATCGGATCCTGGCCGGTGTTCCTCATCCGCGTGTACTCGGCGAACGATGTCGCATCGGTGCGCAGCACCATGTTCGACGAGTCGTTGCCGCCGTAGAGGAAGAGACAGACGATCGCCTTGTAGTCGGGCAGCGTCTGCGCGACCGCCGTGCCGAGGCTGGCGAGGTTGAGAGCGAAGGGCGCGCCTGCCGCGCCGACCGTGCCCGAGACGATCGACGCGGTGCGGAGGAACCGGCGCCGTTCAGCGTTGAATTGCGACATGGTCGGCTCTTCTTCCGATGGGTTACTTCTGGATCAGGTAGTCGGGCGACGACATCGACAAGAAGACGGCGATGTAGACCCGATCGAGCTTGGCCGCGTCGATCGCGGCCTGGTTGGTCGGCGTCGGCGCCGGCGCGCCGCTGGCCGGCGCGCCCGGCGGCAGCACGGCCGCGGGAATCGCGCGGCTCGTCACGGCCGTGACGAGCTGGGCCTTCAGCGCCGCCGGCATCGTGCCGCCGAAGATCAGCAGGTCCATGCGGTCGACGAGGTCGGCGGGCACCGTCGCGACGGCGAGCTCGGCGCCGTAGTCCTGCTGGATGTCACGCGTCGTGCTCAGCTGCGTCCAGCCGCGGATGTAGTTCATGTAGCCCGCGACCGAGAGCTCGTGCGTGAGCTGCATCTCGGGCACCACGAGGCCGGCGTCCGACAACCCCTTGCCCGGCGGCACGTAGCCGGGGCGGAAGAAGTTGAAGACGGTCGGCGCGAACATCGGCGTCTGGTTCAGGCGCGTCGCCGGATCGTCGGTCAGGCCGATGCCGGTGAAGCGGCCGCTCGTCGACTTCGCCTTGAACGCGCGCAGCATGTGCGACAGGCGCAGCACCGGTTCACGCAGCTTGCCGGCGCTCGTCGACGTGCCGATGGCACGCGCTTCCGGATCGAGCAGGATCGCCTTCCACACCGCCTTCATGTCACCGCGAACGCCGCTGCCGTTGTCGTTGAACTTAGCTGCGACGCGGGCGACATACGCCGGGCTCGGGTCGCTGCTCACGAGCCGCTGGATGAGCTGCTTGCCGATGAACGGCCCGACGTTCGGGTTATTGAAGAGCGTGTCGAGCGCGATCTTCACGTCGCCGGTGACGTCGGCCTTCGCCTGCGGCGCGATCGTCATGCCGAAGAAGTTCTTGGCGCTGATCGAGTGGAACGCGGTGTTGGCGGTGTAGGAGTTGTAGTCCTGCATCGGCAGCCAGTCGCGCGAGGGATCGGGGTTGCCGCCGAAGAAGCGCGCGTTGGTGCGGTCGGTCAGGTTCGGGCCCGCGTACCAGCTGAGGCCGGTGAACACCTGCGACAGGCCGCTCAGGTCGGCCGAGGTGTAGGCCACGGTCGGCACGCCCGCGGCCGTGATCGTCGAGCCGTCGAGGTTGAGCTTGTATTCGCCCACCGTGAAGAGCTGCGTGACCTCGCGCGCGAAGTTGAGGTCGGGCACGCGGCCGGTGAGCGGATCTTCCTTCTGGTTCTTCAGGTGCGACAGGAAGATGCCCATCATCGGGTGATAGGTCACGCCCTCGATCAGGTCGCGGAAATTGCCGAAGGCCTTCTCGCCGAGCATGTCGTAGTACGAGGCCACGCCGCGCGGCTGCGCTTGCAGCGTGGAGTTGGAAAACGAGATCACGAAGATCTCCGAGAGCGCGAACGCGGCGCGCTGGCGCAGCTGGTCGTCGGCGCCGAGCGCCTGGCTCCACCACGAGTCGAAGAAGTTGACTTCGCTGATCTGCTGGCCGAGCGCGACCGCGTCGGCCGTCGCCTGGTTGATGTAGGCGCGGTGCAGCGTCTGCGGCTTGGCGAACTGCTCGTCGAGCCAGGCCGCGTACTGCATCGTCGCGAGGTGATCGATGTCGGCACTGCTCGGCCCCATCGTCGACTGGGCGAGGAAGCGCGACGCTTCGGCCTTGGTCGGGGTCGACGCGGCGGCCGCCGGCGCGGGTGCGGGCGCCGCGGCACCGCCGTCGCCCGGGCTGCTGCCGCCGCCGCAGGCTGCCAGAGCCAGAAGGCACGCGGCCAACGCTGCGCCGATCGCGTGCCGCGCCTGCGCCTCCGGCGCGCGATGCGATGTCTCGAAAGTATTCAAGCGACGACCCCTGGAAAGACGCGTGACATCCTGCACGTCGACGAGGCTCCGCTCAGCGGATGTCGTCGAGGCACCTCAGCCTTGCAGCATGGCAGGACGCCGCGTCACCGCGTCATCGGGCCGTGAAAGGGTCTGCGGCAGTCGTAAGCAAACGCAGGCACCGGCCTGCCCGGTCAGAGCAGTGGCGTCAGCGCCCGCTCCGCGTCCTGCGCCGAGACCCTGCTGCGCTCGGCCCAGCTCTTGAGCTGGTCGCGGCCGATCTTGCCGACGTTGAAGTACGTCGACTCGGGATGGGCGAGGTAGAAGCCCGCGACGCTCGCCGCCGGCAGCATCGCCATGCTCTCGGTCAGCTTCATGCCGATCTCGTCAGCGCCGAGCGCGCGAAAGAGATCGCGCTTGATCGTGTGGTCGGGGCACGCCGGATAGCCCGGCGCCGGGCGGATGCCACGGTAGCGCTCGGCGACGAGGCCTGCGGTGCCGAGCGCCTCGTCGGCGGCGTAGCCCCAGAGGTCGGTGCGCACGCGCTGGTGCAGCCGCTCGGCGAAGGCTTCGGCGAGCCGGTCGGCGAGTGCCTTCAGCATGATGCCGCTGTAGTCGTCGAGGTCAGCGGCGAACTGCTGCTCCTTCTTGTCGACGCCGAGCCCGGCGGTGACGGCGAAGAGGCCGATGTAGTCTTTCTTGCCGGAGCCCTTCGGCGCGATGAAGTCGGCGAGGCAGCGGTTCGGACGCTTGATGCCGTCGACCACCGGACGCACGCTCTGCACGCGCAGGCCGCGCCAGGTGAAGAGCACGTCGCTGCGGCTCTCGTCGCTGTAGACCTCGATGTCGTCGTCGCCGACCGTCGCCGCCGGATAGAGGCCGACGACGCCGTTGGCGCGCAGCCAGCGGCCTTCGATCACGCGACGCAGCATCCGCTTGCCGTCGGAGAAGAGGCGCCGCGCCGATTCGCCGACGATCTCGTCGGTGAGGATCGCCGGGTAGGGGCCTGCGAGCTCCCAGGTCTGAAAGAACGGGCCCCAATCGATCACCTCGGCGATCTCCGCCAGATCCTGGTTCTTGAGGATGCGCCGGCCGATGAACTTCGGCACGGGCGGCGTGTACGACGGCCAGTCGATCGGCGTCTTGTTGGCGCGTGCCTCGGCGAGCGTGACCATCGGCACGGCCTTCTTGCTCTCGTGCTGATGGCGCACGCGGGCATAGTCGGCCTCGAGCTCGGCGACGTAGGCAGCGGCGCGATCGTCCGAGAGCAGCTCGCTGCAGACGCCGACCGAGCGGCTCGCGTCGGGCACGTAGACGACCGGGCCTTCGTAGTGCGGCGCGATCTTCACGGCCGTGTGGACGCGGCTCGTCGTCGCGCCGCCGATCAGAAGCGGGATCTTCCTGATGCGGAAGAAGTCGTCGCGCTGCATCTCGGCGGCGACATGCTGCATCTCCTCGAGGCTCGGCGTGATCAGCCCCGACAGGCCGATGATGTCGGCGCCTTCGACCTTCGCTTTGGCGAGGATGTCCTGGCACGCGACCATCACGCCCATGTTGACGACTTCGAAGTTGTTGCACTGGAGGACGACGGTGACGATGTTCTTGCCGATGTCGTGGACGTCGCCCTTCACGGTCGCGATCACGATCTTGCCCTTCGCCTTGGCCTGGCCGCCGCCTTCGATCAGCAGCAGCTTCTCGGCCTCGATGTAGGGCAGCAGGTGGGCGACGGCCTGCTTCATCACGCGCGCCGACTTCACGACCTGCGGCAGGAACATCTTGCCCTGGCCGAACAGGTCGCCGACGATGTTCATGCCGGCCATCAGCGGCCCTTCGATCACGTGCAGCGGCCGGCCGCCTCTTGCCTGCACCTGCTGCCACGCGGCCTCGGTGTCTTCGACGATGAACTCGGTGATGCCGTGGACGAGCGCGTGGCTCAGCTTCTCGTCGACCGTCTTCGGCTGCTCGGCCGTGCCGCGCCAGGCGAGCCGCATCGAGTCGTCACGCGACATCCCCTTGGCTCGCTCGGCGATCTCGATCAGCCGTTCGCCGGCGGTCGCCGGTGCTTCGCCGGCCTTCAGCTTCGGCGGGCGGTTGAGGACGACGTCCTCGACGCGCTCGCGGAGTTCGGCGTCGAGGTCATCGTAGACGCCGACCATGCCGGCGTTGACGATGCCCATGTCCATCCCGGCCTGGATCGCGTGGTACAGGAACACGGTGTGAATAGCTTCGCGCACCGGATCGTTGCCGCGGAACGAGAAGCTGACGTTCGAGACGCCGCCAGAGACTTTCGCGCCGGGCAGGTTCTCCTTGATCCAGCGCGTCGCATTGATGAAGTCGACGGCGTAGTTGTCGTGCTCCTCGATGCCGGTCGCGATCGCGAAGATGTTCGGATCGAAGATGATGTCTTCGGGCGCGAAGCCGACCTCGTCGACGAGGATTTTGTAGGCGCGGGCGCAGATCTCGGTCTTGCGCGCATAGGTGTCGGCCTGACCCTTTTCGTCGAACGCCATCACGACGGCCGCAGCGCCGTAGCGGCGCACGAGCTTGGCCTGATGCCGGAACGCGGCCTCACCCTCCTTCATCGAGATCGAGTTGACGATGCCCTTGCCCTGCACGCACTGCAGGCCGGCTTCGATCACCTCCCACTTCGAGCTGTCGATCATGATCGGCACGCGCGCGATCTCGGGCTCGCCGGCGACCAGATTCAGGAAGCGGACCATCGCCGCCTTGGAATCGAGCATCGCCTCGTCCATGTTGATGTCGATGATCTGGGCGCCGTTCTCGACCTGCTGGCGCGCGACGCCGAGCGCCTCCTCGAACCGGCCGCCGAGGATCAGGCGCGCGAACGCCTTCGAGCCCGTGACGTTGGTGCGCTCGCCGATGTTGACGAAGAGCGAGCCCGTGCCGATCAGGACGGGCTCGAGGCCGGAAAGCTTGAGTGGCGCGACCGCCTTGACGTCGTTGCTCATCACGCGGCCAGCAACTCGCCGAACAGCTCGCCCTTGCGACCCGTGCGCGGCTTGTAGCGGCCGACGCGATCGGCGATCTGCGCGATGTGTTCAGGCGTCGTGCCGCAGCAGCCGCCGGCGATGTTGAGGAACCCCGACTTGGCGAACTCCTCGAGCAGGCCGGCGGTGATCTCCGGCGTCTCGTCGAAGCCGGTCTCGCTCATCGGATTGGGCAGGCCGGCGTTCGGATAGCAGCTCACGAAGGTGTCGCCGGCGACGCGCGCGAGCTCTTCGATGTACGGCCGCATCAGCGCCGCGCCGAGGGCGCAGTTGAGGCCGATCGCGAGGGGCCGGGCGTGGCGCACGCTGTGCCAGAAGGCGTTGACGGTCTGGCCCGAGAGGATCCGCCCCGAGGCGTCGGTGACGGTGCCCGAGACGATCACCGGCAAGCGCTCGCCGGTGTCTTCCATCAGCTCGTCGAGGGCGAAGATCGCGGCCTTGGCGTTGAGCGTGTCGAAGATCGTCTCGACCAGGAACAGGTCGCAGCCGCCTTCCAGCAATCCTTCGGCCTGCTCGCGGTAGGCGACGCGCAGCTCGGCGAACGTGACGTTGCGGGCAGCCGGATCGTTGACGTCGGGGCTGATGCTCGCCGTCTTCGGCGTCGGCCCGAGCGCGCGGCGACAAAGCGCGGCTTGTCGGCGCTGCTGAACTTGTCGCAGGCCTCGCGCGCCAGCCGGGCGCCGGCGACGTTCATCTCGCGCGCATGTGCGCTCAGGTCGTAGTCGGCCTGCGCCACCGAGGTCGCGCCGAAGGTGTTGGTCTCGACGATGTCGGCGCCGGCCTTCAGGTATTGCTCGTGGATCGACTCGATCACGTCGGGCCGCGTGATCTGCAGGATGTCACCGTTGCCCTTCAGGCTCTTGCCGTGGTCCTTGAAGCGCTCGCCTCGGTAGTCGGCCTCGGTCAGGTGGTGGCGCTGGATCATCGTGCCCATCGCGCCGTCGAGGATGACGATGCGCTGCTTGAGAATCTCGGCGAGCGCGGCGCCGCGGGTGTAGGGCTGGGACTGCATGTCCCGATTGTAGGAAACCCCAATGGTTTCCGTCAGTGCAGCGCGCCAGCCGCCGTCGCGCTGTAAAGCGAATCGCGGAACTCGAGCGCGCGCGGGCCGACGTCTTCCATCGCCCAGGCCGACAGCGCCCGCGCCGTCATCGGTCGGGCGAACAGGAAGCCCTGCAGCTCGTGGCAGCCGAAGGAGCGCAGGATCTGGTGCTGCGCCTCCGACTCGACGCCCTCGGCGACCACCTTCAGCCCGAGCGCCTGCGCCAGCTTGACGATGCCGTCGACGACCGCGCGCGCGTCGGCGCTGGTCTCGAGATCGAGGACAAAGCTCTTGTCGATCTTGAGCTCGCCGGCGCGCAGTTTCCTCAGGTACGAGAGGCTCGAGTAGCCTGTGCCGAAGTCGTCGATCGAGATGTTGACGCCGAGATTGCTCAGCCGCTCGACCATCCGGATCGCGTTCGACGCGTCTTCCATCGCCACCGATTCGGTGATCTCGCAGGTCAGCAGCTGGGGCCGAATCTCGTGCCGGCGCAGCGCAACGTCGATGCGGTCGACCAGGTCGAAGTGGCGCAGCTGGTGCGCCGAGAGGTTGATCGCGACCCGCATCTGCAGGCCCTCGTCACGCCAGGCGCCGGCTTGGCGACATGCCTCGTCGATGAGCCAGTTCCCGATCGCGCCGATCAGGCCGAAGCGCTCGGCGATCGGAATGAAGAGGTCGGGCCCGACGATGCCGCGCTGCGGATGCTCCCAGCGCATCAGCGCCTCGGCGCCCGTGATCTCGCCGCTCGGCGCATGGATCTTCGGCTGGTAGACGAGATGCAGCTGGCCGTCGGCGAGCGCCCGGCGCAGGTCGCGCAGGAGGTCGAGCTGGTCGCGCGCGCCGGTCATCATGCGCTGCTCGAAGAACGCGTAGCTGCCGCCGCCGCCGCTCTTCGCGGAGCGCATCGCCGCCTCGGCGTTGGCGATGATCTCCGAGACCGGGCCGTGCTCCGGATAGAGCGCGATGCCGATCGAGCTCGACACCGTCGCCTCCTGGCCGTTCATGCGGCAGGGCTCGCCGATCGAGGTCTGCAGCCGCTCGGCGAAGATCGCCGCGTCCTCGCCGTTCGGGTCGGCGCCGACGAGCATCACGTACTCATCGCCGCCGAGATGGGCGACGCGGTCTTCTGGCCGGGCGAAGCGCTTCAGCCGCGCCGCGATCTCGCGCAGCAGCAGGTCGCCGGTGAGGTGGCCGAGCGACTCGTTGACCGGCTTGAAGCCGTCGAGGTCGACGAACAGGATGGCGAGCTTCTTTTTGTCCTTGTCGGCCGCCTGCACCGCCTGGGCGAGCAGGCCGTCGAACATCAGCCGGTTCGGCAGGCCGGTGAGGCCGTCGCGAAAGCTGCTGCGCTGGAGCTCGCTCTCGGCACGCCGCAGCGACCGGCGCAGGTTCGCCTCCAGCACCGAGAACAACAGGCCGACGAGCAGGATCGCGACCGAGCCGACCGACGCGAGCAGGCTCAGCGTGGTCGACGTCAGCCGGTCGGCGTGGGCCGAAGCGATCTGGTCGGGCAGGCCGGCCGCGCCCATCACGAGCTGCTGGCTGGCGACGAGGCTCACGCCGAGCACGAGCGCCGATGTCGCCTGCCAGCGCCAGTCGAGCGGGCGCGTGCGCGCACCGCCGCGGAAGAATGCGCCAAGGGCCGCCATGCAGCCGCCCACGGCGCCGGCGAAGGCGCCGACGAAGGGCACCGGCTGCCACTGAATGCCAGGCACGAGACCGATCGGCATCAGCGCGAGCGCGTGCGTGCCGACCACGCCGACGCCGAGCGCGACCGCGGCGAAGCCCACGCGGCCCGGCGTCGCGACCCGGCCGGCGACCGCTCCGAGCCCGGCGACTCCGGCGACCAACGCCGCGAGGAACACGCCGCAGACGCCGAGGGCGTCGTAGCCGACGGCGAAGGGAAGCGGCTCGGCAGCGACGCCGATGACCTGGCTCGACCAGATGCCGACCGCCAGGGCGAAGGCGGCGCCGATCAGCCAGAGGACGCCGGTCTGCGAGCGCAGGACGCGGACGCGGCGCGCCAGGTCGAGGGCGACGTAGGCGGCCAGGCTGGCCACGCCGGCGGCGAAGACGAGCATCAGGATCGGCGGCATCGCCGCTG
>Ga0123338_10005180_pt1 | contig 11221 bp, 11 predicted proteins | sample grotaG_FD_89793 | JGI IMG/M metagenome (GOLD analysis project Ga0123338, IMG submission 89793) | Glacier valley bacterial and archeal communities from Borup Fiord, Nunavut, Canada, to study Microbial Dark Matter (Phase II) -... | ecosystem: Environmental > Aquatic > Freshwater > Ice > Glacier ...
CGATGCGGAACGGCTCCTGGAGTATCTCGCCCCGTTCGTCGACCCCCTGCGCACCGACCGCTTCCGGTTCTCCCGGGAATGGATCCGCGAGGTCTTCGCCTACATCAACGATCCCCGCCGACCGAACTACTCGGTGGGCATGAAGCTCAACCTGCCGGCCGAGTACCTACTCATCCACCGGGTCTGGATCGGCGGCATCGGCGTGCTCTGCCAGCTGGGCGGCGAGGTCGAGGGCCGCAAGATCGTCGGCGCCCACCTCCACGGCGCCGACCTCCCACCGGTCGGGGCCTGAGCTGCGCCGGGTGCGCCACGAACAAAGCGCGAGCTCGCCACACCTCGAAGATGCGAGATCGTGCGACAGCCCCCCGCTCACCACCAGGCGGAGTCGAGCTTTCCCTCGATGCTGCGCAGGTGGGTCCGGGCGCAGCCGCCGCACGTCCAGACCACGTCGCCCCGCTCCACACCACGCGCCCACGACAGACGCGCAGCCGGTACGGCGGCCCCGCTGACGCGCGCGCCGCACAGGGCGCAGGCCAGCATTTCCCCAGCCCGGTCAGCCCGGTCAGCCCCGTCAGCCCCGTCAGCGAAGGACATCGACCTCAAGCCTTCGCTCTCGCCGCGGCTTTCGCGTCCTGCTTGAACGCCCGCACCCTCGCCAGCGACTCCTCGTCGACGACGTCGGCGACGGACCGGAAGGACCCGGTCTCGGCGTAGGGCCCGATGGCCTCCGCCCAACCCGTCGGCACGACGCCCAGCTGCTTGCCGACGAGAGCGGCGAAGATCCGCGCCTTCTGGTCGCCGAAGCCGGGCAGGGCCTTGAGCCGCGCGACGAGCTCGGCCCCGGACGGCGCCCCGGCCCAGATCGACTCGGCGTCACCGGCGTAGTCGCTGACGACGACCCCAGCCAGGGCCTGGATGCGTCCAGCCATCGACCGGCCGTAACGGTGGATGGCGGGTGGGGTCGAGCAGAGGTCGGCGAAGGCCTCCGGCTCGGCAGCCGCGACCGCCGCGGGGTCCAGCGTGCCGAAACGCTCCAGCACCTTGGCCGGCCCGGCGAAGGCCCGCTCCATGGGGAACTGCTGGTCCAGCAGCATGCCGACGAGCAGCCCGAAGGCGTCGGTGCTGAGCACCTGGTCGGCGGCCGGGTCTTGCGCGATGTGCAGTGACGCCTTCATACGATGCAGCCTATGGCCGCCCCTGGGCACCGGTCCCCTTGCGGCACCACCGTCACCCAGCCCCTGACACCACCGCCGGGCCGCCGCCACCTGCGGTGTCGGGGCGGTGTCGGGCAGCCGACCCGTGGCATGGCGAGGGCGGGGAGGCTGTCGTCCTCCCCGCCCTCGTGTCGGCGGTCGTGCGTGCGGGGCAGCTGCCCCTCACCGGTCGGGTCGTCACTGCCGGTGGCCGGCCTGACGTGATCGGTGGATCTCCAGCTGGATCAGCCGGGACCCCCGGCGGATGCCGCGGACTCGCTGCGGGCGCTGACGCTGGGCCACGCCTTGGCGGGCCAGCTCGTAGTGCTGGGCATACATCGTGGTGCTCCTTCGGATGGGTGGGAAAGATGGATCCGTACGGGGTGACGTGGTCGGGAGATGCGTGCCCTGCGGCGCGCCCACCCTGCGATTCCTCAGGCCGCGTAGACGGCGTCCTTCCGGGGACGGCCGCGAGGCCGCTTGCGGGCCACGACGGCGCCCTGGACGAGCAGCTGCCCGCCCCAGACGCCCCAGGGCTCGCTCCGCTCGAGGGCGTCGGCGAGGCACTGCACCCGGAAGGGGCAGGCCCCACAGAGGGCCTTGGCGAACTCGACGTCGGACGGGTTCTCGGCGAACCACAGCTCGGCCTCGTAGTCCCGGCACGGGATGCCGCTCGGCTCGGTCGGCCCGTGGCCGGTCACGTGGCCGGTGAGCGTGCTCAGGGTCATCGGTGTCACCTCCTGGTCTCGGGGACCGCGGTCGCGGTCCCTCGTCGTGATCCGTGGTGTGGATCGGTGTCGTCCTGCTGGTGCTGCTGGTGCTGCTGGTGCTGCTGGCGGTGCCAGCCGGTGGAGCGTGTCGGTGAGGGTCATGTCTCTTCCTCGGATCGACCGCGGCGGCCGTCCTGCAGGGACGACGAAAAGGCCGCGGATCCCGATGTCGGGTTCCGCGGCCTGGAGGTGAGCGCCAGTCTGAGGTGGTCTCAGCTGGGCGGTCTCCCGCGACGGAACGTCAAGGCATCGATGGACGTGTAGGTCATGGCGTTGGTGCCGGCGTGAGCTCCGGTGGCCGGCTCGAGGACGTCGACTCCCCACGGGGCGACGGTGGCGAGGCCGACGAGGCTGGCGACGGGCAGGGTCGTCCCCGGGAACGACGCGCAGACGGGCGCAACGAGGCGGTGGGTCATCTGCGGACGCGCGGAACGCTCGCGCCGAGTGTCGCTCGGAGCGATGTGCTTCATGGTGGTGATGTCCATGACCTGCCTCCTCTCGTGCACTCGTGATCCCGGCGGCCGCCTGAGCCGTTCGGGGTTGACAATCATGCAGGCTACGCCGTGGGCGGATCGGGGGACAACCGATTTACGGCCTGATTCTCGGAAAAGTTTCGGAAACTTTGAACCAAACACGAATCACCTTGTGGCGGAGGCTTTTTGCGCGACGGCAAGTGGATCGGCGCCCGCCAGGATCGCCAGCACCGCCGACCCGTGCTGCTCGAGCTTGGTCACCCCGAAGCCGGGCACCCGGGCCAGCTCGGGCAGCGAGCCCGGCCTCGACTCGGCGATCACGGTCAGTGTGGCGTCGGTGAAGACCACGAACGCCGGCACCTTCGCCGCCGTGGCGACGAGCCGTCGCCAGGTGAGCAGGGCGTCGTACGTCGCCTCGTCGTAGGTCGGCGGGCAGGTCTCGCACCGCCCGACCTTGCGGCGGGCGGCGGTCGTCAGCGACGCTCCGCAGGTCCGGCAGACGGATGCGGCGGCAACCATCGGGGGCGCCGTACGGGGGCGGGGCTGGGCCGGGACCGAGCGGGCCCCCTCGCCGAGCAGGCTGGCCGTGGCGTCGAGGAACCGCGACGGGCGACGGCTGGCGCGCCCTCCGGGAGCGCGCGAGCCGGCCCAGCTCAGGCGTAGGTCGCGGCGGGCCCGGGTCATCCCGACGTAGAGCAGGCGGCGCTCCTCCTCGATCGCCTCGGCGCCGTCGGCCATGCTGATGGGGATGAGTCCGTCGCTGCAGCCGACGACGAAGACGGTGTCCCACTCGAGGCCCTTGGCGGCGTGCAGGGACGCCAGGGTGACACCCTCGACGACGGGGGCGTGCTGCGCCGCTGCCCGTTCGTCGAGCTCGCGCACGAGCTCGGGCAGTCGGGCTTCCGGCTGCGCCGCCACCAGCTCGTCGGCGACGGCGGCGAGCGCGCTGAGCGACTCCCATCGCTCGCGCACCGCTCCCCCACTGCTCGGCGGCTGCGGTGACCAGCCCGCGCAGCCGATGACGTCGCGGGCCAGCTCGGGCAGCGGCCGGCTGCGGTCGTCACCGCGGGCGGCGCCACGCAGCAGCAGCACCGCCTGCTTGACCTCCCGGCGGGCGAAGAACCGCTCACCGCCGCGCACCAGGTAGGGCACGTCGGCGTCGGCGAGCGCGGCCTCGATCGCCTCGGACTGGGCGTTGATGCGGAAGAGCACAGCGATCTGCGATGGGGCGTGCCCCTCGCGCACGAGCCGGGCGATCTCCCTGGCCACCGCCTCGGACTCGGCCGGGTCGTCGGCGTGGGCGGAGAGGCTGGGCGTGCGCCCGGGCTCGCCCTGGGCCACGAGCTCGACGTAGCTGCCGGCCGACGGCCCGGTCGCCGAGCGGGCGGCCGAGCGCAGGACCAGGTTGGCCAGGCCGACGATCTGCGGCGACGAGCGGTAGTTGCGCACCAGCCGCACGACGCGCGCCTCCTCGCGACGCGAGAAGTCGAGCAGGTGGCGCGGGGTGGCGCCGGTGAAGGAGTAGATGGTCTGGGCGGGGTCGCCGACGACACAGAGGTCGTGGCGCTGCCCCACCCACAGCTCGAGCAGGCGCTGTTGCAGGGCGTTGACGTCCTGGTACTCGTCGACGACGAAGTGGCGGTACTGCGAGCGCACGACGCGGGCGATGTCGTCGCGCTCGGCGAGGATGCCCGCCATGATCAGCAGCACGTCCTCGAAGTCCATCACCCCGCGCTGGCCCTTCGCGTCCTCGTACGTCTCGAAGAGGCGGGCCATCGCCGTCGCGTCGATGCCCGCAGGGTCGCGGCCCGCGGTGCGGGCGGCCGCGGCATACGTCTCGGGGGTGAGCAGTCCGACCTTGGCCCACTCGATCTCAGCCGCGAGGTCGCGGATCGCCGCGCGGTCGAACTGCATGCGCAGCCGCGAGGCGGCCTCGGCGACGACGGGCGCCTTGTAGGCCAGCACCTCGGGTGAGGCGCCGCCGATGGCCTGTGGCCAGAAGAAGTGCAGCTGACGCAGCGCGGCCGCATGGAAGGTGCGCGCCTGCACGCCGGGAACGCCGAGGGCGCGCAGACGGGTGCGCATCTCCCCGGCGGCACGGGCGGTGAAGGTCACCGCGAGCACGCGCTGGGCCTGGTAGGTGCCGGACGTCACGCCGTACGCGATGCGGTGGGTGATCGCCCGGGTCTTGCCCGTGCCCGCTCCCGCGAGCACACACATCTCCCCGAGCGGGCTGGCGGCGACCTCACGCTGCTCGGGGTCGAGGGCGGCGAGCACCTCGTCGGCCGACGGCGCGACGGCGGGGGCAGCACTCATGACCGGCTCAGTCTAGGTCGTGGGGAGGGCGCCCGGCGGTCCTCGCCAGCCCCGCATTGAGTCACCGGCGCACGTGGGGCAAGAGATGGCCGGGTGCGCCGACTGGCAGGCGCGAGTCCCTCTTGTCTGCCCATCGGACCTAACAAACCGGACTCGCGCCGGTTCGTCGACGCATCCCCTGGTCCCCCCAGCACCAGCCTGACCGGTATGGAGCCCGCCCCCGGGTCATACCGGCAAGCGGGGTTCAGGTAGGGCCACCGTCAAGCCCTCAGCCCTGGACCAGCCCGTAGACGCACTCGACCTCGAGGGTCAGGAGGAGCCGGCCGTCGGCCACCATCACCCGTCGGTAGTCGTCCCAGTCGGGGTGCTCCTGACCCGAGATGGTGCGGTACAGCTCGACCAGCTCGTCGACGACGGCGTCGTCCGGCGCGCTCGCCGTGTCGGACAGCCCTGCGGTGCCTTCGAGGACGGCGTAGGACCAGCCGGCCTCGTCGGTGACGAGCATCGAGGCGCGGGGGTCGCGCCGCAGGTTGTGCACCTTGGCCAGGCTGGCGCGGGTGGACACGCGCAGGGTCCGGGCCTCGGGCGACCAGGCGTAGCTCACCTGTGACAGCTGGGGGCGGCCGTCGCGTTTGATGGTCGTCAGGGTGCCGTTCCGCCGCGAGGCGACGAGGGCGACGAGGTCGGGGGGCAGGGGGGTCGGTTCGACGGCGCTCATGACCCCATCCCACGGGAAGGTTCGGCGACCGTCAACGGTTGCCGAGGGGGAACCCACTACCCCGAGGAGCAGCCGCATGTCCGCCCAGACGCAGGACCACACCCCCTCAGCCGGCACGATCACGATGTTCAGCACCAGCTGGTGCGGCTTCTGCGCCCGGCTGAAGAACCAGCTCGGGCGCGAGGGCATCGGCTACACCGAGGTCGACATCGAGGCCGACCCGGCGAGCGCGCGGTTCGTCGAGGAGGTCAACCACGGCAACCAGACCGTGCCGACCGTCGTCTTCCCCGACGGCACCGCCGCGACGAACCCCAGCGTCATCGAAGTCAAGAAGCGCCTCGGCCTCTGACCCGGGTCACGCGCCGAACGGCAGCCCCGAGTCTGATTTGCGGTTCTTGCGATCAGGACAAAGGCGACTCGAGGCTGTCGGTCGGTGCGATGGGTCCCTCCGCCTACCAGATGATCCGGTGGTCGGCTCCACCGGCGGCGGCGACGGCCTCCTCGACCGGGCACCCGAGCCAGTGCTCGATCATCCGTTGCGCGATCGAGATCCCGCTCGGGGTGCGCAGCCCGCCCTCCCGCAGCGCGGCGACGTACTCGTCACGGCTGAACCAGGTGGCCTCTGCGATCTCGCCCGGGTCGAGCGTCAGGTGGGTCGACAGCGCCCGGGCGCGGAAGCCGATCATCCCCGACGCGGGGAAGGGCCACGGCTGGTTGCCCAGGTAGGTCACGTCGGTGACGGGGATGCCGACCTCCTCCATCACCTCGCGGGCGACCGCCGCCTCGAAGGACTCCCCCGGCTCGACGAAGCCCGCAAGCACCGAGAACCGGCCCTCCGGCCACAGCGGCGAGCGGCCGAGCAGCATCCGGTCGTCGTCGTCGAGAACGCTCATGATCACAGCGGGGTCGGTGCGCGGGTAGTGCTCCGAACCGTCGACGGTGCACTGGCGCTGCCAGCCCGCGGCCACCGGCTCGGTGCGCGCTCCACAGCGCGGGCAGAACTCGTGCCGCGCGTGCCAGTTGAGCAGGGCCTGGGCGGTGGTGAAGACTCCCGCGTCCCGGGCGCCCAGCGTCAGCCCGGCGTCGCGCAGGCTCACCCACCCGGCCGCGTCCGCCCGAGGTGTGAGGTCGACCACCGCGACGTAGGCGGTGGGGCTGGCCGGCGCCACCCCGCCCCCCGACGCGGCGCCGGATCCGGGCACCTCCTGCCCGAGGAAGAAGGCGAGCCGCTGCGTGTCGGACGGCTCTGGGGCCCGGTACGCCAGTCCCCGGCCGGTCGGTGAGGTGGCGTCATCCTCGAGCTCGGCGTGCTGGTCGACGGACAGCACGAGCACCCGAGTGGCCGGGTCGGCGAGCAGACCGGGCATCAGCCCGACGTCCGTGCGTCGGTGCGACGCCCGGTCGAGGGTGCCACGGGAGAGGGCGAGCCGAGTGAGGACGTCAGGGGCGGGGGCCACCTCGCCACCCTACGGCGACACCAGCGCCGACACCTGCGCGGCACCCGCCGTGGTGCGGGCGGTGCGGGGGTCGACAGCATACGGTGGCAAGCGTGACACGCACACCCGTTCAGCTAGCCGCCCTCGCGAGCTCAGCCGTCCCCGGGCTCGACCCGGTCGGGGTGCAGGGCACACCGGCGACGCCGGAGCAGGACTACGAGGTCGCCTTCGTCACCGACGCGCAGCACCGCCAGTGGGTCGTGCGCTCGCCACTCACGGCGGTGGCCGGAGCGCAGATGGACTCCACGGTGGCCCTGCTGGGGCTGCTCGCACGGCGGCTGCCCTTCGCCGTACCTGCGCCCCGCGGCTTCGTCGCCGTGCCCGAGGGGCGTGTCGTCGTCTACCCGCACATCACCGGGCGCCCGGTCGAGCTCGCCGCCATTCCCCCGGGGCCGGGTCTGGCCGCCGAGCTGGGGCGCACCCTGGCCGCGATCCACAATGTCGACCGTGCCGTCTTCGACGAGGCCGGCGTGCCGGCCTACGACGCCGAGGCCTGGCGCGCGCGGCGGCTTGCCGACCTCGACCGCGGGGCCTCGACGGGGCACGTGCCCACCACCCTGCTCGCGCGCTGGGAGCGCGAGCTGGAGAACGTCTCGCTGTGGCGCTTCGCACCCACGCCACTGCACGGCGACATCACCGGTGAGCAGGTGCTCGCCACCTTCGAGGACGAGCTCGACGCGGCGACCGGTCGCGTACGGGGTGTCACCGGCTGGGACGACGCGAAGGTCGCCGACCCTGCGGAGGACTTCGCCTTCGTCGTGACGCGGTGTGACCCGGAGACGGTCGAGACGGTGCTCGAGGCGTACGCCCACCACCGCGTCGACCGGCCCGACGTGCACCTGCAGCGTCGGGCGCGGCTCGCCGCCGAGATGCGGCTGCTGACCAGGCTGCTCGCGGCTGTCGGGGCCGGGCGGCGCGACCTCGTGCGCGACTGTGCCGCAGAGCTGCGTGACCTCGACGAGCGGACGGTCGACGAGGACGCCGAGGAGCTCGAGGCCGCGCAGGTGCGCAGGCAGGAGGACGCCGACGCGGCGGAGGAGGACGCCGTACGGGAGTCTGAGGCCCTGTCGGCCGAGGTGGGCGACGCCCACGACGACCCGGCGACCCCGGGTGACGACCCGAACGCGGACCCGGCCGGTCCGGACCGCTCGGGGTCCGAGGACACGACCATCATCCCGCCGCAGGAGCTGGCCCGTCTGCGGGACGTAAGGGTCGGCGGCGCCGACGACGGGGATCGGGCGGCCGTCGACGACGGCGACGCGGTGCCCGGCGAGGTGCCACGAGCAGACCGCGACGCTGCCGATGCCGCAGAGGCTCCCCACGCTGCACCGCCTCCCGGCGGGGATGAGGACCGGCCGCGGGCGTAGGCAGAGTCCGGCTTGCCGTAGCGCGTTCTGACACCAGAAGAACACCCGGCGATGTCAGCGCAGCAGGATGGTACGCGGTGCTTCGTTCCCTGCGGGGTTCAGCACGAGGTGGGCCCTCGAGCCCTCCATCGACAGGCCTTCGAGTGAACCTGCTACGCACTGCGGCTACCGCCGCAGCGGGTGCGCTTGCCCTGCTGTCACTTGCCGTTCCTTCCCGGGCGCAACCGGCGCCGGCCCCCGTTCCCGCTTTGACGGGGTCCGTCGCCGACTCGGCGGTCCCGGCGCTTCGCGCATCGCTTCGCGCCGGGACGCTCGCTCCACAGACCACTTCGCTGGCCCTTTGCGCTTCGGCGAACCTGCTGTGCAACGCGCAGGTGCTGGCGGCGAAGGGCACGACCACGCCGCTCTCGTCCACCCAACCGATCGGCCTCGGCGCGACAGACCTGATGCAGGCCTACAACCTCACGGGGCACGCCGCAGGGCCAGCGCACGATCGCGATCGTCGACTGCTCGGTCTTCACGTTCGACGCGCGCGTGTGCACGGCGGACATCGGCTGGGACGGCCCGACCGGGCGCGGCACGCCAGTCGGCCTGACACCGTTCGGCTGACCGACCAGGGCGACGAGATCGACCGCCCGACCACCGCGACAGACGTACCCGGCACTGCCGGGTGCCTCTGTCGCCCCCTCGTACCTCGGCCGAGCTACGAGGGGCGCAGTTGCCAGCAGGAGCACGCGACGGTCGTCCTGCCTCTGAGCCACTGTCGCCAAGGTGCGCGCGGTGATCCCGACGGTCACCCGCTGACCCCACGTGAGGGTGAGCCGGTCATCCTCGATCCCGTCGCCGAACGCGACGAGGGTGTCGGACTCGACGAGCACCCGCAGGGCTTCTCCCCCACGGTGCCTGGTCAGTCGCCCCCGTCGACGGCGAGGTCCACGGCTCCCGGACGAACGACGCCAGCGCACGGTCCGTCGGCCCCGGAAGCCGCAGGCTAGGCGCCTGCACCTGCTGGAGCGACAGGCACCATCCGGTGGAGCCGGTACCCGTGCCGACGACGATGCCCGACGACTGCCGCTCCGCCTGCCAGCCCACCTGCAACGAGTAGCGGGCGGACTGGTGGAGGGGTGGTCATGACTGCTCCTTCAGCTGCCCGTCTCCGCGTCGTCCTGTGCACCGCGGACCTTACGCAGCAGCTCGACCAGGTCCTTCTCCCGCGGCAGCCGCGGCCGCACCGTCGCCCCCGTGCCGGCGTAGTAGAACGCGGCGTCCACGCGCCGGGCAGGCAACCCGCGCAGCCGGGCATAGGCCAGCGCGTACGCCCCCAGCTGCAGCGCCCGGTGCTTCTCCTCGCGGCTCGTGGGCTCGGCCCCGGTCTTCCAGTCGACGACGGTGTAGCCGCCGTCGTCCCGGGGGAAGACTGCGTCGATGCGACCGCGGATCGCGATGCCGTCGACGACCGTCTCCACCGCCGTCTCGATCGCCTCGGGTACGCGCTCGGCCCACTCGCTGGCCAGGAAGCGTGCCTTCATCGCAGGCAGCTCGGTGTCGTCGGCGGCTTCCTCGTCGGCGCTCCCGGGCAGGTCGAGCACGTCGACGATGGCGGCTGACGCGTAGTGCTGCTCCACCCAGGCGTGGAAAACGGTGCCCCGCCGGGCCGCGTGCGCCGGCTCCGAGGGCATCGGCCGGCGCAGCTCGGAAGCGTAGCGGGCGCGGTCGGTCGCCAGCTGGACGACCGCTGAGGCCGACAGGTGCCTCGGCAGGTCGACGACCGCCTCCCCCGGGCGTCCGCGCCTTTGCCGCTCCCGCAGCAGCAGCGTCAGCTCACGCTCGGTCGCCTCGTCGACGATGCCGGCTCCTGCCCCACCCGAGGACCAGCGGGCCTCACCCTGCTCTCCCGACGACGCCCCCAGCTGGTCATCACCCGGCGGGCGCCACGAGCCGAGCGCCTGCAGGGTCAGGCCGATCCTGGCCACCGCATCTGCGATCTCGTCCCGCCGCATCGCCAGAGGGTCGGACGGCCATTGGTGGCTCGGCGCCTCGGCCGTACGGGGGTTCACCGGCTTGTCGCCCTCCGTCGGGGGCATGTCGGCCCACGCCACCCGCCGCACCGGCAGCCCCGCAGCGGGGTCGAGCAGCTCGAGCAGGAAGGTCGACGTCACCCTCGGGCTCTGCCCGTCCGACCACACCGGCGCGGTGAGCAGCATCGACGTACGCGCCCGGGTCAGGGCGACGTACGCCAGGCGACGCTCTTCCGCCAGGGCGTGTCGCCCGCCCTCGGACTGGAACTGCGCGAAAGCCTCCTGCAGGTCCTTCCAGTCAGCGTCGGCCGCCCACGTGAGGTGCGGCAGGCCGTCGCGGTCGCCCCGCAACGGGTAGGGCACACCGTCGGCCCCCACCAGCCAGCCCTTGTCCTTGTGCTCCCCCACCACCCACTCGCCGTCGACGACGCGGCTCGTCGCGCCGTTCTCCCGCGCGGGAAACGACCCCTCGACGAGCCCGGGCACGGCGACGTGGTCCCACTCCAGACCCTTGGCCGCGTGCACAGTCAGCACCTGCACGGCGTCGACGTTGGACTCGACGGTCGGGGTGTCGAGCCCGCGCTCCTGCTCGACCGCGGCGTCGACCCAGGCCAGGAAGCCGAGCAGCGTCGGTCGGTCGGCCTGCATGCTGAACTGCGCGGCCACGTCGGCGAAGGCGTCGAGGTGGGCCCGGGCCGTCGTCGGCGTGTGCTCGGGGCGGGCGAGCACCTCGATGTCGAGGCCGATCGAGCGCTCAGCCTCCCCCACGAGATCGGCCAGCGGAAGTGCCGTGCGTGCGCGCAACCCGCGCAGCACGAGCCCGAGGACGCGCAGCCGGCTGAGCCCCGCCGACGAGATCTGCTGCCCGTC
>Ga0123338_10005181_pt1 | contig 11220 bp, 10 predicted proteins | sample grotaG_FD_89793 | JGI IMG/M metagenome (GOLD analysis project Ga0123338, IMG submission 89793) | Glacier valley bacterial and archeal communities from Borup Fiord, Nunavut, Canada, to study Microbial Dark Matter (Phase II) -... | ecosystem: Environmental > Aquatic > Freshwater > Ice > Glacier ...
GTTGGCCGGGATGACGAGCATTCTCTCGGGTGGCCTGACGGGTTTAGGCATGCTGAAATCCAGGCTTTTCTGTTTTTTGTACGTTTGAATGTCCAACTCATATTGGTCCTTCAGCACTTTGGTCTGCTGCCGCATTTCGAGGTGAATGGGCATGACCAGTTGCTTGCAATAAACCAGCTTACCTTTACCGGCGGAGGCAGGAGCGGTGATGAATAAATAAAGATTGGAAAAAACCTTCATGTCATCATAGATGGTGTAAAAATTCGGAAAGCATGAACTAAGGGTCGTCAATGAACCCAACAGCAATACATCACGTTCCTCTTTGGTTTTAGCCTTTGCCACTACCTTTTGAAGAAACACAGGCAGGGTAGGGAAGATCGAATCCGGGAGCGTGGGTAAATCAATGGTTGGTGGGTTAGATGGTTGAATGGTTGGATGGTTAGATCGCTTGATGGTTGGATGGTTAGATGGTTGAATGGATGGATAGTTAGATGGTTGTGATTCGCAACCTTCTTTTTTATTTAACCATTTCTGGGCATTACGTTTTGTAAGCATGATAGTTTGTTTTTAGATAATGTGTGTATAATAAATTTGTTTAATTGAAAAATGTAGATTATATGGATTAAAGTGGGTTTTACGGAAAGTGGTTTCTTAGATACCCGTCATTGCGAGGCACCTGCTTTAAGGCTACGATCTCCGGATACCCGTCATTGGTAAGCAAGAAGCAATCTGTGAATAAATTTGATTTACTTTTAGTTTTTTTGTTTCTGGTGAGATTGCTTCGTTCATCGCAATGACGATACCCGGGAGACACCAATCCGTGGAATCCTATTAAATCCGTGCAATCTGGAATTAGGGTTACAATACTTGCCTTCATAATTAAATCTTTAAAGATTTATAATGAGTGCAAGTATAAGTTAGGTTTTTATTAGGTTTTTGTTAGGTTAAAATAAAAATTCACATGGAATGAATCATCAGATTTAATTGACTGATAGTCTGGATATTAAAACCCAATATTTTTTAATTTATTTTTAACCTTTTCTATGTTTTTTGGTGTATTAGGATTATTATTTTGATCTACACCTTTTGAAAACATGGGATTCAGGTATGATTGCACGGTGCGTTGAGGCACACCAGTGAAAGTACTCACCACTTCTGCCAATTTATTGATTGAACAAGCATGTAATTTATGATTCATCTTTTTCTGTAAATAATCCAGAATTCCTAATTCGGATAGAAAAACAATTTTCTCCGCATTTGAATTGTTTGAATAATCCAGAATTATCTCAAGATTTTCCTCCTGTACATTGTTGGCTGATGAAATACATAGTAGTTTTCGTTCGTCTGCTTCTATTCTCTCTTTATTTTCTATATACAGCCTGCTTAATTCTACAAACAACCAAAATGATGAGATATATTGTGGAATTTCCTTAAAAATATGCAGGTTAGAGAAATCGAAACATTGGTATCGGCTACGAGGTACTTCCAACGGATTTACGATTAATGTTAATCTGTCGATATCTATATGATAATTTTGACGTTGCACTGATTTGCTGAATTCTAACTTATTAAGTAGTTTAATATTAGTCGCTTGAAAGTATTTATTTAAACATCCACTTAAATCCGTTTCAATACCTATTCTAGGAAACCAAGTCTTAAGACCACTATATTCTAAATATTCTCTTAATTTATTTCGGGAATGATTGATGAAACCCAATATCTCCTTATCATTACGAAGTTGTAAATCGCATTGAAATGAATCATTCAAATCATTGTATAACTTGGTTGCTTCTCTCGGAATGTCAATTTGAAATTGCGCAATAAAAACATGAACTGTATCTTCCATATTTTAAATATTGTATAAGTTATGACAATTCACTTTTCATTATTTTAAAGTAATACCAGTAAGGAGTATTCCTTTAAAGCTTTCATAACTATATGGGTTTTGTTATTTTCCATAAAGTAAATCAATACAAATAATAAAAACTACAACAATGATTATTATTTTATAAAATAATATCTTTTGAGAGTGAAAGAGTGAAAATGAGAAAGAGAGAAAGTGGGAAAGTGAGAACACTGACCCCGAGTTTTCACTTTCCCATTTTCTCATCTTCCCACCTTCCCACTTTCTCACCTTCTCAATCATATCTCAAAACAAATACTCTCTGAATCGCGTGGGTGCACTTCGCATATAAGTTTTGCTATCGCGCTGAACAAATACCATGTTTCCAAACTTTCCGGAAAGCATTGATTCCAATCATCCTTTTACTTATGTCATAACCATTGAGTTTTTAAATTCATCACCAATTCAAATTAAATTAAAATATAATACAAATATATGCGAATATATAATATATTAAATACGAATTATATATGAATTTAATTTTAATTATAACCTATAATAGTACAGGGACTGACCATGCAGAATAGGTTTCCAACATCGGGAAAATTCTTTAAGTGGAAAATAATGTGTTATAGTGTAGTGTTTCTACGAATTGCATGAATTAACACAAATAAAAAAAGAAAAAATGCAGATATAAGCAGATTTAAACTGATCTTCTTTTAATTCGTTTTTAATTCTTATAATTCGTGGACACTTTTTTTTTCTTCATTTAATTTGTATTACAAAAATATGAAGTGATTCAAAGTAACTCCCATAATAAAAAGTCCATAAAGGGAAGCAATAGAATCAAGGAATTCAGCGATTTTTAATATGCTTTACAGGGCACCAATGATTAAAAGAGTTGGGATTTTAAAACTTTCTTTCCCGAACTCTTGTTATTGTGTGATAAATTGTATTTTTTTACACAAGATTTAAACGATGATTCAAAACACAAATACAATATGGCTTCCGTGGTGGGGTCTTCTTTCTAAAAAGTAAGAAGTTAGAGCCATATTGGTATTTTTTAAACCATACAAAGGCCTGCTTCTCTTAGGGAAGGCAGGTTTTTCAATTTAAACTGAGAATGATGATTACAATGAACAATATAGGATGGTGGCACAGAAACTTTTCGCAATACCGTGAAAGGAAGTAGCTATCATTGTAAAAAAATGAACAAAAAAGCGGCTTATCGTATCACGGTAAGCCGCTTTTTTGTTTCCTAAAATCAACATCAGACCGTAAAAACGAACGATAAAATAGAACCGATGAAGAAAATTAATGTACAGGTCAGTGTAAAAAAGATCCTTGCTGACACCCTTACCCCGGTGAGTGTTTACCTGAAATTCAGGGATTTATATCCCCATTCTATCTTGCTCGAAAGTTCAGATTATCATGGCCACGAAAATGCATATTCGTTCATCTGTATCAAGCCAATGGCTTGCTTTACTGCCGATAATGGGGTGATCAGTATTGAATACAATGGACGTGAGACAATCACCAAAAACATTAATTCAGAGAACCCGGTTGATCAGCAATTGGATGCTTTTTTTAAATCATTTGTTTTAACAGGTGAAACTGAAAATTTACCTGCTAACGGTTTATTTGGTTACATCAGCTACGATGCGGTGAAGTATTTCGAGAAAATTGAGATTACGGCTGTAGTAAAAGAAGCCTATCAAATTCCGGAGGTGAAATATTGTTTTTACAAGTACATCGTAGCCATCGATCATCACAAGAACATGATTTATTTGATTGAAAATCTGATGGAAGGTGAAACAAAAGAAATCGGACAGATTGAATCCTTACTACGCAACTTAACGTTTCCGGTTACTAAATTCAATACTGTTGGTATGGAAACTACCAATATCACTGATGAACAATACCGCAACATGGTCACCAAAGGCAAAGAGCATTGTTTCAGGGGAGATGTTTTTCAGATTGTGCTTTCGCGACAGTTTTCTCAATCATTTGAAGGTGATGAATTCAATGTTTACAGGGCTTTGCGCTCGGTAAATCCATCTCCCTATCTTTTCTTTTTCGATTACGGAACATACAGAATATTTGGATCCAGTCCCGAGGCTGAACTGCGGATCAAAAAACAAAAGGCAATCATCAATCCAATTGCCGGAACTTTTAAACGCTCCGGAAATGATGATGACGATCGCCGTTCAGCTGAGCGCTTGTGCGCCGACCCCAAAGAAAATGCAGAACATGTGATGTTGGTCGACCTGGCAAGAAATGATCTTAGCCGTAATGCCAGCGAAGTAACTGTTGATAGCTACCGGCAGGTTCAGTATTTCTCGCATGTCATTCATCTGGTATCCGAAGTTTCCGGGAAATTGCCTGATCATGCCAATATGGTAACCGTTTTGGGCGATTCGTTTCCGGCCGGCACCTTATCGGGCGCCCCCAAGCACCGCGCCATGCAGTTAATTGATACTTACGAAAACCAACGGCGAAGCTTTTATGGAGGCTGCATCGGTTACCTGGGATTCGATCAGTCATTGAATCATGCTATTATGATCCGCTCTTTCCTGAGCAAAGGGAATATGCTTTTCTATCAGGCGGGTGCTGGTATTGTGGCCGACTCACAGGAAGAAAACGAATTGCAGGAAGTAAATAACAAACTGGCAGCTTTGAAAAAAGCATTGGAGATTGCCAAAGAAATTAACTAGTTGGCAGTGGTCAGTATTCAGTGGTCAGTTGCAGTTGGCAGTCTGGTGCTTTGAACAATTTCAATAAGGAATAAGGAATAAGGAATTAAAAATAAGGAATAAGAAACAAGGAACAAGTTTATACGCTAATTAGAGTTGCAACGTCTTGGTAATGAAAATCCGCGTAATCCGCTTTAATCCGTTTAATCTTTAAAGAATTATAAACAGATGAAAATAGTAGTCATAGATAATTACGATTCGTTCACCTATAATTTGGTACATGCCATTAAGAAAATTTCTGGTTTGCCGGTTGATGTGTTCAGAAACGATGAAATCGCTTTGGAAGAGTTGGATCAGTATGATAAGATAGTATTGTCGCCCGGTCCCGGATTACCCGTTGAAGCAGGTTTGCTGCTCGATATTATCCGAAGGTATGCACCCACCAAAAGTGTATTGGGTGTTTGTTTGGGGCATCAGGCCATTGGAGAAGCATTTGGTGGCTCGTTGACCAACATGGACCGCGTATTACACGGGATTGCTACCCCTGTTACAATCACTGAAAATAAAACTGATCTTTACAGCGGGCTTCCGGAGACCTTTCAGGCAGGGCGCTACCATTCATGGATTGTCAATGAATCCGATTTGCCGGAGTGCCTGAAAGTAACGGCTTACGATGGTAAAGGAATGATCATGTCAATGAAACATACATTATACGATGTTGAAGGTGTTCAATTTCATCCCGAATCTGTCCTTACACCACTGGGAGAACTAATGATTGAGAATTGGCTGAAGAGGTAGACGTAGAGAGAAAGAAATAAGAAATAAGAAATAAGAAATATAAAATAAGGAATAAGGAATTGAGGTGCGATACGATTTATCGAAGGGTATTCGTATAATTCGTTTCAATTCGTGTAATTCGTATTTATTGAAACTTTTTAGAAATGAAGGATATATTAAATCATTTATTTGCAGGCAATAGTCTGAACAAAGCGGAAGCAACTACAATTTTAACAGAAATTGCAGAAGGAAAGTATTCTGAAGCAGAAATTGCTTCATTTCTGACCATCTTCAGAATGCGACGCATTATGGCTGATGAACTGGCCGGATTCAGGCAGGCATTGCTGGATTTATGCGTGGCCATCGACTTTTCAGAATACAACACCATTGATATTGTTGGCACAGGAGGTGATGGGAAAAATACCTTTAATATTTCAACTCTCAGCTCTTTTGTATTGGCAGGAGCGGGTATCAAAGTAACCAAGCATGGTAATTATGGACTTTCGTCAGTCAGCGGATCATCAAATATGTTTGAGTATTTTGGGTATCAATTCAGCAATGATCAAAGCAAATTACGCCGCGAGTTAGAGGAAGTTGGGATTTGTTTTTTTCATGCCCCTCTATTTCACCCGGCTATGAAAAGTGTGGCTCCTGTGCGCAGGGCATTGAAAGTGAAAACCTTGTTCAATATGATGGGGCCAATCATCAACCCTTCATTTCCTAAAAACCAACTGGTGGGTGTTTACGATTTAGAAGTGATGGATCTTTATCATCAGGTGTTCCGGGAAAGTGGACAAAATTACCTGATTGTTCACAGCCTTGATGGTTACGATGAAATTTCGCTTACCGGCGATGCCCGTTATGTATCAAATCAAACCGAAGACAATCTTTCACCTGCCGATTTTGGGTTTTTACCAATCACTCAGGATGAACTCTATGGTGGCGAAACAGTAGCAGATGCAGCCAGGATTTTTCAAAGTGTACTGGAAATAACGGCTACCGATGCTCAGCAGAATGTTGTAATTGCCAATGCCGCGCTGGGAATCCATTGCATTTTTCCCGAAAAATCCCTGTCCGACTGTGTTGCTCAAGCAACGGAAGCGTTGAAATCTGGCAAAGCATTGAAAGCATTTAAAAAATTAATGGCCTCAAATAAAAAAATAGCCGTCTGATGTAAACACTTAGCCGATGGCTCTTTGTTATAAGGCATAAAATTGAAACTTTTATATGAATATACTTGACAAAATAAATGAGAATAAACGGCGCGAAATTGCGGAAGCAAAAGAAAAAGTGACCGTTGACCAATTGATGGCATCGCCCTATTTTAAGCGGCCCGCTAATTCGCTGAAAGCAGCTTTGATGGCTGAAGATGCAAATGGGATAATTGCTGAATTTAAAACCCAATCTCCCTCCAAAGGTTTAATTAACGGGGAGGCTGAGGCTTCACAGGTAACGGAAGCATACATGAAAGCGGGTGCCAGCGGTTTGTCGGTTTTAACAGACGAAGCCTATTTCGGCGGTTCGTTTGATGACCTGGCAAAAGCACGTTGGGCAAATCCAAAAGCGCCTATTTTGCGTAAAGACTTTATGCTCGATTCCTACCAGATTTTTGAAGCAAAAGCACATGGCGCCGATGTGATATTGCTGATTGCCGAAAGCCTTAGCAAGCAGTTGTTACTCGAACTAACTCAAACAGCCAAAGAAATTGGGCTGGAAGTACTGGTGGAAGTACACAGCGTTGAAGAACTGGACAAGCTGAACCCGCAGGTAGATCTGGTGGGGGTTAATAACCGAAATCTGAAAACTTTTGAGGTGGATATCAATACATCCATTCGCCTGGGTGAAATGATTCCTGCTCAGTTTGTGAAAATTTCGGAAAGCGGAATATCTGCTCCCGAAAGTATTGCTCAATTAAAAGCTGTAGGTTTTAAAGGTTTTCTCATTGGAGAAACTTTCATGAAAACTGAAGATCCTGGAAAAGCTTGTGCTGAGTTCATTGCAAACTTAACCTCAGCAGGTGACTATTTTAAGTCACCAGCTGAGTCACCAGCTTAGTAAAAAAAGGAATATGAATAATTTGAAAATAAAAGTCTGTGGAATGCGCGAACCGGTAAACATTGCCGAAGTTGTGGCTACCCAACCTGATTTTCTGGGATTCATTTTTTATCCGAAAAGCAAACGGTTTGTCGGGTTCCAGTCCCTGCCGGAAGTATTGGCGGTTGTTCCTGGCTCAATAAAAAAGGTGGGCGTATTTGTGAATCAAGCTCCAGAGAAAGTATTAGAGATAAGTGCCCGTTGGGAATTGGATGCACTACAGCTTCATGGAGAAGAATCACCGGAATTTTGTGAGAAGATGCAACGTAAGGGGATGGTGGTTATAAAAGCATTTTCGGTAGATGAATCATTCGATTTTATTGCCCTGAAAGCATACCGCGAAAGCTGCGACTATTTCTTGTTCGACACCAAAGGACAGTTGCCTGGCGGAACAGGGCAAAAGTTTAACTGGCACTTGCTCAATAAATACCAATTGGATCATCCGTTTTTTCTAAGCGGAGGCATCGGTCCTGATGATTTAAATGCACTTAAAGAATTTAGCCATCCACTGCTATGTGGGATCGATATTAACAGTGGATTTGAAATCAGTCCGGCATTAAAGGATATTGAAAAGATACGACAATTTATCAGTAAAATAAGATAATACAAATCATAAATAATCATTCATCAATTATGGATTATCAAGTCAACAGAAAAGGATATTACGGAGAGTTTGGCGGGGCCTACATTCCGGAGATGATGGTTCCTAATATTGAGGAACTTGAAGGCCGATACATGGAAATTATACATTCTTACGATTTCAAACAGGAATTTGTAGGCCTGCTGAAAAATTATGTGGGAAGGCCTTCTCCATTGTATTTTGCCAAACGGCTTTCAGAAAAATACCAAAGCAATATTTATCTGAAACGGGAAGATTTGAATCATACGGGTTCGCACAAGATAAACAATACCATCGGACAGATTCTGGTGGCCAAAAAGTTAGGTAAAACACGCATCATTGCAGAAACCGGTGCCGGTCAGCATGGACTGGCCACTGCCACTGTCTGTGCCCTGATGGGGCTGAAATGTATTGTTTACATGGGTGCTGTGGATGTTGAACGCCAAGCACCGAATGTAAAGAAAATGCGAATGCTGGGTGCCGAAGTTATTTCAGCCCTCAGTGGGAACCAAACACTGAAAGATGCCACCAACGAGGCCATGCGCGATTGGATCAACAACCCGGTGGATACCTATTACATCATTGGATCAGTGGTGGGGCCGCATCCTTATCCGGATATGGTGGCCCGTTTTCAATCTGTGATCTCGGAAGAAATCCGCTGGCAATTGGAAGAGCAGGTAGGACGCGAAAACCCTGACCGCATCATTGCCTGTGTAGGTGGAGGAAGCAATGCTGCCGGGGCTTTTTATCATTTTCTTGATCAGGAAAGTGTTGAATTAATTGGCGTAGAGGCTGCCGGAAAAGGCATTGAGACCCAGGAAACAGCCGCTACCATCACCTTGGGCACCCCTGGAGTCCTGCACAGTTCACGTTCCATATTGATGCAAACCAGGGACGGACAAATTACAGAGCCTTATTCCATTTCTGCAGGTCTTGATTATCCTGGTATTGGTCCGATGCACGCCAATTTGTTTGCCACCAAACGGGCTACCTATTTATGGGCCACCGATGCCGAAGTACTGGATGCAGCCCTGGAACTGACAAGGCTTGAAGGAATCATCCCTGCCCTGGAAGCTGCTCATGCCCTGGCAGTTTTACCCAAAATAAAACTTCAACCTGAAGAGATCACTGTGATTAACATTTCAGGAAGAGGAGACAAAGACATGGAAATTTACCTGAATCATTTTGGATATTAAATGGACCCCCCTCAGCTGGTGACTCTAAGTCACCTGCTGAGTAGCCAGCCCACCTGCTAAGTAGCCAGCCCACCTGCTGGATTACTTCAGCTCACCCCATTTATATTCCAGAAGTAAAATAAAATACATAACCCTTAAAATCATGAACAATAGAATAAACAAACTTTTTCAGGAAAAAGAAAAAAATATCTTATCAATCTATTTTACTGCCGGTTACCCGAAGTTAAATGATACAAAAATTATCCTTCAGGAATTGGTAAAAAATGGAGTTAACCTGATAGAAATTGGAATGCCATTTTCAGACCCCGTGGCCGATGGGCCGATGATTCAGAACAGCAGCCTGGTCGCCCTACAGAATGGAATGAGCGTGAGTAAACTTTTCGAACAGTTGAAAGATATCCGGCAATCGGTTGATATTCCGCTTATTCTGATGGGATATATCAATCCGGTGCTGCAATATGGTGTGGAGGCTTTCTGCCTCAAATGTAAGGAGGTTGGCATCGACGGGGTGATTATTCCTGATTTGCCCTTGTCGGTGTACGAAGAGGAGTATAAGGCCATTTTTGAGGCCAATAATCTACACAATATATTCCTGATCACCCCACAAACGTCCGATGAACGGCTTCGCATGATTGATGAAGCTTCCTCAGGGTTTATTTATATGGTCTCCAGCAATTCCACTACAGGGGCAAAAGTAGGGGTGTCAGATACCCAGAAAAGTTATTTTGAGCGGATCAATACTTTCAAACTAAAGAACCCGCGCTTAATAGGCTTTGGAATTTCCAATGCTGAAACTTTCCTCAATGCTTGTCACTATGCGCAAGGAGCTATCATTGGAAGTGCTTTTGTCAATGCACTCGGGGCTGATTTGCCTTTGAATAAGAAAATATCACAGTTTATTAAATCAATTGCAACAGATTTGTAATAAGGTTGCTGTTCCTTTGTTGGAGAAATTAAAAATAAAAGGTTTTTTTCAAACACTATTTTTTTTTCTATTGATGTGATAATACTTTGTTTTTCAGTATATTATCCCATAAGTGAAAAGGTCGTTATAGGTACTGGACAGTTAAACTGTGTTAATACTTGGTTTTGTCATAGACTGGTATTTAAAAATTCCTTAATTTAGTTATCCGTTAGAAACACATTAAAAACAGAAAACAATGCTTGAATACGCAAAAGTTATTTTACCCAAAGTTAGTTTTAGCCGCGAATTATTTAGGAAAGAATTGACTAAGTGTATTAACTGGGTTGGAGATTCGGATTTTGACTATTTTAAAAGGTGGTGTTATGATAATTTTATGGAAATGTATCCGGATATTTTGACTGAAGCTTTTACACGCGAAGTTGTTGCCTGAGAATCAAGGTAAATTGAAAATTTAAAATCCATCAACATTCCCCGATTGATGGGTGAGTTAAAAATATATAGGCTTCCGTAATGGGAAGCCTTTTTTTAGTGCCCCGTATATGGTAATCCCCGAAACTCGCAATAACGTTCCGAACATGGATCCTGACAAACTTAAATGGCTTTGCTATATATATTAGCCTTGACTCAACAATAGAACCAGGAGTGTATCGAAATTTCATCCTCAATGGATTATTTTTACGCTTTTAACAATCTAATAGGTTAAACCAAATTGCCAGAGTGGTATAGTGTTCAAATATCCCAATTCAATGTTGTCTTTTACGATAAAGGCTTTATCAATATGTTGGATTTGCTTCAATCCTTTATTTTTTCCACCTACTTCAAACGTGTAATTACCAATCCGAAAATCTGCAACCGGAGATCTTATTACATCAAACTTTACTCTAAGCTGATTTAGAAAAAACGTTTCTCTTATGTTCCCTATATTTGAATTGTCGTTTGCTAAACTGTAAATCAAATTAGTATTGTCTAGATAAATTTTATCAACCTTACCCAAGCCCTTTATTCCTCCCGTAGCTTCCCGTAGTTGCGCTATCATTCCGGCTTCTTCAATCAACAGGCAATAATCAGTTATA
>Ga0123338_10005185_pt1 | contig 11214 bp, 8 predicted proteins | sample grotaG_FD_89793 | JGI IMG/M metagenome (GOLD analysis project Ga0123338, IMG submission 89793) | Glacier valley bacterial and archeal communities from Borup Fiord, Nunavut, Canada, to study Microbial Dark Matter (Phase II) -... | ecosystem: Environmental > Aquatic > Freshwater > Ice > Glacier ...
ATGCATTACACTTTTGATTACGACGATTTGTACTGCTCAAAATAGTTTTAAACCTATTCAAAAGGACTTTGAAAAGTTATTAGGAACTTGGCAAGGCTTTCTAACCTATCTTGATTATTCGTCAGGGAAACCTTATACTATGCCCGCAAACGTAGAAATTAAAAGGGTTAATAAAACTAACCAATTTGTTTTTTCAAACATTTACCCAAATGAAACAAGTGCAAATTCAATTGACACGATATCTATTTCATCGGAAGGAAAATACATTGACAAGGAATTAGTAAAATTAAGACATAAACTACCTAATGGTGATATTGAAATCATCACAGAAGAATTTGGAAAAGATGGAAATGACAATAAACCAGCAATTTTTAGACACGTTTACACTTTTGGTTCAACAACTTACAAAAATAGAAAAGACGTACAATTTACAGGAGAAACAGAATGGATAAATAGACATGAATACTCATATAAAAAGAAGCCCAATAGGTAACATCGGTTTGACAAAATAGAGGCAGTAGTGCTTCTATGAAAAATTTGCCCAAAGTTCAACATTAGGAATTCCATCCAGCCTTTTTTGGTGTCTTCACCAGCAAAAAACTGAAGGCTTTTAATACCTAAATTTCGTTTAAGCCTTTTTAAATACATTTCTTTACTTGTTGGTCAAAGAAGACACAGCAAGGTCGATTTGGTAGACCAAAAAGGGTTGTTAAGAGGCCATCTGAAAAACTTCATTTAGATAGGCTTTAATGGATCGGTGCAACGGGTCTTGTTCTTTCAATTGGCGTGCTTTTTCCCAAAAAATAAATATATTTTCACCGGTCTCTTTTTTGTCTTCATTTATAGGAGGGGATAATTTTTGTTTTTGCGCTTCCAAGGTTTTAATATCATTTTCAATGCTTATAAGTGCCTCCTTGTGCTGTTGCAGCTTCGATTGATTTATAATAATTTTGACAAGGTCGATTTTATTTTTCCTGATATTGAGTTTGAATAATTTATACTCCGCTTTTACCTTCCAGGCAATTAATTTTTCAGTTACTTTGCCTTTTCCTGCTGCTTTGATAGCCGCATCCAACGATTTAATATTTTGCACTTCTTCCACTATTAAATCATCCACTTTTTCCAGCATGGCCAGCCTTTTAAAAATCCTATAATCAAGCCTGGCTATTTGATAAATTAATTGCTTTTGCTTGATAAATAAACGAATTAAAACAGTTTCAATGGCAGGGATGGAAGTAAGTGGATTTCGCATAATTTTCTCTTGTATAGTGTCTATTTATCTATTTTCTGATAACCTAAATTTCGTCAATTTCTTTCATAAAACCTAGAAAATATCAGTATCTTGATATCAAAATATTGATATTTTTAGAGTTTAATACATTACAGGTTTTTTTAAACCTGTAATGTATTGTAAATTCTAAAAAAATGGAAAGAAAAAATAATTTTTTTTTCATTCCAAATGAATTATTCAGTCATTTAAACAAGTCCATTTTGTTATGGAATGGGCTTGCGGGTGAGTGAAATTGTGAATATAAAAATTACGGATATTGATAGTGCCAATATGCAGGTGTTGATAGAAAAAAGTAAAGGGAAAAAGATCGGTATGTAAACCTGCCTGAAAGTATTTTAGAACAACTCAGTCAGTATTATACTGAATATAAACCAAAAAAACACTTGTTTGAAGGGCAATATGGAGAGCAATACAGCTCCCGAAGTGTGCAAAAAGTGTTTACAGATCCCCTCAAAAATGCTAAAATAAACAAAGTAATTGGCATTCATGGACTTAGGCACAGCTTTGCTACTCACTTGCTGGAAAGTGATACCGCCATACTTTTTATTCAGGAAATACTGGGGCATAACGAGATTAAAACCACTTTGCGTTATACACATGTAAGCCAAAAAAACATCAGAAACATTAAAAGCCCACTGGATACCCTTTGAAACGCCATTCGCATTTTGTATTGCCAAGTTAAAAACAATACAAAATGCGAAGTAGGTATTCTGTATTGTCGCAAAGCAAAACTCTACGCACAATACCCTATAAAGCAACTGATTAACAAATATTTTTAAATAAAATTGTAGGATTTGAGATCTTTTCTCAAATTTGAAAGGAATATATGAGGTTCGTATATTAAATAGTGTGTGAAATAAATTTGGACACCATAAAATGGCTAAGTACTTACAAGACATTTATATTTATTTCCCAAAACCTTTTTTTGACCGTTCAAAAGTCGAAGAAGAAAAATTTATCGCAGACAATCATCATTTGTGGAGTTCTACAAATTTAATCACAGACTTATACAATTATAACTTTCCATTCAAATACACTACACCAGATAATTTATGGAGATTATTTATCTGCATGACCACAGACCTAAACCTTGACTTGACAAAACAAGGTTTTGAGAATTGGTTTTATCTCGACCTAGAGTATTTAAAGAGCCTTGACAGCACAAATCGGAAAATATTTCTTTTCAAAAAAATATCAAATCAAATAATCGAATTCTGTAAAAAATCAAACTACTCTTTTGTAGTATTTGAAAAGGTGAACCAAATAATTGCAGACAAGAATATTCAATTTGACGAGCAACATAAAAAAGAAAAGTCTTCTAACGACAGAAAGCACAAAGCCTTTATTTGGAGAAAATACAATGAATTTGAAAAAGCCACTTACATAAAAGTAATCGACAAATCAGGACAAGATGTTTTATTTGAAAAGATTAGTGATTTGCATTTTAGACATTTCGATAGAATTTGGTGGCAAGACAATCAAACAATTTTGGTTTACAAAATCAATCAGTATAGCGGTTCTAAACAGATTGAAGACTTCTACAAAATTTCTCTAAATGGTTCAATTGAATTTATACCACAGACAAAAGAAGAAATTTGTTATTATGGTGTAGAACTAATGAGAAAGCCTGATACCTTTGACAAAGGACTTGAATATATAAAAGAGGCTGACAAAATGAGCCACGGAAAAGCAAGTAACATTTTACTAAATCTAAGAATTAACCCAGACGAAAAAAATGTTGACTTACTAATGCAGCAACCAATTAAAACCAATAGTAAAAAAGTGTAGGCTGACTTTATTGCAGGCAACATGGGGTTTTGTGCAAGCAGGGCTGGACGTCCAGGCTGTTTAATTAAAAGCAACGAAAGGCTACCGTAGGTTTAGTTCAACATCGTATTGGCAATAGTGGGGCTGACAGTTATAAACTCAACACTTTTAATTCTATTGGGCATTTGTGCAAATGTTGGGCTCACGTTTTCCAAATGCCCCACCATCGCCAATACTTAAAACGTTAACGGCAATTCAAGAAAATCCGAAAAAGCATCAAAAATTTGAATGAATTAAGAAAATATTTTAACCAACCATATCCTTTTTATTACAAAGGCAAAAAACTCATTCAAATAAGTTTTGTGATTTTTTTTCTTGCCTTTTTTTTTAATTATGTTATCGAACAGTTTGGAATCGATACTAACGAATTAAAACTTGATTATTTTTGGGTGGCATTAATTCATTCCACAGGCCATGTTGTTCGACATGTTCGCTTTTCGCGGCATGTCGAACGATAGATAAAATAGGATTTCCAATCCGTTACCAAACTCAGAAAATTCATTCAATTAATAAATTCCCCTGGTTCAAGAAATCCTTTTTTTGCAGATAATAATCCCTACAGCTACTATAAGAATATTCTTCTTCTTTTACCACTAACCCAGCCCTTACTGGGTTTAGGTGGATATACTGCAACTTAGTTTTAAAAAAAGAAATTGTTGTGATTTCTTCAGCATGATAACCTGCTTCCTAAAACCAAATTTTATCCTCTTTTTTAACAGCTATAAAAGCCATTTTTTTCTGCTTTCTTTTGGGTTATCATTTATTGCTTTAATAATTTTTGACGCAGTGTACTTTTTAAAGTCCCTCATGATGTCACTTAGGTTTTCATTATAGTTTTTTATAATTTGGAATAATATTGTTTGATCATAATTACTTTTGTTAAGTTAGCATTGGATTATAAATCCGGTTTTATCTATCGTTCGACATGCCGCGAAAAGCGAACATGTAGAACAGCAGGATATTAAAGTATCCGGTAGAGGATTTCGAGTGAATTATACTTTAAAAATTCTTTTACAATTTAAATCTCTTACTTTAGCACAAAACCAGATTTAATTCTTTTTTTGTGAATCAAAACCTCGAAAAATCAGACCGCAAATATCGATAAGCAGCTTCTCGCTTGCGGATGGGTTTTAAAAAAATCAAGTATTTTCTCCTTCAGGTAAAATAATTTAACAACATAATCCACAACAACTATGGCTCTAAGCTGGAATGAAATTAAAGAGCGAGCAATTAAATTTTCTAAAGAATGGGAAAATGAAACAAATGAAAATGCAGAAGCAAAATCATTTATGGATGATTTTTTTAATGTATTTGGAATATCAAGAAGGAAAATAGCTGGTTTTGAGATCCATGTTAAAAAAGATGGTGGAAAACAGGGTTTCATAGATTTATTATGGAAAGGGGTATTATTGATTGAATTTAAATCAAAAGGTAAGGATTTAGATAAGGCTCATTCACAAGCAAAAGAATATTTCCCAGGCATTAAAGATCAGGAATTACCTAAGTACATATTGGTATCTGATTTTGATAGATTCAGACTTTATGACTTGGAAGAAAACATTATTAATGAATTCAGATTAACTGAATTTGTAAATCATATTCAACTTTTTGGATTTATTGCAGGTTATCAAAAGAAGATATATAAAGAGCAAGACCCCGTTAATATAAAAGCTGCAGATTTAATGGGTAAGCTTCATGACCGATTAAAAGAAATCGGGTACGATGGGCATCCATTGGAAGTTTACTTAGTCAGGCTGCTATTTTGCCTTTTTGCTGAAGATACCACCATATTTGAAAAACAACAATTTCAGGATTATATCGAGCTTCGAACTAATGAAGATGGTTCTGACTTAGCAGGAAGGCTTCATGAGCTTTTTCAGGTTTTAAATACTCCCAACGAAAAACGTTTTAAAAACCTTGATGAACAGTTAAAAGCTTTTCCTTATGTAAACGGAAAGCTTTTTGAAGAAAACTTACCCAATGCATCTTTTGATTCCAAAATGCGAACCGCTTTATTGGAATGTTGTTATTTGGATTGGAGCAAAATATCGCCTGCCATATTTGGTTCTATGTTTCAAAGTGTAATGAACCCGGTCGAGCGCAGAAACCTGGGAGCCCATTATACTTCTGAGAAGAATATATTAAAGCTTATCAAGCCACTGTTCTTAGATGAATTGTATGATGAGTTTGAAAGCGTTAAAGTTAATAGAAACAAGCTTAATGAATTTCATAAAAAGATAAGCAGGCTTAAATTCCTCGACCCAGCTTGCGGATGTAGTAACTTTTTAATTATTACATATAGGGAACTACGTTTACTGGAAATTGAAATATTACGTTCGTTAAATAAATCAGGCTCAGGTTTTTATAATATAAGTGAAATTATTTTGCTTGACGTTGATATGATGTATGGCATTGAATATGAAGAATTTCCCGTGAGGATTGCAGAAGTTGCCATTTGGCTCATTGACCATCAAATGAATATGGCAATCAGTAATGAATTCGGTCAATATTTCAACCGTCTTCCCCTTACAAAAGCAGCAACAATTATTCATGGTAATGCATTACAAATTAACTGGCAATCACTACTAAATCCCTTAAATACATTAAACATTTATACCGAGCATGTAAATATTATAAAAGAACCTGAAATGCCTTATGGAACCATAAATGTATTTGCTAAAACCTCTACCGATTTAACGAAAGATGAATATGAAAGTGGGATGGATAGCCAAGTTAAGTTTGATTATATAATTGGAAACCCACCTTTTATAGGGTCAAAATTAATGACGCAAGTGCAGCGAAATGATGTTTTAAATCTTTTTGACAATTCCAAAGGAAGTGGTGTAATTGATTATGTTTCAGCTTGGTACGTAAAGGCAGCTAAATTGATACAAGGTTCTAAAACAAAAGTGGCTTTTGTTTCAACTAATTCAATTGTTCAGGGCGAGCAAGTAGGTATTTTGTGGGGGAAAATGTTAAATACCTATAAAATCTCTATCCATTTTGCACATCGTACCTTTAAATGGGGCAATGAGGCAAGGGGCAATGCTGCAGTTTATTGTGTAATTATAGGTTTTGCAAATTTTGATGTTCAAGACAAATTTATATTTGAATATGAGAATATAAAAGGTGAAGCCCATATATTAAAAGCTCATAATATAAATCCTTATTTAGTGGATGCTAAAAATATAATAATAGAAAAGAGATCGGAACCGATAAGTAACGTGCCAAAAATGAGTTTTGGGAATATGCCCAATGATGGAGGAAACTTTTTATTTACAGATATGGAAAAAGAAGATTTTATAAAATCAGAACCGAATTCAGCTGAGTATTTCAAACCTATAGTTAGTGCTCAAGAATTTTTAAACGGAGAAACAAGATGGTGTTTATGGCTAAAAGATGCACATCCACATGAATTAATAAAATTAAAAAAAGTCTCGGAAAGAATTAATAATGTGAAAAAATTAAGAAGTGAAAGTTTGCGAAACGGGACAAGAAAACTCGCCGACTTTCCTTCTTTATTTGGAGAGATACGCCAGCCTTTAAATGATTATATTCTTATTCCTAGGGTTTCATCAGAAAATAGAAAATATATACCTATGGGTTTTTTTAACCCTGAATATATACCATCGGACACATGCATGACAATTCCAAATGGTAATACTTTTCATTTTGCAGTTTTGACTTCTGCAATGCACATGGCCTGGGTAAAAGTAGTATGTGGTAGATTGAAAAGTGATTTTAGGTATTCAAAAGACATAGTTTATAATAATTTTCCATGGCCTTTAAATCCGGATCAAAAACAAATTGAAAAAGCTGCACATGCTGTTTTAGATGCAAGAAAAGAATTTCCGGAAAGCTCACTTGCTGATTTTTATGATCCCTTATCAATTCCTCCTACTTTAACAAAAGCCCATCAGGAGCTAGACAAGGCAGTCGATTCAGCTTATCGTCCGCAACCATTCGGATCTGAAGCAAAACGTATGGAATTTTTATTTGAACTTTATGAAAAATATACTGCAGATTTGTTTACAAAAGAGAAAGTAAAAAAAACCGGGAAGAAATGATATATAAAAGGGTATAATGTAAGTTGGAACTTGAATAATACTTTTATTTTTTTGGTTTTCGATAACGAATGTATTTTTAAAGAAAGTGGATAGAATGTAGTTTTATGAAAAAAAATAATGAATAAAATTATGATTGATTCAGAGAGACCACAAATTGTACTGCAATGATATGACAAGGCTAGAAATGCGTTAGGAACTGGATATATTTATAAGAAAAAGGGTGAAAAAGTAAAAAAGTTAATTAGGATAATTACAGGTATAGGAATAGGAATACCGCCTCTCCCGCAAGTTTGTAACTTGTGGTTCTAGCTTAACCAAGCTTTTTAAAATGCAAATTACTTCCAATTATGGTCTCCTTTTTCAGGGACACTGCGTTGATTGACAAAAATATTAGATTAATTAAGCGTGCTGCTTTTATCTTCATTTTTATCTCAGTCAAACATAATATCCATGAAACGCATGGCACTTTTTGAAATTTTACAATACTTATGGGAGCAGGATTAAATCAAAACTTACTCCATATACCATACTATTGGAGGGAAGCTGAACCAACGCAGGATCCCTGAAAAAGGAGACCCTTCTGGTAAGCAATATTAAATCTGGACTAAAAAAAACAATAAACTCCTTAGTGATAAATTCACTGCGGATTTTTTTTTATATAATTTTGGAAGAAATAATTTAAATTATAGTTATATCAATTTAAGCCTTGGCAGAGCCATTAAAATAAAATTCCTAGAAACGAAGTGATAAAACTTGTCGTTTATAAATTGCTACATATAGGTTACATCATTATTCTGCCTATTTATCTTTGCCATTTATATGGACAACGGTTTTATTAGCATTCTTATAGTTTTTAACTCAAAATAACAGAGGTGATGAGCAAAAAAGAAGCGATGCAAATATTTGAAGGCAAACAGGTCCGCACAGTTTGGAATGCTGAGGAAGAAAAATGGTACATATCCATAGTAGATGTGGTTGGTGTTTTAACCGATAGCTCCAACCCGAATAATTATTGGAAAGTGCTTAAAAATAGATTAAAGAAAGAAGGTAGCCAGTTGGTTACAAATTGTAACCAACTGAAAATGCAATCGGCAGATAGCAAATATTATAAAACCGATGTTGCCGATACGGAGCAATTGTTTCGTCTAATTCAATCCATTCCATCACCAAAGGCGGAGCCATTTAAATTATGGCTGGCACACAAGTAGCCAGCGAACGATTGAATGAAATGCAAGATCCGGAATTATTTTGGCAGGTTCCCTTTTTTCAAAAAAATTAATCGCCTTGATTTTAATAATTAATTTTTTCCAGCCGCATATTAAGCTTTTTCAATTTTCTGAAATATTCAATCAATAAAACATTTCCTGCTTTGGCAGGTAAAACTTTAAGGGTGGTTGCATCCGTTTTTAAACTCAATTTATCTGTTGAATATTGATTATCTATTTTAGTAACGGCATAAAATTTCCATTCTCTTTTCTTTTCAGCTTTTTCATAGTCAGTATAACAAACAGAAAAATTCATTTTATCTTTATGAAGCTGTGTAAATGAATAATCAAACCCATCTACTAATTTGATAAATGCAGCCAATTGCTGATGACTTATTAATCCATAACCAGCCGGCAACTCTATACTGGTTTTACTTTTGTCTATGATTTTTACATTAGATAAACTAAAGTCAGGGTTGAGTTCAAAAATAAACAGGTCTTGAACTACCATTTTAATAGAACTGGTCCTAAACCCTGCCATTTGCATTGCTATGCCACCTGTACTTGCAGCCTTCCTATATTCCCAACAGTCGCTCGGTTATACCAAGTGACAAATATGTTAATTGGCTTTGCCAAAATTAGAGATAAATTCGTAAAATAACTGAAATAATAAAGCAGATGATGTTCTAGTTTTTTCATCACATTAATTATTTTAACAGAGTTATTATCATAATTAAAAGTTGTCTTTGTATAATACTTAACTCTATAAGTAAAAAGGTTAGAATTAATTATTGATTCTATTATCCCTTAAACAAGTTCATCAATAGTCATTTGTTAAAGAAATTTAACAAGTTTACAACCAAATTATTAAGCTATATCACATTTGGGCTACGCTAAACATTCACCAAACAAAATCAATCATTTCTATGAAAAAATGATATTAGTTAGGTCTCCCTTTGTTTTCCAAAAAAAATTCATATCCTGTTTCTAGAATTTTTATTTCAAATGGACGTTTTGCATAAATAACATTGTTCTCGTTACATACATATAAAGTTCCCAAAGCAATAAAAAGCCCGCTAAATATCCAAAGACAAAAACTCATAATTATGTTTGGGTTAATGTTTATTAGATGTTTTTTAATCCCGAAAACAAGAATGAACGAAAACGAAAAATAAATCAAAATATCTGCAAATAGTTCTATTAATAATATTTGAATCGAAATTGAAGTATGCCATCTTGAACAAGTGTATGGAAAAGGAAATCCTATAAACATTGTATCAGGTGCATCAACAATGGATGCATGCCACCATTTAGTAAATGTTGCAAATGATATCGATTTTAAATATCGATTATCTCATTTGGTGGTTTATTTAAAATAGTTTCAAACTTTTAAGGATTAAGGTAATTGCGCTTTTAAAAAAAACATAATTCTTCTTTAATTCCTAACCAAAAACTCATTAATTTTCCTACAAATCCCTGGCCCTTCATAAATAAAGCCTGTATAAATTTGTAATAAATCTGCTCCTGCATTTAGTTTTTCTACAGCATCGTGGGGCGATGCAATGCCTCCCACACCAATAATAGAAAAATTGTTATTTGAGTTAGAATGAAGGTATTTTATAATTTCTGTAGATTGGTTTTTTAAAGGTTGGCCGCTTAATCCTCCCAATCCAATATTTTCAACCAAATTCTTTTCCGTTTTTAAATTATCTCTGTTTATGGTAGTATTGGTAGCTACAATACCACTTAGTTTTGTTTCAGAAACAATTTCGATAATATCATCCAGTTGGCTTTGATTTAAATCGGGAGAAATTTTTAATAATAATGGTTTTGGTTTTTTATAAGATTGATTTTTATTTTGAAGAGTATGTAAAAGTCTTTTTAAGGGTTCTTTTTCTTGTAATTCGCGTAAATTTGGGGTGTTAGGCGAACTTACATTTACAACAAAATAATCTACCACATCAAATAATCTTTCAAAACAAAAGAGATAGTCATTAATGGCATTTTCATTTGGAGTAACTTTATTTTTACCGATATTACCACCAATAATAATATTAGATTTTCTTTTTTCGAGCCGTTTCGCAGCAGCTAAAACGCCTTCATTATTAAAACCCATCCTATTAATCAATGCATTATCTTCTTTCAAGCGAAACATTCTAGGTTTTGGATTTCCAGCTTGTGGTTTTGGGGTAACTGTTCCGATTTCAATAAATCCAAAACCCAAAGTTGACAATTCATCTACCAGCATGGCATTTTTATCAAAACCAGCAGCAAGACCAATAGGATTTTTAAATTTTATACCAAATAATTCTTTCTCCAGCTTTACATTTTCAAAGTTATATGCAGCAGAAAAAATATTTTTTACAAAAGGGATTTTAAATATTCTTTTTAAATTCTTGAAAGTAAATTCATGTGCACTTTCTGCCTCCAAATTAAATAGAAGGGATTGAATAAAATTTTTATACATCAAAAGATTAATAAGAATTTGGTGTTTAGTAAAGTAAATATTAAGATAATTCTCAGAATTGCTTTAAGAATAATTTTCATTTTTTAGTAACGAACAAATTTAAAATCATTTTTTAAAGAATTTTAAATTATTATAATTTTAAAGTGGAAAAAGTAAATACCTTTGGGCATAAACTTAATTAAATGAGCAACACTAAAATTACCATTAGAAAAGACGGCTCTATGCTTGTCGAAGGAGATTATCAAATAATGGATGTAGAAGGAAAAGAATATGGCTTAGGAGGACGTGATAAAGTTTCGTTATGCCGCTGTGGTTTATCGAAAAATAAACCTTATTGTGATGGAAGCCACAAAGGTA